>Ga0209726_10004034_pt1 | contig 19206 bp, 15 predicted proteins | sample Subgrocontami54m_FD_187453 | JGI IMG/M metagenome (GOLD analysis project Ga0209726, IMG submission 187453) | Subsurface groundwater microbial communities from S. Glens Falls, New York, USA - GMW46 contaminated, 5.4 m (SPAdes) (version 3) | ecosystem: Environmental > Aquatic > Deep subsurface >... | reverse complement strand
ATCTTGGCGGCGATGATGACAAGTTTCGCTTCTGAAAGGCGCGTCAGGATATTGCCGGTCAAGGATTTCTGAAGCCCGTCTGGCTTAATAATAACGAGCGTTGGTTCTTCCATAAGGTTTTTAGATTAAAGGATATCCGTGTTTTTGTCAACACTAACTCTAGGACGGTTTTCCGAGGCTAAAAAGGCGATTTTGCTTGACTGGATAGGGCGGCAGGTTAGTATAAATCCGATGCAAAAACTTTTAAATCACTGGAATCAATTTTGGTTTCGCCCCAGCTCCGGCCGGCCCGAAGCTTTCTTCCGCATCGCGTATACGACGGTGCTGTTGCTGGATGTGCTGGGCATGCGTACAAAGCTTGATTTTCTGTTTTCCAATCAGGGCCTATCGCCTCACACGCTCTTAGACCCTCTATATTCTCCGATCGCCGTTCATGCCCTGTATTGGTTTTGGATCGTGATTTTGGTTGCGTTGATTTTCGGGTTTTTCACCCGCGCAGCCGCGGCATGCAATTTTCTTCTCGTGGTTTATTTTTTTGGATGCCGGGACGGGGTTTGTTTTCACGCGGCGGATTGGGTGCTTCACCCCATGGCGTTTTATCTCCTGTGGATGACCAGCAATCGTCACCTGTCTCTTGACCGATGGCGGCACAGAAGCAACCCTTCAAGCAAGACTCATCCGGTGTGGCCCGTTCGCCTGGCTCAGATTCATTTTGCCTTGATGTATTTCAGCTCGGGCTTGAGCAAACTGGCGGATCCGGGATGGATGAACGGCTCCGCGCTTCAAAATACATTGATGAACCCTTTTTTAAGCTATTTTGATTTCAGCTGGATCCCACAGGGCGGGCCGGTCCTGATCTGGGCCAACTACGCGATCATTATTTGGGAAATTGCTTTTCCTTTTTTGCTTGTTTGGCGCCGCACACGCCGCTGGGCGCTCGTGAGCGCCGTTATTTTTCATCTTGGGATCGCTTCTACGATTCGAACCGCGTGGTTCGGAGAATATTTTCTTTCCTTCATGCTCCTTTTTATAGACGATGTGCCGCTACGAACGCCCCGTCCCTCAAACGCCGAACAGCCGGTCAAAAATAGATGGACGCCGCTTATCAATCTTTTCCTTTGTTTTCACTTGGCGGTTTTTTTAGGGAGTCAAACGAGATATCCGATCCCGTTCGTCAATTTCTACGCGCGCTATGCGGCAAGAATACAATTTTTCAACGTTTGGCCGAGCGCCTTTTTTCTGACGCCGGTGCGTTTTTTATTTCTTGAGGCGGTGCACGCTGACGGCAGCCTCGTTCCGCTGCCTCCTTTTAACCGGAAAGGGGAATTTGCGCCCGGAATTAAATATGTCAAAGAAGCGCGCGGCGGATTTTTAATGTTTCGGATCGCGGCGAAAGGATTGAGTGAAGGAGAATGGAAAATTTATATTAAAAATTTGATCCAAACTTATCGTGAAGAATACGGGAACGAATGTCCGCGGGAAATACGGGTATCGCTGATTCAGACGGAACCGGACGGGTTCGGCCCGCATCCAAAAGCGCTGCGCGTACCGAAGCGGCCCATTCTCACTGCAAAAGTGATTTGCGGAAAAGAAAATCCCGAAGTGACGATCAAATTCTTGTAAAAATTTTCAAAGGGCTCAGCAGCACGTAAAAAAAACCTAATGCGGATAAATTGAATGCACACGGCAGAAACAGGCCGAAATCCGGCAAAAGAAGAGGCAGAATTAAAACGGCGCAGAAGATGAAATGAAGAATATTTTTTGTAGGTTTCGGATAACGCACGTTCGAGACTTGTAAAAGAAGACAAATGATCAAACTGACCGAGAAAACAGCCGCCGAGAAACGGTTCAAGGAAAATTTTTCCGGTTCAATCTGGTTTAGGAGCGTCAGCAAAGCCACCCAGCCGGCGCTGATCGTGATCGGCAAACCCGTATACCCTTTTTGCCCCCTAAAATCATCCTGAGCTTTGAATCGGGCCAGCCGAACGGCGCCGAAGATAATGATCGCCAGCGACAAGAACAAACCCGCCGTTTTGTAGCCGGACAGCGCCGCTTTTTCGTAGACAAGAACTGCCGGAGCGATTCCGAAAGCGGTGATGTCCACATAGCTATCAAGTTCAGCTCCGAATTGACTGGTCGTTTTGAACCACCGGGCCAAATTTCCGTCCAACCCGTCCAAAATCATGGTAAGCAAGATCAATTGGGCCGCCGTAAGAGGCCGCTGGTCCAGCGTCATTAAGAGGCTACAAAAACCGGAAGCCATGGCCGCCAGGCTGATGGCATTGGGTAGCATCAGACGCCACTTCAACGGGGTTCTCACTTCTATTTTAAAGCAGCCACGATCGTTTCTCCCGCCACCACACGATCGCCCGGCTTTACGCGGACGGTCAAGTCGGCTTTCGGAAAATACATATCCAAGCGCGAGCCGAATTTCATGATGCCGATTCTGTCTCCGGAAGCGATTTCTTGTCCGGGGGTCAGCCAAGCGACCACACGACGGGCCACCGGCCCGACAATTTGATGGATTAAACATCGGGTTTTGGACCCGCCGATCACAATCGCATTGTGTTGATTATAGAGCGAGGATTTCTCGATAAAAGTAAAATATCTTTTCCCCGGATAGTATTTCACCGATCGAACCCTGCCCGCCATCGGCGCCCGGTTCACATGAACGTCGAACAAACTGAGGAAAACGCTGATCCGCAAAGCTTCTCCGTGAAATGGTTTTGCTTCCCCGGTTTCTTTCCGGATTTCCTCGATCCCCGAGATTTCATTTTCAGGAATTGTTCTAACCGCCGCGATCCGTCCGTCCGCTCCCGAGACGATGGCCGAAGGATCGAGAGAAATGCGACGTTCCGGGTCCCTGAAGAAATAAACAAAATAAGCCGTGCCTATCCATGATAAAAGAGCGGGGATCCATGATAAAAAGAGAAGCACGGTTCCGATCAGCGCGGACGCCAAAATAAACGGCAGCCCCTCTTTCGCGATTCTCATCACCGGCGCGGGTAGCATTTGACCAGCACCACGCCGGAAACGACGGCGGCCGCGATCGAGAAGAGTTGGGCGTGGGTCAAGCCAAGCCAGGCGATGGGATTGGTCCTTACAAATTCGACCCAATAACGGAAGATCGAATAAAGATAAATATAAAGCCAAAATGTCTGTCCGTCGCCTTTTTTTCTTTTGTCAAACCAGAGAAGGACCGGAAGTAAAATAAATAATTCAAAAAAAAAGTGATAAAGTTGTGCCGGGTGAACCGGCGTTAAACTATGAGGGAATGTGACGGCCCACGGAAGGTTTGTCGGTTTGCCTTTGCAACAAGCGTTGAGGAAACAACCGATTCGTCCAAGGGGACTCATGAGGCACGCGCTGATGGCGAAATAGTCTAAAACTCTCTTGGTGGGCCATTTTCTGATCTTGCAATAGAACACCGTGGCGGCAATGGCCGATAGAAGCACGCCGTGAAAATATCGCCCCGCACCTCTTGAGAGAAAACACTGGGGGAAAACCCCGTGTTTATACCAGTGCCAAACACAAGGAAGTATTTTACCGCCGATCGTTTCAACAGAAAACACGAAAATGAGGATTAGGATGACTTGGAACCGGTCAAGATGTTCCGTATGCACCAATCGGTAATAGAGATACCAAGCCCCGGCGAACGAGGCGAGGTAGGTAAAGAGCGCGTAACTTTCAATGCGCAGTGCGCCGAGGTGTAAAATGGGATACATCCGTTTACGAACCGCCTTTCTTTGCCAAACTTGCTATAATAGATCCATGCTCACCGATTCTAATGTAACCCATCAGGGCTTTTAAAACAATGAGGCGTTTGAGCGATCTATTTCTTTTTCTCGCGGCGTGCCTGGCCAAACCTTTGTATATCGCTTACCTTAAAACGATCCGGATTCAAGTCGTCCATGAGGAATTTTTGCCTGACAACCTGCCGGTTTCCCGGAACGCGATTTATCTTTTTTGGCACTCAAAAACATTTTTAATTCTACCCTATTGCCGTCACCGGCAAATCGCCATTCTCACTTTATTGGATTGGAAAAACCGATTTTACGATTTTTTGAGCCGGCTCTTGGGATATCAGACCGTGCGTGTGACCAGCCGGCAACAAGCCACGCTCCGTCTGATTCGGCTGCTGGAAAATGGATTTCACATTGCTCTCGCCGCCGACGGCCCTTATGGCCCGGCGGGAGTGATGAAACCAGGACCGGCATATCTTGCAAAAAAAACCGGAAGGCCGATCATCCCAGTGCAGATCATCTTTCAGAAAAGTTTCCGGTTGAATTGGCGTTGGGACAAGTATGAAATCCCGTTTCTGTTCACGAAAGCGACGATCGTGCTCGAGCCGCCCATCGAGGTCAACGAGACGACTCAAGACGAAGAGTCTCACGCCAGGCAGGCGCTGGGACCTTGTTTGCCGGTTTTTGCCGGGCGGCGCGTTTAGCCGCCAATATTTGAGCGTCCGGGACTCGCTTAAGATCCCACGCCAAACCCATGAACGCCAGAAAAGCGATCAACCATTTGCTCGGATCCCAATCATACCAACGCACACCGTGCCGGTAGTCAAGCGAGAAGTGGTGGTGAAAACTGTGATACGCCTCTCCATGAGTCAGAAAAGCCCCCGGCCAAAAATCCCGCGCCGAGGAGGAGGAATCATAGGTCGCCTTGCCAAACGAGTGGCAGACGGCATTGACCAAGAACGAACTATGATGCACGAGGGTCATTCTAGCCACCACATTCAGAAGAAACGATCCCAGGAGGTCGTTCGTTGCGAGCCCTGAAATCGTCGGGATCAGTATCCCCGTGACAAAAAACCAGAGAGCATAATAACGGCACTGATGCCTCATTAATTTGCTCTTCAAGAGATCTTTTGCGTTGTAATAATTGAACCGATGAACCCGAAACCAAATCCAGCCGACGTAGGCGTGAAAAAACCCTTCGTTAATATTGTAAGGATCCCCTTCCCGATCAAGGTAAGTATGGTGGTCCCGGTGCTGGGCCACCCAGCGGACCGCCGAACTTTCAAAAGCCGCCGAGCCGAAGAAAACGCACAGAAAGGTAATAACGGAATTTGTCTTAAAGGCGAAATGCGCGAAAAGCCGGTGATACCCCACCGTGATCGCCATTGTTGTCGCGACAGTCCAAAATGTGAAAATAACCAGATTGGGTACGCTGATTCCAAAACGAAGGAGATAGAGGGGGACCCCAATAACTGTTGTTAGGGTCATTAAACTGAAGAAGAGAACAAATCCCCAGTTGACCGTATGTGGGCTGCTTAAGTTTTGTTCCTGCGCCATTTATTTTCCCCGGGTGGAAAGACCGTTCTCTTAAAGTTTAGCATATACAAATAAAGCGCGACAGGGTAAATTGAATTTTGATGCGCCTAAAAAAATCATTACAAACCGCCGCGTGGAAAATAGGAAGCGCCGCCTCAAACGCCGGCCTGCCCTTATGGGTTTGGGCGGCAGACCGCCTCCCTTTCCTAAAAAAACCGTTCAAAAGAGCCTTTTACAATTGGATTCTGCGGGAAACCGCCGGCGAGAACGCTATTTTTAAATTAATGAACTATGGCTATGCCTCTCCCGGTGCGGAGGATTTCCCTATTTCACTCGAAAATGCCGATCAGGAAGAATTCAGGTTTTCCTGGCAGCTGGTTTATGAAACGGTCAAACACGGCCGCCTCGCCGGCAAGGAAGTGCTGGTGGTGGGCTGCGGCAGAGGTGGAGACGCGTATTTTGTGAAGCACTACATGAACGCAAAAAAGGTGACCGGTATCGATTTTAGCGAGGCGGCCATTGAAATTTGCCGGAAAAATTATCGATTGGAGGGTTTGGCATTTCAAGTCGGGGATGCCGAGCCTCTGGCTTTCCCGGACCGGCAATTTGATGCGGTCGTGAATATCGAATCCTCTCATTGTTACCCCAGTTTAGGCAAATTTTACCGTGAGGTTCACCGCGTTTTGAAACCCCAAGGCGTTTTTCTTTATGCGGATTTTTTCTGGAATAAACGCCATAAAAAATACATGGAAGACGCGGGATTCAGTATTTCAGAAGAGGACATCACTCAAAATATTGTTCTGGCGGCGGAGCGGGGTTACGACCTGAGAAAAGAATGGATCAAGAAAGTGGTTCCGGAGCGCTTGTTTAACGAGGCGTTGGAGTGGAGCGGCACTAAAGGCACTCAAATGTATCGGCGATTTAAAAAGGGCCGGCTGCCCTACAAGCGGTTTGTGCTTGTCCGGGGTTAGGACGGTCTGACGCCCAGGATCTTGAGCAGCCGCTCCAGGTCATCAAAAGAGTAGTACTCGATTTCGACCTTTCCCCTCTTTTTCCCGTGATGGATCCTTACTTTGGTGCCAAGAGCATGCTGGAGTTTTTCTTCGAGATTTTTGATGTCCGCATTGGGGCTTAAATGCGCGCGGCGTAATTTAGGACGCAATTTGGAATTTGTCAAAAACTCCGCCTGCCGCACCGAGAGGCCTCGCTTGATGATCTTCTCGCAAAACGAGATCTGGCGCTTCGGATCCACAAGCGAAAGAAGCGCTTTCGCGTGGCCAAAGGTAATGAATTCTTTCGACAAATAATCTTGTATTTTTTCTGGTAAGTTAAGTATTCTCAATGTGTTAGAGACTGATGACTTATCCTTCCCTACCCGCTCGGCGATCGATTCTTGGTTCAGCCCAAATTCCTGCATGAGGCGCCGGTAAGCCTTTCCTTCTTCAACGGCGTTCAGTTCCTGACGCTGGATATTCTCGATCAAGGACATTTCGAGAACGTCGGCATCCGGAACGCGGCGGACGATCGCGGGCACTTCCGCGAGTCCCAAATATTTTAAAGCGCGCAGGCGGCGCTCGCCGGCGATCAATTCAAAATTATCGTTGTCCAAGGCCCGGACGATGACCGGCTGGATCACGCCTTTTTCCTTGATCGATTTCGCGAGTTCCTGGATTTTACTTTCGGGAAAATTCAGCCGCGGCTGGAACCGGCTGGCATGCACTTGGGAAAGCTTCAACAACTGAACCCGCTCTGTGGGTTTACTGTCTGTGGGGATCAAAGCTTCAAGACCCTTTCCAAGCACTTTTCTCTCCATAGAATCCTCCTTTTTTCTTTGCCTTTATTAATGTAACTTGTTTAATTTCAATTACTTACATTAAATAATAAAAACTCCCTCGTAAATTCCTTATACTTCTTGGCTCCTTCCGAATCTTTATCATAAAGAAAAATTGGCTTGCCAAAACCGGGCGCTTCGCTTAGGCGGATGTTTCTCGGGATCACGGTTTTGTAAACTTTTTCTCCGAAATGTTTTTTCACTTCGTCTATCACTTGCTGGGTGAGATTGGTACGATAATCCGCCATCGTCATCAAAATTCCCTCAATTTCAAGACCGGAGTTCAGGTTGTCTTTGATCAGACTGATGGTCTTCATGAGCTGGCTCAAGCCCTCAAGCGCGTAATATTCGCATTGCATCGGGATGATCACGGAATGAGCGCCGGTCAGCGCGTTGACGGTCAAAAGTCCCAGGGACGGCGGGCAGTCAATAATGACAAAATCAAAGGAGGCATCCAGGCGGGATAGGGCTTTTTTTAAGCGTCCTTCTCTTCCCAACTCCCCTACAAGTTCTACTTCAGTGCCTGATAAATGGTTATTCGCCGGAACAATAAATAAGTTCTTAACACAAGCTTCTATAGCTAGTTCTGACAAATCCATTTGGTCCAGGAGGGCGTGATAAATGGACCTTTCTACCTGACTCTTATCAATTCCAAGGCCGCTGGTCGCGTTGCCTTGAGGATCCAGATCGATGAGCAAACACTTCTTGCCTTCCATCGCAAGACACGAAGAAAGAGATACGGCCGTACTCGTCTTCCCTACGCCGCCCTTTTGATTACAAACCGCGATAATCTTTGTCATTTTGTGGCCATCCTATTCCAATCCGAAAAGAATGTCAATAAGATTCCGTCGAGTTTCCACGTGGAAACTGGCATTCGAGGGGTTATTCCGGAACAATCCCTCTTATGCTATCTAGTACGGCGGAGTTTTTCGATGTGGACGGCTAGGACGGAGATATCACAAGGCGTGACGCCGGAGATACGGGCGGCTTGTCCTAGAGATATGGGTTTGATCTTGTCCAGCTTTTCTTGGGCTTCGCGGCTGATCCCTTGTATTTCTTTAAACACCAGCCCTTGAGGGATCTTCTTTTCCTCATACTGTTTTAGCCGGTTGACAATGCCAATCTCTCTCTCCACATAGCCGGAATATTTGACTTCTATCTCTATTTGACGCTCGACTTCCCCATCTTCTATTTCTTCGTTTAGAATGCCAAGAACGTCTTTTATTTTAACTTCTGTTCTCCTAAGATATTGGTCTAAATAGACTTGCTGATATCTTTGTTTTTTGAGTTTTTCGACCCATTCATTGATTTGTGATTGCTTCTTTAAAAATTTCTTAAATTGCTCCTTAGAAATCAGCCCCAAATTATGTCCATATTCCAGAAGCCGTTTATCCGCGTTATCTTGTCTTAAAAGTAATCGGTGTTCAGCTCTTGAGGTAAACATCCGATAAGGCTCTTCGGTGCCGTTCGTCACGAGGTCATCAATGAGCACGCCGATATAAGCTTCCGACCGCTCCAGAATAAGCGGCGCTTCATTTCTTATTTTTAAGACCGCATTGATCCCGGCCATCAGGCCCTGACACGCTGCTTCTTCATACCCGGAAGTTCCATTGATCTGTCCGGCTAAGTATAAATTTTCGATTCTTTTTGTCTCCAAATTGGCGTTCACTTGAGTGGGAGGGCAGAAATCATACTCAATGGCATATCCAAATCTCATAAGTTCAGCATTTTCAAGGCCTTTTATACTTTTAACAAGCTTTATTTGAACGTCCTGTGGAAAACTTGTTGATAATCCATTTACATACACCTCATCCGTTAAACGGCCTTCCGGTTCTAAAAATAATTGATGGCGTTCTTTGTCGGCGAATCGATAGACCTTGTCTTCAATGGATGGGCAGTATCTCGGGCCGCGGCTTTGGATCTTCCCGGAATAAAGGGGAGAGTGGTGAATATTTTCTTTGATGATCTTGTGGGTTTTATCGCTTGTATAGGTGATGTGGCAGGGGAGTTGGCGTTGGGTGATTTTCTCTGTCTGAAAAGAAAACGGAGTTGGGTTTTCATCACCCCCTTGAGCGTCAAGCCCTGAAAAATCGATCGAATTCGCGTTAAGGCGGGGAGGCGTGCCGGTTTTTAGGCGCTTGATTTCAAATCCCAGACCTTCCAGGCATCCGGAAAGACCAAGAGACGCCTTGTCGCCGGCCCGGCCGCCTCCAAAGGTCACTTCGCCGATATGGATCAGGCCGTTTAAAAAGGTACCGGTCGTGATGATCACGGCCTCCGCGTAATACATCGTCTGGATCGTCGTCACAACGCCCTTCACGGCGTCTCCGTCGGTCAAAATCTCTTTAACCTCTCCTTGTTTCAAGTCGAGATTTTTCTGTCCCTCCAAAATATGCTTCATCGTGATCTGATACATCTTTTTATCGCACTGCGCGCGAGGCGCCCAGACGGCGGGACCCTTGCTCGTGTTCAGCATCCGGAACTGAATGCCGGTGAGGTCAGTGACCTTCGCCATTTCACCGCCAAGCGCGTCTATTTCCCGCACAATGTGGCCTTTGGCGATGCCGCCGATCGCGGGATTGCAGGACATCTGCGCGACGGAATCCAAATTCATCGTGAGCATCAGCGTTTTGGCGCCTAGGCGCGCGGCGACAAGCGCCGCCTCGCAGCCGGCGTGACCGGCACCGATCACAATCACGTCATATTTTTTTTCGGACCCGACGGGCATGATTTTTAAGTCAGCGTGAGTTTCTTAAGATGAAGCTGGTACAGCGTCATCAGGATGGTGTTCGTAAGCCAGTAGAGAACCAGGCCGGAAGGCATCGTATAAAAAATAAACCCGAAAATAACCGGCATCATCACCGTCATCATTTTCTGCTGTGCCTCCACCGAAGGGTCCTGGCCTTCTATTTTCAGCTGCGTGAAACGCTGCTGGAAAAACATCGCTCCGACCATGATAAGAGGGAGAATATGGATTTGATTCCCCAAAAAAGGCAGCATCCACGGCAGGGACACGCTGTCGGGAGACGACAAGTCCTTGATCCACAGAAGCTTTGAATCGATCAAAATGGCGGATTTCGAAAGCGCCACGTAGAGCGCCATAAAAACGGGCATCTGCAAGATCATCGGCAGGCATCCGCCGAAAGGATTGACCTTGTGTTTTTTATAAAGCTCCATTGTTTCTCTGTTCAGCTTTTCAGGGTTCTTTTTGTGCTGTTCGCGCAGCTTCGTCATGTGCGGCTGGATGAGCTGCATCCGCTTCATGGACATGTAGCTCAAGCGCGTGAGAGGGAAGAGCATGAGATTGATCAAGATCGTAAGAACGATGATCGAAACCCCGTAATTTCTGAAAACTTTGTGGAGAAGTTCAAGCGCCCCGACAAGCACGCGGCTGATCGCGTCGAGTTTCCCGAAATTCACGATCGGATCGAGCTCGAGCGGCAAAAGTTCGTCGATTTCATTGGGACCGATGTATAAAAGAAACTCCTGCTTGACCGAGCCGTGCGCGGGTAAAATTATTTTTTCGGACATGAGCGACGCATTCAACCGACGGTGGCCGAGTCCTTCCACAAGCCCTTTAAAATTTCCGGATTTGGGTTTTATCAGAATGGAAAAATGCCTGTCTTTTATCGCCGCCCACTGGAGAACCCCCTGACTTTCAACGGTCTTGCCGATCCGGTTTTCTTTGATATGGCGCAGCGTTTCCTTGCCGTCTATCGTCGAATAAAAATTGGCCTCAAGGTATTGATTATCGATCGAATGCCTGGCGGGGATGGTGCTTCCTATAAATAATTGATAAAGAAGCTCGGCCGGCGCGTTGGAAGTATTTTCGAAGCTCAGCGTCAGGTCCGCTCCGTAATCATTCGTATGAAAAAGATAGTCCTTGGATATTTTGATGCTTCCGGAGGAAGCGCTGGCGGCCACTTCGTTCGTACCCACAGTCAGCTGATAATGATCGATCCGGTCGGCTGCCAAATCTTTGCCTAAGAGATGGAGATAGGTGGGGGCTGCGGCCGGAGAATCCGCGGAGATAAGCTCAAGCGGCTTCTTTGTCTCGGAATTGATGAATTTCGGAAAGGAAATCCCACGAATGGCGCCGCCGGCTTGATTAAATAATAGCTCGATCCGCTCATTCCGAAAATGGAGATCCTGTTCGTTTTGAAAACTTCCCGCTTCTTTCAAAGGCAGTGGCGAAAGAGCGGCGGACGATTCAGCCGAAACGGCCGCCGAAGATTTGACGGCTTGTGACTGGGCTTTTTGGTTTTTGTAGTAATCGGGATATATTTTTTGAAGAATGACCGGGTAAAATCCCAGAACTAAAAATGAGACCGCCAGCGCCACTAAAGTTCTTTTTTCCATAAAGACCTACCTCAAGTTTCCCGTATGGGTTCCCACCGGATCACCCCACCACCTTTTTGGCGCCATTAGGCGCTGATCCGCTTTCGGCGGATCATTGCAAACAGGTGGTATGGGGTCATAGCCGCCTGATGAAAAGGGGTGGCATCGCAAGAGTCTTCTTGTCATCAGAAAAAACGCTTTTAAAAAGTTAAATTTTTGAAACGCCTCTATGGAATAGGCCGAACAGCTTGGATAAAACCGGCATGCTCTTAACCCATTTAGCTTAAATAACTTAGATATAAATAAGATAAGGTATATCATCGGTTTTTTCATAAAACACCCATTAATGGCACATCTTCTTAAGGAGTTCCTGTACTTGGCCTAAACTGGGTTTTAACGGCGCTTTCAAGACCCGGAATAAGTAAACTTTTTGTTCGTCCATGAAATACGAACTCTCCCGGCTTGCCTCACGGATAAGGCGTTTTATCCGGTTTCGATCGGTCGCCAGATGGACTACCTTTTTGGGGATAGAGATGAAAATCGACGGCTTTGCGGATCTTGGTTTCCGTGGGTCTTTTTCTGACACTTCAAAAGAAAGCCAGCTGTCCTCGGGAGGCATACGAAGGCGTTTTTTTAAGATCAGACCGTCAGTTTTCGACGCCCTTTTTGACGGCGGCGTCTCAAAACGTTCCGCCCGTCTCTGGTTCTCATCCGCCTTCTAAAACCGTGCGTTCTTTTTCTTTTAATATTGGACTTGTTAGTGAGCGTCTTTTTCATAGCGCCTTTCTCTCGCGACAAACTAAAGAAGTGGATTATAGCATACGGTCTTTGGGAGTCAAGGTGTAAAGAAGACACGGACGGCTGTTTTTTTAAGAAATGTGTTGCAAATAAAACCCCCGCTTGTTATAATCCGTCACACTTTCTTGAAACTTTCGTATTTTTAAAGGAAGTACCTATCTGTGGATAACTTGTTGATAAATATCCGTTCGTTTTACTTATTCCTGTGATTAATTATTTTATATGTAAGTTATTTAAATTAAATAACTTACGATTAAATTTTAAAACTATAAACAAACTCTAGAGATGTCTTCTGTGGATAATTCCAAGGAATACTCCGTTTCGGAACTTTGGTCAAAAGTGCTCGATTCCCTCCAAAAGGAGCTGGCGCCGCAAGTTTATGAGCGCTGGCTTAAGCCGATCAAGCCGGTTGAATTCAAAGAGGATGAGCTTTTCTTAAGCGTCCCCGACGAGTTTTTTAAAAACTGGATCATCGACCATTACGGAACGATGATCTCTCTCGCCTTGAAGGAAACCACGGAAAACGCCGGCTCAAGGATCAGCTTTCAAATTTCAAAATACGACGTGCCCGTCCAAAACCAGATAGGCCCCGCCGCGTATTTGTCCCACCCGTCGCAGGGCCGGACAGAGTCCGTGTTAAACACAAAATATCAGTTTGACAGTTTCGTGGTCGGGCCCTCCAATCGTTTTGCCCACGCCGCCTCCATGGCGGTCGCGGAGAGCCCCGCCAAAGCCTACAACCCTCTTTTTATTTATGGCCCGGTCGGTCTCGGGAAGACCCATTTGATGCAGGCGATCGGGCAGGAAATTTTGAGGCGGAGCCCCCAGACCAACGTTCTTTATATCACGAGCGAAAAATTTACCAATCAACTCATCAACGCGATCAAAACGGGCACGACGATCAAATTCAGGGAAAAATACAGGACCGTAGATGTGCTTTTGATCGACGATATCCATTTCATTGCCGGAAAAGAAGCGACGATGGAGGAATTTTTTCATACCTTTAACGCGCTCTATGACGCTCATAAGCAAATCGTCGTTTCAAGCGACAAACCCCCGAAGGTCATCTCCAATTTAGAGGAGCGGTTGGTGTCCCGGTTTGAGTGGGGGCTTGTCACCGACATTCAAGCTCCCGACTTTGAAACGAGAACCGCCATTCTGAGATCCAAAGCGGAGAGAGAGGGCCTTCAAATCCCGGATTCAGTCACGTCGTTCATCGCCGATAAGATCAAATCGAATATTCGCGAGTTGGAGGGGGCGCTGATCCGGGTTGTCGCCTATTCCAAGCTTGTGGGTAAAGACGAAGTGGACGAAAGCATCGCCCAAGAAGTTTTAAAAGATATGATCGTTGAAACCGAAAAGAAGATCACGGTTGACCTTATCCAAAGGAAGGTGGCAGAATATTTTGAGGTGCGCCCTTCGGATATGACGGCCAAGCGCCGGTCTAAAAGCGTCGTCTACCCGCGGCATATTGCGATGTATCTATCAAGAGAAATGACGGGGCTTTCGTTCCCGGAAATCGGAGAGCAATTTGGCGGCCGGGACCACACGACGATCCTCCATGCATATGGGAAAATTAAGAGGGATATTAAAAAAGATCAAAAATCAAAATCACTTGTGGATAAGTTGTCACTTGAAATTAAAAAGTAGCTGGGTTGTGAATAAGTACTTATTTATCCACAGGTTGTTTTTTTATAAGTTTAGTTTTTAAAGAGCGTTGTGCGTTCTTCACAGAATTAACAACCTCTACTACTCTTACTGTTTTTGTTATTTAAAAGATAATAATAAAAGGAGATTGTGAAAATGAAGATAACCACCACAAAAGATAATTTACTTAAAGGGATTCAGATAGTCCAAAACGCCGTAAGCAGCAAAAACACACTCCCTATTTTATCCCACATTCTGGTGGAGGCGAAAAAACAAGGGATTAAACTAACCGCCACGGATTTAGAGATAGGGGTTTCGGTGAAGGTGGAGGGAGAAGTGTTGGAAGAGGGAGCGATCACGGTTCCGGCGAGAAAGTTTAGTGAGATAATAAAAGAACTCCCAAGTCAAAACCAAATCACCGTGTCATTAAAAAAAGGTCAGTCGATCACCATTGAATCAGGCAAGAGCTATTTTAGGTTGATGGGTCTTTTGAAGGAAGATTTCCCCCAGCTCCCAGATTTCGGATCGGTTAAAGGGAAAGAAATTAACACGGTTAAAATCCCGCAAAAACTTTTAAAAAATATGATCCAACTCACCTCCTTCGCCATGAGCCATGATGAGGCGCGTTATGTCTTGAATGGTATTTTATTCAGCTTTAAAGATAAAAGCTTGAAACTTGTCGCAACAGACGGACGGCGGCTTGCGTTTATTGAAAAAGAGGTTCCTGAGATGGGGAGTTTTAAGAAAGACATGATCGTACCGATGAAAACCATCCAAGAATTGAACCGGGATCTGGGGGAAGAGGGGGATGTGAATTTTTATTTCAAAGAGGACCAGCTGCAGATTAATATTGACCAGATCACAATCACCTCGCGTTTGATCGAGGGCGAATATCCGAATTATGAACAGGTTATCCCCAAGAAAGCAAAAGAGGAGCTTAGGGTCAATACGCAGGATTTTCTGCAAGCGACTCGCCGGGCGAGCATTTTAACAAGCCAGGATTCCCAATCCATCAAGATCAATTTCATCAAAGACCGGCTGATCATTACCAAGAACACACCTGACCTTGGCGAGGTGCGTGAAGAGCTTGAGGTGGATTATAAGGGCGGGGAGCTCGCGATGGGTTTTAATCCCACCTTCCTGATCGATGTTTTGAAAAATGTCGGGGAGGACATGGTGAAATTTGAATTGATCGATCCGGAAAAGCCCGCCGTGATCCGAAGCGGCGATAACTACACCTACATCGTATTGCCAATGCAGGTGACATGACCCCACCATCTCTTTCTTACGATCGCTGGGCAATCGGCCCGCGGACGCGGGCGAAAGAGGTGGTGGGGTGAAGCGTAGTGCCGCTCCGATATCGGACGTCATTAAAAATGTATTCGCGCGGCTCGAAAAAGAAGCCAACTCATCCAAAGAAGAGATGGACTCCTGTTGGAAAGAGCTGGTAGGTGAGAAAGGTTTCCGGCATTCGAGGCCGGCTTCTTTGAGAAAAAAAATTTTAAACGTGCGTGTGGACAGTTCCGGCTGGATGCACGAACTCACGATGCAAAAGCGCCAAATTTTAAAAGGATTGAAAAGACGCCTGGGAAAAGATAGAATTTCAGAACTTCACTTTAAGATAGGGGAATTGGATGGCTAAAGTTTCATCGAAGAAAAAACCAAAAGAGGAAAAGCCCACGCCCAACGGCGCTGCCGGGGTGGACACCTCCGACTACGGCGCTAAGAATATCCAGGTCCTCGAGGGAATGGAGGCGGTCCGGAAGCGTCCTGCCATGTATATCGGCGACATCGGGGTGCGCGGGCTGCATCACCTGGTTTATGAGGTGGTGGACAACTCTGTGGATGAAGCGCTGGCCGGCCACGCGAACAGAATCGACGTCGTGGTCCACAGCAACAACAGCGTCTCGGTCACGGACAACGGGCGCGGGATTCCCGTGGATATTCATAAAGGAGAAAAGAAACCGGCCGTGGAAGTGGTGCTCACGATGCTGCACGCCGGCGGCAAGTTTGACAAAAAAACTTACAAGGTCTCCGGCGGTCTTCACGGCGTCGGCGTCAGCGTGGTCAACGCGCTTTCCGAATGGCTCGAGGTCGAGATCCGCCGTGACGGAAAAGTTTATCACCAGCGCTATCAGCGCGGCAAGACGGCGACCAAACTCACGGTGGTCGGCAAATCCAAATCCAACGGCACCAAGGTCACCTTCAAGGCCGACAAGGAGATTTTCACCAATCTCCCGATCGAATACAGCTATGACATTCTCACGAACCGTCTGAGAGAACTCGCGTTTCTGAATAAGGGCTTGACGATCACGATCAAAGACGAGCGCGGCGCGAAGGAGAAAGAAGCGGAGTTTTCCTTCAGCGGCGGCATCGTCTCATTCGTTCAGGAGCTCAGTAAGAATAAAAATCCTCTCCATTCGAAGGTGATCTATTTCACCAAGGAAAAAGACCACACGAACGTCGAGATCGCGATGCAGTATAACGACGGGTACGCCGAGAGTATTTTCAGCTTCGTGAACAATATCAATACGATCGAGGGCGGGACGCATGTGAGCGGATTCAAGGCGGCCTTGACCCGCTGCGTCAATCAGTATTGCAAGGGGAAAAATATCATCAAGGACGACGTGAGCGTCCAGGGCGATGACATTCGTGAAGGCTTGACGGCCGTCATCAGCTGCAAAGTCCCGCATCCGCAATTTGAAGGACAGACCAAAACGAAACTCGGCAACAGCGAGATCGAAGGGCTGGTCGAATCGATCGTCAATGAGGGGTTAGGAAAGTTTTTTGAGGAGAATTCGAGCGTCGCCAATAAGATCATTGAAAAAGCGGTGCTCGCCGCCAAAGCGCGCGAAGCGGCCCGCAAGGCGAGAGAACTCACGCGGCGCAAGGGCGCCCTTGAGAGCGGTTCGCTCCCGGGCAAGCTCGCGGACTGCCAGGAAAACGACGCGTCGCTCTGCGAGATCTATCTTGTCGAGGGCGATTCGGCCGGCGGCTCGGCCAAACAAGGAAGGGACAGGCGGTTCCAGGCCATCCTTCCGCTGAAGGGTAAAATTTTAAACGTCGAAAAAGCGCGTCTGCACAAGGTGCTCTCCAATGAGGAAATCTGCACCGTCATCAACGCGCTTGGGACCGGCATCGGGGAGGAGTTCAATATCGAAAAACTCCGCTACCACAAGATCCTCATCATGTGCGACGCCGACGTGGATGGCAGCCACATCCGGACGCTTCTTTTGACTTTCTTCTACCGGCAGATGCACGCTCTTGTTGAGAAAGGTCACATTTATATTGCCCAGCCGCCCTTGTATAAAGTTAAGCGAGGCAAAAGAGAGGAATACATCGAGACGGAGGAGCAGATGAGTAAACTGCTTCTGGAGCTTGGGAGCGAGGATTTGACGCTTATTCGCCAAAAAGACAAGGAAAAAATAGCCGATAAAAAGCTTATAGAGTTACTTAACTTATTGAAAACATTGGATGATACGACAAGTGGGATTATAAGACGTGGTATAGATCTATCAAAATACATAGGTTTTATGAACAAGAAGACCAAAAAACTGCCAGTTTATAGGGTAAAAGTGGAGGGTGAAGACCAGTTTTTATACAATGATGAGGACCTAGCAGAGGTTATTAAGCGGTATGAGAAGTGGAAAGGCAAGGAAGTAGACCTTGGGGAAGCCCAGAAGAAGGGGGACAGTCGAAGCCAGATTGCTAAGGAACTGGATCTTATAGAGTTCTTTGAAGCAGATGAGATCGCCGAGACCGTCAAGAAGATAGAGAAGCTGGGGTTGGATATTGAGGACTATTGCCCAGACTCAGACGAGAAGAAAGAGACTCCGAAGAAGTCGAAGCGAGCGTCAAAATCGTCCAAAAAGGAAGTTTTTAAGAAAAACATGCTTTACAAAATAGACAAAAAAGACGCCGAGCCGGTGTATGTGGCTAATTTATTGGAGGCGTTAAAATACGTGCAAACCGAAGGCAAAAAAGGCATGGCGATCCAGCGTTACAAAGGTCTCGGAGAAATGAATCCCGAGCAGCTTTGGGAAACGACGATGGACCCCGAGAAAAGAACGGTTTTGAAAGTGACGTTGGAAGACGCGGTCGAGGCGGACAAGACCTTTACTACTTTAATGGGTGATGAAGTGGAACCGCGCCGCGAGTTTATCCATAAATACGCCCGTGAAGTGAAGAATTTGGATATATAACAATGGCCGATAAAGAAAAAGCAGCGGAAAAATCACAGAATATATACACCAAGAACGAAAAAATCATCCCCGTGTTCATCGAACAGGAGATGAAGACTTCGTATCTCAACTACGCGATGAGCGTCATCGTGGGAAGAGCGTTGCCGGATGTGCGCGACGGTTTGAAACCCGTGCATCGCCGCATTCTTTTCGCGATGAGAGAACTGGGCCTGGACCACTCGAGGGCGTATAAGAAAAGCGCGCGCATCGTCGGAGAAGTGTTGGGTAAATATCACCCCCACGGCGACACGGCCGTCTATGACACGATGGTGCGCATGGTGCAGTATTTTTCTCTTCGGTATCCGCTGGTGGACGGCCAGGGAAATTTCGGCTCCGTCGACGGAGACTCGGCGGCTGCGATGCGTTATACCGAGGCGCGTTTGGCGGCCATTACGACGGAAGTTTTAAGCGATATCGAAAAAAATACGGTCGACTTTGCCCCCAATTTTGACGAGACGCTGGAAGAGCCGACACTTTTACCGGCCACGCTTCCCAATCTTCTCTGCAACGGCTCAAGCGGCATCGCGGTGGGCATGGCCACCAACATCCCACCGCACAATTTGAACGAGGTCGCGGACGCGATAATGGCCGTTGTCGACAATCCGGAGACCGACGTCAAAGAATTGATGAAACACATCAAGGGCCCCGATTTTCCGACCGGGGCCACGATCTGCGGAATGGAGGGGATCAAGTCCGCTTATGAAACCGGCCGCGGCATCATCAAGATCCGCGCGAAGGCCTCGGTCGAGGAACTGAAAGGCGGAAAACAGGCGATCATTATTAGCGAGATCCCCTATCAGGTGAATAAATCGAATCTCATCGAGAGTATCGCCGATCTCGTTAATGAAAAGAAGATCGAGGGAATCTCCGACGTGCGCGACGAGTCGGACAAAGAAGGGATGCGCCTGGTCATCGACTTGAAGCGCGACGCGGCCGCGCAGGTCATCCTGAACCAGCTTTATAAGCACACGCAGATGCAGGAAACATTCGGCATCATTCTCCTGGCGTTGGTGGACGGAAGCCCGCGGGTGCTGAAACTGAAGGAAATCATCAATGAGTATATCCGCCACCG
>Ga0209726_10004024_pt1 | contig 19241 bp, 22 predicted proteins | sample Subgrocontami54m_FD_187453 | JGI IMG/M metagenome (GOLD analysis project Ga0209726, IMG submission 187453) | Subsurface groundwater microbial communities from S. Glens Falls, New York, USA - GMW46 contaminated, 5.4 m (SPAdes) (version 3) | ecosystem: Environmental > Aquatic > Deep subsurface >... | reverse complement strand
CAGATGGCGAATTAGAAGCAAACGTGTGGCTTCATAATGAATTTGTTACCGTTGACGGGGTAAAGATGTCAAAGTCCCTACAAAACGTCTATACGCTTGACGATATTATTGGAAAAGGTTTTCATCCTTTGGCTTTTCGATATGTGTGTCTTACGACCCATTACCGGCAAATTCTTAATTTTACCTGGGATGCGCTTGACGCAGCCCAACGCGGCCTTTTCCACTTGTATGAAGAGGTGCTTATGTGCAAAGAAAAAGCTAGTAGTGAACGTAGTGAGAATATTCCTGATTCTGTTGAGGTGTCACAACTTATTACAAGTACTAAAACGTTATTTGATGCAGCAATAAATGATGATCTTAATATTCCACAAGGATTGGCTGCTGTTTTTGATGCGTTGAAAAATTTTAAAATGCTTCCAAACTTACACACCCAAGATTTTAAAAACTTTCATGAATTTTTACTTGCGTGCGACCGCGTGCTAGGCCTTGGATTTGAGAGGGTTGCATTTGCAAAAATCCCTCAAGACATTCAAGAAAAATCTGAACTTCGAAAGAAAACAAAAGCTCAAAAAAATTGGGAATATGCTGATGAGATCCGTGCCGATCTTATTACACAAGGGTATCGAGTAGAGGATACTGATGATGGAGATACAACTATTTCCAAGATTGTGATTGAATCGTAAAAACCTCTATGGACTTTTTGTATGTCATATTTATAGCTATTATCGCGCTGATAGCAATTATTTATCAGCTTTTAGTTGCTCTTATTGCGCCCATGTTAGGATTATTTCTTTTTTTTGATATTACAGGTATTGGGATTGAGTACGTAGTTCTTTTGATTTGTTCTTTAGTACTTTGTTATCTTGCCACCAAAATTGTTCGTGTGGTAGCTATGAAATTTCATATTGTGGATACGCCTGATGCAGTACGAAAATTACATACCAAATCAACACCGCTTCTGGGCGGTGTTGCGATTTTTTGTGCGTTTATTACAACTCTTTTTCTTTACTTCTTTTTTGCGCCCCCCAACTGGCATTCACTGATTGATTCTCATGTTACCATTTCCACACTCATTGGAATTAGTGTGGGTGCACTCATTCTTTGTGTTGGAGGAATTATTGATGACTGTTTTTCTCTCCCTCCCCATAGTCAAATAGTATGGCCGATTGCAGCGGCCTTAGCACTTATTTTTTTTGGCGTACATGTGCCATTTATTCGCAACCCTTTTTCGGGTGATATTTATAATCTTTCTTTAATTCCATCCTCACTCATTACATTTTTTTGGGTACTTGGAATTATTTATACGACAAAAATTTTAGATGGGCTTGATGGGCTTGTTACCGGGATTACTGGAATTGGCGCAGGTGTCATTGCACTCATTAGTTTTTTCGTATTCGTAAATGTTCCAACCGGCATGATTGCACTTATTGTTTTAGGGTGTTGTCTTGGTTTTTTACCATGGAATTCATACCCTGCAAAAATATTTCTTGGTGAAGCAGGTTCAACGTTATGTGGATATTTTTTAGCCGTACTCGCACTTATTTCAGGTGCAAAATTTGCAAGCGGACTTTTAATTCTCGCGATACCACTTCTGGACCTTGCATGGGTTATTTTTCAACGAGTTGTGTATGATAAGCGCATTCCGTTTTATGGAGGTGATCGACGCCATTTGCATTTTAAGCTCCTAGAGCTTGGCCTTTCCCATCAAAAGGCCGTATGGCTGCTCTATGCGTGTAGTTTTGCATTTGGTATGACTGCTGTTGCGTTTCAAAATATCACAAAGATGATAGCGCTTGCTGGCGCCGTTGGCATTATGATTTTATTTATCATTTTAACCATGAAAAAACGAACCTCTTGATATTTTTTTATATCCGTGATATCATATTTTCATTCATAAATCATGAGTTATAAGTACTAAATCTTTTATTATGTACGCTGTTATTAAAACTGGTGGAAAACAATATCTTGTTCAAAAAGGAAGTGTTTTGAAAGTTGAAAAACTTGAAGGTGAAGTTGGTGGTAAGGTTGATTTTAGTGAAGTACTCATGACATTTTCAGATGATGGAGTAACACTTGATATTGGAAATCCATTTCTTTCAAAGGCAACCGTTTCAGGTGTTATTCAAGAGCAAGGACGTGGTAAAAAGGTTACTATTATTAAATATAAGCCGAAAGTTCGTTATCGCCGAAAAACAGGACACCACCAATTATTTACGAAGGTGGAAATTACAAATGTAAAGTAACTCGTAAAAAGGATATATAAAAAAACCGTTCTCTCGAACGGTTTTTTACTTGAGTCTCATTTAAATTTCACGCCTGCTTTTTAGTGCATCACCAAGCGTTATCTCGTCTGCGTATTCAATATCTGCCCCACGGGGTAGCCCCCGGGCGAGGCGTGTAACTTTTACCGGATAATTTTTAAGTACTTTTGATAAATATAACCCAGTGCTCTCACCTTCAAGATCAGGATTAAATGCTAATATAATTTCCTGTATTTTTTTTGTCTCGCTTTTTACCCGCTCTAAGAGTTCTTTAATGGCTAATTTATCTGGTGTTATTCCCTCAAGCATATTTATGGTGCCGCCTAAAATATGATAAATACCTCGAAATTCTCCGGTTCGTTCAAGTGCGGTAATTTCATGGGGTTGGGCGACAACACAGATGGTTTGTTGATCCCTGGAATTATTACTACAAAGCGCGCACACTTTCGTATCGCTGAAAATTCTACACATGCTACACAGCTGGATTGAATCATGGAGACTCATGAGAAGCTTTGCAAATTTCAAAATATCTTGCTGATTTGAGCGGAGCACAAAAAAAGCATAGCGTTGAGCCGTCTTTTCGCCAATACCGGGAAATTTTGCAAATTGGTCAATAAGCGATTGTAATATCTGGGGATACAGGGACATAGGGTTTTAGAAAGGGGTGGTGGGTTGGGGTGGCTGTTGTTGAGGTGGAGATGGCGCAAAGAATGCGAATGGGTCATCTGAGGTATGTGTACGGTCAAGATTCTTAAAGCTCGCACGCTTTTCATCCCAGAATAATTTTATTTCCCCCGTCGGACCATTTCGATGTTTTGCAACATGAATTTCTGCAATGGCTTTTTCCTCATCTGATAGCTCATCGTACCGATAATTTCGGTCGGCAGCTTTTCGATAAATAAACATTACGACATCTGCATCTTGTTCAATACTTCCTGATTCACGCAAATGGGCAAGTTTTGGAATTGCCGGCTTATTTAATTCAACCGCGCGTGAAAGCTGAGAAAGTGCAATAAGAGGAACATCAAGTTCGCGGGCAATTGATTTTAGCCCCCGGGTAATTTCTGCAATTTCCTGCACTCTACCATCAGATGATTTCGTATGCCCCTCCATAAGTTGTAAATAATCAACAATAATTGCATTCAACCCATGCTCGCTTTTGAGTCGTCGGGCTTTCGTACGAATTTCCATGATATTTGCAGACGGCGTATCGTCAATAAAAAGTTTTACTTCCGATAAGGTATTGAGTGCGTGTCCTATTTTAATAAAATCATCAGAATTTTCTCGGTCAGAAAGTTTACCGGTCCGCATTTTCCATAAATCTACGCCAGCTTCTGCACAAATAAGGCGGTCTACTAATTGTTCTTTTGCCATTTCAAGACTAAAAATACCAACGGCAGAGTTATTTTGTACTGCAATGTGACGTGCTATATCAAGTGCAAGACTTGTTTTTCCTACACTGGGGCGCGCAGCAATAATTATAAGGTCTGATTTCTGTAAACCCGCAAGCATATTATCAAGTGCGGTAAAGCCGGTTGGGGTTCCTCGAAGTTTTCCTCGATCTCGATGAATTTCTTCAATGCGTTCAAATGCCTCTGCTAAAATTTCTTTCAAAGGTGTAAATAATCGCCGTAAAAGCCGCTGGGAAATACCAAAAATTTTCTGTTCCGCTAAATCAAGTGTTGTTTTAATGTCATCTTCTTGTGTATAGGAAAGCTGTGCGATTTCAAATGCCGCCTGTCCGAGTCTTCGAAGGGTAGCTTTTTTTTGAATAATATTGGCATAATGAGCGATATTACTTGAAGTTGGAACAATATTTGCTAAGGTAAGAAGGTAAGTACGTCCACCAATGAGGGTAAGCTGATCTTTTTCTGAAAGCCGGTTTGATAATGACACGAGGTCGATAGGTTCATGTTTATCATACAAATCAAGTGTAGCCTGATAGATCATGCCGTGAATATCCTTATAGAAATCTTCGACACGGATAATATCTCCAATTTTCGTGAGCGCTTCTTTATCAATTAAAAGTGCCCCTAAAAGCGATTGCTCAGCTTCAAGGCTATTCGGTGGGATTTTCTCCAATAATTCTGTTGACATATAAATTCCGATTACTTAGTGGTTGTATTTTATCGGATAATAGATTGAAGAGCAATATTGCTTTTTCCCTAAAAAGAGCATATACTATGCACATCTTGTGTATATCTTATTTTAAGGGTCCGTAGCTCAGTCGGTAGAGCAGCAGCCTTTTAAGCTGATGGTCGTGGGTTCGATCCCCACCGGACCCATATTAAATATAAATTCAGAGGAGCGACAGAACTGTTTCTGTCGCGCTGGGGATCGAAGGGCGCAGCGATATTTTGCCAGCAGGCAAAATCGCGAGCAGCGGCCTGCGAACCTGGCGAGCGACGGCGAGACAGGATTTGTAGGCGATCCCCACCGGACCCATATTAAATATAAATTCAGAGGAGCGACAGAATTACTTATGGAATTTTCAAAGCGTGATCTCCCAAAAAAATCAGAGAACTTATCTGAATGGTATAACAAAATTGTATTGCAGGCCGAGCTTGCTGATTACGGCCCTGCGCGCGGCACAATGATATACCGTCCATATGGCTATGCTATTTGGGAACTCGTACAAAAAGAAATGGATGCATTGATTAAAGAAAAAGGCGTATCAAATGCCTATTTTCCTTTGTTTATCCCTGAGTCCTTATTAAAAAAAGAAGAAAAACATGTTGAAGGGTTTTCTCCTGAACTTGCAGTTGTAACGATTGGCGGGGGAGAGGAGTTGGCAGAAAAACTGGTAGTACGACCCACCAGTGAAACAATCATGTATGACGCCTATGCGCGCTGGGTCCATTCATGGCGCGATTTACCACTTTTAATCAACCAATGGAACAATGTGGTGCGATGGGAAAAACGTACCTATCTTTTTTTACGTACCACTGAATTTTTATGGCAAGAAGGCCATACCGCACATGCGAGCCACGAAGAATCTTGGGATATGGTTACCTGGGCAATGGATATGTACAAAACAATATATAAAGATCTTTTTGCATTACCGGGATATGTGGGAAAAAAATCAGAGTCTGAAAAATTTGCAGGAGCAGATGTAACATTAACGTTTGAATCGTTAATGCCAGAAGGAAAGGCGTTGCAGAGTTGTACCTCGCATGATTTGGGTCAAAATTTTTCAAAGCCATTTAATATTTCTTTTCTTGATAAAGAGGGTGCTTCCCAATATGCTTGGCAAACAAGCTGGGGGTTTTCAACCCGGGCGCTTGGCGGGCTTATTATGGCACATGGTGACGATAATGGGCTGCGGCTCCCACCAAAACTTGCACCTATCCAGGTAGTCATTATTCCTGTAAAGCCCGGCGAACAAATTCTCACTGCTTGCGAAGCAATGAAAAATACCTTAAAAGCAGTCGGTTTACGGGTACATCTTGATACTGGTGATAATGAGACATTCGGTTCAAAAATAAACACCTGGGAACTTAAAGGTGTGCCACTTCGCCTCGAAGTTGGATTAAAAGAACTTGCAGCAGGCATTGTATCTGCTGCTCGCAGGGATACGGGTGAAAAAATATCAATCAAGCAAAATATATTAGCTGATGAGTGTAAAAAAATCCTTGACGAGATTCAGGAAAATTTGTATGCACAGGCACATGCATTTTTAGAAAACAATACGAAATCCATTGAAACCTACGATGAGTTTAAAAAATCGTTTGAAGTGCAAAAAGGATTCTTACGTGCGCTTTGGTGTGAATCGGCAGAATGTGAACAAAAAATAAAGGAAGAAACCAAGGCTACTACCCGTTGTTTACCGCTTAATACACCGAGTGAGCAGGGGAGTTGCATCTATTGTGGTAAGGAGGCCAAAAATCGCTGGCTGTTTGCGCAGAGCTACTAAGGCTAGGCCGTTAGGCTCCTAGGCTCTAGGGTTTTAGGTTAAATACAAATACAGAAATACTAAACGTAAATCGCTCCGAAAGGTCTTCGGGGTGATTTTATTAATACCTTCATATTTTATTCATTTTTTGGTATACTAGAGTTATTAACATCTAATAATTTAGCTATCCATAGTATGTATCAATTACCAAATGGCGTTGTTCCTATTGTAAATCTCCCTGGGAGCGGTTCACTTCTGTGGCGAAGCTGGAAAGCATATTCTCAGCTTTTTCCCCAGCTCGTTCATCTCATGATTTTATTTGCCCTTGGAGCACTGGTGAACTTACTTATCGCAAGCTTATTTTTATATATTGGAAAAGATACCGCATATGCGCTAAAAGTGTTTTTGCAAGTCATCTTGATGCTTTTTAATATTGCTACAGCACTTTATTATAGCTATATTTTTGCCGCAATGCTGTATGTGATTCACGGATGGGCATCTGGCCGGCCATTAACGGTTGGAAGTAGTTTGGAGCTAGCCAAAGATAGATTTGCTTCACTTTTTTGGGTTGGGCTTTTGCTAAGCTTAACACTTTCAGGCGGTGCACTATTAACAGCTCTCTATCCGCTTGCCGCAGTTATTCCATTTGTTTTTTCTATTTGGTATTATTTTGCAATTTATATTACGCTCTTTGATCAAGAAAAGGGCATTGTTGCACTTTCAAAAAGCAGATACTTGGTTCACGGAATTTTTTGGAAGGTAGTTGGGAGATATATTACCATTACCGCACTTTTTGCATTTCTTTTTCTGCTCGCATACCTCACGCTTCTTATTCAGTCAATTGGCTGGATTATCTTTCTTATGTTGGCGGCGTGCCTAGCATTTTTTCTTTTTCCGTTTTTTGCCGCCTATGAATATTTTCGCTATGAAGATTTAGTTCATCTCAAGCGAGGAGTAGAATTTATTGATTTTAAAGGAGAACGTGTGGCTATTGGAACATGGATAGTTGCAGGACTTTTATTATTTACGCTCACCTGGACGGCAAGCCTCTTAAGCCCGGGGGCGCTCAAATCAGTTACCGATTCATTTACTATTCAAAAGCGCATTACGGTTTTGGGTACCATGTTTTCAAGGATGAATGAGAATCTCAACACGCTTACTGAATATCTTCAAAAATTTCAACTTGTACAGCCCTCACCGCAAATTCCACTTGTACCCCAAGAGGAAACTCTCTCACCAAAAGATGAGCAAATTGATCTCGATGAGTTATTAAAAAAATACCCTGAACTACAGCAAAATCAATGATCCGTGTTTTTTATACACTTGGCGTAAGCTTTTTTCTTTTTGGACTCGTTCTTTTTAGTGGTGCGCCGACGGTGAGCGCTTTTCAAGATAGCGATAAAGATAAGTTAAGTGATGAGCAAGAAGTTTCACTTTTTGGCACCGATCCGCATATCGCAGATAGTGATGGTGATGGTTTTTTGGATGGGGATGAAATAACACATGGATTTTCACCGAATCACACTGGTCGCATAAAACTTAAAAAAATTGATACCGACAAAGACGGCCTCAATGATTTTTTAGAAGTGCAATTTAAAACATCACTTATTTCGACTGATTCAGATAATGATGGCTATAATGATGGACATGAGGTTAAAAATGGATATAATCCACTCAATCCAAAGCCAAAGAAACTCCCGAAGCATATAGAAATCAATTTAAAAAACCAACGCCTCTCGTATTTTCTGGGAGATGTTTCTCTTGGAACTATGATTATTTCTTCGGGAAAATGGAACTACCCTACGCCCAAGGGTGAATTTAAAATTCTTAATAAACACCCGCGCGCATGGTCAAAGATGGCCTCACTATGGATGCCTTACTGGATGGGGTTTCATAATGGAAAATTTGGTATTCATGAATTGCCCGAGTGGCCCGGGGGCAAAAAAGAAGGAAAAGATCATCTTGGAAAGCCAGTTTCGCATGGATGTATACGGGTGGGAGAGAAAGACGCAAAATTTTTATATAATTGGGCACCGTTGGGTACTCGATTGACAATCAAGTAGTTAGGCGCTAGGCTTTTAAAGCCTATGAAACGCTTAGGCTATTAGTTTTTAGTTATGGAATATACAGAAATCCCCAAAGTACTTATTGATGCGATTTTTCCTGAAATACTTTTATCACCCGAGGAGATAGAAAAAAAATATCCGCAACGTACCCTCAAAGAGGGGATGATGGTAACACGTATTTCACCAAGCCCCACCGGTCCTATGCATATCGGTGGTATTTACGCTGCCCTTATTTCAAAGCGGCTTGCTTACATGAGTGGGGGAATTTTTTATGTTCGTATTGAAGATACTGATCAAAAACGTGTAGTAAAAGATTCACTAAAACTTATCATTGAATCACTTGCACGATATGGTCTTACCACGGATGAGGGACTACAGATGTCTGGCGACGAGATTGGCATGTATGGCCCCTATACACAAAGTAAGCGAGTGCATATCTATAAACCATTTATTCGAATGCTCTTAGCACAAGGAAATGCATATCCTTGTTTTTGTACCCAAGAACAGTTAGAAGAAATGCGCGCCCAACAAGATCTTTCTCATATTCGTTCAGGGTATTACGGATCATGGGCAACGTGCCGTACACGTTCAGCCGATGAAGGGATAAAACTAATTACCAATGGCGTGCCTTTCGTAATTCGTTTTAAGTCAAATGGTAATTTTGAGAATAAAATTGTAGTGCATGATCTTATTAAGGGTAGGCGGGAGTTATCACAAAATGATCAAGATATTGTTATTATGAAAAGCGATGGGTTACCAACTTATCATTTTGCACATCTTATTGATGATCATTTTATGGGCACTACGCATGTATTTAGAGGTGATGAATGGCTTCCCTCAGTACCGCTCCACCTACAGCTCTTTGAAACAGTTGGCTGGAAACCTCCCTGCTATGGGCATCTTATGCCTATCCAAAAAATTGATGGCGGATCAAAACGAAAATTAAGTAAACGGCATGACCCTGAAGCAACTATCTCTTATTATAATGAAATGGGGTATCCTGAGCAGGCAGTGATTGATTATTTACTAAATTTAGCTAATTCTAATTTTGAAGAGTGGCGCAAAGCTAATCCTCATACTGATAATAGGGAGTTTTCGCTTTCAATTGAGCGCTTAGCAAAATCAGGGGGACCACTCTTAGACTTAACAAAACTTGAGCATGTAAGCAAAGAAACAATTGCTCATATGACTGCCAATGAAGTATATAACGCAAGCCTTGCATGGGCACGTGTCCATGATGAACAATTCGCATCATGCATGCAGACCAATGAAGAATATACAAAAAAGATTTTTGGAATTGAACGACATGATGGCCCAAAGGCACGTAAGGATATTGGTATGTGGTCACAAGTAAAACAAGAGATTGCTTATTTTTATGATAAGGAATTCAAGATAAATACCGAAGAATTATGGAAACTTTTAGGTACGGTAGATAGAAATGATGCCAAGGGGATTATCAATGATTTTCTTACAAGCTATGACCCTTTGGACCCAAAAGAGCAGTGGCTTGAAAAGCTGAGACTTTTATGCGGGCGCCATGGATATGCAGGAATTATAAAGGACTATAAGCAAAGTCCTGAAAAATATAAGGGTACTATCATTGAAGTAACTAAGATTTTTAGAGTATTTTTAACAGGCAGATTGGATACCCCCGATTTATTTGAGCTTATGAACGTAATGGGACTTGATCGGGTAACAAAACGCTTACTTCAGCTGTGAAATCTGACACGTCGTTCTTTTTTTGCTATACTAATGGTTGGCGGTTAAGTACACTATACGAGGAGTACCCATGCAAAAGGAATTTAGAAACAAGAAAAAAATTAGCTTAAAAAAGCCCTTTATCACACATGGGGGGGGTTGGTTTATTTTTTTTACACTTATTTTTAGTATTTCTGCTATCACGCTTTGCGCGAATGCACTAAGTGAAAAAGACGCTTCCGTGCTTGAATTAAATCAAAAAATTAAAGATAAAAAAAGCAAAATCTCTGACCTGAAAAAGCAAATTGAAATTTATGAAAAAAATATTAAGGCAAGGCGTGCTGAAAAAACAAGTTTAGAAAATGAAATCGCCCTTATTGAAGATTCGCTTGCAAAAACTGAACTTTCTATTCAAGCAAGCGAGGAAGAGCTTGAGCAAATTAATCTCGAACTCGAAGGGCTACATACACAAATTGCCGAAAAAGAGAAGGAGATAGATTCTCAGAAAAATCGCGTTGGGTTGTTTATGAAAGATATTTATGAACAGAGAGAACGGGACTACTTAGAGCTTTTTTTCATGAATGAAAATTTTTCTGATTTTTTTGATTCAGTACAATATCTTGAACAGACAGAAAAAGAACTTTATACAAGTTTAGTACGGCTTAAAACACTTCGTGAGCAGCTTGCAACGCAGCGCACTCATTTTGAACAATCAAAAAAGCGTCAAACTGATATTTTAGTTTCTCTTGAACATCAACGCGCAGCCTATGATGAACAAAAATCAGGAAGACAGCAGCTTATTGTACAATCTATTTTAAGTGCCGAAAAATTCCAACAGCTCCTTGAAGAATCACGTAAAGATCAGTACGCAATAGATGCAGATATTACCAATCTTGAACGGACCGTGCGTGAAAAATTAAATCTGCATAAAGATGGTAAAATTACCCTTTCGTGGCCAGTAGACCCGAGCAGGGGAATATCCGCTTACTTTCATGATAAAGATTACCCCTTTCGACATGTGTTTGAGCACCCAGCCATTGATATTCGTGCCTACCAAGGAACCTACCTAAAAGCAGCTGAGGATGGCTATATTGCGCGTACCAAAGATGGTGGTAAAACAGGATACAGTTATATTATGATTCTTCATGACCAGGGAATTGCAACGGTTTATGGGCATGTAAGCCGTATTATGGTTGATCAAGATACGTATGTAAAAAAAGGACAAATTATTGGGCTTTCTGGTGGTTCTCCAGGAACAAATGGCGCAGGCAAACTTACTACGGGTCCCCATCTTCATCTTGAGGTGCGTGTAAATGGCGTACCGGATGATCCACTGAAATACTTGCCGTAATCGGCAAGCAAAGTTTTAAAGTAAAAAGTTTAACGAGGAGTTTTAGAAATTTATTTTTGAACTTTATAACTTATTTATAGCGTTTTCCATTACAGGTGCGCGGGCTCCAGAGTCCGCGTTTTTCTTTTTGTGCCAGTTTTTCAGATTCCGTAAGAAGTTTTGTATATTTATTTGCATACTTTGCAAAACGATACGCGTAACCATTTTTAAGTAATTCATTATTTAATAACAAACCTTGCGAGCCGTCATTTTGCTGTAAATAAACAAAACGAAGTAACCGCCCGTACGCGTCTCGATTTGGTTGGATCGTATCTTTTTGAACGAAAACATTTTTTCCTTTTCCTATTCGTTGTAATTCTTTTTTTGCTTCTTTGCCAAAGCATTGAGGTTTATTTTTTTTATCATGAAGCTCGGGCGTATCAATACCCAAAAAACGAACTCGTTCAATCGTTTTATTAATTTTAATATACGCCGTATCGCCATCAACAACATGTATTATATTGCCTTCTTGAAGTTCTGAACTAAAAACAGAAGAGGGGAGTAGAAATATAATTAATAATGTCCGCCAAATGCGGATCAGTCTTCGACTGAAAAAATGTAAAATTGTAAATTTAAAAAACATAGATTAAAGTATTGACATTTATATAGTTATACACTAAAGTATGGCATATTCTTTTGAACTTTGACAATTATCTAATCTTTGCAAAAGAGGAGAAAAAGATGGTACAAAAATTTGACGAGGATTACAGACGGGCATTTACTGGAACGCTTATCAAGCTTTTTAATAGGTTTAAGGAAATCGAACTTATTACTATTACAGAACTAAATGCACAAATTCGAGAACATACGCATTCTATTTGGTGTTTCGTATTCAGAACTTGCGCGCAATTAAAAAAAGATCTTTTAGCGGCCGAATTACGTTTCTCGCGACTTATACAAGCACTTGAAAATTTATCACGTGAAGCGTATGCAATCCCATTTGATACGCTTCGCATGTATGTCAATTTTTTAAGTTCTACTCCCGATGCCATTAATAGAAGGTATCCATTTTCTGTTTTTACGATCCGCAAACTTTTGGGCGAATTTCAGGATTTTAGAAATATGCTTGAAAAACAAAAAAATAGAGGAGAAATCTCTTGAAACAAACAGATAATAACCTAAAACCAAAACTGTTCATTATCAATGTTTCGGGCGTTGTTAATAATGTGCCAATGGACTTATTGGATAATCCAGAGATCAATCATATTGATCAGCTCCGTTTGCATCTTAAAAGACTACTAGTGGATATTAATTTTGATAATGGATCTCTACAAATTAAACCCGAGGAAATTTTGATTGATTTTTGTGAAACTTCTCATTCGGATAGGCCTGATGTTATTTTTATTAGAATTACCGCCCTCCATTCTCATGATGTTACATATCATTTAACTGAAGGGTATTTTGCGCAAGAAGTGCTTATGCCAAAAATTGCACATTATTTTGAAAGGCGCTATCCGGAAAGTTTTGTTGTGTGCGTTATTGATAATCACAAATCCCATGAATCGTATTTTGCTACTACTGGAAAAAATATAGAAAATAAGCCTAATCCTGATTAATTTTGTTCATTTTTTCGGCCTTCACCATTTCGGTGAGGGTCGCTTGTGTTTTTCTCAAAAAAATGTCAAGATTGAGGCGTATTTTATGTGATTTATTCGCACTTTGAAAATCAAAAAGGGAGAAATAGTGATGGCAAAAGGACGTAAAAATGGAAATGGCGGGCGGGGACAACAAACTCCGCAAGAGCGCCGTATTCAAAATAGTCGAAAATATCATGATCAAAATCCAGTTAAGAGCTTAAGTAGTGAAGCTCAGCCACGATTTTACAAAGGCCGTAGATATGATTCAACAACTGAAGCAGAATGGGCAAAAATTCTTACTGAAGTATACGGAGTGGAATTTGATATCCATGTAAAATTTGAGTGTCATAACAGACTTGCAATGATGAAAAAAGAAGTTGATTTTACTCATCCTCCTATTTTACTACCTGATGGCGAATGGTGTAACGCTTCGGAAGTAAAGGGAGTCCTTACACTCGATGCGCTTGTCCGTAACAATGCAATTCGCTTTTCTCATCCTGGGATAGTGTGTCACTTTATTTTCTATGAACTCATTCGCTATATTCAACGATGGGGAAAAGATGGTGAGAAAAAACCAAAATATGAGCATAGTAGAAGTTGGACACCAGAACGTGAAATAGCTTTTCTTGCCCTAACCGCAGGACTTTTTAATGGCTATGGGGTTGAGTTTACGAAAACGAAAACATTTATGTCCTATGATGTGGGTGGTGTTGACAGCCCTCCTCAGTTACGCCCCTTTGTTGTTGATCTGCTTTTTGTTTACCCGCAAAAGCTTCGTGGTATTAGCCATGAAGTTGACGGAATTATTGTCCGCCTTGAACCACAACCCGATGACTATCTTTTGGTTCGTTCATTGAAACGCTATCATGGTCTTGATATTGCCATTGTGCATCGTTCCTACTTTAAATTCTGGCAGCAGTACGACATGTTTGCTGAAAATCGAAAGAATAGGTTGCGTTTTGGTCGAAGAAGAAAACCTCGAAAAGAGGGGAGTGAGTATCTTCCTATTAATTTTCCTGGGATTGAAGGTGATGAGGGAAATAAAAAATGATTCACTCATGTGAACACTGTAAATCAAATTTCATTCATATCACGTGCGAATTTCATGAAATTATTATTAGTTTTGGACATACTCATACATGCCCATTGTATAAAGATGAAGATGCACATAAGTGTTGTATGGAGTTGGTTGAACTTTAAAATTTATTCTATTTAATATATATTACTTTGTTCCTTTTTTATCCCGCTCCGATATTCATTGGAGCGGGATTGACATTTATACAAATAGTGATATAATTCCCTTGTTTGTATGATCTTTGATAATTTAATCAGTAAAAAAGAGGGGGGGCGAGCATGGCACTAAATCAGCGCATTGGCCTCAAAAAGCTTTTACAATATCTTGAAATGCGTCTTATGCAGTGTGAGCAAGCTCGAGAAAATCTTATTACAAGCATGAATGAGAGATTTGGAATGCGTGGACCCGTTGAATATCCTCCAGGTGGTAAAAAGCGAGTGAGACAAAATTTTTATAATAGAATTACTGAAATGGAGGGAAGTATCAAAGAATTACAGCTTCTAATAAGTTATTTACAGTCCTGATTTTTTACAAAAAAGGAGCATAAAATGACTAACGAAGAGCTTATCAGTAAAATTGACCTAAGAATTTCGGAAAACAAATCTTGTATAGATGATCCTAATTTTATGAAGGGAGATAGAAAATGGTATATAACTGATATGCGCATTGAGCTTAGAGGTCAAAATGAAGCACTAAATTGGGTTAAAGAGCTATTGAGTGGTTCTGTAGATACTGAAAAAGAAAAGGACTCAAAATGAGTAACATATGCCTTCTTCAGGAACTCGAATCAAGGATTAAGAAAAATAATGTTGAAATAGGAGTTCAGCGGGGGATAGTAGATGGAGCGAATCATCAAATTCTTCATAAACCATGTTTTGGAAATATTCACTCGTATAACCCAAATGGTCAACTAGCATCTCTGCGTGATGAATCCTGTCAAAAAATACGAGCGCTTGAAGCTGAAAATCTTTGGCTTCAAGGAGTAATAGACTTGGTTCTTGTTGTGTAAGTAATTTATATTTTGTACATTTTTAAAATAGGGCAGTACCAAGCTGCTCTATTATGTTTTGCGACGCATAATATTTTTTATTGAATTCAATCGTTCCTTTTCAAGAAAATTAAGAAATTCTGATAATTCCTTATTTCCACTAAACATGTGAATTTGAATATACATATCTTTATCAGATGGATAGGGAATAATAATTAATTTTTTTAAAATGTGAGCTTTAAAATTTCGTTATTTCATTTATGGTAAGTATGGGGGGTCTTAAGTTTTTTTCATTAAGGGATGGAAATCACGATGCGTTTTCTCAGCATATTTATCCGAAGCATGTACATATCGTGTTGTGGTGTCAAGCGACTCATGACCTAGGAGTATTTGAATAGCAGCTGGATTTGCGCCTGATTCTGCTAAATAAGTTGCAAAGCCATGACGAAGAGAGTGTGCAGACGCCGGTATGGTAATACCTAAATATTCCCGATAGGTTTTTATCTTCATTTGGAGATAATTCGGAGATATTCGCGCATTCTTATTCATATAATTTTTTCCATTATAGGGAATAAAAAGTGCTGTGTGTATATCTGAGCGAATAGCAAGATACTTACTAATCCATTGAAGTGCTCTATCTGTTAAATAAGCAAATCGCTCCTTTTTTCCTTTTCCAAGAATAAAAATTTTACCAGTGATATCTATTTGGTTTCGATCTAGTGAGATAAGCTCTGAAATACGCATGCCTGTTGCAAAAAGTGTTTCAAGCATCGCCCTATTTCTTAATGCAACTTTTTTATTTTTTTCATAGGAACTTGGCGCCTCAATAAGTTTTACGATTTGGTCAAATTCAGGCACGCGTGCATGTTTTTTAGGCATTTTAAGCATAGTGATAACATCCGGAGGAATGGGTACTGGGTAATCCATCTGTACAAGAAAACGCATGTAACGGCGAAGACTTGAAAGGTTTCGATTAATTGAACCAACGGACAACTTTTTTTCAGCAACTGTATTATCTGCAGTTTTTCTATCACGGGATACTAAAAATGCCTTATAGAGCTCTATAGAGCGTTTTGTCAACTTGTTAAAGGGGAGTGAGAGGTCTGATTCAAGAAATATGTTAAATACCATGAGATCACGCTCATAGTTATAGAGTGTTTCAGAAGAGTAGTTATTTGTTTGAATATGAAGAAGAAATTCATCAAGAGAGGGAAGCATATTAAAATATGTTAGTAGATATAATATTATACTGAGCATTAGAGATATTATACTCACTATACTATACCGCATAAAATAGTGAAAGTGGATAACGTATTACTATCTATTCCTCTACAATACACAAAGCGATCCGGTAGTGGCCCGGATCGAAAAAAAGATCAAATAGTGTTTTCTACTACATTTTTTATTAGATAAGTGTGGCTATATATTCAAGCATAACTAATTTTGTACGAATTGCAGCAATTCTGAAAATATCGCAAAAATCATGATATGAAAGGATTTGAAGGACTCCCTTCCCTTGTGCTTGCTTGCAGAATTGATCATATAAATTCATTGAATATCCTTCTGGTTGAATATGCGTTTCAAGAGCGATTTCACACGCACGATCAAGAATAGTATGGATCTTTACTTTTTTAAAAAGTGGACGTGTTACTTTCTGGCGCACTGCTTGTTCTTGGAGTGCATGAAGCTCATCATGCAAACGAGTCCAACGATATGAAAGCTCTTTAAAACAATCATACGAATTAAAAAAAGTCTTAAAAAAAGTGCACACAAATTCCGCAAGCTCTCGTTGAGTTAAGTGAGTTAGATTTGGAATATTTGGCATATCAATAAAATTTCCATACCTATCACACAAAAGAAAAATAAACTGATTATTTTTATTCGAGCGAGCTCGCAGTAATCTGCCTTTACAGCGCCGAACAGAGTATTTCATGCCTTCCCTTTCTTCTTTTGAACCAGGTTTTTATGCGTCGCACAATCTTTATTATTTAAAATTTTTAATGAACAATTTCTTGCACTATCTTATATTATTTTACCAAAAAAGCAAACCCGTCCCGATGAACATCGGGGCGGGGTAAAAAGAACTATATTAGGAAAGAGAAATAACAATTATTAGCTCATTAGTAAGCGGAGTTTTTACCGACATTTCTTGAGTCCTTTTTTATTTACTCAATACGAGAAGTGTTTGACCGTCTTCAAGAAGTCCAAGCGGATGATTAAAACTCAACATATTCGTTAATGAATCTTCATATGATCTGCAAAACATTTTAAAACCAGCATTTTGCATTCCAAGTATTTGTGTTAAACACTCCATAATATCATGCGCTATAACCGTTCCAAGCGGCAGAGCAGTAAAAGGATCACGGCGTGACTGATACAGGGAAACAGCATCAATAAGTGGTGTATATTGACCGCGAACATATTTTAAGATTGCTTCAAAATTCTTCTCAACAATCCTGCGCACAAACAACCAGCTTTGCTCCCCTCTTTCAAAGGAAAAATGTTCATAGCACGGCCTAAGAAGATGTTGTGACACACCTTGTTTAACGGTTATGGTAAGCCGAAATACGGGTTGTGCAGTTTCTTTGGGGCAAAGATATTGGGAAAAACTCTGCCAATCAAGGAAGTATACGTATGTATGAGGATTACATGCTCCATTTTGCGTGGATCTGAACGGCATTTCGCTTATCTGAAACTTTGGTTTACCCAATACAAGATCATGGACAGTTCTTTGAATTTCTCTTTGAGTAAGATAGCAAGGTCTATTATTATTACATGAACTTACTTTAATTATACTTTTTTTACTCAACGTTTTTGGCATGTTGTGCCTTTCTTTTTTTATCAAAGAACATATAAAATTAACTCCTCTAGGTATACACTATTTTTCACTATTCTGTCAATCTTAATTAATTTTTACTTAAAAATGTATCTTTGTTTCACGCAAACGGCGAATATATTGTAATTCCTGCCATTCCGCCCATGAGCGTTCAATATACTGTATTATCTCATTTTTAAAGCGTGTTACCCCATACCCTTGTGCATATGACTGTATAATCTGGGGGTTATAATTTTCAGGTTTAAAGCGAATAATTGCATCGATAAGTGCTGCCCAATCTTGATCATAAAAAAACACGCCCGTTATCCCATCGACAAGCGTTTCAAGCGCCCCGCCTGCCGCAAGCGCAATAACAGGCCGTCCTGATGCTGTTGCTTCAAGAAGAGTAATTCCTAAATCTTCTTCCTGTGGATGAATGTATGCAATACATTTACTATACAATTCACTGCGCTCAAATGAATTTATCCGTCCTACAAATTCAATATTTTTCTTTGCGCTTTTTCGTAACTTTTTATACTCAGGGCCCTCACCAAATATTTTCAATTTCATGCCTAATCTATTAAATGCTTCAACAACCAAATCAAGTCGTTTATAGGATGCCAAGCGGCCACCCGCAAGATAGTAATCCCCTATTGAATCTGAGATATGAAAATCTGAAAGTTCTACCGGAGGATAAATAATATCGCTTTCTCTTCGGTAATATTTTCGTATACGTTCCTGGACTGTTTTTGAATTTGCAATAAATTTATCAACACGGTCTGCCGCCAATTGATCCCATATACGCATCGAGGTGAGAAAAAAAGGTAAAGCGCCTTTAATAATATTTGAGCGTTTCAATTCGCGAATGTAACTATGGGTGTCTGTCCACAAATAACGCGTTGGCGTATGACAATAGCAGATATGTAGGGTAGTTGATTTAGTAATTACACCCTTTGAAAAAGCTGAGCTACTTGAAAGAACTACATCGTACTGAGATAAATCATATAATTCGGTAGCAGTTGGCATTAAGGGCAGTAACCACTGATAGTGTTTTGTGGCTCCCGGGACTTTTTGTAAAAATGAGGTGTGAAGCGAGGTATATTTAAATTGTGGCCCAAATTTTTTCATGTCAGCAACCAGTGTATAAATAGGCGCATCAGGAAACAATCCTGAAAATATTTTCAAAACAAGTTCCGCTCCCCCCTCCTGTACCAAATGATCATGAACTAATGCAATCTTCATATTAAACGTGTGATTTTCGCGTAAGAACCACAAATGGTGTTTTTAGTAAAATAATACTATCAAGAAAGAGTGACCAGTGTTCAATATAATACGTATCGAGCCGCGCTTCATCTTCAAAATCAAGATCGCTTCTTCCCTCAACTTGTGCAAGACCCGTAAGACCTGGTTTGATATGGAATAATTGATTATGGCGGTCGGCATAGTGTGCGACTTGAATTGGCATATGGGGACGTGGGC
>Ga0209726_10004014_pt1 | contig 19268 bp, 18 predicted proteins | sample Subgrocontami54m_FD_187453 | JGI IMG/M metagenome (GOLD analysis project Ga0209726, IMG submission 187453) | Subsurface groundwater microbial communities from S. Glens Falls, New York, USA - GMW46 contaminated, 5.4 m (SPAdes) (version 3) | ecosystem: Environmental > Aquatic > Deep subsurface >... | reverse complement strand
ATCCGCGCCGGCCAGCGCCTCCAGCGCGCGCAAGGTGATGTCGCCCAAGGTTCCAATCGGCGTCGCCACGATATGCAGTCCCGCCGCCAAGGCCGGGACCTCGACGTCGCGCCCGGCCATGACATAGCGCCGGGCTGGATTTTGGCTGGACGGCCGTGACCGGGCCGGGACGGGTCGCGACTTCATGCCGCTACTTTAACCCGTGCGGGTGCCGGACGTCACGGAACGGCCCCGCTTTGTCGGTCGGTTAACCATTCCTCGACAAAATACGCCGGATTTGACGGTGGCCCCTGCGACGCTGTATCTCGTCGTCGAGGAGTTTGGGCATGTATTTGATGTTAAAGGATATTTTTCCCGTGCGCCGCCTCCGGCTGAGTGCTGCTTTGGTCGCCGCCGCGGGCTTCCTTGCTGCCTGTTCCGGCACCTTCAACGACCTCAATCTGCCCTGGCAGCAGCCGGCCCAGCCGCAGCAACCGGCCGAAGCCATCGGCGCGGGCCAGATCAAGGTCGGCTTGATTTTGCCTTTGTCGGCCGGCGGCAATCCGGGCATCGCCGCCCAGTCGATGCGAAACGCCGCCGAGATGGCGCTCGCCGAATTCAACGTTCCCGACGTTCAGCTTCTGGTGAAAGACGACGGCGGCACCGCTGCCGGCGCGCAGCAGGCGGCGCAACAGGCGCTCGACGAAGGCGCGGAAATCATCATTGGTCCGCTATTCGCGCCGTCGGTGGGCGCCGCGGGACAGGTGGCGCGCTCGCGCGGCCGTCCGGTGATCGCCTTTTCCACGGACACGAGCGTTGCCGCGCGCGGCATCTATCTCTTGAGCTTCCTGCCTGAATCCGACGTAGAGCGGATCGTCAGCTATGCCGCGACCAACGGTAAGCGTTCTTTCGTCGCGCTCCTGCCCGACAACGCCTACGGCACCGTGATCGAGGCCGCGTTCAAGCAAGCGGTGGCGCGGCGCAACGGGCGCATCGTCGCGCTCGAACGCTATCCGCTCGACAAGGCGCAGCGCGCGGCCGCCATCAATGCCGTGGCGCAAGCGGCAAAGCAGGCGGATACACTATTCATTCCCGACGGGCCCGACGCCGCGGAGCTGGTCGAGGCGCTGGTGGCGAACAAGGTCAACGTGAAACGGCTACAGCTTCTGGGCAGCGGCATCTGGGACGATCCGAGCGTGGCCAAGTCGCCTTCGCTGCACGGCGCATGGTATCCGGCGCCGGACTCTTCGGGTTTCCGCAGCTTCGCGGCGCGCTATCGCAAGCGTTACGGTCAGGATCCGGTGCGCACGGCGACGCTCGCCTATGACGCGGTCGCGCTGGTTGCCGCGCTGGCGAAAACGCAAGGCGCGCAACGTTTCACCGACGAAGTGCTCACCAATAATTCCGGCTTCTCGGGCATCGACGGCATATTCCGTTTCCGCTCCGACGGCACCAACGATCGCGGCTTGGCGGTCATGCGGCTCACGCCGTCAGGCGGTCACCCGATCGGGGCGGCGCCGATATCGTTCGCGCCGGGGCTTTAAGCGTCACGCCGCGAGATCGGCGACCACGGCATCAAGCACCGGAAAACCCGACGCGGTTACGCGCAAGCGGCCCGTGGACGTGGTTTCCAACGCGCCTTCGTCCCGCAAAATGCCGATGCGCTTGGGATCGAGCGCGCGGCCCGCGAGCGACGTGTAACGCTGCGGGTCGATGCCCTCCGCGAGGCGAAGGCCCATCAGCAGAAACTCATCGGCCTGTTCTTCGCGCGTGAGCGGCTCATCGGTAATGAGGCCGTGGCCCAATGACTCAACGCGCATCAGCCATGCCTCGGGACGCTTTTCCGTCGCGGTGGCCTGACGCGCGCCGTCGAGATCGAGGCGGCCATGCGCGCCGGGGCCGATCCCGGCATATTCATGCCCGCGCCAATAGACGAGATTGTGCCGGCACTCCGCGCCGGAGCGCGCATGGTTTGACACTTCATAAGCGGGCAGCCCGGCGCTCGCGCAAATCTCCTGCGTGGTGTCGTAAAGATCGCGCGCGCAATCGTCGTCGGGCGTGATGAGCTTGCCCGCCTTGTGAAGCGCGGCGAACGGCGTCTCGGCTTCGATGGTTAGCTGATAAAGCGACAGATGCTCGGCGGCTTGCGCGATGGCGCGCTTTAATTCTTCCGCCCAGGCTTGCGGCGTCTGCTTCGGCCGCGCATAGATCAGGTCGAAGGAATAGCGCTCGAAGATCGAGCGCGCGATGGCAACGGCATCGAGCGCCTCCTGCGCGCTATGCAAACGTCCCAGTTCTTTCAGCGCTGCGTCATCGAGCGCCTGCACGCCGAGCGAAACGCGGTTGACGCCGGCCGAGCGATAGCCGCGAAAGCGCGCGGCCTCGACGCTGGTGGGATTGGCTTCGAGCGTGATCTCCGCGCCCGGCGAGATCGTCCAGTACTTGGCGATGGCGTCGAGGATCGCCTGCACGGTAGCGGGCTGCATCAGCGACGGCGTGCCGCCGCCGAAGAAAATGGTGGAGACGGTGCGTCCGGGAATGCGCGCGGCGGTGGCGGCGATTTCCGCTGTGAAAGCGCGCACGAAACGCGCCTCGTCGACGGGGACGTGGCGGACATGGCTGTTGAAATCGCAATAGGGACATTTCGACAGGCAGAAGGGCCAATGAATGTAAACGCCGAAGGCGCGGTCACCGCTCAAGGCACGCTTCCGCAAGCTTGAGGAAAGCGCGGGCGCGGTGCGACAGGCCTTTTCCTGGAGCGCGGTCAGCAAAAGTGGGAACCGGTTTTGCGTCCGACCGCGCTCCTATTATTTCATTTGGCGCGCGATCCGGGCGGCTGACCGGTACCCACTCAGCCTGATCGCGCGCTGGCGGAAGCCCGTGTTTTTCATCGGCGCTTATTTCGCCGAAAGTGCGCGCATGCCCGCCAGGAAGAAAAATCGGATCGTAGCCAAAACCCTTATCGCCGCGCGGCGGCCAGACCAGCGCGCCGTCGACGCGATCCTCGAATTCCTCCACATGGCCGTCTGGCCAGACGACGCACAGCGCGCAAGCGAAATGCGCGCGGCGGTCCGCCGCATTGCGCTTGCGCAGCATGGTCTCGATCTTTTGCATTGCGCCCGCGAAATCCTTCTTCGGTCCCGCCCAGCGCGCGGAATGAATGCCCGGAGCGCCATCGAGCGCTTCGACGACCAAGCCGGAGTCGTCGGCGAAGGCCGGAAGCTTTGCTGCCCTGGCGGCGGCTTCCGCCTTGATGCGCGCGTTCTCGCGAAAAGTTTTGCCGGTTTCCTCCGGCTCGGCAAGGCCGAGCTCGCCAGCAGAAACCGCCTCAATACCATAAGGCGCGAGAAGCGCGCGCAATTCGCGCAGCTTGCCAGGATTATGTGTAGCGATCACGAGGCGACCTTCGATTTTCCGGGCCATGCTGACTCACGTCACCGCCATTTTTTGCAGATCGACCAGCTTGCCGATGCCTTTGCGTGCGAGCGCGAGCAAAGCGAGGAACTGCTCTTCGGAAAACGGGACCTTCTCGGCGGTGCCCTGGATTTCGACAATGTTTCCCGTTCCGGTCATGACGAAATTGGCGTCGGTGTCGGCTTCGGAATCTTCCGCATAGTCGAGATCGAGCACCGCGACGTTGTTGAACACGCCGCAGGAAATAGCTGCGACATGATCGCGGATGATTTCGCCGCGCGGCATGTCGCGCGCTTTCATCCAGGCGATGCAATCATGCAGCGCGACCCAGGCGCCGGTGATGGCGGCGGTGCGCGTCCCGCCGTCGGCTTGGATGACGTCGCAGTCCACGGTGATCTGCCGCTCGCCGAGCGCTTCAAGATTGATGACGGTGCGCAACGAGCGCCCGATCAGGCGCTGGATCTCCACCGTGCGGCCGCTTTGCTTACCGGCCGAGGCTTCGCGCCGCGTGCGCTCGGAAGTAGCGCGCGGCAGCATGCCGTATTCGGCGGTGACCCAGCCGCGTCCTTGACCTTTGAGCCAGGGCGGCAGGCGGTCCTCCAGCGTTGCCGTCACCAGCACATGCGTGTCGCCGAATTTTACAAAGCATGAGCCTTCGGCATATTTCACCACCCCGCGCTCGAGCGAGACGGCACGCAATTCATCGGGTTGTCGGCGGCTCGGCCGCATAGGAAATCTCCCAAGGGGGCGGAATAACGGCGCCCCCGCTTTTAGGTGCCGCGGCAAGCCGCGACAAGGGCCGTATTGAGCTTGTTCGCGACGGCTTGCGTTTATGCGGGTAGAGGAACAAATCTAACCCCGAAAGGCGGATTTTGATGTCCCAGGACGTTCCCATCGGCGCCACCCAGGTGAGCCTCGCGCAGCTTAACGATCGCTCGCGGGAAATTTTCCGCCAGATCGTGGAAAGCTATCTCGCCACTGGCGAGCCGGTGGGCTCGCGCCATATCTCGCGCCTGATCCCGATGACGCTGTCGCCGGCCTCGGTCCGCAACGTCATGTCGGACCTGGAGCAGCTCGGGCTTATTTACGCGCCGCACACGTCCGCCGGGCGGCGGCCCACCGAGCTTGGGCTGCGCTTTTTTGTCGATGCGCTGATGCAGATCGGCGATGTCACCGAGCAGGAGCGCCGCGCCATCGAGGCGCAAGTGGCGGCGGCTGGTGCCGCCAAATCCATGGAAGTAGTGCTGGGCGAAGCATCATCGCTCCTTTCGGGCCTGACCCGTTCCGCGGGCGTGGTGCTGACGGCCAAGGCGAATGCGCGGCTCAAGCATATCGAATTCGTGCGGCTCGATGCGGAGCGCGCGCTGGCCGTGCTGGTGTCGGAAGACGGGCAGGTGGAGAACCGCGTCGTGCCCATACCCGCGGGCTTGCCGATTTCGGCGCTGACCGAGGCGAGCAATTTTCTCAATGCCCGCACTCGCGGTAAAACGCTCGCCGAAGCCAAAGCCGAACTCGACCGCGCGATGGAAAAGGGCAAAGCCGAACTCGATCAGCTCACGCAAAAAATCGTCGCGGCGGGGCTGGCGAGCTGGTCCGGCGGCGAAAGCGATGAACGCCAATTGATCGTGCGCGGACATGCCAATCTGCTCGATGACCTCAAAGCGATGGAGGATCTGGAGCGCGTGCGGCTCCTGTTCGATGACCTTGAAACCAAGCGGGGAGTGGCCGATCTCCTTGGCCGTGCCGAACAGGCCGAAGGCGTGCGCATCTTCATCGGGTCGGAAAACAAGCTGTTTTCGCTGTCCGGCTCCTCCACCATTATCGCGCCTTATCGCGACGGCGGGGGGCGTATTGTGGGCGTCATCGGGGTTATCGGCCCTACGCGGCTCAATTATGCCCGCGTAATCCCGATGGTGAACTATACCGCCAAGGTCGTGAGCAAATTACTTGGAACATAAGCCTCCGCTTGATTTTTAACGTCCGAAGCCTGATATGCGGCATTCAACCCCACCTGATGGAACACGCGCGATGAGCGACACCTCCGCACGCCCCCACCGTGACGCGGCCGACCCGGAACAGGCGCCCACGGGGCAGCCGGCCAATGATGCCGGTGATCCCGCCGTCGCCACCGGCCGGGAAAATGCCGAGCTGAAGGACAAGCTGCTGCGCGCGCTGGCGGAGATGGAAAATCTGCGCCGCCGCACGGAGCGCGAAGTCGCGGACGCGCGCATGTACGGCATCGCGAGCTTTGCGCGCGACGTGCTCGGCATCTCCGACAATATGCATCGCGCGCTCGACGCGGCGCGGCAGGAATTACGCGGCAACGCCGACCCGGGCGTGAAGACGCTGCTGGAAGGGATCGAGTTGATCGAGCGCGAGTTGCTCAAGACCTTGCAGAAAAACGGTGTGGTCAAGTTCATGCCGCAGGCGGAAAAGTTCGATCCCAATCTGCATCAGGCCATGTATGAGGTGCCGGACGCCTCGGTGCCGGCCGGCCATGTCGTGCAGGTGATCCAGCCCGGCTACATGATTGGCGAGCGGATGCTGCGTCCGGCACTGGTGGCGGTCGCCAAAGGCGGAGCGAAAGACACGTCAGGCGAAGACAGGCCGCCGCCGGAAGCCGCCTGAAAGACAATTGTTAACGCGGCGCGGGGAACCTGAGCATTAAGGCCGCGACATGCTGAAGCAGGCCCTTCTCCCCCTTTTTCATCTCGCCGATACCGCCTATCGTCGCATCCGCGCGCAATGAAAAGGCGCGTGGGGCCTTGAAATGACCATCCCTTCGAGCACGCCAGCTAAGTCCGCGATGGACAGTCTCTATGCCAAGCTGACCGTGGCGGCGTTGGTTTTTTTCGTCGTGCTGGAAGCTGTCTATTTCTTTCGCTCTGGTTTGCCTTCGTATCGCGACCCCTCGCTGGACTTTACCGGCAATGCGATCGGCCGTGACTTCATCACCGCATGGATGGGCGGGCGGTCCGTGCACGGCTACGGGCCTGCGTTGAGCCAGTGGTTTGATCCTGAAGTTTACAATGCCGCCTTGCGCGTGATGATGGGGCCGAATTTCCCTGAGCATTTCTGGTCCTATCCGCCGCATCTCGTACTGTTCACCTGGCCTTTGGGACTCCTGCCTTATCTGCCCGCTTATCTGTTGTGGTGCGCGGTGGGACTTGCGCTCTATTTGCTGGCCTGCGCGGCGACAGTGCGACGCGAATATTTGCTATTTCTGGCCGCGGCGCCCGGCGTTGCCGTCTGCATCTTCTTTGGACAGAACGGATTCTACACCGCAGCTTTGCTGATCGGTGGTTTCGCGCTGCTCGACCGGCGGCCGATCCTTGCCGGCATTTTGTTCGGCATCCTCACCGTAAAACCGCAGCTCGGCATCATGCTGCCGATCATGCTGCTGCTGCAGGGACGGTGGCGGGCGATCTTGGCTGCAATAGTGACAGCCTTCACTCTTGCGATTGCCGCCGCTTATACCGTCAGCCCCGAAGTGTGGCGTCTCGAGGTCTGGCCCGCTTTCACCGAGGGTCGCGACGCTTGGCCCGCCGTCATAAAGGGTCTCAAAGTCTGGTGGGACTTCATCGAAAAAGTTATCCCGCAGCAACGCTGGCTCTTGGAAAATGGCGGCGGGCTCCTTTTCCTGATGGTGTCGTCGGTATTTTTTGCCGGAAGGCTTATCGGGTTGCCGCTCAACCTTGCCTGGAATTTGCAGGGCTTTGTGTCTTTGCTCGCGGTCGCGGCAGTCATCTGGACCTACTGGCGGCGGCGCGATCCGGTGTTGTCGATGGCGCTGCTCGTCACAGCGACATTTCTCGCGAGTCCCTATGTGCTGAATTACGACATGGTGATTTTCGGTTTTATCGTCGCGGCCCTGCACCAGCGCGGCAACAACTCTACAATTGATCACGCGCTTGCGATTGCCATCTGGTCGCTGCCGGTGACGATGATGCTGTTCGGCGCCATATCGGTGCCGATCGCGCCGTTAGTGCTGGCGGCCTTCGGCGGAAGGCTGTTGTGGCGCCTGTCTAAGGAAGGCCGGGAAAGCCAGGAAATTGTGGAAGCCGCGCCGCAAGAAAATGCTGCAAGCACCTCACCCTTGGAAGAAACGCCAACACCCGCCTCTATCCCCGCCTAGCTTGTCGCTCAGGCGTGGCGGATAGAGCCTTCGGGATAAGACGCTCGCTGCGCAGGGCGTGCTTGAGGCCGGATGTTCCGGCTTCGTGATATTCTGCGTCTTCGTTGACACCCCACACGTCATAGAGTCGCTCACCCGCGAGAATATTCCGCGCGGTCAGCATCGCCGTCATCATGGCGTGGTCCTGGTTGTTGTATTTGTGCATGCCGTTGCGGCCGACCATGTGCAGCGTGGGGTAACTCGTCTCCAGATCGCGACGGATAGCCGCGACATTCTCACGATAGCTGTTGTCATAAACGGGATAGGCCTTAGGCTGGCGCACCACGCAAGCATCGACAACGTCAGATTCGGCGACAAGACCGATCTTGGCAATTTCTCTTTTGGCGAGCGCGATCAGGTCCGCGTCGGATGCGGTCCACAGCCCGTCGCTTTCGAAGCAGAAATATTCCAGCCCGAGACAGCTCATGCCCGGCGGCACCATTTCCGGCGACCAGGAACGGAAATTCTGCACGCGCCCGACCTGAACTGAAGGATCGTGAATATAGATCCAGTTGTCGGGAAAGAGATCGGGCTTCTTCACCATCACCGCCACCGTGAGGAAATCGCGATAGCGCAGCGCGCGCGCATGCAGGAGCGAGATCGGCGTCGGCGAGATTTTCTCCACCAACTCGCGTACCGGCGCGGAGCTGACCACATGATGCGCGGTGAAGGTTTCCCGCTCGCCGCCCGCCGTGGAAACCTCGATGGTCCAGATGCCGCGGCTTTGATCGAAAGTGAGCCGCTGCAATTCGCGGCCCATCAATAAAGCGCCGCCGCGTTCCTTGATCTTGCGCGCGGCGGCTTCCCACATCATGCCGGGTCCGCGGCGCGGATATTGGAAACTCTCGATCAGTGTCTTGACGACCGGGCCACCTTGACTTGTCGCAGCGCCCTTCGGCTTGAACGCGCGCTTGAGCGCATGGAGAACTGCCACACCGAGATCGAGGCCCTTGATGCGCTGCGCCGCCCAGTCGGCGGAAATTTCGTCACAGGACATGCCCCACACCTTTTCAGTGTAGGTCTTGAAAAAAATCGAGAACAGCTTTTCGCCGAACTGGTTGCGCACCCATTGATGGAAGCTGCGCGCCTCGGCGATGGGAAACGCCTTGGCATAAGCGAAGGACACCATGCAGGCCGCACTGGTGAAGAGGCCGAGGTTGCGCAGTGCCTCGAAGGCGTTGAGCGGATAGGAATAGTATTTGCCGCCGTAATAGATGCGCGACAGCCGCGGGCGCTCGATGAAGTCGTCCGGCAGGATTTCCCGCCACAGATCGACGACCTCCTGCGATTTGGAAAAGAAGCGGTGGCCGCCGATGTCGAACAGGAAATCCTTGTAGCGCACCGTGCGGCTGATGCCGCCGACGTAATGCGAGTCCTTCTCGATCACGAGAACGGACGGCATGTCCCGGGTCAGGCAATAGGCGGTGGTGAGGCCCGCAGGCCCCGCGCCCACCACCAGAACTTCGGCATCGACGGTCATTCGTCCGGATGCTGGCAGTATTTCGTTAATGTCCGCCCTATCGGTATGGCTTTTTCATCCCGCGTTTCCGAAAAGGGCTGCATCTGAGCCGATGTCTTCTGGCCCCGTAAGCCCCGGTTTGACCGACCCGGCCCACTTTAAGCGGGTCGCAGCCCCCACCTCCCTTGCGGGCCTAGTCGGCCCCCCTATATGAACCAGGACGCCGCAGTTTCTGGCGGCGAAACGAATATTTGGGGGTCGGTAAGAGGGGGCTCCGCGGCATGCCGCGGGACGTTTCCGTCCGGATGCCGCAAGGGCCGGGCCGACCTGCCGCAAACAATGAGGACAAACCATGGGCAAGGTCATCGGTATCGATCTTGGTACGACCAATTCTTGCGTCGCCGTCATGGACGGCAAGATGCCGAAAGTCATTGAGAATGCCGAAGGCATGCGCACGACGCCCTCGATCGTCGCCTTCACCGACGATGGCGAGCGGCTCGTCGGCCAGCCGGCCAAGCGCCAGGCAGTCACCAATCCCGAACGCACCATCTTCGCAGTCAAGCGCCTGATCGGACGGCGCTACGACGATCCGATGGTGGAAAAGGACAAGAAGCTCGTCCCCTACAAGATCGTCAAAGCCGGCAACGGCGACGCCTGGGTCGAGGTGGACGGCAAGACCTATTCGCCCTCGCAGATTTCCGCCTTCATCCTGCAAAAGATGAAGGAGACGGCCGAGGCCCATCTTGGGCAAAAGGTCGATCAGGCCGTCATTACCGTTCCCGCTTATTTCAACGACGCCCAACGCCAAGCCACCAAGGACGCCGGCAAGATCGCCGGATTGGAAGTGCTGCGCATCATCAATGAGCCGACCGCGGCCGCGCTCGCCTATGGTCTCGACAAGCAAAAGACTGGCACCATCGCGGTCTATGACCTGGGCGGCGGCACTTTCGACATTTCCATTCTCGAAATCGGCGACGGCGTATTCGAAGTCAAATCCACCAACGGAGATACCTTCCTCGGCGGCGAAGACTTCGACATGCGGCTCGTCAGCTATCTCGCCGACGAATTCCAGAAAGAGCAGGGCATTGATCTACGCCGCGACAAACTCGCGCTGCAGCGTCTGAAGGAATCCGCCGAGAAGGCGAAGATCGAGCTGTCGTCCACGACGCAGACAGAAATCAACCTGCCTTTCATTACCGCCGATGCAAGCGGACCGAAGCATCTGACGATGAAGCTTACCCGCGCCAAGTTCGAAGCGCTGGTGGACGATCTCATCCGCAAAACCATCGAACCCTGCCGCCAGGCGCTCAAGGATGCCGGGCTGTCGCCCGCCGAAATTCAGGAAGTCGTCCTGGTCGGCGGCATGACGCGCATGCCGAAGGTGCAGGAAGTGGTGAAGCAATTGTTCGGCAAGGAGCCGCACAAGGGCGTCAATCCGGACGAAGTGGTCGCCATCGGCGCCGCCATTCAGGCTGGCGTGCTGCAAGGCGACGTCAAGGACGTGCTGCTGCTCGACGTCACGCCGCTCTCGCTCGGCATCGAGACGCTGGGCGGCGTGTTCACCCGGCTGATCGACCGCAACACCACGATCCCCACCAAGAAGTCGCAGGTCTTCTCCACCGCCGAGGACAACCAGACCGCGGTGACCATCCGCGTCTTCCAGGGCGAGCGCGAGATGGCGCAAGACAACAAGATGCTCGGCCAGTTCGATCTGGTCGGTCTTCCGCCGGCGCCGCGCGGCGTGCCGCAGATCGAGGTCACCTTCGATATCGACGCCAACGGCATCGTCAATGTCTCCGCCAAGGACAAAGGCACCGGCAAGGAGCAGCAGATCCGCATCCAGGCATCGGGCGGATTGTCCGAAGCCGACATCGAGAAGATGGTCAAGGACGCGGAAGCGCATGCCGAGGAAGACAAGAAGCGCAAGGCCGCCGTGGAAGCCAAGAACCACGGCGAGGCGTTGGTGCATGCCACCGAGAAGGCGCTGACCGAGCACGGTTCAAAGGTCGGCGAGGCCGAGCGCCAGGCCATCGAGAACGCCATGGCCGACCTGAAAGAAGCGCTCAAGGGTGACGATGCCGCCGCCATCGCAGCGAAGACAAACACGCTGGCGCAGGCTTCCATGAAGCTTGGCGAGGCGATGTACAAACAGCAGCAGCAAGAGGCTCAGCCAGGGGCGGGCGATGCTGATGCGGCAGCGGGCGGCGGGCCGAAGGAGGACGTCGTCGATGCCGAGTTCACTGAAGTTGACGACGACAAGAAGAACAACAAGAAGTCGGCGTGAAGATTTTCGGAGCAGAAACATGGTCCTCATCCTGAGACCGAGTGTGGTCTCGGCGGGTGAGGACCGAGTTTCGGCATGGGGAGAAAACCTCGTCCTTCGAGACGCGCTCTGCGTTCCTTGGGACGAGTTTTTGTTGCCGGGGTAGGTCCGAGGAATGTCCAAGCGCGACTATTATGAAATTCTGGGCGTGGCGCGCGGCGCGAGTGACGCCGACCTCAAGGCCGCCTTCCGCAAGCTCGCCATGCAGCATCATCCGGATCGGAATCCCGGCGATAACGAATGCGTGCACCGCTTCAAGGAAGCCAACGAAGCCTACGAAGTCCTTAAAGACGCCGACAAGCGCGCGGCCTATGACCGCTTCGGCCATGCCGCCTTCGAGCATGGCGGCGGCGGAGGGCACGGTTTTGGCGCCGACTTCGGCTCTACTTTCTCGGAAATTTTCGAAGATCTTTTCGGCATGGGCGGCCGGCGAGGGCGCAGCTCAGGACGCGAGCGTGGCGGCGATCTGCGCTACAACATGGAGATCACGCTCGAAGAGGCTTATACGGGCAAGACCGCGCAAATCCGTATTCCCACGTCCGTCACCTGCGAAGTGTGTTCTGGCTCGGGCGCCAAAAGCGGGACGTCTCCCAAATCCTGTCCGACCTGCGGCGGTCATGGCCGGGTGCGACATGCCCAGGGCTTCTTCACGCTGGAGCGGACCTGTCCGGCGTGTCACGGGCGCGGCCAGGTGATCGACAACCCCTGTGCATCTTGTTCAGGGTCCGGGCGAACAACGCGCGAGCGCACGCTGTCGGTCAACATTCCGCCCGGTGTGGAAGACGGCACGCGTATCCGTTTGGCTGGTGAAGGCGAGGCGGGCGTGCGCGGCGGTCCGGCGGGCGATCTCTATATTTTCCTCTCGCTCGCGGTGCATGAAATGTTTCAGCGCGAAAGCGCCGATCTGCATTGCCGCGTTCCTATCTCGATGGTGACCGCCGCCTTGGGCGGCGAGTTCGAAGTGCCGACAATCGGCGGTGGCCGCACGCGGGTGAAAGTGCCGGAGGGGACGTATTCGGGCCGACGGTTCCGGCTTACCGGCAAGGGCATGCCCGTGCTGCGATCGAAGCAGGCCGGCGACATGTACGTGCAGGTCGTGGTTGAAACGCCGCAAAAATTGGCAAAACGGCAAAAGGAATTGCTGCGGGAGTTCGAAAAACTTTCCTCGCAGGAAACCCAGCCCGAATCCGCGAGTTTCTTTACCCGGGTCAAGGAGCTTTTCGAGGGCATGGGGGGCAGGGCCAATTCGTCCTAAAACTTGACCCCTGCCCCTGGGCGCTATACCCGTTAAGGGCGGCTTTGAGGCCGCCAGTCCCCGTTGTTCATCATTTCCCGGTTGTCATTGATATGCCTTTGCATTCTGCTGTTCGTCTCGAAAAGAAAATCCAAAACCTCGACGAAGTGCACTTCCTTCGTTCCTGGCTGGAAAAGCCGTTGGCGATCGGGGCGGTTGCGCCGTCCGGGCGCCTTCTGGCGCGCACCATGGCGCGCTATGTGGACCCGCAGGCGGCGGGTCCGGTGATAGAGCTTGGGCCCGGCACCGGACCGGTGACCGAGGCGCTGGTCGAGCAGGGCGTCGACCCCGCCCGGCTGGTGCTGGTTGAATTCAATCCCACTTTCTGCCGCCTGCTGCGCTCGCGCTTTCCGGCGGCGACGGTGATTCAGGGCGACGCCTATGGCTTGCGGCGGCTGCTGGGCAGCCTGCTGCGCCAACCGGCTGCGGCAGTGGTTTCCAGCCTGCCGCTGTTCACCAAACCGCTGAAGACGCGCCTGCGTCTGATGTACGACGCCTTCGAGCTGATGGGGACTGACGCCCCCTTCGTCCAGTTCACTTATGCCGTGGTGGCGCCGATTCCGAAGGCGCTTGCCGGGGTGACCGCCGAAGCATCCGAGCGGATCTGGATGAATCTCCCGCCCGCGCGGGTTTGGGTCTATCGCAAGAGCTAAATAACGCCGCCATGCCCGGGCTTGTCCGGCCATGACGATCGGGAATCCGCGTGATATTGGTGGCCGCCCGCGGAGCCGCCGATGCCTGTTCCAAAAATTCTCATCATTCCCGGCTCGGTCCGCAGCAAGTCGCATAATGCGCGGCTGGCGGCGCTGGCGGCCAAGGAATTCACGATGGCCGACGCAGAGGTCAGCCGGATCTCGCTGCTGGATTATCCGCTGCCGCTTTACGACGCGGATCAAGACATGATCTCAGGCCCGCCGGCCAACGCGACGAAGCTGAAGAAGATGATGATGGCGCATCACGGCGTGTTCATCGTAAGCCCCGAATACAACGCGTCGATCTCTCCGCTCGTGAAAAATATGATCGACTGGGTGTCGCGCGTGCGCGAGCGTGGCGAGCCGCCTTATGCGGCTTTCAAGGGCCGCGTCTTCGCGCTCGCTGCGGCCTCCACCGACGCTTTCGGCGGCTTGCGCGGGCTGTTGACGCTGCGGCAAATTCTCGAGCTTGGCTGCGGCGCGATGGTCATTCCGGAACAGCTTGCGGTGGGAAATGCCGAACAGGCCTTCGACGAAATGGATGATCTGAAAGACGCGCGCAATGCCGACGCGCTGAAGACCCTCGCGCGCCGGTTGATTGAAGTGGTACAGCAGGTCTGCTGACGGAGGATAGCGTGAAACTGCAGCCGCGCGACCGACTGATCCTTGCCCTCGATGTTTCCACCGTCGATGCCGCGCGCGCGATGGTGGAGCGGCTCGGCAATTCCGTCGGCATTTACAAGATCGGCTATCAGCTCGCCTATGCGGGCGGCCTGCCGTTTGCCGAGGAGCTTGCGCGCGCGGGCAAGCGTGTCTTTCTTGATCTCAAGCTACACGACATCGGCCACACGGTCGCCAAGGGCGTCGAGAGCGTGGCCAAGATGGGCGCGAGTTTTCTCACCGTGCATGCCTATCCGCAGACCATGAAAGCGGCGGTGGAAGCCAAGGCGGGGACCAATCTGAAAATCCTCGCCGTCACGGTGCTCACCTCCTACGACGACGCCGATCTCGCGGCGGCAGGCTACGAGCTCGATGTCGGCGAACTTGCCGCCGCGCGGGCGGCACAGGCTCACGACATCGGCGTGGACGGCATTGTTTGTTCGGGGGAAGAGGCGGCAACACTTCGTCCGCTCGTTGGCGCGGGCATGGTGCTGGTGACGCCCGGCATACGGCCCGCGGGTGCAGCGAGCGGCGACCAGAAAAGGATCATGACGCCGACGGCGGCAATCGCAGCGGGGGCGGACTATCTCGTGGTCGGCCGGCCCATCCTGGAAGCCGCGGACCCCAAGGTGGCGGCGGACGCCATCGTCGCGGAAATCGCGCGGGCGCGACCCCAATAGCGAGGTGTGACATGGCGAAGAAAGGCTATTGGATCGTGCGCGCCGACGTGAGCGATCCGGAAGGCTACAAAGCCTATATCGCCGCCGGCATGGCGCCGGTCGGCCAGCATGGCGGGCGTTACCTGGTGCGCGGCGGTGCATTCGAGCTATGCGAAGGCGCGAGCCGCTCGCGCAGCGTGGTGGTGGAATTCCCAAGCTACCAAGCCGCGCTCGCCTGCTATCGCTCGCCGGGATACCAGGCCGCCGCCGCGCTCCGGAAGGGCAAGGCCGAGTTCGATCTGATCGTTATCGACGGTTACGACGGCCCGCAGCCATAGGGCTGACGACGCCTTTTTGACCTGCCTTCCCTTCTAATTGCTCTCCCGCTATACCCGCCCCGGGAGACTTAATTCATGACCGATATGCGGCTGATCGTGGCCGGCGCCGGCGGGCGCATGGGGCGCACGCTGATCAAGGCAATTGCCGAGACGCCGGGCGTGGCTTTGGCGGGTGCCTTCGAGTCGCCGCGCTCGCCCTTCGTCGGCCAGGATTCCGGCACGCTCGCGGGCATTGCCGCCAACGGCATCGCGATTGCGCCGGACGTGAAGGCGCGCGCCAGCAAGGCGGACGGCATCATCGATTTCACCGTACCGAAGGCGACGGTAACGCTTGCGGCGCTGGCGGCGCAGTCCGGCCTCGTTCACGTCATCGGCACCACCGGGCTTTCGGATGACGACGACGACAGGATCAGGAAGGCCGCGCAGGCCGCCGTGATCGTCAAGTCCGGCAACATGAGCGTCGGCGTCAATCTGCTGGCGGCTCTGGTGAAGCGCACAGCCAAGACCCTCGATCAGGAATTCGACATCGAGATCCTGGAAATGCATCACAACAAGAAGGTCGATGCACCTTCGGGCACCGCTTTAATGCTCGGGCTTGCAGCGGCGGAAGGGCGCGGGATCGATCTCGGCAAGCATTCGGTGGGATCGCGCGAGGGTGAAACCGGCGCACGCAAGGCGGGCGACATCGGCTTTGCCAGCCTGCGCGGCGGCAGCGTCGTCGGCGATCATAATGTGATCTTCGCCGGGCCGGGGGAGCGGCTCGAGCTTTCGCACAAAGCGGAGGATCGCATGATCTTTGCGCGCGGCGCGCTCAAGGCCGCGCTCTGGGCGCGCGGGCGCAAGCCTGGGCTTTATTCAATAGCCGACGTGCTGGGCATCGGCGACATTTGAAAGCCGCCCAAAAAAATCCAAAGGATAGCAAGAATGTCTGATGCCGATCGCCTTCTTGTGCTGGTGCGCCACGGCCAGAGCGCCTGGAACTTGACGAACCTATTCACCGGCTGGCGCGACGTCGATCTTACCGACCGCGGCACCGTCGAAGCACAGGAAGCCGGGCGCAAGCTGGTTGGCTTGAATATCCGTTTCGATGTGGCCTTCACCTCCGTGCTCAAGCGCGCGCAACGCACGCTCGATCTCATGCTGACGGAGATGGGCCAGACCAATGTACCGGTATTCAGGGACGTGGCGCTCAATGAGCGCGATTACGGCGATCTTTCAGGGCTGAACAAGGATGATGCGCGCGCCAAATGGGGCGAGGAGCAGGTGCATATCTGGCGGCGTTCCTATGATGTGGCGCCGCCGGGCGGCGAAAGCCTGCGCGACACCGCCGCGCGCGTGTTGCCCTATTACATCCAGGAAATTCAGCCGCGGGTGTTGCGCGGCGAGCACGTGCTCTGCGTGGCGCACGGTAATTCCCTGCGCGCCTTGGTGATGGTGCTCGACCGGCTCGGGCCGGAAGGCATCATTCATCGCGAATTGCAGACCGGGATTCCGATCGTCTATCGGCTCAACGCCGACTCGACGGTGGCTTCGAGGATGGAGCTGGCCTAGCAAATTCCGTCATTCCGGGGCGTCGCACTCGGATCGGCGCTTCGCGCCGTTCGAGCACGGGCTCCGCGCCGAACCCGGAATCCAGAAATAAGCACCGTGCACGCATCTGGATTCCAGCTCTCGCGCTTTGCGCTCGGCCGGAGTGACAATTATAGGGAAATCTGTCCCGCTTCCCAGCCGAGCATGGCGCGCTTGCGCGTCAGCCCCCAGTGATAGCCGGTGAGATTGCCGGACTTTCCGATCACGCGGTGGCACGGCACGACGAAACAAACCGGATTGCGCCCCACGGCGGCACCCACCGCGCGGGTGGCCTTCGGCGTGCAGACCTTGGCAGCGATGTCTGAATAGGTGATTGCGCGGCCGAAGGGCACCTTCAGCAGCATTTCCCAAACCCGGACTTCGAAGTCCGTACCGATGAGCACCACACGCAACGGCTGATCCGGCCGCCACAGCGATTGATCGAAGACGCGCCGGGCATAGGGCAGAGTCGCAGCGAGATCTTCCACATACTGCGCCTTCGGCCAGCGCGAACGCATATCGGCCAAAGTGGCGCTTTCCTCTCCCGCATCGGCGAAGGCCAGTCCTGCGAGGCCGCGCGCGGTCGCCATCACCAGCGCGGTGCCGAAGGGCGACGGATGGAAGCCGTAAGCAATGCGAAGACCTTCGCCGCCGGATTTCCATTCGCCGGGCGACATCGCTTCGTGCGTGACGAAGAGATCATGCAGGCGTCCCGGTCCGGACAGGCCCACTTCATAGGAAGCGTCGAGCACGCTCGCGGAATCGCGTAATAGCCGCCGCGCGTGATTGAGGGTGAGCGCGGAGACAAAAGCCTTCGGCGTCAGCCCCGCCCAGCGGCGGAACAGATGATGCAGTTCGGTCGGCGTCACGCCCACGGCCCCGGCGATCGCTTTCACCTCGGGCTGCGCGCGCCAATGTTCCGAGATGAAACCTACGGCACGGCGCACAAGGTCATAGTCGGAGGCGGTTGCCGTAGCGGCAAGTTCGCCGGCTCGGTCAGACCTTATGGCTGATGTCTGCAACATGTCCCCAAGTTAGGTCGGCAGCGCAGTATACGCCACCCGATTTCTGCTTTCGATTTGTCATCCCGGCCGAAGCGAAGCGGAGAGCCGGGACCCACGTTTCCCAGCTATGGGTCCCGGATCAGCCCTTCGGGCTGTCCGGGATGACAATTAATTCAGCGTCGGCCCGCGCCTCGCCTCACCCAGGGCTTCACTCAGCGCCCGAGCAAAGCTCTGCTTTTCCCTGGGGCCGAGGAACCCGGCAATGGCGAGCCGCTGCCCGCGCGAAATCAGAAACAGCCGCTCCACGCCGAATTCCTCGTGAATGTCCTGCTGCAGCCGCACCCATACCGGGTTCGCCGTCCACTCACGTACGCGGCCGCGCGGGGTGACCTTGCGCACCATCAGCTCGGAGGGCGTGACGGTGACCTCCTCATAGGCTGCGGCGGCGCGGTAATTTGCCCGGAACGCCAAATAGACCAGCAGCACATCGAGCCCGAGGAAGCCGAATACCGGCCAGGCGCCAAGCAGGATGAAAACCACGCCGGTAACGAAGCTCGCCACGCCAAGGCAGCTCATCAGCAGCAGAAAGCCCGTTGGGCCAAGCGAACGGTGCGGCGTAAGCGTCGCCGAAAAGATCGGGGGTTCTCGGCGCGGATCGTTGTCGGGGCTCATGGCGCTCACTATAGCGCGCGATCAGCAAAAGTGGACACCGGTTTTGCGAACGCAATCAAGCATGCGCAGATTGCGTAGACTTATCTGCGGTTCGCGCGCTAACTTATAAACTTTGCGCATGATCTTATCGGCGAACCGGTTCCCACTTCGCCGGATCATGCGCTGCTGTGATCAAGGATTCGTAGAGTCCGCGCAACGCGCCCGGGCCTGTCGTCCACAACCCCAAATGCGACAAGTTGACTCGGGGCGGGCGCGAAGCCGCCGCATCAATCGAAAAGACTCGATACCGACTCTTCCGAAGCGGTGCGGCCAATGGCTTCGCCGATCAGCGTGGCGATCGAAAGCACGCGGATATTCTTAGCCGAGCGCATAGCCGTGGTCGGCTGGATCGAGTCGGTGATGACCAGTTCCTTCAGCCGCGAGCCGGTGATGCGGGCCACCGCGCCGCCCGACAGCACGCCATGGCTGATATAGGCATAGACGTCGGTGGCGCCTTGTTCCAGCAGCGCGTCGGCGGCGTTCACCAGCGTGCCGCCGGAGTCGACGATGTCATCGACCAGGATGCAGGTGAATCCCTTCACCTCGCCGATCACATTCATCACTTCGGATTCGCCCGCCCGCTCGCGCCGTTTGTCGATAATGGCCAGCGGCGCATTGATGCGCTTGGCGAGGCCGCGCGCGCGCACCACGCCGCCGACGTCCGGCGACACAACCATGATCTTGCTCAGATCGAAGCGTTCGCGGATGTCCCGCACCATCACCGGCGAGGCGTAGAGGTTATCGGTGGGGATATCGAAAAACCCCTGAATCTGCCCGGCGTGGAGATCGAGAGTCATCACGCGGTCGACGCCGGCATGGGTGATGAGGTTGGCGACCAGCTTGGCGGAGATCGGCGTGCGGGCGCCGGGTTTCCGGTCCTGCCGGGCATAGCCGAAATAAGGGACCACCGCCGTGATGCGGCGAGCCGAGGCGCGGCGCAGCGCGTCGATGATGATCAGCAATTCCATCAGGTGGTCGTTGGCCGGGAACGA
>Ga0209726_10004011_pt1 | contig 19277 bp, 13 predicted proteins | sample Subgrocontami54m_FD_187453 | JGI IMG/M metagenome (GOLD analysis project Ga0209726, IMG submission 187453) | Subsurface groundwater microbial communities from S. Glens Falls, New York, USA - GMW46 contaminated, 5.4 m (SPAdes) (version 3) | ecosystem: Environmental > Aquatic > Deep subsurface >... | reverse complement strand
AGCCGATTGCGGACTGGCCACCCCGGAGAATCCGCAATCGGCTATCCGCGATCCGCAACAATCCGCATTCCCGAATCCGAGATCCGAGATGGCGTCGAACCTCCTCCCCATCCACTCGCTGCAGGCGGCCCTCGCGGCGGCGCTGCGAGAGACGACGCGCGCGATCGTCACCGCGCCGACCGGCTCCGGGAAATCCACTCAGATCCCGCAGATGCTCCTGCGGAACGGGTTCCTGGACTCGGGCCAGGTCGTCGTCCTGCAGCCCCGCCGCCTGGCCGCGCGCCTGCTCGCGGCGCGGGTGGCCGAGGAGCTCGGCGTGCCCCTCGGCGCCGAGGTCGGCTACCAGGTTCGCTTCGAGGACGTCACGGGACCCAGGACGCGGATCCGCTTCGTCACAGAGGGGATCCTGCTGCGCCAGGCGATCGCGGACCCGGGGCTCCGCGGCGTCGCGGTCTTGATCTTCGACGAGTTCCACGAGCGGCACCTCTACAGCGACGTCACGCTGGCGCGGGCGTTGGATCTGCAAGAGCGGGGGCGCCCAGAGCTGCGCATCCTCGTCATGTCGGCGACGCTCGACGGGGACCGCCTGGAGGCCTGGATGCGCCCCTGCGCACGCCTGCACGCGGAGGGGCGGGCGCACCCGGTGGCCATTGCGTACGACGAGCCGCGGGCGAACGACCCGCCTCCGGTATGGGAGAGGGCGGCCGAGGCCTTCGCGCGCCACGTCCGCGGCGGCGGCGCGGGAGACGCCCTCGTCTTCATGCCCGGCGGCTTCGAGATCGCGCGGACGATCGAGTCCCTTCAGGCGCGCCCGGAGTCGACGGGGTACCTCCTGCTTCCGTTGCACGGCGAGCTGCCCCCGAGGGACCAGGACCTGGCGGTGGCCTGCCACGAGCGCCCCAAGGTGATCGTCTCGACGAACGTGGCGGAGACCTCGCTCACGATCGACGGGATCCGACTCGTCATCGACAGCGGCCTGGCGAGGGTCCCCGGCTACGACGCGGGGCGCGGGATCAACACGCTCTTCGTGGAGTCGATCAGCCGCGCCTCGGCGGACCAGCGCGCGGGCCGCGCCGGACGGACCGCGCCGGGGACGTGCATCCGGCTGTGGGGCGAGAGGGAGCACTCGCGGCGGCGCGCGCGAGAGATCCCCGAAGTCTCCCGGGTCGACCTGTGCGAGACCGTTCTGGCGCTGAAGGCCTGCGGCGTGGGAGACCTCCGCGCCTTCCGCTGGCTCGACGCCCCGCCCGAGTCGTCGCTGCGGGACGCCGAGGAACTGCTCGTGGACCTGGGGGCGCTGCGCCCCGAGCCAAGCGGGGCGGTCCTGACGGATCGCGGACGCCGGATGCTCGCCTTCCCGCTCCACCCCCGCTACGCGCGGATGCTGCTGGCGGCGGGGGAGCTCGGCTGCGTGCGCGAGGCCGCCCTCGCCGCGGCGCTGACGCAGGGTCGCGACCTCCTGCTGCGCGGGGCAGACGGGGAGACGCTGGCCTTCCGCGACGCGCGCCTCGGGCAGGAGGCCACCTCGGACTTCCTCCTCCTGGTCCGGGCATGGCAGTTCGCGGCGCGGAACGACTTCCGCGCGGACGCGTGCCGCAGGATCGGGGTCCATCCGCACGCCGCGCGGCAGGTCGGCCCGCTGTTCGATCGGTTCCTCTCGATCGCGCGCCGGCAGGGGCTGGAGGTCAACGCGCAGGACGCCCCCGAGGAGGCCTTCAGGAGGTGCATCCTCATCGGCTTCTCCGACCGCGTGGGGAGACGCGCGGAGGATGGGACGCCGCGGTGCCGCCTGGTCCACGGCAGGTCGGGGGTCCTCGCCCGCGAGAGCGTCGTGCAGGACAGCCCGTTCTTCGTGGCCGCGGAGGTGCGGGAGGTGGCGGGGCGTGGGAACTCGTCCAGCACGGTCCTGTCGCTGGTCACGGCGATCGAGGCCGGGTGGCTCGCCGAGACCTTTCCGGAGGACATGAACCGGCACGTGGAGGTGCGCTACGACGCCGAGGCGCGCCGCGTGGCGGCCGAGGAGCAGGTGCGGTTCCGCGACCTCGTGCTGGAGCGACGGAGGGTGGATCCCCCTCCCGCGGACGAGGCGGCGCGGCTGCTGGCGGACGAGGTCCTGGCGGGGCGGTTGAAGCTCGACGAGTGGACCCCGGGGGTCGATCAGTGGGTCCTCCGCCTCGAGTTCCTCTGTCGGACCTGTCCGGAGCTCGGGCTGCCATCGATGGGCAAGGAGGGGATGAGGACCATCGTGGAGGACCTCTGCCACGGCGCCTCGGGTCATCGGGACATCAAGGGGCGGCCGGTCCTGCCGCGCGTCCGCGGGTGGCTGGGGGGTGCGCAGCAGGAGCTGGTGGAGAAGCACGCGCCCGATCGGCTGGTCCTCTCGAATGGGCGCAAGGTGAAGGTGACGTACGAGGCGGACGCGCCGCCGCACGTGGCCGCGCGCATCCAGGAGTTGTACGGGGTGACGCAGATGCCGCGGGTGGCGATGGGGCGGGCCGCGCTGGTGGTGCACATCCTGGCGCCGAACTCGCGGCCCGTCCAGGTCACGCAGGACCTGGCCGGCTTCTGGCGGGAGCACTACCCGCGCGTGAAGCGGGAGCTGCAGCGTCGCTATCCTCGCCACGAGTGGCGCGAGGTCCCGTAGGGGGCCTGGTGCAACGTCCCATTACCCTTCCCCAGCGCTTGGGAAGGCGCTGGGAAAGGGAAGGGGAACGGGAAGGGGAAAGGAAACGGAGACATGGGCGCATGAACCGAATGGAATGCCCGGCCGTTCTAAGGGCCTGTAACGAGATAAGTAGTCCACTTTTCGATGCAACGCTGGAGTCGCGCGCGTGAGCGCGCGGTGGATCGACGCCCGTAGGGGCGTCCGAGCCGCTCCTGACGCCCTTACGGGCGTCATCCACCGCGCCCTGACGGGCGCGACTCCAGCAAGGCGTTTCCCCAATCGGATACCTTGTTTCGTTACAGAGCCTAAGGTAGCGTCAGGGGAGTGACGACAGGGAGACCTCGATGAAGTCGCTCGTCCTGGCCCTCGCCCTCCTCGGCCTCCTTCCCTCGTCCTCCAGCGCCGATGCCGATCGGTACGTCGTCGCGCTGGGCGCCCCCGAGGGCGATGCGTACGAGGCTGCCGCGTGCGAGATCGCCTCCCTCCACGCCGGCGCCACCATTGTCCGCTTCGACCCCGTAGACCTGGACGCGCTGTCGGCGGAACTGAGGGCGATCCGCCCGCGATATGTCTGCGTCGTCCTGCCCCGGGAGGCCATGGACGTGAAGCTGGCGCGGCGATTCCTGCTGATGGCGACCGGGATCGACGAGGACCCCTTCGTCGATTTCTCGTACGGCTTCGTCACCGGAGCCGACGCCGAGGGGGCCCTGGCCTTCGCGCGAAACATCGCGCGGAAGGCGAGGGAGGGGACGCGAACGAAGAGCATCCTCTCGTGCGCCATCTGCGACATGGACGTGTGTCAGACCTGGGAGGAGGACGAGGCCGGGGGATGGAAGCACACCCACCTGGCCGTCGGCGCGGGGGACGCGGATCGCGCGACCTACCTGCTCGAGAACCTGCCGCAACTCGCAGGGAACGACCTGATCCACCTCACGGGGCACGGCGGTCCCGACGGGATCGGCGACGGCTGGTCGGCGGCGGACATCGCGAAGTCCGGCGTCGACCTCTACCCCGCGGTCGCGGTCTCCTGCGCCTGCTACACGGGCGTCGTCGGGAAGTGCTACTTCCCCGACGGCGCCGGGGGGATGCGCGAGTACGACTCGCCGCCCGACCAGTGCTTCGCGCTGGCGTTGATCCGCGCCGGCGTCACGGGCTACTTCGCGGGCGTGGACGGCTGGCACGGCCTGATCTCGATGCGCGTCGTCTCCGCCCTGCTCCACGAGGGAGTCACCTGCGGCGACGCAGCGCGGGAGACGTACGACCGGATGGTCCTGCAGTGGCGCGAGAAGGGGTACTCGCCGGAGCGGATCCTCGAGATGAAGGAAGGCGACCTCGAGGAGGCCCGCTGCGTGACCGGGTCGAACATGGTGTTCTTCGGCGACCCCGCGAGCCGCGTGCGGGACTCCCGCCCCGACCGCGTGCGCGTCGTCATCCCCGACCGGAATGCGGTCGGCGGGCCGATCTCGCTGGCGGTCCGGTACGAGGCCGGCGAGGCGCCCGGGTCACCCTACAGCTACTACACCTGCGAGGACTTCGGCCCGCAGGGGAGGAAGGAGATCGCCTTCGACGTGGCCCTGCCCGCGGGCGAGAAAATCGACTCCGTGCGCCTGCAGAAGGTGAACGTCGAGGAGGCCTCGACCGCGCAGGTGCTGTGGGGAGAGGACCTGCGAGGGCGTCGACGCGTCCTGCACGTCGTCCTCGTCTTCCCCGGCGACGCGAACGCGATCGCGAAGCGGCTGGAGGAGGAGGGGCTCTCGGTATCGATCGCCATCTCTCCCAGGTAGCTCCGCTCAGCGGCCGGCCCGTCCCGACTTCTCTGGCCTTGTGAGTCCCGCCCATGCGCGCATGCCTCTGCGTCGTCCTCGCCCTCCCGCTCTGGCTCCTCCCCCTCCACGCGGACGACGGCCCGAAGGCCGCCGCGAAGAAGCTCGAGACCGAGCGAAAGGCGCGGCAGAAGAAGAACAAGCGGGCCAACGAGCAACTCGCCGCGAGGCTCTCCGAGGCGCTCGCCCCCCACGAGAAGGACCTCAGCGGGGCCGTGCTGGTCTGCAAGGACGGCGTCCCCCTCTACCGCGCCGCGTTCGGCATGGCGGATCGCGACGGCGAGCGGAAGAACACCCTCGACACGCTGTTCGACACGGGGAGCGTGACGAAGCCGTTCACCGCCACCGCGGTGCTGAAACTCCGGATGCAGCGCAAACTGGCGCTCGAGGACAGGCTCGACAAACACTTCAAGAAGGTCCCCGACGACAAGGCCGGGATCACGATCCACCAGCTCCTCTCGCACACCTCGGGCATCTCCCGGCAGTACACCTTCCAGGGCGTGGACACGACGGACCGGGCGGCCTCGGTCGTCTACCTGCTCTCGCTTCCGTTGTCCTCGAAGCCGGGCGAGAAGTTCGAGTACTCGAATGCCAACTACTTCCTCGCGGCTGCGATCGTCGAGCTCGCGTCGGGAACCGGGTTCGAGGACTACTGCCGCAGGCACCTCTTCCAGCCGGCGGGGCTCGTGGACACCGGCTTCACGGGCGAGAAGGGGCTGGACGCGAAGCGCTCGGCGCGCCGCTACGAGGGGGGCGAGGACCGGGGCGACATGGCGGACTATGCCTACTCGTGGAGCTTCCGCGGCGCGACGGGGGTCGTGAGCACCGCGGAGGACATGATCCGCTGGAGCGACGCGCTGCTCGGTGACGGCGTGCTCGACCGTGACGCCCGCGCGAAGCTGTTCGAGCCGGTTCGCGACGACTACGCCTGCGGCTGGTACGTGATGACCACGCGCGGCGGGCAGGTGAAGCAGTGCCACTCCGGCGCGGCCGCGGGCGCGCGCTGCTACTTCGCGCGCGTGGAGGAGGTCGACGCGGCCTACGTCATCCTCTTGAATGACTGTTCGCAGGGGAGCCTGCTCGAGTTCACGCTCTCGAACGCCATCGACGCCGTCCTCTTCGATGGCCGATGAGGCAGACGAAGCCGCGCTCAGGCGGGGGCCACGGGGGGCGGCGCGGTTCGGAGGTCCTCGAGGGCGGCCCGCAGCTCCTGGACCTCCTGCTCCAGGCGCGTCACCCGCTCCTGGATCGAGGCGTCCGCCGACGAAGGTGCCGCGGGACTCGCCAACGGGGTGGCCGCCACCTCAGCGGACGGGAGGGGTGCGTCGGGGCTGAGCGTCTGGCCCCATCGGTCGTAGCGTTCGCCCGGGACGCGCGGGTAGTGGATCGCGAGCGGCGGGTCCTTGGAGGTCATCACGTCCAGGAACTCCGTCATCGCCTCCGGTGTCGCGATGTTGCTCATCCGGCACGCGCGGGTGCGCAGCTCCCCCGGCTGCTGCGGCCCGCGCAGGAGCAGCTCCGCCAGGATCGCCTGGATCCCCACCCCGACCCCCAGCTTCTCCGCGACGCGGTGCTTCCATCGGGGCACGCGGGCGGACAGGTCGGCCGTCGCGACCCAGCGATTCCCCTCGAGAGACCGCAGGGCGCGCACGACGTCCGGCTCGTAGACCTGCATCACGGGGTCGCGGTTGTTCTTCTGGTTGCACGCCGCCACGATCGAGTTCACGGTCATGGGGTAGTAGTCGGGCGTCGCCAGGGCCTTCTCGACGAGCACGCCGAGGACCCGCCTCTCGTGCGGCCCCAGCGGAGGTCCCAGCGGCGCTCTCTCCTCCGTGTCCATCGATGTGCACCTCCAAACCGGTGGCCCCGAGGGTCCGCCATTCTATCCCCGCGGGTCCCCGCGTCAACGCATGGGGCCCCCGCGCGAGACATCGCGACTGGCGTGATTCCTTGCATGCGTGCAGCCCCGTGGACGTAGTATCTTCCCGGGCAATCGATGGTTTGGAGACGCTCCATGGAGATCATCTGGTCGGCGAGCGTGGACGAGGTCCGGACCCTGACCGCCAGGGGATACGAGCCCGTCGAGTGCGCGCTCGGATGCGAGTCGATCGTCGGGCCCCTCCAGATGGACCACCATGGCCGCCTCTCGCACCTCGAGGGCGTGGCGTTGCGGGCCTACCGGGACCACTTCGGGAGCCGTCGGGAGGCCGCGCGGTTCGTGGTCACCGGCACGGCGGACGCGGACGCGACGTTTGCGATCGCCTCGCTGGCCGGGGTCCTGCCCCACCCCTCCCAGGCCCGGTTCTTCGAGCACGCGACGCCGCGGATCCAGGCGGCCATGGCGAGGGACCTGTCCGCGTTCGCCGTCCTCGTCAACCAGGCCGACATGGAACCGCTCGGACTGGGGCTGGCGGCGACCCCCGAGGGCAGGACCCTGCTGTTGTGGAACCAGATGGCGAGCGATGTGCAGGACGCCACCGCATTCCACGCAGGGGTCGATCGCTGGCGGGCCCTCCTATGCGGGACCGAACGGAGGGCCCTGGTCGCGGCCGCCGCGACGCAGGAATCCGAGCGGGTCGAGGAGGCCCGCCGGGCCAGCGTGGACAGGCTCACGGCCCAGGTGGCCCTCGTGGAGAGCGGCGGTCGCGCCTTCGACGTCTGGTATGCGGAGATCGCGCCCGTCATCGTGCTCTACAACGAGGCGAACAGCAACGTCACCGTCGGGTGCCCTGGCAAGGAGGCCGCGGAGCGCATCTTCGGACACGGCGGACTGCTCCAGGTGTTCCCCTTGCTCTCCCCGCCGGGCTGGGGCGGCCGCGAGGGCATCGGCGGTTCGCCGCGTGGGGTCCGCCTGACGCGTGCGCAGGCGCGCGAGGCGGCGGTGCGGATCGCGCAGGCCGCGACGAACCCCTGACAGGCGACGCGCTCGCTCTGTGCCTGAACTACGGGGTGAGCTTCCGCGGGGGCTTTCCTGCCTGGGGCGCACGGGGGGGAGGCACCTCCACGGTATCGGCGTGCGCGTCAGGCTGGGACTGGCCCGGGAGGCCGATGCGCGTCTCGGCCATCGGGTTCGGAGACGCGCCGCGGCTCTGGTACTGGAGAACCAGGGACCCGATCCCGATCCGGTCCCCCGGGTTCAGGAGCACGATCCCGCTGATCCGCTTGTCGTTGACCCGGGTCCCGTTCGGCGTGTTCAGGTCCGTGATGGCATGGCGACCGCCCCGCGGGTCGAACTGGATGCGCGCATGCTGACGCGAGCAGCGCGGCTCCGGGAGGACGATGTCGCAGTTGGGCAGGCGGCCCAGGATGGCGAGCTTGCCGATCGGAAAGCTCGGACCGCCCTGAATCGTGAGCGATCCGGTGACGTCTTCGGGGGCCAGGGCCTTCGGGGCCGGAGGGTCCGCGGCGGGCTCTTGCGGCGCTTCGTCGTCTCCAGCGCGGAGGGTCTCGATCTGGGCCTTCGTGATCGCCCCCTCGGCGAGGAGGACTTCCTCGAGGCTGGCGGGCACCCGGCTCTTCGCCTGGTACTCCTTACGCTGATCTTCGAGCGCGCGGGCGACCTGCTCCTCCTTCAAGAAGCCCGCCTTCACGGCGCGTGCGCCAAATCGTCGTCCCGACTCGCGCAGGAGGGTGAACTCCTGCACGAGGAGCGTCCGCTGCACCTGCTCGGCGGTCATGATTCGACGCTCGCGGGCGAGCTCGCCGAGCGGCACGGAGAGGCCCGCCTTCCGCTCCTCGGCCTGCGCGTCGAGGAGTGTCTTCAGCTTCGCCTCGGTGAGGTACCCCGCGGCGATCGCGATGGTGCCGAACAGCTTGCTCGACCGGGTGTCCATGCGTGGCTCTTCTTCCCTCGGCCACCAGCCCGCCGGTCCCCTGGGGAGGACGGCGGCGTGGATGGTACCGTCGATGCGGCCCCTTGGCAATGGACCGGCCCGGCTTGCGAGCGAGTTACGCTCGGAACCTCCCCAACCCGTGTACGAGGACTGGGAGGAAGCTAAGCGCGATCAGGCCCAGGGCGGGCTTCACCCGCGCGCTCGGACTGCGCCTCCATGCGCCCCAGAGCGGAGAGAGCGGGGTGCCGACGGGGGCGGCCGCGAACCCGTTCCGGCCGTCGCGGTGGAGGATGGCGAAGAGGGTAAACACCTCGAGTGCGACGGAGGCGGCGACGCCCAGGGGTTCGAGGACGGCAGAAACGCCAGCGGGTGGCGCCGCGGCAGCGATCAGCGGCGCGCTCAGCCAGAGGGCTCGAGCGATCTGCAGCGCTGCCACCAGCAGGCTGGACGCGGCGAGGAGCTTGCGGAATGCCGGGTAGCGGGCCCAGGTCCCAACCCCGCCGGCCACCAGCCCGAGGCCGACCAAAGGGAGCGAGACGAAATGCACCGACAACCGGGTCCCGACCGCGAAATGGGCGAGGACATTGACGGCAAGGAACCCCAGGCCGCGGATCACCGCGCCCCAGGCCGCGGCATGCAGCAGCACCTCCCCTTCCCAGGAGCGCAGCTTGCGGACCACGCCTTCGACCTCGATCTCCTCCTCGGGGTCGTCCCCGGCCGTCAGTCGCTCGAACGGTCCCGCTACCCCGCACTTCGGGCAGTGCGTCGGTGCGATCCCGACGAACAGGGCGTCGCAGGCGCAGCGCCATTCGATCAGGTCGTCGGGTTCCTGGCGACGGTGTTGCTTTCGCATGGCCTGTCGGGAAAGACGCCAGTGGCAGAGGACGCCATGCAGCGGAGAGGTCATCCAAAGGCGCGATCCTACCCCTTGGACACGCTGAGTCCCAGCACCGTCCCACCGATACGACTCCAGACCTCCTGACGCGGGGGTCGGCCGATTTGCATCATTCCGCCCCCTCCACCTGGTAGCGCAGACGGTAGGGTGACTCGGGGAAGCGGGTGTCCATTTCGTTGAGAGCGGCGCACAGCGCCACCAGGGCACGAGTGAAACGAGGGGCGCTCATGGGCTGGAGACGCACGGTGACCTGGGTCCCGTCGACGAGGAGATCCCCCGGGAGATTGAGGGCCTCCTTGATCAGGCGACGGCCCTCGTCTTCGTTGCGACCGAAGTGAGGGTCGACCAGTTGGACGAGCTTCGTCTCGGCGCGGTAGGCCGCCATCTTCACGGCATCCACGAGGAGCTTGCGCTCCACCGCGAGCTTGATGACCTCGGTGTCCTCAGAGGCTAGGTCCTTGATGGCGACCCGGGTCGGGATCCGTCGCGACTCCTCTTCCAGGAGGGCGACGCGCTGCCGAGCCCACTCAAGCTCCTTGCGGATGCGCGCATTCGCGATCTTGAAGCCGCGCATGGTGCGACACCCCGCTTCCTCGTGCCCCTCGACGCACTTGGCGAGCTCGCCCTCCCACTTGGTGACTTCGGCGCGAGCGTTCGCCAGCCGCTTCGCCTGGACCTTCTTGCGGGGGTTGGGGACGGTGCGTTCCGCGTCGGCGGGCTCCTCGGCGTATTCGACGAGGCCGTCGATCGCAAACTCCTCCAGCATGTACTTGAAGTAGTTCTCCTGCCGCCAGCGCGAGAACATGCGGTACGCGAGGAGAGCCGCAGAGAGGTCGCGCCGGCTCGTCACGATCTCAGTGCACTTCCCGTCCTCGCGCAGGACGGCGATGCGCCTGAGCACAGGGCCGTCCGAGAGGCGGGTTTCGGCCTCCGCGATGAGGTACGTGTGCTTCTTCCCATCCGCCCACGTCGTCTCCTCGTGGAAGAGCTTCCGCGCCAACGGACGGATCTTCCCCTTGCGGTAGGTGAGCACGTCGAACCCCAGCGCCAGGATCCTGGAGAACAGCTCGGGACTCCATCCGCCTCGGTCGAACACGAGGGTCACGCGACGCTCGGGACCGATGATCTCGCGCACGGCTGCGGCGATGCTGGGCAGGACCTGGATGAGCCCGGGGTTGGCCTCCGTCGGCAGCACCAGCACAGGCTGCCCGTCACGGTCGTTGACCCAGTAGTCCGTCGTCGCCGGAAGGGCCTGCTTGCGCGCGGTCGACCACCCCTTGGGGATCCAGCGCTTCCCGTGGTAGGCGCGCACGTGCCCGTCCACGTAGAGGAACCCCATGGCACGCGGGGCCTCCTCGGCGCGCTTGAGCCCCAGCCACTTGACCAGCACGTGGGCCTTCGCCCTCTCAGCCAGCTCGGCCAGTTTGCGGCGGATCGTCTTCACCTCGGGGACGCGCAAGAGCCCGAGCACCCGTCCCAGAGCGTCGGGGAAGATGGCCTTGAGCCCTTCGGGGCGTTTGACGCGCAGAAGCGCCATCGAGAAGAGGACGAGCACCGTCGCGCGCAGGCCGTAGATGCCGTTCTTCATCCGATGGTAGACCGAACGGACTCCTTCGAGGAGCCCCAGCGACGGGAGGAGCGGGATCGCCAGCAGCACTCCGGCGTGTGCGACCTGCTCGCTCGCCTCGAAGCACGTCTCTGCTTCGCCGTCGGGCGTGAGGTTGACCATTGCGAAGACGGCCGCTGCCTCTCGGGACAGCGGCAGGAAGGGTTTGGGGGCCTCTTCGGCGATCGTCGCCGTGGAGGACCCCTTGGATGCTGCCGCCGCCGTGTCTGTCGCAGTCTCTCCAGCGACGGCTTCATCGGCGACTTCGGACACGCCCGCCGTCATCCCCGGTAGGTCGGAGGCGATCGCGCGCGGCTCGACGAGGCCGGCTCGCTTGCAGAGCACCTTCACCCACGGCACCGACATCCCGAGCCTCGTGGCGATGGCCGATTGCGTCTCGCCTTTCTTGCGCAACTCTACGACCTGCCGCTGGATGACCTCGCCGAAGGTGTGCGAGCCCTTGGGGCCCGGCTTGCCGTCCCAGAGGGCCTCGGTCCCCCCCTCGCGCAGGAGCTTGCAGCAGCGCGTCACCGTCGTGCGGTGCACGTCAAACGCCTTTGCAATCTCCTGGACCCGGGCCGCTCCCGTCTCGGCCAACTCCGCCATCGCCAGACGCTCCATGACGACGTCGCCCCGACGGTACTGCAAGAGGGGAATGGCGTGCGTTACGATCACGCGCAGGTCCCCCTCGTCGCGGATCCATGCGTGCTCGCTGATGTGGCGTCGAGGGTCGGAGGCGAGTTCAAGAAGGTCGGCCATTGCGTCTCTCCAGTGTGCATTGAAGAGACGCCGAGGGGCCCGCGCAAGTTCCAGAAATGGATGCGCGGATTCATATCCCTACCCCCTGGCCGGGAGCGCTCTACGGCCGACGGCGAGGCCCCGCGTCAGGAGGTCTGGACTCCTCCCTCTCTGCGTCCGAGCGCTAGAAGACGGCATGGTTCAGACCTGGGTAACACTCCGTGCCCGTTCGTACTCGTACTCGTGCTCGTACTCGTAACCTGGCCCCACCCAATCGAGCACGAGCACGAGTACGAGTACGACGATGGAGTGTGTCCGAGTGTTACCTGAATCAGGCCGCTGCTGAACCATGCCTAGAAAACGATCAAGTATCGGATGATGATGATCATGTAGCCGCCCTCGACTTCGAGCGACTGCGCATCGGACAGCTCTTCGAGGCCCGCGTTCTGAATCATGGTGTCCATTCGATTCGTGTCCATGGTCGTTCTCCTTCAATGAAGTTGTTGTTGACGGAGAACAGATGCCGCAACGCGTCAGCCAGGAGCGCGCCCGGACAACCCCGTCCCACTCGATTGGCCCACAAGCACTTCCGTCACACGCGCCATGGGGGCCTGGGCGTGTGTCTGAAGTGGTGGTCACTGCGGCGTCCGCGTCGGCGGACGGTCGAAGGTCTGCGTATGGCCTGTGGCGCGGGACGTCAGCTTCACCAGGGCGGGCCTATCCGAACAGCCTGTCCAGTTCGAGCACGCGATTGAAGAACCGCTCGCGCGCCAGCGCGTCCGTCACAGGCGATGCGGTGACCAGAACCAGTTCCACCGTGAAACGCCTGGGATTCGGAAACGCCTGCTTCTTGCGGATCACCTCCGCGATGACCTCCGTGCCGATGCTTGCGTCCTGGAACTTGATCTCGCACAGAGTCGCGACGCGATCGGCTCGCAGGAACACCAAGTCGATCTGGGCCGCACCGTCCCGTTGCGACCGGGAGAACCAGGATCCGTGCTCGTATGAGACCGCCGAGAAGCCCAGCTTCTCGGCCACAAGCCCTGCGTGCTGGTGACAGACGAGTTCGAAGGCCGCTCCCCGCCATGCGTCGTATTTTCGGTCCGTCACATAGCGTGAGAAAACGGGTTTATCGTCGGACTGTCTGATCCTCCTGAGCGCGGGTCGAATGAAGCGAAAGTAGAAGAGCAGATACGGGTCGGAGATCCGATAGCGGTTCCGACGCATGGAATTCGGCTTGTCGACGGGGCGGGTGTGCTCGAGGAAGCCCGCCATCTCGAGATCTTCGAGGTATTCCGTGATTCTCCCTCCCGAGGCGAGCCCACACGCCGACTGTAGCTGCTCTCTGTCGGCGGAGCGCTTGCGCGCCAGGGTGAGGAGGATTCTCCGGCAAATCGGGTTGGAGCCGAAGTGGCTCGCGAAAATCCTCTCGAATTCCGTCGTGAGGTAGCCGTTGGGGGAGAAGCAGAGCCTCTCGAGACTCCCTCTCACCGACTCCGGGGGATCGACCATCTGCAGATACTGTGGGATTCCGCCCAGGGCCATGTAGAGTTCGACGACCTCCTTCAGGGATCTCTTGGGAGAAAACACCTCCACAATCTCGGGAAGTCGAAGCGGCTTGAGGTCGATCTCGAGGTTGATCCGCCCGTAGAGCGCCCGGGAGCGCACCACTTTCTTGACGAGGAACGAGCAAACGGAGCCGCAGAGCAGCAGTCGCACCCTTCCTTTCGCCGAGAAGTGGTTGTCCCAGACGTACTTCAAACTGCTGACAAGGCGAGTGCGGCCCGCCGCCATCCACTGGAACTCGTCGAAAAAAACGACGACCGGCTTCTCCTGCGAACGGCTCGCAACGTAGTCCGCCAACAGGACCAGGATGTCCGTCCAGTTGGACGTCTTGATCAGCTTGTACTCTCGTCTTCCGGTCAACTCGGCAAGGCGGTCCAGAAACTGCCTCTGCTGAACTGTGGACGGCCGCCCCTCGAGGCCCTCGAACTTCAGGACCTCCAACTCCCCGAGCGCCTCTTCGACGAGGCGTGTCTTCCCAACGCGTCTACGGCCATAGATGACACCCAGGCAGGCGCGGTCGTCTCGATGCACCCAGTCGCGAAGCAGGACCTTCTCTCGCTCTCTTCCCAGGAATTTCATGGGTCGCCTCGTTCAAATAAGTCGGCCGTTAGCCCCATCACCGTATGCGTAACGGCCGACTTGTTCAATGGGTTTCTCGGCCGCAAGCAGCGCTTGGCGGCCCTCGAATGGTCAGGAAGCACGTCCGCACCGCGGCGCGGACGGAACCTACTGACGGGCAACAGGGTTGCGCATCCAGCTTCGTGCAGAGGACCAGGGGATCAAGGCCGACTTCGGCGGTGCAACCGCCCGCCAGGGCCTGGGAACAACCCGTCCGGGTGGTGCTTCGACGCCCCTCCCCTGGCGACCCTTAGTAGCTTGCGATCGCGGGCGAATCGGGGATAGGATTCGCGCCTCCGCCGCGTCTGCGGGCGGCTGGATCCGCTGCCCTCGCCACGAGAAACACAGCTCGGCATCCTCCTCCATGATCTCACCCCTCGATTACGAGTCCGTCGGGCTGATCTCCGGGCTTGAGGTGCACCAGCAGCTCCTCACGCGCCAGAAGCTCTTTTGCCGCTGTCCTTCCGGCATCTACACGCAGACCCATGACGCGGAAGTCCTGCGCCACATGCGCCCCACGCTCTCCGAGCTCGGCGTCTACGACGGCACCGCCCTCATGGAGTTCAAGACGAAGAAGGAGATCGTCTACCTCCTCAACCACCAGAACGTCTGCACGTACGAGATGGACGACACGCCGCCCTTCCTGGCGAACCAGGACGCGATCGACGTCGCCATCGAGCTCTGCCTGATGATGCACATGGACGTGATCGACGAGGTCCACATCGCGCGCAAGCAGTACCTCGACGGCAGCATCCCGACCGGGTTCCAGCGCACGGCCATCGTCGGCGTCAACGGCTGGCTCCCGTTCCGCGGCCGCCGCCTCACCGTCACCCACCTGTCCGTGGAGGAGGACTCCAGCCGCGAGGTCTCGAACAAGGGCCACCGCATCGTCTTCCGCACGGACCGGCTGGGGATGCCGCTCACCGAGACCGTGACCGGTCCCGACCTGAGGACGCCCGACGAGGTCCGCGAGGCCATCCTGCTCGCAGGTCTCGTCTCCCGCTCGACCCGCCGCGTGCGGGTCGGGATCGGCGCGGCCCGGCAGGACGTCAACGTCAGCGTCCGCGGCGGCAGGCGCGTCGAGATCAAGGGCGTCTCCAAGGCCCTCTACGCCGTGAAGCTCGTCCACAACGAGGCGGTGCGCCAGGTCAACCTGCTCAAGCTCGCCGCGGAGCTGCGCTCCCGCGGGCTCGCCACCGAGGCCGACGTGCGGATGCACCAGGCCGACGTCACCGGCCTCTTCGGCGGCGCCGAGATCGACATCGCGCGCCGTGCCGCGGCGTCGGGCGGCCGCATCTACGCCGTCCGCATCGAGGGCATCGAGGATCTCGCGCGGCACCCCACGCAGCCGGGCCTCGACTTCATGGACGAGCTCGAGGGCCGCCTCCGCGTGATCGCCTGCCTGGATCAGCCTCCGGTGGTGATGGACGGACGCCGCCTTCCGGGATTCCGGGGAATGGAGACCGTCCGCGACGCCATCCGGCAGCGGCTCGGCGTCGGGGCGAGCGACGAGTTCTTCCTCGTCTGGGGCCCCGAGCAGGACTGCCGGACGGCCGTGGAGGAGATCCGCCTGCGGTGGGTGGATGCCACGCAGGGCGTGCCGAACGAGACGCGCAAGTCGCTCTTGAGCGGGCTCACGACCTTCGAGCGCATCCTGCCGGGCCCGGACCGGATGTACCCCGACACCGACTCGCCTCCCACGCGGGTCACGACGGACCGGGTCGAGCGGATCAGGGCGCGGCTCGCGAAGGCGCCCTGGGAGCGCGAGCAGCGCTACGGGGAGTGGGGCGTGCCGCTCGAGACGACCCACTTCCTCATCCGCCGCGGCGGCGCGGCGATCGTGGACGAGGTCGTGAAGCGGACCGGCGCCTCCGGCCGCGTGGCCGCCATCGAGCTCGGCCAGGGCGCCAAGGCCATGAAGCGCGCCGGCATCCCCGTCGATCGCCTCGGGCCCGAGGAGTGGGTCCAGATCTTCGACCTCTACACCGACGCGCGCCTCCCCCGCGAGGCGATCCACCCCGTGGCCGCGGCGATGGCCAGGAACCCCGGTCTCCGCGCGCAGGACGCCGCCAAGGCGCTCGGAGTCGACCCGCAGCCGCCACAGGTCTGGCAGGGCAAACTCGACGGCCTCTCGTTCGACGGCTACCTCACGCACCGGGACGACAGCCCGGACAAGAGGGAGCGGTACCTCATCGGTCGCGCGACACGACTCGTCGGTGGCGGGGCCGCCGCGTGCGACGTCGCCGAGTTCGTGCGTCAGGGGCGCCTGGCGGAAGGGAGGAAGGCATGACGGCCCCGGATCGCAGCGATCGCTACCAGGGATACCGCGGCCCCGCCCGAGCGTGCCTCGAGCGATTCAGCATCGGCGTCTGGAGCGAGGCCGAGATCGAGAACGACGCCGGTTCGATCTTCCGCGGCGTCATCCTCCCTCGCAACGAGACGTGCGACGACCTCCACCTCGTCATCAAGCTCTTCACGGGCTACAACGTCGGCGTCGCTGCCGGGCGAATCGTCAAGGCGCACGAGGTGGGCTACCGGAAGGCCGCGTACAAGATCCCCGAGAAGGACTTCCCCCGCAAGGCGGGGCTCAAGAACGTCACGCTGCTCGGCACGGGCGGGACCATTGCGAGCCGCCTCGACTACCGCACGGGCGCCGTCATCCCCGCGTTCACGCCGGGCGAGCTCTACGGGGCCGTGCCCGAGCTCGCGGACATCGCCAACCTCACGACGCGCAAGCTATTCGGCGTCTTCAGCGAGAACATGGGCCCGGTGCAGTACGTGGCGCTCGCGAAGGCGATCGGCGAGGAGATCGCCAACGGCGCCGACGGCATCGTCATCGGCCACGGCACGGACACGATGCACCACACCGGCGCGATCATGTCCTACATGGTCCAGAACTCGCCGGTCCCCATCGTGCTCGTCGGGAGCCAGCGCTCGTCCGACCGGCCCTCGAGCGACGCGGCGCTCAACCTGATGTGCGCCGTGCGCACCGCCGCGGAGTGCGAGATCGCCGAGGTGATGATCTGCATGTTCGGTCCGACGTCGGACCGGTACAACCTGCTGCACCGCGGCACCCGCTGTCGCAAGATGCACTCGAGCTACCGCAGCACGTTCCGGTCGATCGGCGCGACCCCGCTCGCAATGGTGCAGCCCCACCCAGGCGCGCCGGGCGGCAGCTTCACCTACCTCACGCGCGACTTCCTGCCGCGCGACAAGAACCGCGTGCCGGTCATCAACGCCGCGTTCGAGGAGCGCGTGACGATCCAGTACTACTACCCCAACATGAACCCCGACATCATCGACGCGTTGGCCGAGAGGGGATACCGCGGCCTCGTGATCGCCGGGACCGGCCTCGGTCACGTCAACAAGCCGCTCTACCCGGCCCTGCGCCGCGCCGTCCAGGGGGGCATGACCGTCGTGATGACCGTGCAGACGCTCTGGGGCTTCGTGCAGATGTACGTCTACGACACGGGCCGCGACCTGATGGACCTCGGTACCATCCCGCTCGAGAACATGCTCCCCGAGGCCGCCTACATGAAGCTCTGCTGGGTCCTCGGCCAGGAGAAGGACCCGAAGCGCATCCGCGAGATGATGGAAACGCCCATCAACCACGAGACCACGCCCCGCGAGCCGCACAACGGCTACATCGTCCTCCAGGGCGGCCTGCCCGAGGTCGACGAGTTCATGCGCAGCCACTGGAAGTAGCGCCCGACCCGGCTTCCCTACAGCGAGTAGTACATGTCGAACTCGTACGGGTGCGGCCGCGTCTCCAGGTCGCGCGCCTCTTTCGTCTTGCGCGCGATCCAGGTGTCGAGCAGGTCCGGCGTGAACACCCCGCCCTGCAGCAGGTAGTCCCGATCGGACCGGAGCGCCTCGATGGCGGCCAGCAGCGTGTCGGGCAGCGGTTTGATCTTCGCCCGCTTCTCCTCGGACCAGTGGAAGACGTTCTCGTCGATCGGCCCATAGCCGAGCGCCACCGGGTCCATGTCCTTCTGGATCCCGTCCAGTCCCGCCATCAGCATCGCCGCCATGGTGAGGTAGCCGTTTCCGGTCGCGTCCGGCGGCCGGAATTCGACGCGCTTCTCCTCGGGACGCACCGCGTACTTGGGAACGCGGATGGCCGCGGAACGGTTGCCCAGCGAGAAGAAGAGGTTCACCGGCGCCTCGAAGCCGGGCACGAGCCGCTTGTAGCTGTTCGTCGACGGGCTGGCGAGCCCCAGCAGCGACCGGCCGTGGACGAGCAGCCCCGCAGTGTACGAGAGCGCGAGCTTCGAGAGCCCCGCGTACCCCTTCGCGTCGAAGAAGACCGGCTCCGCCTCGCGGAAGAAGTGCTGGTGGAAGTGGAGCCCGCTCCCCGCCTCGCCGTACAGGGGCTTGGGCATGAACGTGACGGACTTGCCTCGTCGGTCCGCCACACGCTGCACGACGTATTTGATGAGCATGATGGCGTCGCCCATGGCGAGCATCGGCCCCATCTCCGGCTCGATCTCGCACTGACCCGGGGCGCCGACCTCGTGATGGTGGTATCGCACGGGCACGCCGATGCGCTCGAGAACGTCCACGGCCTCCGCCCGCAGGTCGGCCATCCGGTCCAGCGGGGGCGGTGCGTGGTAGCCTCCGCCCGGTCGCAGGCCGTGGCCGAGCCTCCGTCGGTCCGGCTCGGGGGCGCCCCAGAACGCCTCGTCCGAGTCCACCCGGTACCCTGCGAAGTTCGTGCCGCTGCCGCGCTCCACGCGGTCGAAGACGTAGAACTCGAGCTCCGGGCCCCAGACGCTGCGGGTGCCGAAACCGGTCCGCCGAAGGTACTCCTCCGCCCGCAGGCAGACTCCCCGCGGGTCGCGCGGGCAGGGGGCGCCCGTGTCCGCCTCCACGATGTTGCAGAGCATCGAGACGGTCGGCAACTCGAAGAACGGGTCCTCGAAGGCCGTCGTCGGGTCGGGGCGCAGCGACATGTCTCCGGCCTCGGTGCGGGCGTACCCCGGGACGGACGATCCGTCGAACGACTCGCCGCGCCCGAGGAACTCCTCGGTCACGTGGCGGGCGGGAAGCTGGAGGTGATGCCAGCCGCCGAAGAGGTTGCAGAACTGCAGGTTCACCATCTTGACGCGCTTGTCGCCGAGGTGGCGCAGGAGGGCATCCGCGTCGCTGAACATGCTTCGCCTCAAGGGGCCGGGGAACCCGGCCCTGAACCGCGGGGCGCCAGCAGGGTACTACCCTCTATCGCTCCCTGTCCACCTCCGCCGGCCACGCACGGGACTCGCCCCACGTCGGCGCCCGGTCACTTCTGGCTCTTCCGGTTCTTGCGTAGATTCGAAACGTCGGGCTTGCTGACGGACGGAACGGAAACGGCGTTTCGAGATCTCAGGGACCAGTGGACAGATCTCAGGCAGATCCCAGTGAGCAGGGGCCAGGTTCCAGCGCGGGCGTTGCCCGCAGCCCAAGGTGGTGCACCGTCCGGACGTTTTTTCACCACGGAGTCACTGAGGCACGGAGGACGCACGGAGGTCTCCGTGGGCCGAACGATGGCGATGGT
>Ga0209726_10004006_pt1 | contig 19300 bp, 17 predicted proteins | sample Subgrocontami54m_FD_187453 | JGI IMG/M metagenome (GOLD analysis project Ga0209726, IMG submission 187453) | Subsurface groundwater microbial communities from S. Glens Falls, New York, USA - GMW46 contaminated, 5.4 m (SPAdes) (version 3) | ecosystem: Environmental > Aquatic > Deep subsurface >... | reverse complement strand
TATTTTCTATTGAAAGGTTTCTTTAATACTTTCTATTGAGGGTGAACTGCAGTGCACCCTTCTTCGACATAAAATTGCACCCTTTCCGTACATGAAATTGCACCCTTTCTATGAGTTATCCACAGGCCTTTTGCCAAGCCAGGTGTCGTAATGTTTGTTGAACAAATACTGGTTAAAGGGTGAACCGCGATGCACCCTTTTCGACGGTTCATAATAAATGATTCGTCTTTTCCTTAAGCACTGGGTCGCTTTTCTCACCATGCGTTCCGAGAGTCCCGTCGCTCCTTGAAACTGCGACGTTGAGATCGTATCGAAAGACTTGTTAAAGCCCCAAGTCTTGTCGATCACAAACAAACAAATCTTGTACTCGGACGCGGAAAGATCGAGGTGAACCAAAGCCTGATAAACCCCGTTGCATATTTGACGATGCCCGGATTCCCGTTGCGGGTTTATCTTGGAAAGTTTTTTCCAAGGATTGATCACAAGAAATACCTTTCATAGAAAACAATTTCCCGCTAAAACTCCCAATAGATAAAAACCGGTAAAAAGAGCGCACACGACAACGAATATGAGAATCAGCGAATCCCTTGTGAAATGAACCCGCCCGTCCTCAATGACCGGAAGCGAACTTTTGAGCCACTTAAGATATTCTTTAAGCCAACGCATACGCCCTCCCTTTTAAAACTCCCATTTTTTCTGTCCCTTTTCGTCCAGGATTTTTTCCGATGTATGACCGACAAGCTGATAGGCCGGTCTTTTTCCAATCTTTTTCGATTCAATGATCCAGCCTTCCTCCCTAAGCTCCATGATGCGTTTTCGGTATTCCAAAAGACCTAGCTCGTCTCTGAACTCCGCGCTGTAATGCGCCCGCTTGTCCTTCAAAAGACCCAAGACCTTTTCCTTGTTCGTTGCCGCTTTCGGAGACATCACACTCCCAAGGTCAATAAATCACTACCATTTGGTAGTGATTAAGACCAAAAAAACTTGGGCGAAATATTCAATGCTTTCGCCAGAATAAGCACGTAGTCAGCCGTAGGGCCCGTCGTCTTCCCGCTCTCCCAGTTGAAGATCGTGGTCTCGGTGACATCAAGACCATGGGATTTTAAATTCATCATGAGCTGACGTCTTGAAAGACCGGCTTTTTTACGCGCTATTTTTATTTTTGTTCCGGTGGAGTTGGGTTTTGGTTTCATTTCCTCAAAACACTACCACTCGGTAGTGTTTCTTGTCAATCCTTTTTTGAAATTTCTTTTGAATAATACCTTTTGGTAGCGTATACTTGACCGCATGGAATTCGGTGAATACCTCACAAAACTTCTTCGCGCCAAAGAGTTCTCGAAAGCCGAGATCGGCAGACGGATCGGGAAAACTCAAGGGTACATCTATCTTCTTTGTAGCGGCCGCAAGCCGTCCCCGCGCCCGAGCGTGATGGATAAAATCATTAAGGCCGTGGAAGCAACAAAAGAAGAATCTCAAAAACTCATGGATTTTTCTTACAAGAAAGCGCTCGGGGAATATGCCAAAAACTTTGAAGGTTCAAAAACCCTTGAAGTGGCCTCCTATTCCTCCCCCGCTCAAGAGATCCCGATCCTTTCATGGGTCAGCGCCGGGCACTTTTCAGACATGGGGCAGGACTACCGGGAAGGTGCGGAAGGCAAGATTCAAACTGATCTTAAGGGCAAGCGTTTATTCGCCTTGAAGGTAAAATCTGACTGCATGGAACCTGAGTTCAGGCACGGCGATATTATTATTGTGGATCCGGATGCGGGTTGGAATGACGGCAATTATGTGGTGGCGAGATTAAATCACGATGACGAAGCGACGTTTAAACAGCTCAAAATCCACAAAAATAGGATCGTGCTTCATCCCTTGAATTACCCTGAATTTGATGATATCCGTTACAGCAAAAAAGATTTCGACAAGAAAGTGACGATCATCGGGAAGGTTGTCGAAAAAAAGAAAAGATATTAGCCTCGTCCTCGAACTTTAGCTTTCCCCTTTTCGACCCGCTTAAGTTCCAGCTGAAACGCCCGAGGATCCTCTTTCTCCAGTCTTTTCATGGCCTGAAAATAATCGGTCGGACAATAAGTCACGCGCCCAAGCTTAAAGGCCCTTCTTTTCGTCAAAACTCTCCTGCAAGTACAACAGCTAACGCGCCCCATTTTATTTTTCAAATACCGATCCTTTGCTTTTAAAGCTCTTTTTTTGTAGAGAGTTGTCTGTAGATAAATAGTCTGCACCGGCTGATTATAGACCCTATGAAATCAAGGGGTCAAACCAAAATAGGGTCGAGTTTCGGGACCGCCGTCCGCAGGCGGCGTCATGGGCTAGGCCTATCGCAGGAAGAGTTTGCGGAGAAGGCCGACATCCACCGGACGTATGTCAGCCATATCGAGCTGGGTAAAACCGACATCGGCCTAAGCGTTGCCAAGAACATCGCCGATGCCCTGCAAGTCCCCTTGAGCAAGCTCGTAAAAGAAGCGGAAGGAGCCTGACGCTAGGCCAGGCGCTCGGCGACGTAACCTTGATGGCCGACGACAAAATCAGCCTCGAGCCCTGCCTTTATTTTCCCTTGATCGGGGACCTCAATTTTCTGCACGGACTCGTGAAGATTCGCGTAACCATAGATCGCCGCGGCCGCGTCGTCCTGGCCAAGGTGCAGAACCTTCTTGATATCCTCCTTCTTAACCTTGTTGCCAAAGTTAAGCATGTAGCTTTTGTCAATTCCGTGATTCAAATGTACAAGCACTTTCATTGGCTACCTCCCTTTGTAGACTATCGTACACAAAGCTTGGCATGAGGATCCCAAGTTATCAAGAGCGTAAGTCAAAATATATCAGCTTCTTATGATAAATATTCAAAGATTATTAAAGCTGGTAGTCGAAGTTTGGATAAATACGCTAAGGCGGGCTTAAAAAGATGTGCTTTTAAAATTACGAATATTTTTTTCCGTCAACGAGCCCGTGGCGAAAAGCTATTGCTCTGACAGCTTCTTCTAATTTCTTAGGATAAATCATCTCATAAACACCCGCTTCTATAGCCGTTACCTTGCGCCGATCAAGGCCTAAGTCCTCGGCTCTTTTTCCATATAACTCAATGCCGTGAACTATCACTTCTTTGGGGATAGCAACAATTCTATCGATTTCCTTTTGAAGTTCCTGGTACATCATAATCATGTTAGTGTTCAGCAAAATGACATCCGGTCGACCGAGTATCGCCATAGAAATAGCTTTGGCTTTGTCTTCGGCAAACAACAATTCATATTTGGCCTTCCCCTGCCGGTTTATTTCACGGAAATAAGGCGCAAAAAGATTGTCATAAACAATTTCGCTGTCGATAAACAAAAGTTTCGCGGTAGGGATCCCGGTTGTGACCGAACATGGCAAGGGCTCCGCTATAATGGGGGCAATGATCGACTGAATTTTTTCAAGCAACTCATTTCTTCCTATCGGCTTTTCCATGATATTCTGAATATTCAAAGCTTTAAGTTTTTCTTCGTATTCCTCTTTATGCCCCGTGATTACAATAACATCCTCGACCTGGCGCATTGCTTTTAGCGCTTCGGCCACTTTAATACCATCGATGCCGGGCATATTTAAGTCCAAAAGAACTAAGTCATACCGATACTCATGGATGAGGTCAATCGCCTCCTGGCCGGAATTCGCCACATGCACGGTATAGCCTGCCTTGGTTAAAAAAATCTCAAGCGCCTTCGTAAAGTTTATTTCATCGTCCACAACTAATATTTTTACAGGTGTTGGCATTCCTTTTCCCCTTTCTATTTATTTAGCGACTGGAAGCGTAAACGCAAACTTTGTACCTTCGCTATATTTTGAAGTGACTTTGATAGCTCCTCCGTGAGCCTCTATCATTTGCTTTATGATTCCAAGCCCAAGCCCGGTTCCCTTTTCGCTTGTAGCTTTTTTTGTAAAAAAAGGAATAAAAAGTTGTTTTGCATCTTCTTCAGTCATACCAATACCATTGTCTTCTAACTCTATTTCCCACTGATTACTGACTTGATTGACCCTTGCACAAATTATAGTTTTCGGCTCGTATGCCTCTGTAGACGATAGTATACACTCCTTTATTGCATTTTGCTTCCGAATGAACGCATCGTGAGTATTATCGAGCATATTAAAAAAGACATCTTGCAAGGTAGAAAGATTGCCCAATACTTTTGGTCTTTCAGAGGGGATATCAACACGTAAGTTAAGCTCGCTTACCTGGATCTTGCACGATAATAGATTTAGTGCTCCCTTTATGGCTTCCTCAATATCTATGGGAAGAAGCTCTAACTTATCCTTGTCAGATTTTTTAGAAAATGTGTTCAGGATTTTTGCAACTTCACCCCCTCTTTTAGCGTCATCAGACATGCGCTTAAGAGCGTCTTCTATATCGGCAATAATTCCGTTGCTGTTATGAGGCGCTATTTTTTTCAGTTCCGGCAGATAGTCCTCCAAAATAACCTCTGCAGTAACTTTGATATTGTTCAGCCGATTGTTCATTTGGTGTCCGATGCCAGCGCCCATTTTTCCGATTGACCAGACACGGTGCTCTTGAAATTTCTCAACCAATGTTTTGCCAGTCTCTTGATAAAATATGGCGTTCTCAATCGCAAGCGCCGCTTGATTTGTCAGAATTGAAAAAACATTCAGATCATCATCACTGTACATTTGCCCGTTAGATTTTCCACCCAGAGCCAAAAAACCCAAAAGAGTCTCATCAACAAAAGATGGGACAATAACATCGAAATCAGTTTTTTTCATGATAGTTTCAATCGCCACCAGCTCTCCATTTTCTTTGCCATGCTGGACACTAGCCCTTATTTCTTCGTAGACAAGCGGAGCTGTATGAAGAGCTGGGCCCCTCAGTCCTTTCCTTTTGTCAAACCACTGAACAACAACATTTTCAGTATTAAACGAAATGCCCTTAAGAGAATCAACCTTATAGTGCCGTGAGGCTTTCAGCACATAAAAGCCCGTTTCTTTGTCTTTCAGAAAAATCGATGCTGACTTAATTTTGATTCTTTGAGATACAACCCGAACAATAAGCCTTAAAAGCTGATCCAGCTCCTTGATCCTCGTCATGCCCTTTGACAGCTGTAATAAATTACGCTGATACTGTTTTTGTTGTCTAAGAATTACTTGCTCCGCTCGGTATCTGAAGAAATTGTAAATAAAAGGCCCCGCTGTTGCGCATACCGCAATCATAACGCAAGGAATTATCCAGGGACCCGACCCAAGAATTTTAAATCCGACCCAAAAAGGAATTCCAAGAACCAATAGATATACAACGGCGAGTATAAGTCCCCTGACAGTAAAAACCGTAATGTCCATGAAGCGGTATTTAATCGTCGCGTAAGCCACCATAACGACATAAACTGCAACCAGCGCATTACCTAAGGGCGGGATCGGTATGTCGTACCAAAGAAGATAATTTGTTGATCCTCCGATAAATCCAATCGCGGTTCCCAAAAAAACGTACTTAATTCTGTTTCTTTCAAAACCCGTGAATTCTTTATATCCCTTGTACATCAGGATGTGGGCATAAAGAGTAAGGCCAAAAAACATTAAAAGAAAAGGCGCGTATGCCAATCCGGCCGTTGGCCAAAAAACAAAACCAAGCCGCGGCCTTACATCATTAACAAACAAAGGAGTAAAATTAGAGATAAGGAATACGGCGCTTATGGCGTACCAAAATAAAATCCTCTTCCAATACCTCTTACTCTTATGGATGAAAGTTAAGCTAAAATGAAAAAAGGTGGGTGGAATAAAAATGGCGCCAGCCATCAATACCCGGCACCAGAACAGAGCGTCGTCAGCGTTTTTTGATATTTGCCAAAAGAAATAACAATAAGACCAAAATGCGACGCTGAAGGCAAAATAACTGAATGATCTATTAAGAGGCGATCTAGGATTTTTTGTTATAGCAAGTAAACAAACTATCGTGCTGGCAATTGCATTTATAAGCGCGCTTATCGGGTAATAAAGCATTATTTATTCATCTTTTGTGGCCACCACCACATTGGCCTGGTTGCCGAAAGAACGAAAAGTTTTAACCTCCTGCGCCCCGACTCCGACCATAAGCGTTTTTAATTCCTTCTCGGAGAAAAAATAATAATGGCCTTCGCCTTCCCGCCTTTTAATCTGACCTGCGCTACTTAAGAGCTTTCTTGCCTCGACAAGATCCTGCTCCGATGTCGCCTGGCTGATAAAGTGCCGATAGATTTCTGATAAATCAGCGTAGGGTTTGAGGGTTGAGATAGCAATAATTCCTCCTGGTTTCAATACTCTAAAAAGTTCTCTGATTGAGTGATCCGGGTTCTTTAAGTAGGAAATAACGAGATTACAGCATATCTTATCGAAAGAATTAGAATCATAGGGTAGCGGCTCGTTTAAATCCGTCAACTCGTACTGCAATTGAAAAGAAAGTGATCCGTTGGAAAATTGTCGAAATAAGCTCTTATGGTTCTGCTCCGCCTGCCGAATATTGGATTCAAGAAAATCAAGGCTGACATATCGAACCTTCCGATCCCTTCTGCCCTCTTCAATGAGCTTTGTGGCAAGCCAAATTCCAAAATAACCAACACCACAGCCAGCGTCTAAGATTGCCTGGCCGGTCTTAAGAGGTAGCAGTGCGTTCACCATCGCGTCGAGGAATTCGCGGTAATCCGGAACCTTCTTAAGCATTGCAAAGTCAACGATGTACTTTGCCCAAAAGTCTTTTTCTTCCTGCACAGAACGTTTTGTAAGTTTTCTTAGCCGGTCTTTTTCGACCCTATTCTGAGCGGCCATCTCCCTCATTGTCGGAGCTATGACTTGATCAAGATCGATTTTGTTGCTTCTCAGATATTTGAAGCAGCTCACAACGATTTGCTTCATAGCAACATGGGCGGCTTTTGGATTTTCAAAGAGCTGATGCATGGCATCGGGTATGACGTGAAGCTCTCTTGTGTCCGCTTTTGAAGACTCAACAACAAAACGTACATCATCGAGCTTTACCCAAGCGTCGTTCTCGGCAACCAAAAAGACAACAGGAATATTAATATTTTCGAGATCTTTTTGCGTGGTAAGCAGATCATGATAATTATCCTTGATCGCGCTTATGGGATATTCCTTGGAAACTTCAAAACCCATGACATCGTAGATATCCTTAATCTTTCCGCTCTCAACGTCCCGAATAATGTCCTCGTTATAAACGGCATTCAGCGTATGCTGTAGATTAACGACGCCGACGACACCTAAAAGGAATACGATTCTTTTCTCTTCACTCGCCGCCTTAATCGCCATTCGCTTGGCAAGACTGCTTGCGACAACACCAACTTTCTTGACCCCGTAGGTTTGCTCAACATAGTCGATAGCTGCGAGGAGGTCATTCTTCATTTTTGTCATAGTCGTGTCTATAATTTCACCGTCGCTCTCTCCGATATGATCGGTGGCGTCGTATCGGATCACATTAAAACCGTTTTTGACAAGATAGTACGAGGTTGTGAGAGCGTCCCGTTTGGTTTCACCATAGCCGGGCGGGCTGATGATGAAATGATCTCTTATGGTCGCATTGTCCAGGTGATCGTAAAAACCGATTATGTTTTTGCCGTCTTTGTTGCTGAATGAAATCTGCTCGCTGATGATCTTGGATTTGGCCTGCCAAAACGGTTCATGAAGAAGATCGGGAGGATTGAGAGCGTTTTTCCTGATTTCACGAAGCATCCATCGTAGAGCCAACTCCGCCATCTTATTGAGATACCGGGTGGTGTCTTTGGTATTTTGGTTTAAATCCCAATCAATCCTGGCTGTTAAATGAACTTCCGTCCCTGCGCCGTTTTCCAAAAGTTTCCAGTTTCCCTCGTATGAACCGTAGTCCCCCTCCCGCATCCGGAAATCAATGGAATAGTTTTTATCATTGAAAATGTCCTCCTCCTCCCACGTCACGATAGTATCTTGGACGTTGATCCGCCAATTACTGACAACGAGGTTATCGCTTAAGTGTTTAACATTGATACTTTCGATTCCCTTAATGAAACGCGGAAAATACTCCATATTTTTCAATATCGAGTAAATGGTGGCCTTATCCTGCGGAATAACCATAGATCGCTTAATGACGGGCATGGAAGCTATTCCTTTTTCGGGCTTTTTTACTTCTTTCTTGCTCGCGCTTGTCGATCCAAGCATCAATTTTTGACTTGCGAAACCGCAGTCGCTTGCCGAGTTTAAATGAGGGGATTTTGCCTCTCTGAACAAGTTTATAGATCACTTGTTTGGAGACCTTAAGATAGCGGGTTAGCTCTTCTAGAGAAAGAATTTCTGTAGTAGTCATAATTCGACTATTTTAGTCATAAATGGACATTTTGTCTATGAAAATCCTGCTGGCTAACAGAACCTTAAATGGATCTAGCTTTGAATATCGACGTCGCCGGTGGGTGAAATGCGGATTACGGTATGGACGGGTTTTGCGGGGCGCTGGCCGAGCAGAACCTGAATGTATTCCAAGATGTCTTTTCCAAATGGTTTCTCTTTGAAAGAGAAGTCTGTCCCGATTCTGATCACGGCTTCCTGATACTCCAGCGTAAAATGCGTGGACAGAAGTAACACCCGTAAGTCCAGGACATACTTGAGCCGTATGAGCTTGAGAAGTTCCAATGAATCCGGAACATAATCCACGTCGATAATGAATAGATCGAGATGATCCAGGAGCCCCAAAAGCTCGACGGCCGATGCGGGATCGTTAACCGGAAAAAGATCATAGCCCTCCAAGATTAGATTCAAAGATTCTCTTAAAGCCTCGTAGGGCTCCAAAACGGCAACTTTATAGTTCACGGCTTTTTCCCCGGCTCTTTTTCGAGAAAAGCACAGACCATTTCTTTGTCAGCTTCACCGCCCTATCGAGATCCTTTACCGCCTGCCGGATTTGCTTCTTCCCCGCCCTGCCGTCAGATTGCAGAAGCGCGGTGAGAAGAACTCTTGGATAACTAAGCTTATTTCGGATATCTGCATCTAATTCTTTAAAGATTGCTTTGGGCTGCACCGTTTAGTCGACCCCCTTTTGAAATGAATCAAAAAATTCACCTATTTTTTTATAATTTATAATCAAAATTGGGAGCCGTTTATGAGGATTTCCTTTGTCCCCAAACGCTCTTTTAATGTGAAAAGCCCAGAGCGAATCGGAAACCGGGTAATGATAAAGCATGGAGGGCACGGATCTAAATTTATCTGTCGCCAACTTTCCTTCGAAGTGGTCGTATTGCAAGGGATCGTGTTTCATATAATACAACTCAGCAGTTGTAATTATGACGGGGTAATAGTTAAAAAATCCCGGACTTTCCTTTGTTAAATAATCCCATTTTTCTTTCATCAGTCCGATAGATGATTGAGAAACCTGATACGCGGCATCTTGTATGCTCTCGACATCAAAATTTTTGTCATTAGCTCTTTTGGGTATTTTGGCTTCCAAGGCATACAAACTTTCATAGCTCGACAAATGCGTATAAAGATTCGTGTGGCGTCTTACAATTCTTGCTTGATTGGACAGCTCTGACAGGGTCGGGTTGTGCACTTCTTTTTCGACACAATATACTTCCGCCTGAGCAAATTGATCCCTATCAGATCGAGGAAATAGCCATGCCTTGTATTCAGGGTTGCATTGTTTACATTCGATCACTACGTTATATCGATCCTGATACGAAGCCACGAAATCTATGCGAGTATCCTTATCGGCCGCAGTGACCGGATATTCCTCGTAGATTACTTTCAAACCTCGGATATGTTCCTTAACGTAAGCGATGCACCACTGTTGAAAGGGTATCCCGGATTCTCTGAATGCTTTTTCAAAATTGATTTTTTCCTTAGGTGCTTCAGTCACGCCCATAATTCTCCCATTTCAATAATTTTCATATGTCTATTTTGCCGCCGCTTGGATGGCCGCCAGGTCTTTGCCCTTGGGCATCACAAAAATGCCTTTGCCGTTGCTCCGCTTAGCCCACAGCGCCCCGATCTGACGCTTTTCGATGCTGTCCGGTGAATCCCATTTATCCGCGCCTTTGTATTCGACTACGAGGACCCGACCGTCGTGGAGTAGGCAAACAAAATCGGGATAAAACCGGTCGGTGCCTGTCTGCAATGAAAAGGACGTAGATTTACGCTCAATGTTGCGAACCCAGTATTTTGTTCCTTCAAGTTTAGTTGCTAAAAATAGCGCACACTCAAATTCTTCGCCTTCTGATTTCAAGTCACCTATCACCGAGAAAAAATGCTTTGGCAAAGCCGTAAAGCCGCTATACGCCCAGTTATAGGCATAACGCCCCTCTTCAAAAATCATTTGGCAATGATCATCAACGGCAAAGCGTTCCAATCCAGAAAGCAGATTCCGGTGAACTTTTTGCATCGCGTCACGTTTTATTTTCTTTATTTTATCTTCGAGCGCCGCTCGCAAACGAAACTTGGCATAGCCTAGATCATCAAGAGAAAACCCGCGCCTAATCAAAAGATCAGTAATGGCTTTGTTAAGAAAAGCGGCCTTTTCGTCCGGCAAAATACTATCATCAAAAATATTTCTCTCAAGCCAGGACACAAGCTCCACTTGGCTCCAGCCGCTTTGATAATCAAATAGCGCAAGCTGTGTCTCGAGTCGGTCAAAATACTCAAAACGAATACTGCCTTTTTCCGTCACGGTAAAACGTCCACCCTCGGCTTTTGAATCAGGCTTCTTGAATTCTTCTTCTGAAAGTTCACTTGGATAATTAAGGAGCTTCCAATCTCCCTGCAAAAGATGTGTTTCTTCGAATTCTTCTAGAAGATCGCCGTTTTTATAGGCTAAAACAGGTACGTGAAAAAGCTCTCCCTTTTCAGAAGGGGATTTTTGTCTTTGTGCTGGCGGTGCGTGAAGTTTTACAATGGCTTGCCTTGCCGCTTCTTTGCCTAATGTTGTTTGAAAGATATTTTCAAACGCCGTTTCTTGAGCCTTGGTTAGATGCCCTTTAATAGTGACGGATCCTGTCTCAGGAACAATTTCGACCTTATCTTCCAAGTTGGAAGGTATAGCCTCAGACGTAGGCAATTCAGGAGTAGAAAAAGTAACCGATCCAATCGCCGAAAAAAGATCGCTCTGAAGTGATTCTTCAGAAGCCTGAATCAAATCCTTTGCTTCTTGGCGTTCAAAACCGTTTTTCACAAGGCCGTCCCGCAAACTTTCAACGGTAGTCTGTAAACTAGCTGAAGTGACAAAAGCGTACGCTTCATTGAGATCTTTTTGAGTTTTCCTTTTCGCTCCGGGCATCCTAAGAATTCTTCCTAAAACCTGCTCCGCCGCGGTCGCGGAATTCGTGTTGCGAAAAGTGCATAGGACATAAGCGAAAGGGCAGTCCCATCCCTCGCGCAATTTATCAATCGTAATGATAAATCGCTTTCGACATTTTTCGGATAAAATGTCCTCTCCCGCAATTTCGTCTATTGTGCCGGTAGCAATGGCTATCTCATATTCCGGGATTTTAAAATCTTCGATCAACGCTTTCTTTACATGCTCTGGAGTAATTGTTTCACGATCAGTGCTGTGTCTCTCAGCCTGCAAAAGCATAATAGGACGCAAGTATTCTCCAGTCGTAGATTTCTCAACGTCGGCTTCCTTCTGCAAACTATTTAATCTTGCGATGGCATCACGAAGAACATCCTGCCAATTGGCGCGCCTGACGAGAACAAGAGGTAGTTTCACCATATCGGCCGCTTGTAAAGCCGCCGCGGAAACCGTGTAAAGCACGTTGCTGGGCTGGCGGGAACGATCCGGGGTGGCGGTAAGCTCTAAGATAGCGCTTGGTTCAAAGCGCGCGAGCGTTTCAAAAGCTAGTGCTGTTCCCTGATTGTGGGCTTCATCCACGATAATGAATGGATGACGCATCCGTAAAACGTCAACGAGCGACTGATTACCTTTGGCCGCAAGATCGCTGATATTTTCAAAATGCGGCATGAGAGATCCGCTTTGTTTATAGACATTAAGCCGGTCGGTGTCTTCCTGTTTAAAAGACTGCATCGTCGAAACGATGATCACGTTCGTACCGTTCAAGGTTGCCGGTTGAACACGCAACGCCTCGTCCACCTCCAATACTGACACTTCTCCCAGAGAAGAAAACACCGCTTGGTGCAAAAGGTTTGACGGGGAGCGAAGCGCCTTCAAAGTCTGCTCGCGGATCGGCTCCGATGGGACAAGCCAAAGCGTGACGCTATGCCGAGTAAAAAGAAGACTTCTGTTTAGTCGTTCAATAGCCATGCCCCCGACAAGTGTTTTGCCTCCACCGGTCGGAATACGTAGACAAATATAAGGAACTTTCGGCAAAGTTGGAAGTGGTCGGTAATGAAGCGGGCTCCCGAACCATTCAGCCGTTACTTCGCTATAAGCATGACTGACATCGCCGTATTCTTTGCAGAGCTTAAAGAAACTCTCAAGCCAATTAAGCGCGTGTTCTTGATACTCTTTTAAATTCATAAGGCGTCGACCTTGAGTTTATAGGGTAACTGTTTAAACGTGATGTTCTGCTGACGAAGACGCGATGCACCGATCCTGCAAGCCGTGCCGTAAATTACTCTAGGACCTTTGTGTTTCGGCAAGTGCGATAACACTCCTGTCGTCAAAACATTACCGCCATCTGGAGATTTATCTTTGAGAATACCGTTATATAAAAGATAAACGGCCACGCCATTATAAATTCCCAGCAATGGGCTCGCGGCTTTTGACTGTTTGGGAAGCGGTTCGCCGGTTTCGGTAAAAAAAACGTGACGAGCGAGCTCAGCGAAGCGGACACTCGCACGAATTTTGCCATTTTCGTCGAAAAGCGGATCGCTGAGTTGACAAAAACGGAAACCGCCACCAGTGCCTTCGATTTTTTCACTTTTTTGAGTCTTATAACCCGATGCGACTCGTTTCACACGTGTAGCTGTAATATCTCGGGCTATTTTCGACTCGATCTCCACGAGGACAAAACGTCGATTTCCATCGTCTTGCTTGTTCAATTGTAAAACTGCGTGAGCCGTCGTACCACTACCAGCGAAGGAATCGAGAATAATATCACCAGGCCCGGTTGATATGGCTATCAGATGAGAGATCAACTCAATTGGTTTCGGATTTGAAAAAGTCTCGGCTGCACCAAGTATTTCTTGGTTAGCTAGACGTGAGCCGCTTTCAGACGAACCATGATCATCCAACAAATTGGGTTGAGCAGATAAAGTATCTCTTTCTTCAAAATCGTAAATCTTTAACCTCACAACGCCCTTATCCAAAACGAATCGGTTCTTCGCTTCTAACTCTCTTGCTTTTTCAAGACCTATTTGCCACCTTTTGCCCGCCCGTGGTGTTTTTCCAAGAATCGGAAACCGCATTGTGTCACGTTGATATTCTCCGGCATTTTTCTTCTCGATAATCGTGAGACGATAGTTCCCCTCGGCATCATGTAAAGGATGTTCTCGTGTTTCTTTACTTCTGACGCGTGGGTTGATTTTGAATAGTGAACTTTTTTGATAAGCTACAACGTATTCTGTTAATTCGCTCACACCTGCACCCGCAACATTCGTGGATGTGCCTTTCTTTTTCCATATAAAATTGGTAACAAAATTACGCGCACCATATATGTCGTCCAATAAATACCGCAACGTATGAATCTCATTGTCGTCTATGCTTATAAATATCACCCCGTCCTCTTTTAAAAACTGCCTCAATAGTGCCAATCTCGGATACATCATGCAAAGCCATTTATCGTGGCGAGTCAAATCTTCTAATTCACTGCCGACAACTTTGCCCAGCCATTGACGAATTTCAGGGCTGTTGACATTATCGTTGTAAATCCATCCTTCATTGCCTGTGTTGTACGGCGGATCGATATAGATGCATTTCACCTGACCCGCGTAATAAGGCAAAAGTGCTTTGAGTGCCAAAAGGTTATCGCCCTCAACGATCAAATTACCGGTTCCCGGATCCCCAACCGATAAATCTGGAACATCCTTCAAGAGATGAAACGGCACCTCGCGGTGATGATTTTCAACTGCTTTTTTTCCGATCCAATTTAGTGTTGGCATGTTCTATTTATTTCTTACTCGATTTCTGCATGTCCTTCTCCACAAGGTCCCGAATGATCGAAACGATGGACGCATTTTTGCTCCGCCTCTGCAGTTCTAACGCTCGTTCCTTAAGATAAAAATATTGTTCTTCAGTGAGCTCAATGGTCGTTTTCTTCATCTTTTCCTTGCCTGACAGCATGAATTAAAAATCCCCTAATTAATCGAAGCTATAAATCCAGCATTATAGCTTAATAAGCCAAAACCAAAAAGAAAAAACCTTCGCTAAAAAAATACGCGTATTGGGTGGTATTCAATCAATACGCGTATCTTGATAGAGATTTAGCGGCGGTCTCTTTTCTTGTCCGGCGTTTGTGTTAGTGCGGATGCGGCGATTGACTTAATTTGTTTTTTGGTCAACGTTTCACCACGCAAGGCTCTGGAAGCAAGCCTTGAAACAACAGAACGCGTACGTTCGTTTCCTGCCATTTAAATCACCCCTTTCATATTTTCGGTTTTTTGTTTTCAAGTTTACAAAATCATCAATTAGACGAACGCCAGAGCCCTACCCGCTCTCGCGAAAAGCAAGCAGGGATGACGCCAAACCAAAGTCTTCTTGACTTGGGGGTGGCCGTGCTATACACTTAAAACAAAGACGCCAAACCAAAGCGGGGTTCATGAGAGTGTTCTCCCGTTGAGTCTTTTAGCCCCTGGCCACAAACCAGGGGTTTTCTATTTCAAGTCTTTCTCATTCGATACTTACCTCTGCCTTTTCGTTCTACCAACTCGTCCTTTATAAGCCTACTCAATAACACCCAAATGTAATTTGTCGAAAGTTTACGACCCATTCTCTTTTCAATTTCCTTAACGAGATTCTTAAGCTTAATGGGTCCGTCGATGTCTTTCATAACCTGAATGCATACTTCGCGGATAGAACCATGCTCACCTCCTCCTTGCTCAGATTGCTTCGTCTCAATGGAGGTGGATTTTTGTGAAGGTTTTGGATTTTTCTTCCGAGACTCGCCAAGTTCAACATCGCGTAATTCCTTCCGAGCCGTAAGCCGCCGCATGATAGAAGCCAGCTTTTCTTTCAGGCGCTTAGCGTCTTTTTCCAGCTTCTCAATATCACGATCAAGCTTTCTAATAAGGCTTTTGTCGGTTCCCATCGTCACTTCTCCTCAATTATCTAAACCAATACTGTTAGAGCTATCGAGAGAATAGCATGAGAGGTATTATCTTGTCAAGATATGATTAGGAAGTGATTGATTGGGTATTTTTGGGTTCGGGTTGAACACAAACCGCTGAGTCGTTGTCGGGCGAGTTGACCAGGTTCAACACGGGAAACGCTTCCATGTCTGTGTCCGAGTCGGGAAGGTTGAATTCTTGAGCTATCTTGGAGGGATCACTTTTCAGACTATAGCGGCCACACATGAATCGTGGATCTCATTTAATCCGGCACGCGGGCATTCTGATTGAAATCAGCAGATTGTCTCCGCCGTATTTTTGGTGAATCCTTTGCGTTATTCTGTAGGTCCAATCGGACGATCCCGCCTCTTCTTTCGCCTTGTCAAGATCGGAGACGTTTTCGCTCCAGGAAAGATGGATTAAGAGCTTAAAATTATCCTCTTGCCCCTCACATAAATTATCAAAGGCGAGACCGATCTCGGCCGTGTAATATTCAGGCAGTTCTTCCGCGATGATTGCTTTTATCGGGCCCAGCAGGATGTCTTGATCGTTGGTCACAACCACACGCTACGCTTTCTTTTTTTGAAAAAAACCAACCAGAAGAACGGCCAGGCCCACGAAAAACGAGAGACGGCAGAGATCGATTAAGAGGGGATTAGGATAAAACTGCTTGAAAAGAGCTTTGGCCAAGAGGCCCAGTAAGATAATCAGTAGACCGACAAATTTAAGAGAGGGTTTTTTCACTCAGTTTTGACCTTCGGAATAATTCTCCAGTACAAATTTAAGCTGTCCAAGCTCAACATAGAGCTTGTTAGTTAAACTACTAAATCGCTTGTTGATTTTCCCCTCATCTTTGTCTTTGACATTATGGCCATTTTCTTTACAAAGACACAAGTCACTAAAAGAACCCTGTCCCCCCAGAAGGTACGTCCGTGTCTCTTGAATAACAGCAAGCTGATCTTTTCTTTCGCCGATTGCAAAAACCTTTTCCAGTTTTTTGATTTGTTCAACGACCCAGTCTAACCAATTTTTATCCTCCGTTTCCTTCAATATAGAGAGGATTTCGTTAAAAAGCTTGATTGATTTCGACTGAGACGTACTTACTATACTAGTCATGCTAAGCTAGTGGCTCCCTTCTTATAGTTCGCAAACCATCGCTCACAGCTTTTCTGTAATTTTCGATAAAGACTTGAAAACCATTTCCGCCGCTAACAGGCCCCTCAAAAACACGGGTGCCCTTTGGAATTATGACCTCCAGCACTTCCGTGCGGTCATTTCCCCATTTGGCTAGATTATACAACTCTTCTGCCTCCGTTGCACTACTCGGCTTAACCTTTCCGTACCAATGGCTAACTTCAGACGAACGAGTGCCTACTGTTCTATACCATATTTCGTCCGTTTCCAGGATTCGGGATTTAAAATTTAAACTACTGAATGATTCAGCTACGCCCCTCGAGGCCTTAAGTCCGGCCTGAGATGACGATTCTAAAATTTCGTCGCCAATTCTAAATAACCGTTTGATGGCGTTAAAACCTTTCGTCGCAATTGACGTATCAACATACCCAGCTGTTCCCATTAAAAGCGTTGCTTTCCCGAGTTTCGCCGCGGCACCACCGATTATCGAAGCCCTGCCGACATCCGAAAGAATCCCTAGAAGACCGTGGCCAATCCTGCCGTTCTGGAAGTCGTTCATTGCTTGGGCGGTGCCTTCGCCGACTTTTAATACATCGCCTATCTGATCTCCCAAGAAATAAGTTGCAAAGCCAAGAATGGGATGACCGTCAAGATCGAGTCTCAAACCCCATTCCAGGGCTTTTTGCTGAATCTTGGCACCAAGATCGGCGAAGTTCTCAATCGCTCCAACCGGGACCGTGGCTTCCGCGGTAAGCCTTGCGGCCTCAGCGTTGTAGTTTAGGGGGTCGTCAATGATCCGGTTGCCGGAGGTTTGAATTTGGCTGAAGAGATTGTTTACTTGATCAGCCGTGAGATCCTGAAGAAGGAGCGGTCTTATTTCCTGATTCAAAAACTCGTTGAATTTGTTCTGGGCTGCGAGCCTTTGCTCGGAAGGAAGAATGAATTGATCCTCTGATAGAAGCTCAAGCTGATCGATAAATTCATTGGAGAGATTTAAACCGTCGGGACCTTGGCTTGCTATGTTGAGAGAGGCAGCTTGGCCGTTTTGGAAGGTGAATTCAACCGCCTGGCCGAAGAATTTAATAACCCCGTCTCGGATGGAACCGTCGGGGTTAATGACGATCCTGTCCTTGCCTGTCGGCGGTCTTATCTCCGTAACAATAGAGCCATTTTGTTTGTACTGAAGAAGGACAAGGTTTCCATTCTGCAATGTCTGAATGGTCATGGAACCATCAAGCTCATGGTTTGTAATCTTGCCGTCGATGAGTTTGAAATTCCCGGCTTTGTCAAACCCGAACCTTCCCCACTCTTCCGTGTTGCCGATGATCCGTCCTTTGATATTGTCCGTGGCCGGATCAAGATAAACAATATTGCCCGGGCTTGCTTGAAGCTTGGTCAAAGTGATGCCGTCTATTTGAACGGATCTGGCTTTGTTGGTAATAAACGCTTGGATCCCGCCTTCTTTGAAGATGTTTTCTACCGCGTCCCGCTGGAAGACTTGAGCTGTGTGAGACTCAAGTGTGGCCACAAGACCTTTTTCTCTCACCATACTTGAGAAGTCGAGCACTTCGGCAAGATACCGCGTCTGAAGATAAGAATAACTTGGATCATTGGGATCGATATTGCCGTCGAGCGTCAGAACATTAGCCGCGGATCTGAAGAAAGATTCAAAAGCTCCTCTTAAGAAGTTTCCTCCGTATTGGAAAGCGCCAAGCAACGCTCCTGTTAAAGCATTGGCCGTCAAACCCTGGACTAATGGACTTAGATTTAAAGACTGCCCCGCATAATTGATAACGAGATTGGAAACCCCTCTTGAAATTCCGTCCCTTACCGCATTGATGATATTTGTTCCGACATTGGCACCGCCCTGGAGGCCCGCGCCGATAACTCCGGAAATGGGCGAGCCGATAAGGGTAGACACCCTCGGGTCAATTCCCAGCGAGTCTCCTAATTTTTGGATCCCGTAAAATGAGAGACCTGTCGCCAAGTTTTGTCCGATCTTGACCAGTTGTCCGCCGAGATTTCCCTCAAGGATTCCTCCCACGAACTGTCCCGAGGCAAGAGAAAGGACCGCTGATAGATTCGCGTCGAGGCCCACATTCTGCAAGAGAGTCCGCGACCCTTCAAGAGCCAGGGCTTTTATCCCTCCCTGGATAAAGCTTGAAGCACTAAGCCCCGCGTTAAAGCCTCCGAGCGTTCCACCGGTCACAAAGGCCGAGACCAGGTTCGTGATCGTCGGATTGACCCCGAGGGCCTCCAAGCCCCTAGAAACCGCAAAATTGAGGCCAATAGAGACGGCGTTTTGGAAAATAGTGTGCCCGAAGCCGACCTTTAAAAAGGACCCAAAAACTGACTGAGAAAGGAATGACCCAACATTTCCAAGTGCGCCAAATAGGCTGGATGCGGCGAAGCTGATCCCCTGCCAGATGGCGCTCCCAATATAACCAATCCCCTGGGCAACGGTCGCTAGGAAGCCTCCAATCGAGCTTAAAGCGCCCCCTACGAGAGCGCCGACACCGGCGAGAATGGTACCAATGCCTGCGATCACCGATGCCACTGCTCCGCCTATGCTGGCCGCAAAACTTATAAAGAGCGGGATCAGGAAGAAAAAGAACGCTCCCCTGATCTTCTGGGTCTCATCTTTGTTGAGTAAGCGAGCGGTAGGAACGAGTTTTTGAGCCGAGGCCGTGATAACCGGGTTTAAGAGAGCCGAAGCGGCGGTTACGTTACCTTTCCAGCCTTTTAAGAAACTTGCCTTTGAAATGGTCTGGATTTGGTTGTTTTTATCGGGTCCAGCCCCCGGATCGACATAAGTTATGGTATCTCCAGTTATCCCTGTGATTACAACATAGTGGTTGCCATTGATGTGGGCAATGATCCTTTGTGAGGCGGCTTGGACAAGGGCCGAAGTATCCACTTTGGTATCGCCAAAGACGGTCATTGGCCGC
>Ga0209726_10003997_pt1 | contig 19328 bp, 15 predicted proteins | sample Subgrocontami54m_FD_187453 | JGI IMG/M metagenome (GOLD analysis project Ga0209726, IMG submission 187453) | Subsurface groundwater microbial communities from S. Glens Falls, New York, USA - GMW46 contaminated, 5.4 m (SPAdes) (version 3) | ecosystem: Environmental > Aquatic > Deep subsurface >... | reverse complement strand
ACCCCCCTCTACGCCAGCCTCCCTTCGCTGCTGGACGCGCAGTCCACGTTTGAAACGGTGGAGTTCGACGTCTCGGGCGCCGAAAAGAAAATGCTGCGGGTATTTGCGGCCCACGTCCCGGACGGGCAGGGGAGCGCGCGGGGCGTCCTCCTGGCGATCTTCGAGTGCACCGAGGTGACGGCTTTGGAGCAGCGGCTGCACCGCTCCGAGCACCAGGCGGCGATCGGCAAGCTGGCGCGCGGGATCGCGCACGAGCTCAACAGCCCGCTCGACGGCGTGCTGCGCTACACCCACTTGGCGCTGGAGCAGTTGCGGGACGACTCGCCCATCCGCGAATATCTCATGCACGTCAAGGAGGGGTTGGACCGGATGGTGCGGGCGGTGCGCGCGTTCCTGGAGTTTTCTCGGCAGGTGACCACGCCCGTGAACCGGCTGGCCAATCTGAACCAACTGGTGGATGACGCGCTCCTGCTGGTCCAGCATCGCGCGAAATTCCAGCAGGTGCAGATCGTCAAGCACTACGACCCGTCGCTGCCCGCGGTGCTGGACGGCGGCCTGCAGCATGCGATCGTCAACCTGATCAAGAACGCATTTGACGCCATGCCGCGGGGCGGGACGCTGACCATCACCACGCGCGCCAGCGGCGATCATGTCCATGTCGACGTGGAGGACACCGGGTCGGGCATTCCCGAGGAGATCCGCTCCCGGATCTTCGAGCCGTTTTTCTCCACGAAGCCGATCCATCAGGGCAACGGCCTGGGCCTGATCATCGCCCAGGAAGTCGTGGAGCGCTCGCAGGGCCGTATCGAGTTCACCAGCCAGCTGGGCGCGGGCACGACCTTCCGGATCCATCTGCCCGTCGCGCCGTCCTCGGGGGCTCCTGCGCATGGAGCGTAACCGCATCCTGATTGTCGACGACGATCCGCTCATCCGCGGCTCGATCTACGAGATGCTGCGCACCAAGCGCTATGACGTCGAGATGGCCTCCAACGGCACGGAGGCCATGGAACACCTGAAACGCCATCCCTTTCAGCTCGTCCTCACCGATTGGAAGATGCCCGAAGTCGACGGGATGCGGCTGCTGGGCCACATCAAGTTGAAATACCCGGAAACGAACGTCGTGCTGATCACCGGCTTCGGCAATATCACCTCGGCGGTCGAGGCGATCCGGCAGGGCGCCTTCGATTACCTCACGAAGCCGATCCAGCCGGAAGAGCTGGAAGCGACCATCCAGCGGGCGCTGACGCAGTATATCTCCATGGCGGATCCGGAAACGCTGGAGAACCCCTTCGCGGGCATCGTCTCGCAGGATCAGGCAATGCAGCAGTTGTTCGCGATGATCAAGATGGTCTCCGCCAGCTCCGCGACGGTGCTGCTCGAGGGGGAAAGCGGCACCGGCAAGCGGGTCATTGCGCAAGCGATTCACCGCGCCGATCCGAAGCGACGCACGCACCCCTTTGTGGAGATCAGCTGCGGGGCGCTGCCCGAGACGCTGCTCGAGAGCGAGTTGTTCGGCCACGTCCGCGGCTCGTTCACCGGGGCCATCCGCGACAAACAGGGGCGATTCGAGATGGCCGACGGCGGCACGATCCTGCTCGATGAAATCGACGCGTTCAGCCCGGCGTTGCAGGTGAAGCTGCTGCGCGTCATTCAGGAAAAGCTGTATGAGCGGGTGGGCGATACGCGCACCATGCGGGTCGACGTCCGCATTATTGCAGCGACGAACCGCCGGCTGCCCGAGCTGGTGCAGCAGGGGAAATTCCGCGAGGACCTCTACTACCGCCTCAACGTGATCGCCATGCGGATCCCGCCCTTGCGGGAACGGAAGGGAGACATCCCGCTGCTGGTCGCGCACTTTATCGGACGCAGCGCCCAGACCATGGGAAAGACGATCAGCGGCATCAGCGATGACGCCCTGCGGATGCTGACCGACTACCGATGGCCGGGCAATATCCGCCAACTGGAGAACGTGATCGAGCGGGCGGTGATTCTCGCCAAGCAGCCGGGGCTGCAGCCGGACGATTTTCCCGAGGAGCTGCACTTTCCTCAGGCGGAGCGGCCGGTATCCGGCGGGGACGGGGCGCAGGAGCCGGACCATTCTCCCGCCGATGAGAGTGCGGTGGCGTTGAAGGACGCGCTGAAGCTACCGGAGCGCGAATTGATTCTTAAAGTATTGGCTGAGGTACACTGGAGCCGCTCGGAAGCGGCCAAGCGGCTGGGCATTCACCGGTCGACGCTGTATCATAAACTTCGTAAACTCGGGATTCAAACCTCCCCACGTCCGTGAATCATTCGTGCACGCTCATCTCGCTGGTCGATCCAGGCCGGTGGCACCGTCTCCAGGAGCATTTTGCTTCGGTCCTGGGTGTGCCGATCCGCACGATCAGCGGTTCCCGCGAGTTGCTGGTCGCTCCCAGCTGGCCGCCGGGCTTCGATGCGGACCGGGCGATTGCCCTCCTGCGGATCGGCGATGAGCTGATCCAGCTGGTCCCCCCCGTGGATCCGCCCCGGACCGCCTCCAGCGTGACGACGCCGCTCGGGACCACCTACGCCGTCGTGCCGGTGTGGGCGACGGAGGAGCAGCTCTGCGCCTACGTGGTGGTGGGACCGATGGTGGTCGGCCCGCGGGAAGGCGAGCTGGAGTTTTGTCAGCGGATGAGCGGCTTGGGGCTCGACGCCGGCGCGCTGTGGCCGTTCCTGTTGTCGCTGAAGCTGCACACCTTCGCCACCATCCGCGCAGCGCTCACACTCCTCGAAGAAGTCGGCACCTCCATCGCGCAGCTCGCCTATCAGGCGAAGCAGATCGGAGGCCTCCTTCCCATGATTGCGCCGGCGGACCAGGCGGTGACGAGCGATCACACGGACCAGATTCTGCACTTGCTCCTTGAGGCGGCCACGCTGGCCACCAAGGCGGAAGGCGGCTCAGTGATGGTGTATGACTCTGGGACCGACACGCTGGGCGTCAGAGCATCGACCGGGCTGCCGTATGAGCTCCTGCAGGCGGCGTCCATCAGGCGGGGGGAAGGTCTGGCGGGGGTGGCGATGGCGAGGCGCTCCGTGCTGCTGCTCGACGATCAGACGGCTGACCCGGAGTTGGTCGGGCGGATGCAGCGCCCCGAGCTGGTCTCATCCCTGGTCGCACCCCTGATCCCCCCCTGGAGCCAGGAGCCGATCGGGGTCTTGAACCTTCGCACCAGCAATCCGCAGCGGCGCTTCACGAGCGAGCACGTTGAACTCTTACAGCGTCTGCTTGATCTGACGTGCCTGGCGCTGAGCCACGTCGGTGCGACGTTCCAACACGCGCGCCAACCCGTCACGCCCTCGTAACGCCTTCCAGGTGTTCCCCGGATCCTATCGACGGTGCCGCCGCAGGTGGGCGGGGAGGATTTTCAAGGCCCCCCGATACTTGGCGATTGTCCGCCTGGCAACGGCGACGCCGTCTTGCGCGAGCCGCTCGGTGATGATCGCATCGCTGAGCGGATGGGCGGGGTCTTCCTTGGCGATGAGCCCCCGGATGGCGGATTTGATCTGTTCGTCCGAGATGCTGTCGGTCTGCGTGGTTTGCGGCACGCCGCTGGCAAAGAGCTGCTCGAGCCGGAAGACGCCGCAGGGCGTATCGATCGTCTTGCCGGCGATGGCGCGGCTGACCGTGGAGGGATGACGGCCGATTAGCGAGGCCACCTGCGCCTGGGTGAGCGGCTTGATGGCTTGCGGGCCCTGGTCGAGAAATTCCCGCTGCAGGCTGATCAGACAGCGCGCGATGGAGAGCAGCGTGGTGTTGCGCTCATCGATCGCCTTGATGAGCCAGCTCGCGTTTTGGAACTTGCGCACGAGGAACTCTTTGGCGTCGGTCGGCGTCCTCGCATCTTTGAGCATGCGGTAGTAGACGCGGTTGACGCTGACGCGCGGCAGCTCCTGATCGTTGAGCTCCACGTCATAATGGTCTTCGCGGTGGTGGACCACCAGGTCCGGCACGATCGACGGCGGCAGGTCGCTGCTGAAGACGCGGCCCGGCTTAGGGTTCAGCTGGGTCAGGGTCTGGAACGCCTGCGCCACCTGAGCCGGATCCGTGCCGGTGGCTTTGGCCAACGCTTCGAGGCGCCGCTGGACGAAGAGCGGAAAATGATCCCTGAGAATGCGGTACGCCAGCGTCTCGCAGGTTCCCCGCTGCTCCAGCTGAAGCATGAGGCACTCCCGGAGGTCGCGCGCGCCCACGCCGGGCGGATCGCACCGCTGAATCAGCCGCAGGGCCGCTTCGATCCGCTCCCGCGCCACCCCGTGTCCGGCGGCGAGCTCCTCCAGCGCGCCGGATTCCAGATAGCCGTGCTCGTCCAGCCGCTCGATGAGCGATTCGCCGATCCGGCGCTCCGCGTCAGGCAGCGGCTGGCAGCCCAGTTGCATGCGCAGCCACTCGGGAAGCGACTGGGGGGTGAGCATTCGTTGATCCGTCAGCCGTTCCGCAAAGCCGTCCTCGTCGCGGTTCGGCTCTTCCCGTTCGCCGGCCGCAGCCCAGTGGGACGTCCAGTCTTCATCAAGGCCCGAACCGGCCGCCGGCTCGGGCGTCGTGGGCGGATCGGTGGGGGAGGCGGACGTATCCACGTCACGCTCGTCTTCCAGCTCGAGGAACGGGTTGTCTTCCAGCTGGTGCTCGAGAAAAGCCCGGAGCTCCATCGTCGGCATGCGCAGCACCTCCAGCGCCAACGTCACGTTGGGCGCCAGCATGAGGCGCTGTTGATAGGTTTGTCTCGGTTGCAGGGTCATCGCGACTCGCGGATGGCGTTCAGAATGAGATTGTCGGAAGTATAGCACGTTTCATGCCAACCCGCCAACCCCCTCCGGCTTGATTTTGGCGTCATGATGGGCTAACGTAGCTGCAACCATAGGAGGCTGCCGTGAACAGCCATCGTTGCGTAGTGCTCAAGAGAGGGTTTGGCTTGGAGGTCGGCCTGTTGAGCCTGTTGCTGGCGGGTGGGGCGTATGCGGATGACGTTCGTGCTGAGGAGGAGCAGGCCGCCGCGCCGATGATTCAGGACAACATGGAAGTGGGATTTGAGTACACCTTGACGGTGGACGGGGCGGTGGTGGACTCCAGCGAGGGCAAAGAGCCGTTTCATTACGTGCATGGACAGCACCAGATCGTGCCCGGGCTTGAGCGCGAGCTCGCCGGCCTGAAAGTGGGCGACACCAAAGAAGTGACGGTCAAGCCGGAAGAGGGGTATGGCGCGGTGGATCCGAAGGCGGTCATTGAGATGCCGAAGGCGCAGCTGCCTTCGGATGTGACGCCGGCGGTCGGGATGGTGCTGCGCGGAGTCAACCCGGACGGCCGGATGTTCCGCGCGACGATCACCGGCCTGAACAAGGACACGGTGACTCTCGACCTGAATCCTCCGCTGGCCGGCAAGACGCTCCTGTTCAAGGTGAAAATCACCGACATCAAGCCTGCCAACACGCAGGCCTCCTAAGCTGCTCACCAGCCGGTACAAGCACCGGATCAACCGGAGCCTGGAGCCGCTCGCGGGCTGGCTGGCGCGCACCGGCCTTTCGCCGACCGCCATCACCCTCGCCACACCGATCCTGACGCTCTTCGTCTGCGTCTGGTGGCTCCGGAGCCGCGCCATCGTGCCGTTTTGCGCGACGATGCTGCTCGTCGGATGTTTGGATGCGCTGGATGGGGCCGTGGCGCGGGCGAGCAAACGGGTGACCAAGTTCGGGGCGTATCTTGACGCGATGTGCGACCGCTATGTCGAGAGCATCGTGGTGCTCTCCGTGGCGGCGGTGACCGGCTACTGGGTGCTCTCGATGATCGTGCTGATCGGCAGCTTGCTGGTCAGCTACGCGAAGGCGCGGGCGGCGATCGAAGTGGCGGTGACCAATGTGGAATGGCCGGACCTCATGGAGCGCACCGAGCGCGACATCCTTTTCCTGGTCGGGCTGGCGCTCAGCGACCTTGTCGCGTGGCGGCCGCTCGGGCAGGACCTCTTCTGGTGGACGCTCGTCCTTCTTGCCGCGTTCGTCCATCTCACCGTGCTCCAGCGCATGGTGCGCGCCCGCCGCTTCATCCGCTCCCGCGCCTAAGGAGTCTGTTTCCGGAAGCGGTCAAGGGGGGTGGCGAGGAGGTCGGCGATCGCCGCCGGAAGCATGATGAGCACGGCGCGCCCCTCAATCTGCCCGTACCGTTCCGCGCCGTCCTCTAGAGCAGCGCCCACGGTCAGCGACTGCGGCTGCTCGACGTTGAGCGTCCAGACGCTGATCACGCCGGCCGGTCGTGTGAGACCGTAGCGGGCCAGGTCGGTCGACGGCGCATCCACAAACCCGCTTACCCGTAGATCCGCCAGTTGATTCAGAAACGTCTCGACCGGCGGCGCCTCCAGCGGCGCCTCCGACCCGTCCGCGAACCATCGCCCGTCCTTCCGTGCAATCGCCCAGCGCGTCGTGTTGTTTTCCGTGATCGCCACGCGCATGACCGTGTTCGTGAAAAACTCAAACGGGCTCTTTGCGCGCAGCCGGCCCGGGCTCTGCAGGAGCGGCTCAAGGTCGCTCAGGGCAACGGCATAGACGGCCGGCTCATCGCTGCGTTTTGCATAGATCAACGATGGGTTGTCCGGCAGCGCTGCGCCGAAGGCGAGCGTCACCGTTCCATCAGGATCCTCCCGCTCAAGCCGCACCTCGGCTCGCGGACGGTCGAATCCGTGCGCCCCCGGCTTGTCCGACTGTGGCGCATCGGCGATGAACCGCTTGATCATGATCTCCGACAGCTGATGGAGCAGCGTCGAGAGCTCGGCGCGGTCCGCCGCGTCGTTGATCGGGGGGCCAAGCTGCCAGCGCTGGTCAGCGCGGATCAGCGTGTACGTCGCATCGGCCGAAGCAATCGAGACCGCGTTGAGCGCCCATTCGCCGATGCGAATGAGCAGCGGGTCGCGGAATTGCTCGAGCGGCTGGTTGACCTCATCGAAGAGCGTGGAGGCGAGCACGAACACCTCCGGACGGTTCAGCAGCTTGGCGTACCGGTTGCTCGCCACAGAGGTGGCCTCGCCGAACAGCAGCGTATGCGAGGTGCCGCTGCCGGCCAGCATTAACCGCCCAGCGGGCGGCTCCAGCCCGAACGGCTTCAGATCCATCGGTTGGTCCTTCGGGGGAGCGAGGATCCGTTCGGCGGTCAGCGAAGAGAGCTGCCCGAGGATCCGGCTGATTCGCGAGGGGTCGGCCCGCACTCCCTGCGGAGCGGCCGTCCATCCCCCCGCGCTGTTCGTGAGGGTGATCGACGCCTGCGGTACCTCGAGCGTGATCTGGTTGATCGAGTCAGGCTCGATGGCGAGGATCCGTTTGTCGAGCTGGGCGCGCTCATCAGGAAGCGGTCGGTGGAGCTCGTAGAGGGAGATATAGGCGCCCAGGCCGATGACGGCCATGAGGAGGAGCAGGGTGGTCTTCCAGCGCATCGGGCGGCGTTACTGCCGGCGAATCCACCAGACGCCGAGGCCCACCAGGCCAAGCGCCAGCGGCATCCCCAGGAAGCTCGGCCAGAACAGCCGGCTCATCTGGGAGGCGGTCAGGTTCAACTTGAGCGAGGGCAGCGGCTTGGGTCCGATGCCGATCAGCTGCTCCTGCTCGATGAGCCAGTACGCCGCTCCGAGCAGGAAATCCCGGTTGCCGACATTGGCCAGCTGGGCGTTGACGATGAAGTCCGAGTCGCCGATGACGACGAGCCGCGTCCGCGCAGGAGCCAGGCGCTCGGCGGCGGCCGCGATGGACACCGGTCCCTGCACATCCTCCTTCGGATCGAAGGCGAACGCCTCCACGGCGGTTTTCGTCTCTCCCCAGCCGGACTTCGAGGTGAGCGCCAGCGGCGTGGCCGTCACGCCGGAGGGGAGCGGTTGGAATGGGCGCACGGACCGGGCCAGGGGAAAGAGAGTCAGCAGCATCTTCATCTTCTTGACGATCGGATGCTCGGAGTACGTCGTCACGAACAGATTGGCGGCCGACACACCGGGCAGCTGCTGTTCCGGATCGACGACGATGTCCGTTCCGAGCTGGACACCCCATTTCGCAAGCAGGCCGTCCAGCCCCGTGTCTTCCAGCGGATCCAGCAGGGCGAGCAGGCGGCCGCCCTGCTCGAGGTAACGTTCCATTAAGATCAGCTCGGACTCCGTGAAGCGGCGGTTGGGGCCGGCGATCACGAGCAGCTTCGTCGTAGAAGGAATCTCGGTGCGCTCCAGCAGCGTGATCGGCTGCACCGACATGTTCTGCTGCTCGAGATATTTCTTGAGGCCGGCGAGGCCCATCGGCTCCGTCGAGTCGATCGATTTCTCGCCATGGCCGCCCGTGAACCAGACCAGCGGCGCCTGGGCTTGCGTGACGCTGAGGATGGCGGAGGTGAACGCCTCCTCGCCCTTGAACGCCTTGACGCGCGGCTCGGCCCCGAAGCTCATCGTGCTGTAGTCATACTCTGCGAGATCCGTGTCTGAGACGTGTTTTTGGCGCGGCCCGACCTTGAAGATCACCAGGTTCAAGTCCGCTTCGCTGGTCACTTGAAGCTCCAGCTCCTTCACGAGCTGCCCGGCCCTGGCCGCGTCCTGATAGGGATCGATGTATTCCACCTTGATCAGACCGCTCGCCTGCTGATATTCTTCGAGCTGGTCGTGCACCAGCTCGTACAGCCGGTGAGCGGGCTGGTAGAACACGATGACCGACACCGGTTCTTTCAGCGCCGCGAGCAGCTGGCGGCTCCGGTCGGAGAGGCGGGTGATCTGCTGCGTCGTGACGTCCCAGCGGGCGTACCGGCGGCTGGCAATGAAGTTGGCCATGATGAACAGCACGCCCAGGAGGACGAGGATGACGGCGAAATTCAGGGCGGACCAGACCCGGCGCCCGGGCAGCATTACGATCGCCACCGCGGATTGCCGATCACGCGCCCGGTCAGAAAGAGGCAGATCGCGGTCACGCTGAGATACAGCGTGACCGGACGCGTATCAATGATCCCGCGCGAGAAGCCGCGCAGGTGCTCGATGAGGGACAGGTAGCGGATGATCCGGCTCGCCTCGGGATCGTGGACCAGGAAGTCCAGGATGCCGATGTAGAAGATCATCAGCATGGTGACGAACGCCAGCACCGCCGCGATGATCTGGTTCCGCGTCAGGCTCGAGGCCAGCACGCCGATGCCGATGAGCACGCCACCGAGCAGCCAGTTGCCGAGGTAGCCCGTCAGCACCGGCCCCCACTCAAACGGCACAAACCAGTGCAAGACCACGAAGAAGACGATGGTCAGCGACCAGATCGAGAGATAGGCCAGCCACGCGCCGAGAAACTTGGCGAGGACGACCTGCGCGTCCGTCACCGGGGCGGTCAGGAGCAGCTCGATGCTGCCGGTGCGTTTTTCCTCGCTGAAGGTGCGCATCGTCAGGACCGGCACGAGCATCAGCACCGAAATAATGTAGGGGAAGGTCGGCCCGAAAAACGCCTGCGCGATGGTGTAGGAAGGGTCGCTGGTTGGGTCATTCAGGACGCGCACCAGGATGCCGAAGACGAACCCCTGGAGCAGCAGGAAGAACGCCCCGACCACATAGGCGATCGGCGAATACCAGAACGATTTCAGCTCCCGTTGCGTCAGGGCCAGCAGCGTTTGCATCTAGCCCTCGTGCTCTTTGGTGGTGAGCTGGATAAAGACGTCTTCCAGCGAAGCGTGCGCTTGCGCCAGCTCCCGCAGCTTCCACCGGCGGGTCACCGCCAGCTCGAAGATCGCCTCGCGGACGTCGCTGCCGCCGTTGGCTTCAATGTCAAGGGCGAGGAAGCCGTCCGTCTGGCCCTGCACGCTGACCCGGGTGACCCCCGGCACATTCTTGATCGCCGGCTCGATCGCGCCCGGCTCGCCGGAGAGCTGGACGCGCAGCACCTGCATCCCGCGCAGTCGTTGCTGCAGGTGGGCGGGCGTGTCGACGGCGATGATCCGGCCGCGGTCGATGATCGTGACTCGGTGGCAGAGCATCTCCACTTCGGGCAGGATGTGCGTGGAGAGCAGGATCGTCGTCGTGCGGCCCAGCTGCGTGATCAGCTCGCGCGTCTGCCGGATCTGGTGCGGATCCAGCCCGACCGTCGGTTCATCCAGGATCAGGATGCGCGGTTGCGCGATAAGCGCGTCGGCCAGCGCCACGCGCTGCCGGTAGCCTTTCGACAGCCGTCCGATCAACTGGCGGGAGACGTCGGCTAGCATGCACTGTCCCAGCACCTCGGCCAGGCGGGTGCGACGCCGGTTGCCGGGCACGCCCTTGATGCGCGCTCGATAGTCGAGATACTCCCGGATGCGCAGCTCGGGATAGAGCGCGACGTGCTCCGGCAGGTAGCCCAGCCGCCGCCGGACTTCGAGCGGCCGCTCGCCGACGTCGAGCCCATCGATGCGGACCGAGCCGGAGGTCGGGCTGATCATGCCGGTGAGGATGCGCATGGTCGTGGTTTTGCCGGCGCCGTTGGGGCCGAGGAAGCCCATGATTTCGCCGGGCTGCACGGCGAAGGAGACGTCCGAGAGTGCGGTCGCGGTGTCGTACCGCTTGGTGAGGTGGCTCACGTCAATCGGGATGGTCATCGAAGGCACATCATCATGACACACGCAACATCTGCACGCTGTGCTATTTTTTCAACGGCTGATAGGCTTGTCAAGAGGAAGTCTTTGGAGTAGCATACGAGCACGCATGAAATCGTTCCTGTCCGTCGGTGTCGTGGTGTCTCTATTGGCCACCGGCTGCGCCAGCGTGCCGGTGTCGCAGGTGGGGCAAACCGCCGGCACGATCGCCGGGGCGGCGATCGCCCCGGGGATCGGCGCGCCGATCGGCGCGCTCATCGGCCTGTTGGCCGGCACGGTGATGCAGGGACAGGTGGACCGGTCGATTGAGAAAAAAGAGCGCCAGGAACTCGCCCGCGAGCTGGGCACCGCAGCTCGCCCGTCTGCGGACGCGGGGACCCTGCCGCCCGCCCAGGGGGAGCTCGTCCGGGTGTGGGTCGATGAGACCATGCGGGACGGGCGCCTGACCGAAGCCCATTTTGACGTGCGTCCGCTTCACGTCGCGCAACAGCCCCACGCAGGACCTTAGCGTCTTTAGGCGTTCCGGACTTTTCCATGACAGAAGTGACGACACTGCTCCAGCGTTTTCACCATCGCTACCGGCGGGCGCTGCTCGCCAGGATCGCCGTGTTGGCGACTCTCGCCATCGGGCTCCTCGGCGTGCTGGCGTGGCGGCTGGCGATGTGGCAGGTGCCGGTGGGCCGGCGGACCTGGATGCTGGCCGGCCTGGGTGGACTGACCGTCCTCGCGCTCGGCTGGTGGGTCCATCGACGGTGGATCTCGCCCCGCGCAACCGCAGCGCATCTTGATCGGGCGTTGGGGTTGCAGCAGCGGTTGGTGACCGCCGCGGAGTTTGCGGACTCCGAGCAAGCCTCCTCGCTGTATCCGCTATTGGTCGAAGATGCGGTGAGCCATTGCGCGACCGGCCGCGCGCGGTTTCCGCGGCCGTGGGATCGTCTGGCTGCGGGCCTGGTTGTCCTGATCCTGCTCCTCTTGTTGCTCCCACGGGCCGGTATCGCGCCTACGCGGCTTGCCCAGCTGCCCCCATCCGTTCAGCCGCCTCCGGAACCGAAGACGCCGCCTCCGCCGCAGTCGCAAGGTGCGCAGTCTGCGCAATCGCAGCAGCCGCAGAGCGGCGCCTCGGATCGATCTCAAGGCGGCCAGTCGCAGCCGCAACAGGGCCAACAGGGCAAGGGGGAGCAGCCATCCGGAAACGCTTCGCCGCAGAACGGCCAGTCTCAGCCAGGTGATGCGCAACAGGACGATCAGCGCCAACAATCTGGGAGCGAGTCGCAGCAGACGGGCGGATCCCAATCGGATCGTGCGCAACAACAGCAAGACGCCCAACGAGCTAACGCAGGCGGCCAGCAAGCCAAGGGAGCCCAACGCGGTCAACAGTCCGACGGGCAGGGCCAGCAGCCAGGTGATCAGCGGGGAGCGCAGCAGCAGGCGAACGCTCAGCAGGGGCAAGGCAAAGGCGGCACTGGACTCTCGCCGGGAAACCAGGAAGCGCTGAAAGCCGAGATTCAGGGATTGTTGAAGCAGGTCTCCGGCGAGCTCAAAGAGCTGCAGGCTCAATTGGAGAATGCTCAGGATCTCCCCAAGCCGGAAGCCGGCACGAGCACCGACCCGGAGCTGTATGGCCGCGACGCGGAGCCGCCCTCTCCCAAAGGAAGCCGTGAGGTGCCGGTGCAGCTCCAGACGGATGAAAAACAGGTGAAAACGCAACGGCCGGGCGGCGGCACCGGCAAGCCCTCGACCGCCGCCTCCGCCGCGACACCAAAGACGAAAACCGAAGCGGTCGCCCTCTCCGAGGCGCCGCTGGAAGAGACCGCCACCTCCCGCCAATCGGTGCCGCCCGAGTATCGGGGCGTGTTCGACCGGGTGCACCGACCAAGCGGACAACCGACCGAGCAGGAGCCATGACCGAACCCACGCTTCATCCGGAGGAGTTCCGACAAATCTTTGCCAAGCTGCAGGAGTCGCTGGGCCGCGTCATCATCGGTCAAACCGGTGTGGTGGAACGGCTGCTCATCGCCTTTTTCGCCGGCGGCCACGTGCTGCTCGAGGGCGTGCCGGGGTTGGGCAAGACGCTGCTGGCCAAATCGTTCGCGCGCGCGCTGGGGCTGTCCTTCAAGCGGATCCAGTGCACGCCGGATCTGATGCCCGCCGACATCCTTGGCACCCAGATGATCATGGAGCGCGACGGGCGCAAGCAGTTCGAGTTCGCGAAGGGCCCGATCTTCACCCACATCCTCCTGGCGGATGAGATCAACCGCGCCACACCCAAGACACAATCGGCGCTGCTGGAAGCGATGGAAGAGCACCAGGTCACGATGGCGGGCACGACCTTCCGGCTGGATGAGCCGTTTTTCGTCATGGCCACCCAGAATCCCATCGAGATGGAGGGGACGTTTCCGCTGCCCGAGGCGCAGATGGACCGCTTCCTCTTTAAGGTGTTCGTCGACTATCCCTCTTCGGAGGAGCTGTCGCAGATCATCCGGCAGACGACGGCGGCCGAAGCCGCCTCGGTCACCCCGGTGCTGCCGGACGAGTCGGCGCAGGCCTGGATCCTCCGCGCCCGCCGACTGGTGCGGGACGTGCTGGTGGCCACGCCGGTCGAAGCGTATGTCGTGCAGCTGGTGACCGCGACCCGGCCGGGCCAGGACGGAGAAGCGGTCACGCGATGGCTGCGCTACGGCGCCTCGCCCCGCGGCGCGCAGGCCGTCCTCATGGGGGCCAAGGCGACCGCCCTCATCCGCGGGCGCGTCAACGTCAGCTTCGAAGACGTCGATCACGTGCTGCTCACCGCGCTCAACCACCGCGTGGTCCTGTCCTTCGAGGCGGAAGCGGAGAAGCGCACCACGAGCGACATCCTCACCGAGCTCCTGGCCCCGCTGCGCAAGGCCGCTCACGGCGTGCCGCCGAAGACCGAAGGCGCAGCGAGCGTCCGTCGGTAGGCCTCTCGTGGCCGAGACGACCTGGTTGACCCCCGCGCTCATCAGCCGGCTGGAGGCGCTTCAGCTCTCCGTCCGGTGGGTGCGCGCCGGCCACAAGCTTGGCGGCCACTTCGCCATCAACCGCCGCGGCTCCTCCATCGAGTTTGCCGACCACACCGCCTATTATCCGGGCGATGACATCCGCGCCATCGACTGGAACCTCTATGCCCGCCTCGACAAACTCTTCATCAAGACCTACAGGGAGGAGATCGCGCTCTCCGTCGAGCTGATCGTGGATGCGACGGCGTCGATGGGACTGCCGACGGAAGAGAAGTTCGCGCGGGCCACTCAGCTGGCGGTCAGCCTCGGCTACGTCGGCCTCACCGGGCATCACCACGTGCGGCTCAGCTGGATCGCGCCGGGCCGGCGCGTCGATGCCAGCCCCTGGTTCCACCATCGGGGTGACCTGTTCCGCATGGCCGAAGCGGCTGTCGCGGTCCGGCCCGCCGGCCAGGTGTCGTATCCCGACTGGATGCGCCGCGCCGTCAGCGCGCTGCGCACGCGCGGCGGGCAGGCGATCCTGATCACGGACGGCATGGTGCGCCCGGCCGACTTTTTCGCCGCACTCCACGTCCTTCGAATCCGCAACGTGGAGGTCAAGGTCCTGCAGGTGCTCACGCCCCAGGAGCTGCATCCGGCCCGGCTGCTGCGAGGCGGCACGCTGGTCGACGCCGAAACCGGCGCCACTCACCAGCTGGCGTACAGCGCGGAGCAGCTGGAGCGAGCGGTGCTGGAGCATAATGAGCTGCTCAGCCGCTTCTGCAAGCGGCACGGCATCCCCTTCGCGCAGCACCGGCTGGATGAGCCGCTCGAGACGTTCATCACGAAGGTGCTGCCGGTCCGCGGCTTCCTCGAATGACGAGCATCCATGCGCTTCCATCATCGCGGCGGGGCCTGGCAGGGGCTTCCCTCGCCGCACCGCTTGCCGCGCCCCGCCGAGGCGCGGCTGCGCTCGGCCAAATTTCTCGCTCGTCCTCGCTGCGCTCGGACCCCCTGGCCGCTCGAAACTTGGAACGTGCGGCTCTGGGAAGCCCCTGCCGCCCGCCGCTAGCGAACACTGACCGATGACCTTTCTTTCACCGTTAGGACTCTTAGGACTATTGAGCGTGCCGGTGCTGCTGTGGGTGTGGCGGCTGGCCTCGACGCGCCATCAGGTACGCGTGCCGAGCCTGGTGCCCTTTGAGTCGCTGCTCCGGCGCGCGCCGGTGCGGCGCACGCGCCTGGTGACCAACCTGCTCTTTTGGCTGCAGCTCGCCGCCCTGCTGGGCCTGACGGTCGCGCTCATCCAGCCGGCCCTCCCCCAGCGGGCCGCCAGGACGACGCTGGTCGTCCTCGATACCTCGAGCAGCATGCAGGCCGGGCGCCCCATCAGCGCTTTTGAGCGCGGCAAGCAGGCGCTGATGGCACAGCTGGCCCGCGCCTCACCCACCGAGCAGTTCTTCATCATGGCCAGCGCTCCCACCAGCGCCCTCACGCCGCAACCGACCAGCGATCGGGTCGCGCTGATGCGGGTACTCCAGGATGTGCGCGTCAGCGCGCTCGGCGGCCATCTGGCCACGACCGCCCGGATCGGCCGCGCGCTCCTGGGAACCGCTCCCGACCGGACGCTAGTCATCACCGACGAGCCGGCTCCTGCGGACGGGGTGGGCGACGGCGTCCGGTTCATCACGGTGGGCGAGCCGGTTCCCAACGCGGCCATCGTGGGGATCGATGCGCAGGGAGCCTTCTGCACCGGCAGAGATGCCCGCCTCATCGCCACGGTCCACAACTTTTCGGCCGAATCGCGCGCCGTGTCGCTGAGCGCCAGGCAGCACGGCCGCCGGCTGGCCGAGTCGCGCCTGGACTTAGCACCGCACGCGCGAGCGGCGTTGCCTCTGACGCTTCCCGCAGACACCACGGGGACGGTCGAGCTGGTGCTGGAGGCGCCCGGGGACGGGCTGGAGGCGGACAACGTCGCTTCCGTCGATCTCGCGCAGGGTTCCGCGCTTCCGATCGTCGTGCGCTCGGACCGCCCGGAGTTCACGCGCGCCATCGCCACCTGGCTCGATGCCTGCGAAGCACTGGCCTGGGGCCCGGAGGCGCCGACGGACGGCCGACGCTACTTGCTGATCGCCGACGGAGAAGGGCAGCGTGTGCCCTCCGCCTCGTCGACGATGATGTTTCTGACGTCGTCCGCGCAGCCGATGCTCAGCCGCTGGATGGTCTCCCCGGACCACCCGGTCGGCTCCTATCTGGATCCCCTGATGGTGGTGGCCGCCCCGCTGACGCGCGCGCTTGAGGCGGCTCCCGCCGGCACCCCGGTCATCGCCGCACTGCTGAACGGTCTCAACAGCCCTGTGGCGCTGGTGGAGGAGCGGGATGCGCACCGCAGCGTCTCGCTGCTGTTCAGCCCGGTGGGCGGCGAGCGCTCGACCCCGCTCTTGCTGGTGTTCCTCAACAGCCTTCGCTGGCTGATGGGGCGATCGGAGGCGGTGGCCGTCGGCGATCCGCTCGAGTCGAACCTGCTCGAACGCGTCTCGACCTGGCGACCGCTCGAAGAGGCCGCCCCTGCCGCGCGCGCCACACGCGTCGACCATCCGGTGGCCAACCTCCTCGTGCTCCTGGTGGTCCTGGTGCTGCTCGCGGAGTGGTGGCGGTATGCCGGTCAGGGACGCCACGCCCGTCCGCCCGCCGCGGTGAAATGAACGCGCTGCCGCTGCTGCTGGTCATCGGAGTGGCCGCGCTCATCGTGTGGATCGGCCGCCGATCGCCGCTCACCGGAAGGCGCAGGACGGTGGCGATGGCCAGCCGCCTGATCGCGGTGCTGGCGTTGTGCGCTGCGCTTTGGGGCGTGACGTATTCCCGGCTGCACGAGCTGCCCCGCCGCGTGATCTACCTCGTCGACCGCTCAGCCAGCATCGACGAGGCGCAGTTGGCGTGGATGGCGCGCCGCGTGGCTTCGCTGGAGGCGCTGCGTCCGGCGAAGGTGGAGCGGGCGCTGGTCGTCTTCGGCGCAACGACTCAGGTCCTGTTGCCGGTCGGCACCGAGCGGATGACCGATGCCGTCGCCCTCGAGCGCTTGTTGGCATCCGCATCAGTCGACCGGACGCACACCAGCCTGGAAGCCGGCGTGCTGGCATCATTGGCTCTGCTGAAGGCTGGCCGCGAAGCCGGCGTCGTGCTCCTCAGCGACGGGCGCGAAACAACCGGCAACGTCGCCGAAGTGCTCAGTTATGTCAGGCGGCTTGGCGTCGAGATCTTTTCGGTGGCTCCGCCGGTGGCGGCCCGGACCAGGACGGTGTGGGAAGAGCTGGTCGTGCCTCCGTCGGTCCGGAAAGGCGCTTCGGTGCCGGCGCAGCTGGTCGTGTGGAGCGGCTCCTCCGACGGAAAAGACGGGCAGGTGACGGTGCTCCTGAGCGGGGTCGCGGTCAAGCGCCAGCCGGTGGCGATCCGACCGGGATGGCAGGTCATCAGCGTGCCGGTGCCGGCGGTCCAGCGCGGAACGATGGCGCTCGAGGTGCGCCTGGCGGTCTCCGGAGAAGGGTTGGTGGAAGAGCGCCGCGCATATACCGAAGTGGAAGGCCCGCCTCGGGTGCTCATGGTGACGGATCGTCCGGCGGTGCTGCCGGCGCTGGCCACGGCGTTGCGTCGGCGCGACATGGAGCTGGCCTTCGCGCGCCCCCAGGAGCTGTCCGTTGACGCCGGTCAATTGCTCGACGAAGATGCCATCTTGCTCTTCAACGTGCCGAAGTCGTCGATCACCGCACCCCAGGCCGAGGCGCTGCGCGCCTATCTGGAGCAGTCCGGCGGCGGACTGGTGACCGTCGGCTTGGGCGGCGATTTGGCGCAGGAGCTCAATACCTCGGCGCCCCTCGATGCGCTGCTGCCGGTCCGGTTTGAACCGAAGGGGCTGGAAGAGGCCAAGCGCCGCGTCTGCATGGTGATGCTGATCGACCGATCCGCTTCGATGATCGGGCCGCGGATCGCCGCGACCAAGCGGGCCGCCGTCGAGCTGGTGAAGCAGCTCTCGCCCGAGGATCTGGTCGGCGTGCTGGCCTTCGACACGAAGCCGTACGTCATTGCCGAGGTTCAACAGGCGGGACAGGTAGCGCCATGGATCGTCGAGAAGCTGGTGAAACTCCGCTCCACCGGCGGCACCGACGTCTTTCCGGCGCTGGCCGCGGCGGCCAACCGGCTTGAGCTGACCGATGCCAAGCTGAAGCACATCATCCTGCTCTCCGACGGAAACACGCCGGTGCCGATGCAGGCGTACGAAGCGCTGCTGGAGTCGTTCCGGCAGAACGGCGTGACGATCAGTACCATCGGGATCGGGTCGGTCTTCATCAACACCGACTACCTGCAGTGGCTGGCGAAGTCGACCGGCGGCACCTACTACGAGCTGCACAGCCTCGAGGAGCTGCCCTCGCTCATCGCCCGCGACACGCAGGCAGCACTCGGCCGCCTGCCGTTCACCGAGGGGTTGTTCAAGCCCTCGCGTGCGTCCGCGACCGAGTGGTTCACCGAGATGCCCGATCTCCCGTCGCTCCGCGGCTACCTGACGGCGTCCGCCAAGCCCGGCGCGACGGTGGATGTGACCGTCAACGCCGGCGCGGGCGACGATCCGCTCTTCGCGCGCTGGGTGCTCGGCAAGGGGCGGGTGGTGTCGTTCACCTCGGATGCGGATACGCGCTGGTCGCCCGATTGGATCCGCTGGAACGGGTTCGAGGCCGGCTGGGCCCAGGTGGTGCGCTGGGCCATGCGGCCCCGGCTGACTGAGGAGCTGTTTGTTCGAGTGGAAGATGACCGCGGCAGCCCGCGCCTCGTGCTCGAAGGGGAGCTGCACGAGCCTCAGGGGGCGCTGGTGGCCGCTGAGGGAAGCGGGCGTATTCCGCTGTCGCTCATCGAGACGGGTCAATGGCGCTGGCACGCTGCGCTTGACCAGGCGCCCAGCGGCTGGTACCAGCTGGTGGTTGAGTCGCGCGCGCCTGGAGGGGGTGCTGCGGCTCCTCCGGTCTTCGCGAAGCGGTGGATCCAACTCGGGATCCCGCCCGCCTCGAAGGAGCTGACCGGGCAGCCGCCCCGCGAGGCGCTCCTGCAGCAGCTCGCGCGGGCGACCGCAGGCGCCTATGACACGCCGGATCTGGCCCTGCTGCCCCCGACCACCGAGGCGCTCACGAGAGAGCCGTTGCTGTTGTGGTGGCTGGCGCTGGCGATGCTCGCACTGCTCGTCGACGTGGCCGCCCGCGGCAACACCATGCTGTAACATGCGCAGAACATCCATCCCACCGTCTTCGAGGCGGGTCCTGCCGCCTGCGGGGCCTCCCCGCCGGCTGTCCTCGCTACGCGCGGCCCATGCAATGTCGTACGTTACTGCGTCCACTTTCGCCATGTCGAACGGACAGCCGGCCGGGGCCGCCCCTCCGGCGTCACCCGCCACTAGGGTTTTGGGGACAGTTCTCGTTTTACTGATTTGTTGTGTATGGTCTCGTGTTTCAGAAGGGGCGGGGCAGCTGCCGTCGCTGTTCCGCGGTGTGGTCGTTGCGGACAGCGGGCTCGGCGTGCGCGTGGTCAGCGTCGAGGAAGGCTCGCAGCCGCACCAGGCGGATCTGCGCGCCGAAGACGTCATCGTCCAGGTCGACGGCCGGGAGGTGCATTCGATCGACGAGTTCGCGATCCTCTCCCGCGCGATGAAGGGGCGCGCCACGCGCGCGACGGTGCGCGTACCATCGCGCTCTCGGGGACGATGCGGCGCAGCGCGACGCGCACTCGCGCGAGCAGCTCCGCGAGGCTGAACGGCTTGG
>Ga0209726_10003996_pt1 | contig 19331 bp, 9 predicted proteins | sample Subgrocontami54m_FD_187453 | JGI IMG/M metagenome (GOLD analysis project Ga0209726, IMG submission 187453) | Subsurface groundwater microbial communities from S. Glens Falls, New York, USA - GMW46 contaminated, 5.4 m (SPAdes) (version 3) | ecosystem: Environmental > Aquatic > Deep subsurface >... | reverse complement strand
CCGGATGTCGTGAGGCGTCGTCCCATCGGCGAGGCGAGTGGGATCGTTGTCGCGAAGATTGATGAACGCCCCGACCTGCCGCAGCAGGATTTTTCCCTTCACCACGTTGACTCCGTCATCGGGAGGCAGGACCTTGCCCGGATGGGGTTCCGGCGAGCTTTTGCCCCAATCCTGCATCGTGTGGTCATGCCCGGTCAGGCTGTGCTCATTGGACTTCTGCAACGGTGCGATGATCGCCACGTGTTGCTCCGTCGGCGGTGCGTACTCCTGCAGCCAGGCCGCATACGGCGGGATCGTCGTGTTCTGGGCGGCCGGATCGCCATACGTGGAGACGAAATTGTTGTAGCCCGCGGTCTGATCGTTCCAGGCCGCAATCGTTTGAGGGACCGTCTTGCCCGGGGCCGGCGCCACGAATCCCTGATAGTCCTTGAAGGAGCCGGACACATGGTACGTGTGATTGCCGGTGATGATCGCCGCACCCTTCGGGTTGATCTTGTTGAAGTCTCCCTTGACGTAGATGGCCTCCGGGCTGACCACCGTCAGGCCGCTGTTGAGGGTGTCTCCGGTCAGCCGGACCGGAACCTCGCTATAGACGACCGGCGGGTTCGCGGATCCGAGGCAGTTGGTCAGCAGGTTGGCGTCGATCTCCACGACGGTCACCATTTTGACCGTCGAGGGATTCGCGAAGGTGTGCGCGCTGAAGGCGCTGCTGCACGGCAGGGAGCTGAGGCCGGTCGTGTCGCTGATCGCAATATCCGCGGGTTGTGCCCCTCCCGGAGAGAACTTGTGGACGAAGGTGTCGATGTCATCGAGGACGCCGCCGCGCGGTGTGGCGCCCGTGTTGATTTCTTTCAGGAAGTCGGTGAAATCCGCCGGGGCGCTGGTGAGCCAGGCGGAGTAGTCCGCCGGGTTGTCGGTGGACTGCCAAGGGGTGGCCGAGCTGGTAGGCGCGGGGACCTCTTTCTTCTCCCACACACCCGTGACGCTGTTGTATTTGGAAATATAGATCGGCGCTTCGGTGGCCGGCGTGCCGGCGGTGCGGCGCAGCGCGCCGTAGATATTGATGCTCCCGGCTTGCACTTCAATGGCTTTCAGGGCCGGGGTCGTACCATGGTTGCCGCCCTCCAACGTCAAGTTACCTTCGACGTGGATGCGCCCGGTGCCTCCCTCAAAGGTCAATTTTTGCCCGTTGCGGAGCTCGACGTTGCCATCTACCAGCCACGCATACTGCAGGAGGCCCACCGGCTCAATCACCTCCGTCACGGTTGTCTGCACGCCGTTCGAGATGCCCACGGACTGAATCCGGACCATCGATGGATTCATGGGATCAGGTTGCGCATAGGCGGCGGCCGAGTCGCCTCCGAGTGGCAGGACGTACGCGCCTGTTCCGTCAATCGTGGCCCCGGAAAATGTGGGGATCGGCATGGAGCTGGCGGGGGTGTTGTCGGCGTTGCGCGTCAGAAAGGTCCAGCCCGCGTTACGGTTTTCCGCGAGCAAGACGTCGAGGCCGGCCTCCGCAGCGTGAAAGGATTTCGTCTTCTCCAGATAGCGAGTGCTCGCGCGTGATTCCACCAGAGCGCGAACCAGCATGACATTCGCGAGCGCAACCAGGCTGGCCAGCAACGTCATGGTCATGAGCAGGATGAACCCTTTGTTACGCGTTCGCATCCTCCACACCCTCCCGGGGATAAAAAATGCCGAACCTTCACCCTGGTTCGGCGGCTCGGCGATCCTCTTCCTGGTGCGGCAGCTTGGCTGTCCTAAGAGGACCCGTAGCTTTCCGGCCCTAGCTTGCGCTAGGTGTGGCGTTCTCGTCAGGAATCGATTGTCACCATAAGTTTACCTGAGGCTGGAGAAGGAAAACAAGCCATGCCCTGCACGGTTCCGCTTCCCCAGGGAACTGTGCTATCATAACAACTTCCCACCGATGCAATACCTCCTCGGTTCTCTTGGGTCGTTAAAGATTGCGGTGCCGCTGCTGGTTGCGATTGCGGGGGTGCTCGCTTGGGGCACGATCTACGAGGCCCGGTTCGGCACCTCGGCGGTCCAGCGGTTCGTGTACCACTCCTGGTGGTTTCAACTCCTGCTGGGGTTTCTCGGCGTCAACCTGGCGGTGGCCGCGCTGGGGCGGTATCCCTGGAAGCGCCGGCATCTGCCCTTCGTGCTGGCGCACCTGGGGATCATCCTGATTCTCCTGGGCGGCATCATCGGCGGGCGATTCGGGATCGAGGGGCAGTTGATCATTCCCGAGGGACGGGCCGAGCAAATCCTGGAACTGCCTGGCAACGTGCTCCTTGTGCATCAGCCCAATCCGGGCGTGCATCACGTGATCCCCACGCGCTTTGAAAGCCAGGCATGGGTCCATGAGCCGAACCTGACCTGGCCGGTGGTGTTGGGCGACCGGACGATTCAGGTGACGGCGGACCGGTATGCGCCCGATGCGGTGACGGAAGAAGAGATCACGGAGGATGGGACGGAGGCGAACCCCGCGGTGCGCGTGCAGCTGATGCATGAGGAGCAGCGGGACGAGCTGTGGCTGTTTGCCAGAGACCCGGAGCGGTTCGGCGCGGGATGGGGGGAAGCGCACGTCCTCTTTCTTGAGCCGGCCGGCGAGAGCCAGTTGAAGCAGCTCCTCGGGCAGGCCAAGGGCGAGGCGGCTCCCAGGGGAACGATCTCCGTGAAACTGCCAGGTATGAAGCGCGCGCGGGAGATTCCGGTGCCTGCGGACGCTACTCGCACTGTCGCCGTTGAGGGCACCCCCTACACGGTGATGTTCAAAGATTACTTCGCAGATTTCGCCATTACCGAAGAGGGGCCGGTGAGCCGGTCCGCCCAGCCGAACAACCCGGCGGTCTCGTTCGTCCTGACCGGGCCGGAGGGCACCGACGTATATCTGCTCTTCGCGTTGCATCCCGAATTTCAGGCGATGCACGGATTTAGCCACAAGATCTCAGGGGAGGTCGGCTACGCGCATGCGCCGGCCGCCTCGTTGCCGCCCAACGGCATCGGGTTGATCCGAGCGCCCTCCGGCGCGCTGATGGCCGTGCTGACCGGCGCCGGAGACCAGCGCCAGATCATCGATCCGGTGGAGATCGGCGCCTCGTACGCGCATTCTTGGTTGGGCTATCAGTTCAGCGTGGCGGCCTACTATCCAACCGCCCGGCTGACGCCGCGGATCACCAACCGCAGTAATGAGGTCCGGGCGGAAGCCGTGCACCTGACCGTGCGCGATGGCGAGCAGACAGCCGAGACGTGGCTGTCGCTGAGGGGCCGCGCTGAGCTGCCCCTGGGCGCTGAGCCGGTGACGGTGGAGTACCGGCCCGCGCAGCGGGAGTTGCCGGTGACGATCAAACTGCTCGACTTCCGCAAGATCGACTACCCGGGCACCCAGATGGCGGCCGGGTTCGAAAGCGACGTGGAGCTGACCGATTCGAAGCGGGGTCTCATCCTGATGCGCAAGATCAGCATGAACAAGCCGCTGCGCTATCGGGGGTTCAGCTTTTTCCAGTCCAGCTATATTGACGGGCCGACCCAGACGACCGTGCTCTCCGTCCGCAGCGATCCCGGCACCCCGCTGGTCTATGCCGGGTTCCTCATTGTCATCGCCGGCGTGGTGAGTCTCTTTCTGCGCCTGGGTTCTCCCGTTGCCGTGAAGGCCCGTCCATCCGCGAGGCGGAAACGCACAAGGAGTCGCTCCACATGAGACCGCTCAGCCCGCTGACAGCGCTCTTTGCCACGATGCTGCTTGCGTCGGACGTCTTCGCCGGCTCCACCCCGGCCGTTGCCGTCTCGCCCAAGGCGTTGCAACTGGTGCGCCTCATTGCGGTCCAGCATGACGGCCGGCACAAGCCGTTTGACAGCTTCGCGATGGAAATCCTGGCGCAGGTCACGGGCGCGCCGCGCATCGGGCGGGCGGATCCTGTCGCCACCGTGCTGTCGATCATGGCCGAGCCCGAACGCTGGCAGGACGCGCCGCTGCTCTCCATCCCCTTTGTCCCGCTGCGCGAGGCGCTGGGGATGAGCCGCAAGGCGACCCACGCGTCCTACAATGAGCTGATCGCCAGCCGGAAGCTGATGCGGCTGCTTCCAGACATCGTGGCCAAGCAGCAGCGGGACGAGAAACTTTCGATGCTCGAGAACGAAACGATGGACGCCTTCCAGCGGTTCGTCTCGCTCAGCAGGCTCTTTGAGCAGCACGTGGAGCTCGTGCCGCCTCCGGAGGGTTCGCCGGATCGCTCCTGGCTGCCGATTCTGCAGCCGCAGGGCTATGCGGCCGAGCCACAGCTGGCACTGCGGAATGGTTGGACCGGCCTGATTGAAGCGATTCGTTCGGGAGAGGCGTCATCGGTCGAGGCCTCCGCGGCTCAACTGGCCCAGGTCTTGCGCGCCGCCAACCCCTCGGCATATCCAGCATCATGGCGGCTTCGGTTGGAAGTCTTCTATAATCATGCCGGTCCATTCCGCATCGCCCGCGTGTTCTACCTGATCGGGGCGATCGGGTTTCTGCTGAGTCTCATGGCGCGCGCGCGATGGGGCGTGCCGACAGGGTGGGGCGGGCTGGTGGCCGGCTATGCCATCCACGGGGCGGGCATTGCCATGCGCGTGGTGTTGGGCGGACGCCCGCCCGTGTCGAACTTTTTCGAAACGATGCTGTGGCTGCCGTTTGTGGCGGTGACGCTGGGGCTGATCTTTGAGCGGCTCTACCGGATCCGGTATGCCGGGCTGGGCGCGGCCCTCCTGGCAGCCCTGACCCTCTTCCTGGCGGACTACGTGCCGCTGGACTCCAGCATCGTGCCGGTCGTGGCGGTGCTGCGCAGCAACCTCTGGTTGACGGTCCATGTCCTGACGATCGTGGCCAGCTACGGGGCGTTGGCGCTGGCGACGGTTGCCGCGCACGTCTACGGTACGCTCTATCTGATGGGCGGGCGCAAGCATCCGGCGCTGATCGCGTTGGACCTCTATCTGTACCGCACGATTCAGGTCGGTGTGGTGCTGCTGGCTGGGGGCGTCATGCTGGGCGCGGTGTGGGCCAACGCCTCCTGGGGCCGCTACTGGGGCTGGGATCCAAAAGAGACCTGGGCGCTCATTACGCTTCTGTGGTTCCTGGCGATTCTGCACGGACGGTTCGCCGGATGGATCCGGGGCGTGGGGGTCGCACTCAGCACGATCGGCGGGTTTCTCCTGCTGTTGGTGACCTATTACGGCGTCAGCTTCTACCTGGTGGGGCTGCACAGCTATGCCGGCGGCCACGCCAAGCCGCTGCCGTCTCTGCTGATCGGGTATCTGGTGCTTGAGGCGGTTTTCGTGGCCTGGGTCGCCGCCGCGGCACTCAGGAGGCGGGTCGCCTGATGCAGCATGTTCAGGACCGTGTAAACCTTTTTCGCCTGGTGGCGTCTAATCTGGTGAAGAAGGAGGCGCACAGATGATGAAGATGAGATGGTCAAGATGGCTGGTGGTCGCACTGCTGGCAGTACCGGTTGCGGCGCAGGCGGAGGATGAAGGAGCGGGCCCATCCGGGGGCACGGATCAGGGCGTCAGGGATCATGGGCGAGGCGAAGGCCGGGACGGAGTCGGCCAGGGCGGGGAGCATCGCCGGATCGGACCGGGAGTTCGTGCAGAGGAAGTTGAGCAGCTGCGGAAGCTGAAGGAGGAAAACCCCGAGGCGTTCCGCCAGGCCGTTGAGGAGCGTAAGGCGCAGGTGCGCGAGCGGCTTCAGCACCTGAAGGAGACGGACCCCGAAAAGTTTGAACGGATGCAAGAGCGGGTTCAGGGGCATCGGCGCGAACGGTTGGAGCGGCTGCGCGAGGAAAACCCCGAGCGGTTCCGTGAGGTGATGCAAGAGCGTCGCGCACATCTGAAGGAGCGGCTCAACCACCTGAAAGAGACCAACCCTGAGAAGTATGATGCGCTGATGAAGCGCCGGGAGGAGTGGAAAGATCGTCGCCAGGATCGCCGGGACAATGTCGGCGACCGCCGGGAAGACATCCGGGATCGCCGGGAGAATTTCCGCGACCGGCAAGAGGATGTGCAGGACCATCGCGAGGATATCCGTGATCGCCGAGAAGACGTGCTGGACCGCCGGGAAGACCGGTGGGACGCACAGCACGATGGCGGGCGGCTCGACCGGCTGGAGGATATCCGCGACCGGCAAGAGGATGTGCGCGATCGCCGGGAGGATGTCGGGGATCGCCGCGAAGACCACCGCGACCGGCGGGAGGACGTCCGGGATCATCGGGAGAATGTTCAGGATCGCCGGGAGCATACGGATCAGGGCGTGCGCGACCATGGCCGAGGGGAGGGGCGCGGAGGGGTCGGGCAGGGCGGCGAACACCGGATGGGCGGCCCGGGTCCTCGAGGCAACGGTCCTGGCCAAGGGATGAGTGGCACCGGTCCACGGGGCGGTGGGGGAGCCCGGGGCGGTGGCGGGCCGCGCGGCGGTGGCGGAAGTCGCCGGGGCGGCCGGTAACTCATGAGCCCATGGAGCGGCGCGATGCGATTTCCAGTGCTATACTGCGGGTCACGATGGGAGGCAGCGAAGCGGACACTATCCGGGCGATCCTGGCAGGCGATGTGGACCGCTATGCGGAGCTGGTGGATCGCTACCGGGCGGCCGCGCTGCGACTCGCCTTCAGCTTCGTGGGCAACTACGATGATGCCAAAGATATTGCGCAAGAGTCGTTTATCAGCGCGTATCAGGCGCTGGGCCGATTTCGCGTCGAGGCGAAGTTCTCCACCTGGCTCTTTCGGATCGTGGTTAATAAGTGCAAGGACAGCCGGAGGCAGCGAGCCCACCGGCCGCTGGTGGTGGCGGGCGTGGGCGAGCCTGAGCATGACAGTGAGGGCTCTGGAACGCTGTTTGTCGATGTGGATGATCCCGCAGCTGGCCCCAGCGCCCAGCTTGCCAATCGCGAACTGGCTCAACGGCTCAGCCAGGCGATTGGGCGGCTTCCCATGAAACAGCGCACCGCGTTTCTGCTGCATCACGTGCACGGCTGTTCTCTTGAGGAGACGGCGGAGATGATGGGGTGCCGACTGGGCACGGTCAAAGCCCAGGTGTTCCGCGCCACCGCCTCTCTGCGCGACCAGTTGGCCCCATGGGTGGCCCAGGAGGGGATCTGATGGACTTCATGGCGTGGTTCCGCGACTGGCTGTCCCGCCATCCGCTCAAGGAGCTGGACCCGTCCCAGCATTCCCGCTTCACCGCAGAGGTGATGACGCGCGTCAGGCGGCTTTCCCAGCCTCAACCAGGGCAGGCGCCTGCACCATGGTCGCCGGCGCGGTGGGTTGTCTGGCCAAGCCTGGCGTTGGCCGCCGCCGGCCTGGTGATAGCGCTGACGCTCCATCGGCCAGGCGCTGAGCCGGAGATGGTTCGCACGACTCCCCAATCAACTCCATTGATGCTGGCTGAGGGGCCATCCGATGATGAGCGGTGGCTTGAGCAAACCCTCCTCCTGCTGGAGGATCTGGACGAATCGGCGGCCTCCGATGGTTCCGTGGATGAAGATGCGCAACTCCTGGATGAGTTGGAGCAGCTTGAACAGGAAGAGGTTGCGACTCGCTCATAGCGGTTGATCGGCCTCTTGCGCAGCTAATGCCAGGCACCACGCGGTGCCTGGCTCTTTTTTTCTCCCGGCCTTGTTGCAAGGGGGAAGAGGCAGGTATACTTTCGGAAGGGAATGATAAAGACGCATAAAAGTACTTAGGGGGATCCGATGCAGAAACAGCTCCTGGTGATCGATGATGAACCCAAGGTTTGCAAGGCCTTAACCGCGCTGTTTGTCGAACGCGGTTTTCGCGTGAGCACGGCATCCAGCGGACAGGACGGGCTTGACCAGATTGCCCGCACGCCGGCGGACATTGTCTTGCTGGACCTGAAGCTGCCGGACTCCTCCGGGCTGGACATCCTCTCTGAGCTGAAAAGCCGCTTTCCCAACCTGCGGATTGTCGTCATCAGCGGCGCAGCGGACCAGAAGACCATTCAGCAAGCGATGGAGCGGGGGGCGAGCGATTACCTGCCGAAGCCGTTCGACTTTGATCGGTGTTTCTATGTCGCGATGGGCATCGAGACGGCGGACATCACGTTGATGGCGGTGCCGCCCGAGGCGCTGGCGAAGGTGCCGGCGGCGGTGGCCCAGCGCTACAACGTGCTGCCTGTGGAGTGGCGCGAGGGGGTCTTGAAGCTGGCGATGGCCGATCCTCTTGACGTCCAACGGCTCGATGAGCTCAAAACGATCCTAGCGTGTGAGGTGAAGCCGCTGGCGGTTACCGGCGGGGACCTCACCGAAGTGATCCGGCGCACCTACGGGATGGGGGCGGAACTGGTTCCGAACGAGGGCGCACCCGCCTCGGCGCAGGCCGCACCTGCGCCCGCTACGGTGCGGGAGCGGGCGGTCGAGGACGCCAGCGGCGTCATCGGCCTCGTGAACGACCTGTTGCGGCACGCGCATCTGAACCGGGCGACGGACCTCCATTTAGGCAACGGACCGGAAGGGCCGTGGATCCGCGAGCGGATCGACGGCATCCTCTACGAGGTGCCGGTGGCCAAGACGTTCAGGACGCTGTATCTCAGCGTGGTCTCCCGGATCAAGGTGATGGCGGGCCTGGATATCGCCGAGCACCGGCTGCCGCAGGATGGCCGAATCTGGTCCGACATCCGCTCCACCAAGCTAGATCTGCGCGTCTCGGTGTTGCCGACCCCGCACGGGGAGAACGTGGCGATTCGGCTGATCGAGCCCTCCCGGCTGCTGCACGTCGACCAGCTTGGGTTCAACGCGGACCAGCTGCGCCAGGTCGAAACGCTGCTCGCCAAGCCGACCGGGTCGCTGATCGTCACCGGCCCCACCGGTTCGGGCAAGTCGACCACACTGTACGCCTTTCTTTCAAAACTGAATACCGGCAAGGTCAACATCGTCACGATCGAGGATCCGGTCGAGCATGAGCTGGCCGGCCTGACGCAGATCCAGGTGCACCCCAAGACCGGGCTCACCTTCGCCACGGGATTGCGCTCGATTCTCCGACACGATCCGAACATCATCATGGTGGGCGAGATCCGGGATCAGGAGACCGCGAGCCTGGCGATCCGCTCTTCGCTCACTGGTCACCAGGTGCTCTCGACGCTGCACACCAACGATGCGGCCAGTGGAGTGACCCGGCTGCTCGACTTGGGGATCGAACCGTTCCTGCTCTGCTCGACGGTCACCGGCCTGATTTCGCAGCGGCTGGTGCGCCGGCTATGCGCGTCCTGCCGCGAGCCGGTCGACGTCGAAGCCGCCAGCCTGAGCCACGTCGGCATCACCCTGCCGTCGACGGCACGCGACATCCGGGTCTGGCGCGCGCGCGGCTGCAAGGAGTGCCGGCAGACCGGCTACCACGGGCGCGTGGCGGTCTTCGAAGTGCTCCTCGTCGACCACCATGTCCGCTCGCTCATCATCAAGCGAACCTCGAGCACCCAGATCCGCCAGTCGGCGATGGCCAACGGCATGCAGAGCCTGATGCAGACGGCGTGGGAAAACGTGCGCACGGGCGTGACCAGCCTCGAAGAACTGATCCGTATTCTTCCCCCCGAACAGCGATAATCTCTCGATAGGTCGCCGGAGAACTTTTTCACGCGCGGCTCTTGTCAGTCGCAAAACCGGTCAGGTATAGTTCAATTACGTTCACAATTGAGACGACCAGCGGGCACGCCCCACGGTAACGTGGGAAGGGAACAGCCGCGCGTCCTGTAAAGCTGGATCACCGGGCACGACCAGCCGGTGATTCGCAGACTTTGACACGGATTGCCGGGCTACCAGCGAGTGGTAGCCCGGCTTTTTTCTTGCTCGTGGTGTTTGGCGCACGCGGGAGGGCAGGCAGTGATGCATCGGATGCGGATCGTGAGGGGCACGGAGAACGCGGGCACGATATCGGGCAGCATGGGAATGGGGAAGGGTCAGGTCTTCGGGGTCGCGGTCCGCGCGCTGCGGATGGCGCTTGGGCTGGCTGTATGTGTTGCTGCAGTCGCCCACCCGGTGGCCGCTGATCCTTCGCCGACCGGCCGCACGCCGAAACTGTTTTGGACGCCGGAACGCCAGGCCGTGTGGAACCGGATGCGCAGCGAGAACCACCCCTGGTGGAGGCAGATCAAGGACAACGCGGATGTGTCGGCGACCTCGAGCGCGCGCTACGCGGACTTGGGCCAATGGGCCACGATGGCGTACCAGGTGACCGGCGATCCCGTCTATGCCCAAAAGGCGTGGCATGAGGCCCAATCGAAGCTCGATGGCACGACAGCACCCGATAGCAGCCGGAACTTCACCCGGGAGCATTTCATCGAGTATGCCTGGATGTACGACTGGCTCTACCCCGGCTTGACCGCGTCCCAGCGCGCTCAGTGGATCGACAGCCTGAACTACTGGGCCGATCTGTGTCTGGGTCGGGGGGCGACCACCTGGGGCACCCGCCTGAGCGACTCGGATGAAACGACCGGGCACTACTTCGGCTTGGTCCTCTGGGATCTGGCGAGCGCGGCTGATAACCCGCAGGCCGGCACGCTCATTGCCCACTCCAAGACCGGCGGCCTGGACAAAACAGGCAACAGCCGCAACAACATGCGCAATGCCGTTGCCGACTACGTGCGGCGCTCCGAAGGCGGGGTCTGGATCGAAGCCAGCAAATACAACATGGGCAGCCTGCAGCTGCTGCTGATGGGCGCCGAAGGCGTGAAGACGGCCACCGGGGTCGACCATTTTCCGGAGCTGGGGCCGTTTCTCAAGGATGTGGCGCTGGCCCAGATGCATGAGGTGACTCCTGACCTGCGCAAGGCGTTTCAATGGGGCGATAACGAGGAGCCGCGCAGCCTGAACCGCGACCGGCGTGTCGCGCTGCTGGCCATGTTGGCCGGGCTGCTCCAGGGCGATGCGAGCATCGGTCCGTACATCAACAACTTCCGCGCCGCGATTCAAGGGGGGGACGAACCGCATTTTCGCTGGATGATCCTCGGCAATCCCTACGCCGCCTCCGCCGATTTCCGGACAGCCATCGGTCTCGGCCACAACGCGCCCGGCATGGGGATCCTGCTGGCCCGCGACACGTCGCAGTCCACAGGCAGCCTGTTCGCCTCGCACATGGCGAGTTTGTCCACGGTGGACCATGAGGTCCATCATCTCAGCAACTTCGATCTCTACCGCGACGGGGAGTTCGCGGTGACGCACGTCATCGGCTATGACGCGAACGAAGCCGAGCACCACAACTCGATGCTGCTGGCCGGACTCTCCGACATGGCCGAGGCGCGCGGGCCGGTCGCATCCGAGATCGGCGCGGACGGCTCGTACGCCTACCACGTCGGCGCCACCGGAGGCAATCGCAACAAGGACGGCTACTACAACCCGCCGCCACGCTTCGTCCATGAGTGGAGTCGCAGCCTGCTCTATCTGCCCAGCGCGGATCAGCGCTCCGACACCGTCGTCGTCGTGGACCGCGTCAATACGGAGGACCCCTCCGTCCTGACCGGATTGGACCGTTACCGGGCAGAGGACCAAAATCGCATCACCGGCGCGCCGGCACTCAAGCAGTGGATCATCCATGCGCCGGTGTCACCGACGCTGGGCTCGGACACCATCACCTGGCAGACCGCCGGCGGGCAAACGGTGCGCGTCAATACGCTGCTGCCGCTCACCCACAGCCGGAATATCTATGACGAGGGATCGATGGGGCTCAAGGGCACCATCCGCGCCGAGGAACGGCACTTTCAGGTGCGCATTGCGCCCTCGACCGAGCGGCAATGGGACACCTTTTTGAACGTGGTGCAGGCCTATGACAGCGGGGTGGCACTGACGAACACGCTCGTGACCAGCACCAATGGAGCCGCAAGCGGAGTGCTGCTCAAACGGCCGGGCCAGCCCAATGCGGTGGCGCTGTTCAATGCCGCGCAGGGACCGGATCTGCCGCCGAGCAAAAAGGTCAACGGCTATCTGGACGTCGACCCGGCCCTGCTCGGAATGCTGAAAACGAACCGGCTGCTCTCCGCCGGCTATCAGGTCACGTGGGCCTCAGACACCTCCTCGACCGCGGTCTTTCTGGCGGATCTGAACCCCGCCAAGCAGTGGCTCATCACCGTGGATAATCTCCAGGAGAAGCCGCTGGCGGTCAGCCCGCAGGGCCTAGCCCGTCTGACGGTGTCCGGCTCCGGCCTGCACGTGCTGATCGTGCGCGTCTCGGGCGACGTCACCGACGCCGTAGCGCCAGTCATTTCCGGCATCCAGGTGGCCAATGTCACCGCGACTGGGGCCCTGATCACCTGGACGACGGATGAGTCGGCAAGTGGTGTTGTGGCATACGGTACGACTGCCAGCTATGGGCAGGCGACGCCTTCCGGAGCGCTCATGACGACCCACAGCGCGTCGGTGACCGGATTGACCGCTGGGACGACGTACCATTTCCAGGTGCGCGCCACGGATGCCGCTGGCAACGCCGCGTCCTCAGGGGACGGCAGCTTCACCACCGCATCGGCCGCGACCGCCAGCTTCTTCGAAACCGGCGGTCAGGTCGCAATTGAGGCGGAGCGCTTCGATGCGAAGATCGCTCGCGGCGGCCAGGACTGGGTGTTTGAAACGGCCACCATCGGCTACGAGGGCAGCGGATATCTCCGGGCCCTGCCTAACCTCGGAACGAACGCTGCGACGGGCTATGTGACCACCAGCCCTGAGCTCGTCTACAACGTGCAGTTTGCAACCCCCGGCACCTACTACGTCTGGATCCGCGGACAGGCGGATTCGACCAACGATGACTCCGTCAACGTGGGCATCGATGGGGCGGGGCCGAGCACGTGCGACCGGATCGGCGATTTTCCGGCCGGCTGGGGATGGCTCCAGTCCACGATGGACGTGGTGGTGGCCACCCTGACGGTGCCCTCCGCCGGGCTGCACACGATCCATGTCTGGATGCGCCAGGACGGGTTGCGGGTCGACCGGATCCTCCTGCGGATGGACAGCTCCACGACCCCACCGGACGGCTCAGGGCCGCCTCCGACGGTCAATCAGGCGCCGGTTCTCAACGCTATCGGTGCGCAGGCGGTGACGGTCGGGCAGACGCTGACGATTGCTCCATCGGCGGTGGATCCCAACGGGGATGCCATGACATTCTCGGTGGCACCGCTGCCGACCGGGGCGGTCATGAACAGCCCGTTCACCTGGACGCCGATCCTGAGCCAGGCAGGAACGTACACGCTCACGTTCACCGTCTCAGACGGGCAGCTGACGGACAGCGAAGCGGTGACCGTGACCGTGGCGGCACCGGCGTCCAATCAGCCGCCCCAAGTCAATGCCGGATCCAACCAGACCATCACGCTGCCCGGGACGGCCAGCCTGGCCGGCACCGCCAACGATGATGGCCTGCCGTCGACCGGGTCGCTGAGCCTGCAGTGGACGAAAGTGAGCGGCCCGGGGACGGTGAGCTTCACCAGCCCGACGGCTGCGGCGACCGGAGCGTCGTTCTCCGTCGAGGGCGCCTACGTGCTCCGTTTGCAGGCGAACGACGGGCTCTTAAACGCGAGCGATGACGTCTCGGTGACCGTGCAGGCAGCACCGGCATCCGGCTCGCTGATCACCGATGCGTGGGTCGTCACCGGTGAGCGGATTCGGGTGGATGAGCTGGCGGTCGGCAAGACGGTGTTCATCGACCGGGCCTACACCTTTACGTCGATCCCCTCCGGACTGGCCGGCCAACCGTTCATCCGGATGGCCAACGACGACAAGTACCAGAAGGGCTCGGGCTACCTGACGTTCACGCTGACCGATGCGGCCACAGTGTATGTGGCCTTTTCCTCCGTTACCACGAATGTGCCGAAATGGCTGAACTCGTGGACGAAGACCAGCCAGATCCTCGGCACGACCGATACGCCGCGCGTCCTGTACCGGCGCTCGTACCCGGCCGGCACCGTCACGCTCGGCGGCAACGGAGGGTTGTGGAAGATCGACGCCTTCAGCCAGTACAGCGTGATCGCGGTTCCCGAGTAAGACGCACAAGGGTTCTCCTAAGATAAGGGCCGTCATGCGAGGCATGACGGCCCTTGTGCTGTCTCTCAACACAACGTCGCAGAAATACCATCTCGCACACCTTCCGGCCCATTCCAGGCAATATCTTTCACGCAACATATTGTAAAACAAATAGTTAAGTAAGACTCATCTGGCACGGTATCTGCTTAATACTTTATCTATCATGCTATTTAATTCGTTCACCTTCGTTGTCTTCGCCATCCTGTTTTTCAGTGTCTGGGCGATGCTGCGCAAGCAGACCCACCGGTTGTTCTGGCTGACGGCGATGTCGCTGCTGTTTTATGGGTGGGGGGACTGGCGGTTTCTCTTTCTGCTGCTCGCCAACGGCCTGGTGGACTTCGGCGCGGCTCTCCTGATCGAACGGTTTCCGGCGCGAAAACGGTTATGGCTGCTGCTGTCGCTCTCCAGCAACGTCGGCTGTCTGGCCGCCTTTAAGTACCTCGGGTTTTTCACGGTCAACCTGAACGCAGCTTTAGAGGCGCTCGGCGCCGGGCACTTCCCGATCATCCAGCTCGTGCTGCCCTTCGGCATCAGTTTCTACACCTTCCATTCGATGAGCTACACCATCGATGTCTACCGGGGCCATTTTCGCCCGGTGCACAGCCTCCTGCACTTCCTGTCCTTCCTGTCCTTGTTTCCCGCGCTGGTGGCCGGCCCGATCATGCGGGGGGCGAGCCTGCTGCCGCAGTTGGTGGAGTTCCGCCGGACCACCGAGGAGAGCCGTTGGAGCGGCCTGAAGCTCATCGCCCAGGGGTTGTTCATGAAGATGGTCATCGCGGACAACGTCGCGCCTATCGTGAACGAGGCGTTCAACCAGGCCGCGCCGGTCGCCTCAATGCCGTTTTGGTGGATCATTATCACGATGTTCGCCATGCAGATTTACTGTGATTTCTGCGGCTACAGCCTCATCGCCCTCGGCTTGGGCCGGTGGATCGGGCTGGAGCTGCCGGAGAATTTCCGCCACCCCTACCTCGCGCTCAGCGTCAAGGAATTTTGGACCCGTTGGCACATCTCCCTGTCCACCTGGTTCCGCGATTACGTCTACATCCCGCTTGGCGGTTCGCGCGACGGCTCGGCTGCCGCCTACCGCAACATGTGGATCACGATGCTGATTTCCGGCCTGTGGCACGGGGCGGCCTGGACCTTCATCATCTGGGGCGCGCTGCACGCCGGCTTCCTGACGATCGAGCGGCTCTTCAAGCTTCAGGAATTCCTGGCGCGATTCACTTTCGGGCGAGTCCTGTCATGGATCCTGCTCATCGTGCAGGTGTGGATGGGATGGGTGTTTTTCCGCTCCGAATCGCTCAGCCAGGCGCTGCAAACCGTGGGGATCATGTGGAACGTCCGAGACTGGAACCTCGCCCCGGTGGCTGAGCTGCTGGCGCTGAACCAGCGGGCCATTGCCGCACTTGGGCTTGGCGTGCTGATGGAGCTGGGCGCCGCCCTCCGCGTCAGCCGCCTCCGATTCCCGCGTCTGGCGCCATTGAGCATTCCCGCGCCGGTCGCTGTGGCTCTGGTGCTTGTGACCTGCGTCTACTGGCGTGGTCCAGGCAGCGCGTTCATTTACTTCCAGTTCTAAGATGGCGATAATGAGATGAAACTGGATCTGACCGCAAGAACTCTCCTGCTGGCTGCCGGGTTCATTCTGCTGGCCGGCGCTCTCAGATCAGGCACCGTGATGGGCGCGCACCTGCCGGAGGCCTTTTGGGCACAGAAGCTGCTCTGGGACCGCGAGTTCGACATCGTGATTGCGGGAGATTCCCGGGTCTACCGGGGCGTGTCTCCGGAGGCCATGGAGTCCGCGTTGCCGGACAGGCGTATTGCAAATTTCGGCTTCAGCGCCTGCGGCTTTTCGAAGCCGTATCTCAAGGCGACGGAGGCATTGCTGGACCACAACAGCACCCAGCCCACCATCATTCTGGGGGTGACCGCGAGTACCCTCACCCCGTCAGCGACGAAGGAGAACGGCTTCCTCAGCCTGCGGAAGCTGCGGCAGTTCCAGCTGGCACAGTTGGCGTTGCTGGGCCGCGTGTCGTTCTTCTTCAGCCCGTACGATCTGGAGGAAGTGCAGAATCTGTTCCGGAAGAGTAAGGTCGGCTACACCCTCGTGTGGCATACGGATGGCTGGGTGCAATCACGAAAAGTACCGGAAGATCCCACGGAGGCGGTGCGGATCTACCGGCGCCAGGCCAAGAAAGCCCGCTGGCGGAGCCGGGTCTCGGAGCCGATTGTGGCGAATCTGCTTGAGACGGTCCGCGAGTGGCGTCGGCGCGGCATTCTCGTCTACGCGTTCCGCCCTCCCACCCCGCAAGCGATGGTCGAGGTTGAAACTACCTTCATGAAGTTTGATGAAGCGGCGTTTGTCCAGCAGTTCCAAGAGGCGGGCGGGGTATGGCTGCCGTTTCAGGCCGAGCAGTACCACAGTTATGACGGCAGCCATCTGCGGGACGACGCCGCCGTCGAATTTTCAACAGACCTAGGGAGAGCGCTCCGACGCGCCGACTTGGCACAGGCCATCAGATGAATCACCGTCGGCTTGGGGGACTGGTCCTGTGCCTGGGCATCGCCCTCGGTATTCCGCTGGCGGCTGCTGAGGCCGCAGATTCTACGCCTCCCACCGTATCCATCACCGCCCCCTCGAATGGCACCACCGTTTTCGGAGGCATCGCCGTGACCGCCGATGCCACCGATGATGTCGGGGTGGTCGGCGTCCAGTTCCTGAAGGACGGCTCGCCGCTCGGCGCCGAGGACACCACGGCCCCCTACGCCGTCTCCTGGAACACCACCTCCGCTGACAACGGGTCGCATACGCTGACTGCACGGGCCCGGGACGCCGTCGGCCATCTCACCACCTCCTTGGCGGTCACGATCACCGTCCTGAACGATGGCTCCACGGCCCAAATCGGCCAATGGGCGCCGCCGGTCACACTGCCCATCGTGCCGGTGCACATGACCCTGCTGCCGACCGGCAAGATCCTGATGTGGGACTCCTCGGACGATCACGACGGACCGCCCCCGGACATCATCCCGCGGCTGTGGGACCCCTCCGCCAATACCATCGTGAACGTCTCCAGGGAGGAGTCGGTCCTGTTCTGCGCCCATCACACGCTCCTGTCGGACAACCGATTCTTCGTCAGCGGGGGGCATGGCGAATTCGGGGAGGATGGGACGGTGCAGACCAGCCAGTTCAATATTCTTACCAATGTCTGGACCCGCCTGGCTGACATGCGGTTTCCCCGGTGGTATCCGACCGACGTGCTGCTCGGCGATGGCCGCGTCTTGACCCTGAGCGGGAACATCGACAACAACATCTGGGCGGATGTCCCTGAGGTATACGATCCGACGGCCGACCAGTGGACCATTCTCCGGGAAATCGACATGGCTGCCTTTCGTCCCGAGCTGACGGAAGATTATCTGGCCGCGCACCTGTTGCCCGATGGCACGGTCTACGTGCTGAATCCCGACAACGGCCAAACCCGGCTCCTAAATGTGACCCAGCGCACATTGGTGGACGGCGAGACCGCCCCTCTGGGCTGGTTTGCCACGTCGATGTACCGGCCTGGCAAGGTCCTCATTACCGGCGGCGGCGACCCTGCGGTCTCTCCCGACGCCCAGAAGACCGCGCTGGTCATCGACCAGACGCAGGGCACCCCGGCCTGGCGGCCCACCAGTTCCATGCACTTTCCTCGATTCCAACATAACCTCGTCCTGCTGCCAGACGGGACAGTTCTGGCGCTCGGCGGAATCACCACGCTCAACAAAATATCCACCGTGGGCACGCTCGAGGCTGAGGTATGGAATCCAGACACCGAGGCGTGGACGCAGCTGGGGGCGATGCAGCATCCGCGTCTCTACCACTCCACCGCGTTGCTGCTGCCGGATGGACGGGTGGTGGCGGCCGGAGGCGGCGGCATCGAGGCGGTCACCGACTACTTCAGCGCGGAGTTCTACTCCCCGGCCTACCTGTTCCGCGGGGCGCGGCCGGTCATTACGAGCGCGCCATCCACGCTCAACTATGGCCAGACCTTCACCGTGCAGACGCCAGATGCCAACGCCATTGCATCCGTAGTGCTGATTCCGCTGGGGTCGACCACGCACACGATCGACTCCACCCAGCGCTACGTGCCGCTGAGCTTCACCCAGGGTGCGGGCCAGCTGTTCGTCCAGGCTCCGGCGGACCCCGATGCGGCGCCGCCCACGTACTACATGCTCTTTGCCATGAACGACTCGGGTGTTCCCGCGATCGCCCCGATCGTTCAGCTGCCCGCGGCGCCGATTACCCCAGCACCCCAGGAAGCCTATTCGGAGACGGGTGGGCAAGTCGTAATGGAGGCGGAACACTACGACCAGCAGATCGCCCGCGGTGGTCAGGATTGGTTCATCCAGGTCGCCAAGTCGGGCTATTCGAAATCAAGCTACGTCCAGGTCCTGCCGGATCTCGACACCCAGTACGATACCGGTTATGTCGGCACCGCCCCTGAGCTGGTGTTCAACATTGAGTTTACGACCCCTGGCACCTATTACGTCTGGATCCGCGGGCATGCTACTGACGGTGGAGATGACTCGCTCCACGCAGGGCTGGATGGCGCCGGCCCGGCGTCGGCCGACCGGATCACAGGGTTCTTCAAACCCAACTGGATCTGGCTGCGGGATACGAAGGATAATGGCCCATCGGCGACCCTCACCATCCCGAGTGCCGGGCTGCACACCTTCCATCTGTGGATGCGGGAAGACGGCATGCGCGTCGATAAGATTCTCTTGCGCATGGACGGCTCCGCCACCGCCCCGGGCGGGATCGGACCGGCGGAAAGCCCTCGGGTAGTGGCAGGATCCCCGCCTCCGCCCGATACCACCCCCCCGCTGATAACAGGGGTCGCGGTGTCGACCGTCACCGCCACGACCGCCACGATTACGTGGATCACGGATGAGCCCGCCACCTCGCAGGTGGACTACGGCTCAACGGCGTCCTACGGCTCCAGCACGCCGCTGGATAGCGCGCTGGTCACCAGCCACAGTGTCACCCTGACCGGGTTGACTTCCGGCGCCCTCCACCACTTCCAGACGCGCTCGACGGATGCATGGACCAACACGAACACCTCTTCGGACGGAACATTCACCACCTCTTCCGGCGGTGGAGGTTCTCAGGCCTTTCAGGAGTCCGGCGGCCAGGTCGTCATTGAAATTGAGCACTACGATCAAAACACCCCCCGCGGCGGCAAGGACTGGGCGCTGCAGACGAGCAAGACCGGCTTCTCCGGGACCGGCTACCTCGAAGCCTTGCCCGACACCGACATCAACATC
>Ga0209726_10003991_pt1 | contig 19341 bp, 19 predicted proteins | sample Subgrocontami54m_FD_187453 | JGI IMG/M metagenome (GOLD analysis project Ga0209726, IMG submission 187453) | Subsurface groundwater microbial communities from S. Glens Falls, New York, USA - GMW46 contaminated, 5.4 m (SPAdes) (version 3) | ecosystem: Environmental > Aquatic > Deep subsurface >... | reverse complement strand
CATTCTGGACGACTTGTTCAAGATCCGCCTGTTCTTCAAGACCATGCTGCCCGTACTCGGCTCGCTGCCGCTTGTCGCCATCCAAGCCGGCGAAAGCATCCTCAAACTGCCGATTTTTGGTTTCATCAACTTCGGCCCGGCCTACCACTTCATCTTAGTCCCGCTCGGCGTCACCGGAGCGGCAAACGCCGCCAACCTCACCGCGGGCTACAACGGCCTGGAAGCCGGATTCGGCGCCATCGCGTTTTCCACCCTGCTGATCATCGCCATCCACAGCGGGTCCTTTCCCGCCGCGTTCCTTTTGGCCGCAGGATTGGGCGCGTGCCTCGCCTTCCTGATATTCAACTGGCACCCTGCCAAAATCTTTCCCGGCGACGTGGGCACGTTGAGCATCGGCGCCCTGCTTGCCGCCGCCGTCATCATCGGCAACATGGAAAAATACGGGCTCATCCTGCTGATCCCCGCATTCTACGAATTGGTTGCCACGGTGTACTACTCCATCAAAGGCGTCGCGCGACGCAAAGCCGTCCACAGCCCTCACATCGCGCCGGACGGCGCCTTGAGCCCGCCGAAAGGCTCCGAATATTATAACCTGCCGCACTTCATACTCTCACGCAAATCCTTGCGCGAGCCCCAACTGGTCCTCGTCTACCTTTCCTTGTTCGCATTGTCGGGCACGCTGGCATTGGCGGCGTACGCATTGGGAATCTGAATAAAAAAAAAGCCAAAAATCCGTCCACTCATTCGGCGCTAAAGCGCATGAATCGCAAAAACCAAGTTACAAGGCAACACCATGGGCATCACGGAAAAAATCACCGAAATCGAAGACCAGATGGCCAAGACCCAGAAAAACAAGGCCACCGAACACCACTTGGGCGTCCTCAAAGCGAAATTGGCAAAGCTGAAGCGCGAGCAACTCTCCGGTGGCAGCGGGGGCAAAGGCAAGGGAGGCGGTACGGGCGGTTTTTCGGTCAAAAAAGCCGGCAACGCCACCGTCGTGTTCATCGGTTTACCTTCCGTGGGTAAGTCCACGCTTTTGAACGCGATGACGGGCGCCAAAAGCAAGATGGCCGCCTACGCATTCACCACGGTGACGTGCATCCCCGGCATCCTGCACTACAAAGGGGCGCAGATCCAATTGTTGGACTTGCCGGGCATCATCGCCGGCGCGAAGTCCGGCGTGGGACGCGGACGGGAAGTGCTGGCCGTCGCACGCAATGCCGACTTGGTGTTGCTGATCGTCGACGTGTTTGACCCGGATTACGCGGAAAAACTCAAAGGAGAACTCGAAGGCATCGGCATCCGCCTCGATGAACCGCCCCCGGACATCAAAATCGAGCCGGTCATGCGCGGGGGTCTCGACATCGCATTCACCAAAAAGCAAAGCCATCTGGACGCGCGCCTGGTCACCGGCGTCGTCAACGAATACGGCATATTCAACGGATCGGTGACCATCCGACAAGACGCCACCGTCGACCAACTCATCGACGTGCTGGTCGGCAACCGCAAGTACATCCCGTCATTGGTCGTCGTCAACAAAGTCGACCTCGCCCAAAAAGGAACCTTGAACGGCTTGCCGCTCGATTACATCCCCATCTCGGCGCAAAACGCGCAGAACCTGGAAGTCCTCAAGGAAACCATCTACCAAAAACTCCAGCTCATCCGCATCTACACCAAGACGCGGTTCAAAGGCGTGGACAAAGACGACCCCATGCTCGTAAAAACCGGAACGACCATTGCCGACGTGTGCGACTTGATCCACCGCGACTTACGTTCCTTGTTCAAATACGCCCACATCTGGGGCAAATCGGCCAAACACCCGGGACAGAAAGTGGGCCTCACCCACGTCCTGCAAGACGAAGACATCTTCCAAATCTATAAGAAGTAACAGTTAGTGAATTCATCACACGAAATAACCCATTGAATCGATAAACGGAAAATTGGACGAATATTCGTGAAGGGTGCACTGAGTTGCGGGTTGGATTTCCATTGAAAACCGTATCGCTCGTCCTACTGTTTGCCTTTGCAGTTGCCTTAAACGCCGATCTGGGTTCCGATCCAAATGGTCCGTTGAGATTGGGTCCTTTTTCAAGTCTTGATACGTCGCAGCAAGTTGCGCTGCAGTTTGAAAAGTGGGTGTCCGGTTCTTCAGTATTCACGATAAATAATTTTGGAGAAGCCACCGCATGTTTTTCATTTTACGAAGATGGACCTCTCGTAAAAAAAGATGTACCTACTTTAAAGCCAGGGAACGAGCTTGGGCCTTTTTTTGCCCAGGCCAAGCTGAATAAAAACGCCCAGCTCAAATTCCAGGTGAAGTATGACCCATTGTGTCCGGTTTGCGGAAAACCCAGCTACCTAGAAATAGCGCCAATGGACTCGCCGTATTCCACCAAACGAATTGAGTTCTTGATTCCATGCCAAGCCAACCACGTGGTAGCATATAACGGAAAAAAAGACGACAAATTCAACGTGGTCTTACGAAAATATATGAATGCGTTAGCAAAAGAAGGCCTGAGCACGCGGTTCGTAAACTTCCAAGACCCGGCTACCGGAAAAAGTTTTGCCTTCGACATGCCGAAAAAGGATTGGAAAACATTCAAAACAGCATTCGACAAGATTCAAACCAAAACGCAAAACAAATACCTGCTCATACTTGGCGGAGTTGACCAAATCCCTCAACCTCGGCATTACACGGGTAAAGATCCAACCCGCGCAATCCCCGATTCAGTGGCCAGTGACGACTGCTATGGATCTCGAAATCCCAGCTGTACAGAAAAGACCAAGCCGGATATTGCCGTTGGTCGTTTTCCGACCTCAGCAGACCAGTCAAAAAAAACCACCTTTTTGCAAAACCTTTTGGAGATGAACATCAAAAACAGGCATAAAACGACCTCCCGGTTTACCCTAATCTCCGACTCGTGCGGAACACCAGGGGGGTCGGCCAAAGTCCCATTGCCATTGGAGAAGTGCCCAATATTTGAAGAAACAAACCGCGTATCCACAATTCTTTTTGGGAAACCCTGTCAAGAAAGTGGGAACAGATGCCGATTAGCCCCGCATGCATGTTACCAAATATCTCCCTCATTCAGTACAGAGCGAGGCGAAGAAAAAGCGGAGCCAAGCACGTCAAGTTGCAAAGTTGACGAAAGTCTTGACTTGATGCGAAACTTCGACATCATTTTCTTTTCAAGCCACGGCACGGAAGATAGCCTATCCGGGTACACCCGGTATGGGGAATACGTACGGCTTTTTTCCACGCCAGCTCATCTGAAAGAATCGAAAAAAATTCTTGAAAAAATAAAGAAAACAATCGCGTATTTGAAAGGGCTGCAAACGCAGGCAGAGTCCAGTCTTCCACTATACAAATCGGTTCCAAAAGAGCACGGACTCTACGCATCGAGTTCCAAAAAATTAACGCATACGGAAGTGAAAAAACAACTGGGATATTTTGAAATAGAACGGGATTCATTTGAAAAAAATATGCAAAATTATAAAGAATATTACAGCCAATTAAATTTGGAGAAAAACGCCCCGATTTTGGGATTATTCGGATGTAATACCGGACTAGTGGACTATCAACTGAAGTACGAAAAAGGTAGCCCGCGATACATACCTGATCGACCACCGGAAAAAGTGGAAGACAGCCTTCCGGTTTGGTCACTCAGTAAAGGCGCCCGTGCCGTCATTGCGCCAACGCGATTATCTGGATTCGGTTGCACTATTTACACCGAATTGCCGTTATACAAACGCTTGCGTGACCAAAAGCGGCTAGGCGACGCATTTCTAATAATGAAACAACAAGGATGTCCAAGCGACATATGGAAAAAAATACCCGACTCGGAAAAAACAAAGCTGGAAAAGGGTTGTGCACAAGAAACCAATATCCATGTCCTATACGGGGATCCCACGCTGCCGCTTCGTCCGAGTGCTAATTAAAAAAAGTCCGGAATCGGGATCGAATCATGATCGAACGCTGCACCTATCGGCATTTCGACGACTTAGCACCCCACCAACAGCACGACATGCTAGCCCTCCTAACCGGCACCCACCAAACCACGGAACCTGAAAAACTCCCGCAATTCGGACTCAACGGCGGCCGCCCCGTCGCCCTGCTTAAAGACGGGAAAGTCATCGCCGCCATGATCACCGACGAAAACCACAACATCCTGCATTGGGCCGGGCGGATGGACCGGGAATTCCAGAAGGAAATCGGACACAGCCCGGCATTGGCCATCATGCGCGCCCATTTGGCCGAACAAAAGAACGGCAAAATCACGTTCGTCGGCCAATCCAGTGACGCGGCCACGAACCTGGTCTACAACAAATTTTTTGTCAAAGGCCAGACGACGCTTTCAAAAGAAGGCGACATCAGCATAATCACATTTACAACAGACCTGACGGAAAAGCTCGAACCCAAAATTCAATGTGACCCGCGAGTGTGGCGACCTTACGCTCTGAAGTAAAAGACCGCTAATCACTCGGTCACGTCAAAGCCCGCCGCACTCCGCTGATTCGACGGATCCTAAGTGTAAGGAAATCCTTATATGTGAAAGGATTTACTTATTCATTATGCAATTCCGTAACCTGTTCGTGACGCTGTTCGGCACCAAGGCGAAAGCCGCCGTGCTGCAGACCTTGGTCCGATTCCCGTCGAAAAAATGGACGGGCCGCGAGTTGGCCCAAGCGGCAGGGATTTCCGCACCCCAGGCAGGCGAGGCATTGGCCGAATTCGAGCGCCAAAGCCTCATCAGCCGCCGGATCGTGGGTAAAAGCGCCCTTTGGAGCCTGAACCACGAGCACGTGCTGGTCAGACTTTTGGAACCCTTGGCCCGCTTGCCCGAAAAGCAGAAAAAAGTACTACTGGACGAAATCAAGCAAACCATGGACCTGCGGCGGGTGCGGCAAATCCGGTTGTTCGGTTCGATGGCGCGCGGGGAGGAAGAACCATCCAGCGACATCGACCTGTTGTTCATCGTGAAAAAAGCCAAGGACAAAGAACGGGTACGGAAAGCCTCCCTTGAATTCGACTTGCGTATGGCCCAACGATGGGGCAACGTCGGATCGGTATTGGTATTCGACCGAAAAGAATACGAGTCCAAGCGGGCGCTTCCACTGATCCAAAACATCGAACGGGAAGGAATCACGATTTACGGAGGAAATGCCAATGGTTGAAACGGCCATCGTGCCACGGCACCTTGCATCCAACTACCTACGTAAGGCAACGGAGAACGCACATACCATGAAACAAGCCTTGCAGCATGGGGCCTGGAATACGGCCTGCCTGTTGGCGGTGCATTGCCTGATTTCCTCCGCGGACGCCCTGACGGTCCACCATTTAGGCGCCCACTCGAAGAGCCAACGGCATCAGGACGCGGTCCAAATAATCCAATCGACGGGCCTGCCGGGAATCGACGAAAAATGCAGGCAATTCCTGAACGTTCTTGAATTGAAAAACGAAGTCGAGTACAAGCACGACCTGATTCCGGAAAAAAAAGCACGGGAAATGGTTGAACAGGCGGAACGGTTCTACCAATGGGTCAAAAACCATTTGCCCGCATGACTTTTTCCGCTTGAATCTTCAACCGGTTACTCCGTCACGTCGAAACCCGCCGCGCCCATCTTCTTCAACGCGGCACGAAAATCGGAAGACTTCAAACGGATGGATTTGGTCTGCAAGCCCGCGTTGAACTCCACCACGTCCTCGTCGAACACTTTCAAGTCCACCAACACGGCCAACTTTTTCGCATGACCCACCGGCGTAACGGCACCCAACTCACAACCGGTCTGCTCGATCACGTCGGCAACGGTTGCCAATTTGGCTTCCTGCGCCTGGAGAACCGTCTTGACTTTCTTCAAATCCAACCGCTTGTCGGCCGGAATGTTCACCATGACAAAAAAATCCTTGCCGGACCGCACGAACTTGACCAACATGGATTTCAAGGAATGCTTGAGGGGCGAGCCACGCACCACGGCCGCTTCCGCGCTGTTCTTGACGGCCGCGTGTTCCAACACCTCGAACGGCACGCCCACGGCCTCGAAAACGCTTTTTGCCTTTTCAAACTCGGCATCCGACATGGTCAGCAACCTTTCTGCGAAAACCGGCTAATAACCCAACGCTTCCTTCACCAGGATGACCGTCGTGCGCGGGCCGAATTCCTTGCTCAAGATGGCTATTTTCGACACGTTGCTACCCATGCCGTAGACTTTCTGCGCCCGAACATATTCCAACTTGAACGCGTACTCATGCACGCGTGCCAAGGCGGTGGATAAATCCGGCACGATCTTGTTCGTCCCGGCCACGATGACCAAGTTCTTGGCCGTAAATAGCCAAGCGCCCACGCGCGAGCCGGAAGCGTCGCAGCCCACGATTTCCCCGTTTTGCGTGATGGCCTGCGCGCTGGATACGAAGTATTCCGCCGTGTCGGCCTTTCGGCGCAAATCCGTCTGCAAGGATGCGTCTTTTTCCGCCAAAATCCCGACGTGCAGGTTCTTCCAAGGCAAACCCGGTTGTTGCAGGTAGTCGACGAAACCGATTTCAGCCAGTGTTGTCGACGTGCCGTTCATCACTTCGGCACCAGCAGGAATAACGCTCTTGAGCGCATCCAGCGCCGCGTCGGCCCGATCGACCAGGATGACGCGGATATTGTTCGATTCCAGCGCTTGGACAGTCTTCTTCACGTCGTCGTCCGACGCAATCTTTCCGAATTTTTCAAAATCAACGGCGACTTCCTTCGAAATGGCTTCCACGCTGTGCGGAGTCTGTTGCTTCATGATCCCACCTCTTATCAAAACAAGATATGTGGGAAGTCCAATATATACAGAGTCGAAACTACATTTGGGGTGCATCCGACCCTCCGCCGCTCTGTCTTAAACGAATGAAAAAAAACCAAACCTAATAAGCCGCTTTGGTCCGTCTGACTCCATGACACGCGCACAATCCTCCTGGATTCTCGGCCTGCTCGCCGGATTGCTGCTCGGCGCCGTCATCTGGTTCGGCGTTACGCAGATGCCGTTTTCACCCGTGAACACCAATTCCACGTCGAACGCCATGTCCCTGCCGACAAAGGCTGCCGCCTTGGACCGTGCCGACTGCATCCGCGCCGCCCTTGCATCACCCGCCTGCACTTCCAACCAAACCGTTGAGCGAACCGCCACGTTCACGTACAACAACCAGACGTATCCGTGCCACTGCAATACGCCGGAATCCGACGCGTCGCAAAACTTCACCACACCTACCCCGTGGCCGGAAGAAGACGAGCCCCAACCTTCGCTTGAGCCGTGGCCCGATTTGGACCGCATCCAAACCACCGTAGTGACCGGACCCGGCGTCTTAAACGATGCGGCTGAAAATCGCTCCGACGGCGCGAGGCGCGTAAGCCAAGGACCGGGCAGCGACCAGAACCCCGCGTTCCTGGATGAAAACACGCTGGTCTTCACGCGGTTTTCACTCGGCTACAACCAAGGACCTGCCTCGCTTATGGGAATTTATTTGAACAATTTGACCGAATTTCTCATCTGGCAGGACGAAGCGCAAAACGTCAACACCAACGGCAACCCGTTCACGCCGGACAAAAAACAAATTTGCTACGCCTCCGACGTGGAAGACGCCGACGAAATTTGGTGCCTGAATCTAGCCACACGACAACGCATGCGAATCACCCGCCACAACGCGTCCGTCCATCACATCGAACCGTCCGTTTCCTCAGATGGAAAGCAAATCGCCTTTGAAATGCACCCCGACGCCGATTGGGACAATCCAGGACAAATCTGGACCACCGATTTTTCTGAAAACGCGACGGCCCTTGTCGCGGACGATAGTGACAGCCGACTGCCACAATTCAACCCGGAAGACGATCGCCTATTGTTCCAACGGCGAACGGGGCCTGCCGAACAAAACGTGTTCCACCTCGTGATACGCCACCTCAACAAAACGCTTGAAACCCTTGTGTTGCCCACAGCTGGTGGCACCGACGCATCATGGGCTTCGGACCACGAAATAGTCTACTCGTCGGAAGATGAGCGACTGCCCCAAGCCAAGATTTTCTCGTACGATTTGGACACCAAAGTCGGCCGGCAGCAAACGCTTGACCCATCGGTTGAAGACGGGGCGCCGGCAGTCTCCCCGAATGGCCAATGGCTGGCGTTTGAAAGCCACCGAACCCCGGATGAGAACAGCCCCACCCGCATCTGGATCATCCAAAGGAAATGAGCCGAAAGACCCACCCGGCATTGTTGAAAATCTGGTGGAAAAGAAAAAAAGGCGTTTTGCCTGGGGAAAAAAAAATAAGCACGGTTGCAGTCGCAGGGCAACCCGGTTTTTTGTTTTCGTTTCCTTTTTTTTCGCGCGCGGGCTGCGTTGGCATTGCGTTTTTCATTTCTTTTCTTGATGGGTCCGCTTTGTCGTTGGCGTGTTGAATCTCACGGCCGCTTTGCGTAGGGCTGCGTTTGCGTTTGACAGACTTTTTGACAGAGCCAAACCATCCGAAGCGTTTTTTACCCTACGGCGCATTGACAACACGCTATGCACCTCAAACTTTCCAGCCTCGTCACCGACAGCCGCGACGAATACCCGCCCCACGTCACCGACGTCGTCTACCTCGGAGGATGCCCCCTGCGGTGCGGTTTTTGCAACGTGCCGGACCTCTTGCACACCAAGACGTGCGAAGAAAAAGACGTCGACGCCCTGGCGGCGTATTTCATCCGCAAGCACACGCAAGCCGTTTCCGTCAAAGGCGGCGAACCCTTCACCCAATCCAACGCCATGATCCGACTCTTCCGCCAGCTCAAAAACGCCGGAATCAAGACAAAAGTCGAGACGTCGGGATACTTTCCGGAAAGCGTGCGCGCGGCATTGCCGTGGACGGATTACCTCTGCGTCGACGTCAAGACCCGCCTGGACGCCGAATCGTACAGCCGCGCGACGGGAATCAAAGGCGACTTGGCGCTCATGCAGTTGCTCAAAACGCTGGTCTTCGTCGAGTCGACGGAATACCCCGTATTCAAGGAATTCCGCATGACGATCGTGCCCGGACTCAACGACTCGCCGGACATCGTGGAAAACGCGGCGTCGTACGTGCGCAAATACTGCGACTTGTTCATCTTGCAGCAATTCTGGCCCGAGCGCGACTTGGTCAACCCCGACTACAAGAACCTTCCGGAAACATCACACAAAACGCTCGCGAGCCTGGCCATGGTGGTGCGCAACCTCATCCCGGCGGTGGCTGTGCGGACGCGGGAAGGGTTGCAGTTCGTTCGGTAAAGAGGAAAAGAAAACGGTAAGGCAACGCGGCATGGGAAAAAAGAAAAACAAAAAAACCGTGCCGCCTTCGGCAGCCATCCTCATCACGCAACTTCAAAAGCTAGAAAACCCCGCCAACGTTCGGGGCATGCGCCACTTCGGCATCCAAGGCGACCACATGCTCGGCATCCACATCCCCACATTGCGGCAAATGGCCAAGCAGACCGGTAAAAACCACGCTTTGGCGCTTGAACTCTGGAAATCCGGCATCCACGAAGCCCGCTTGCTGGCCTCCATGGTCGGCGAGCCGGCCAAACTCACTTCGGCCCAGATGGACGACTGGATTGCCGACTTCGACTCGTGGGACGTGTGCGACCAAGTCTGCGGCAACCTCTTCGACAAGAACCCCCTGGCCTGGCAAAAAGCCGCCCAATGGGCGCACCACGAAAAAGAATTCGAACGCCGCGCCGGCTTTGCCTTGATGGCCACCTTGGCCTGGCACGAAAAAGCCGGCAAAGCCCCAAAAAACGGCAAGCCCGCAGAACCCGAAACGAAAACCGACAAAAAATTCGAGGCCTTCCTGCCCCTCATAATCCAATACGCCGCCGACGAGCGCAACTTCGTCAAAAAAGCCGTCAACTGGGCCCTGCGGCAAATCGGCAAGCGCAACCCCGCATTGAGAAACAAGGCAATCCAAACCGCGAAGACCATCCTAAAAACGCACCCTAAAAGCAAGGCGGCGCGTTTCGTGGCGAATGACGCCTTGCGCGAACTTTCCAAACCCGCAAAACGCCTTAATACCTCCACCGCCCTAATCGAAACCTAAGATGAAGTTGGAGGAAGGCAAGACCCTCATCGACTCAGCCATCAGCCAGCAGAAGCTCTGCTTAGTCGTGGGCCACTGCCACGTCAAGTACAAGGGCCGCGCCGCGTCCAAGCTATCCTCCGGTGACCGCCTTTTAGTCATCAAGCCCGACGGCACGTTCTTGGTCCACCAAAACTCGAAGATGGCGGCCATCAACTACCAAGGACCTGGCGCGTTCATTTCAACGGAGTTAAAGAAAGCGGCGGAAACCCAAAACACTGGGAAAACAGAAAAAACAAAGAAAGCCGAAATCGGCAAACCCGAAAAAAGTGGAATTGAAGATACCTCGATATTGCTGATCGTAAAAGCCGAACGCAAAAAGCCCCAGGAAGAAGTCATCGAAGTCGCCTTCGACTCGCTCCAATCCGCACAGAGCTTCAAGCTGCAGGACGACGAAACCCTCAAACTCTTCGGTTCGGAACGTCAGTTGGCCGACTTGTTGGAGCAAGACCTCGGCCTGGTCGAAAAAGGCCTGCACCCGCTGCAGACCGAATCGCATTTCAACAAAGGCGCCATTGACATACTGGCGCAGGACGCGCAAGGCAAGCTCGTCGCCATCGAATTGAAGCGCCGCACGGCAGGACTTGACGCCGTCACGCAACTGGTCCGGTACGTCAAACAACTCTCGCAACGGAAAAACACGAAAATCCGGGGTTTGTTGTGCGCGCCGGAGATTACGCCCAACGCGTTGACGATGCTGGAAGAGGAAGGGTTGGAGTACTTCAAGCTGGATTACGAAATCAGCAATCCGTCGGCCAAAATCAAGGGACTGCAGAAAAAGCAGAAAATCCTAGGAGAATACTGAACATGATTCGGAAGTTTTATGAACCGTACCACCAGGCCATTTTGAATCTAGGCGGACGGGAAAAAGGACGACTCCGGTTAGGCGGCCGGGTGATGATCACGCGCGTACAACACGAGGAATCCACCAAGTGGCACATCCCGTTAAACCGCGATTTTGAATTACGGGATAAAAACAAACGCCCTAGAGGGCACAAAACTTTTTTTATTCCATACGCCCATGCGTATACCGTTGAAACACCTGCCGTGAGACCCATACACCAAACGGTTGCCGCTGAAAAAATTGAAGAAACCATCAAGAAACACCTACACCAATTTCGAGAATCCCTCAGCAAACGCGCATTTCTTCGGCTGGCCGTTGACGTCGAACCCCTCAAAGCATCTTCCATCAACAAGAACCGAACGCTTTGGAGAGTAATAATAAGTGAATTAATCGACCCACGCGATATTCCCGACTCCACATAAAAATCGAAAGAAAAACCACGGAGGAAGTATAACCGTATGCCCCAAGTCCAATTCACCCAAAAAGGCGGAAAACACGCCATCGCGTTGTCCTACACCGCAAACGAAATCAACGAGTTGGCAAATGGGGGCTACTTTTTGGAAGCCTTCGGCCGGCTCGACAAAATGATGGACCAAGCGCTGTTCGGGAATATGCACAAAAAGTTCAAGCAAGCCGACGAATTGGTCAGCGCGGTGGTGGACCAGGATTTTTCCGGGTGGCAAGCCGCCCAAGTGCTCCAGCGCGCCGGCAAACTACCCAAACCCTTGTTCGAAAAAATCCGTTCGTTCAAGCAAACCCGCAACACGATCACCCACGACATCTACGGCCACTACGCCTTGGCGCTAAAGCAAGCGGGGGAAGTCAAGGACGCGGACGACTTGAAACGCAAAGCCGACCAAAAAGCCCAAAGCGCCTTGCAGGAAGGTTTGCAGGCGTTTGACGAGTTGATGAAGGAACTCGGCGCGTAAAACAGTTATTCAAACCCTTCGGCAGCCGCGTTGACGCTACAAAAAGCAGCGGTCAAACGACGCCAGAACATTCTTCTCTTACCCCGGGTGGTTCCATTTCAAACCCATCTAAATACGTCGCGTGAAACAAAGGATTTATATCTGCACATAGTATTACGTGATAAAAATACGAGACGCCGCCAGACATGAGAAAGTACCACTACGATGGTAAAACGTTTAGCAGCAGCCAGATGGACACTTATCTGGAGCCCTTAAAGCAGGGAAGTCTTCGAAAGGATTCAAGATTCAAAAAATCATTTGAACTGGTCGAAGGGCCAAACATATTAGACGTGGGTTGCTCGATTGGAGCGGTCAGCTATACAATCGCAAAAGAACATCCGAACTGGGAAGTTACCGGGGTCGACATCCTACCCGAATCGATTCGAATCGCCAAAGAAAAAATGAAATTATCCAACTCCCGTTACGAAGTCCGCGACGTACTGACCAAACCATTCAAGCCCAACTCGTTCGACTGCGTGATATTTTTAGAGACGATTGAACACGTCGATGTTCCCGGGGCGTTCATACGCCAATTCCATCGGGTGCTTAAACCCGGCGGATTCCTGATCGTATCCACGCCAAATGCGTTAGCCGTGCAAAGCGTAGCGAGACATTTCGGCCAAAATATTCGCAACCGGCTCCATGCAATCCGGACGGAACCGAAAAACACAGGTACGCATTTAGAACACGTCGGATTATATGACGTATATACGTTGGTCCGCTTGCTGGATCGCAACGGCCTGCAGTATCAAGAACACCACTATGCGCGATTCAACGTACCGCTTTCACGAAAAGCGAGCATCAATTTAGGACTGATGGAAAACGTTTTGAAACCCATGTGCGACACCATCATCGTCAAAGCACGAAAACCCTGGAAATAATCAACGGGTTACGGGCCGCATTCAAAAAGAAAACAACCAGACGGGCTCTGTTGGAAAGTCGGGTAACCCAGAAAAAGTGCAAAGGGACGAGTGGAGAAAAAAACGAAACCGTTTAACTCTACCGCTGAAAGCGTCGTGATTTTATTGCGTTAACCAAAACGCCTTTTTTTTCTTTCCCGCCAAATTTTCGACAAAGCGATTCAAACGGGCTAGCGGTAAACTATCAGGGAATCAGGTCAACGACAGCTGCCGGCAATACTCCGTGACTTGCGGAACGCCTTGCGGGTAATCGGTTTCCTTCGAAAGCCGGAACGCGATGCAGTCGGCCCAGCGGTCCAGCAACACGTCGGCAAGCTTTCGGCAGGTCTCGGCTTTAGAACCCGGGTAAAATGAGCACCACGTGGCTTCGACTTTGCCCATCGAATTGCCGTGCTCTTTGCAGAACCCTGACGACGTCGGCTGCGCAAAAGTGTAGGTGCCGTTCACGGAATTGCATAGAAGCGACGTGTAAGCCGGCGAGACGGATTGCTGCACCAAGGGCATGACCTGCCAGGCGGCGAAACCTGAGCCCAACAACACGACCGCGCCTGCAACCAGCAGCAAGCGGCGGAGGGATTCTTCGTCCATATTGCTTTAAAGCGGCGGCGCACCTTTTTAGCCTTATCGCAAGACCGCAGGCAAAACGGGCTTGCGAGGCACCAATCCAAGACAATTTATTCTATCGTTTCTTGGATTGCTGCATGGGATTTGAAGACGCGTTGAAAAAACCGCTTTCCTGGATGCGGAATGAACCGAGCGTGTTCCTGCTGGCCGTCATCAACTGGCTGCCGGGGTTGCTGATGCTCCCCGTCATTTTCAGCATGTTGCCGACGGTACAGCGCCTGATGACGCAATCCAACAACGATTTGACCGTGCTTATCACGCAACACGGAGGCGAACTGTTCCAAGCCTTCCTGCCATTTCTACTGGTCGGACTGGTAGTCGTAATCATATCGGCCTTGGTCAAAGTCGTCGTGAGCCTGGCGTTGGCCAACGTAGCCTCGCAACTCCGCGAACAAAAACCGCTGTCCTTGTCCGACTCCCTTACGGCTGCTAAAAACCGCTGGGTAACGCTGGCGCTTGCCGCGTTGGCCACCACCGGGCTTTTGATTGCATTCATCCTCGTCATGATCCTCGTCGTGTTGCTGGCCGTCGCCGTCTTGGTCATACCCGTATTGGGCATCCTCATCGCCTTGTTGTTGGGACTCCTGTTTTTGTCCGCGTTAGTCGTTTTCAGCTTCGCCTCAAGCGCCGTGTTTATCTTGCTGCCCGTCATCGTGTCCCAAACGAAGGACGGCGCGTGGACATCCGTGAAAAACGCGTTCGCCTTCGCCAACCGGTTCAAACTCCAATGCGCCGGCCTCGTGGTCATCGTCGCGTTGGTCCAAACGGTTTTTGGACAAGTGGCCATCGCCGGCCTGCCGCATTTGTGGCTCGTCGTGTTTCTCAGCATGCTTGTCGAATTGGTGGTGTTCACGTGGACGAACTTGTTTGCCGCCGAACTCTGGTTCCAATACGTGGGACAACCCACTCCGCAAGCTGCGAACAAGACGGCGCCATCCACACCAAAGGCCGCATCGGAAAAAACCGGACCGAACAAGCCCGACGCGCCCACGACAGTCTCAAAACTGAAGCCCAAAGCCGAAGACCAACCCATCCGCCGGACGTTGAAAGTCGGCATCGCGCCCAAGAAGACGAAAAAGTAAAACGGATTACCAAACGCCGGGCTCTTCCGATGAGTCAACGATTTTTGGAATCGAAATCGGCTTACCCGGCCGGCCCGAAGAAGGACGCTTGGTAGCGAATGCGTCAATGGCTTCTTTCAAGTGGGTCAAATCGGGGCGGTGTCCGGGATGGAAACCATCATGCGGGACGAACGCGGCGGACGACACGTCCAAATGTCCCACGACCCACTGCCGGGGGAATAGGCCGCCCAGCGCCAATGCCAGCGCTTCAGGAAGCTTAACCGGAGCAACGTTTACTTTCAGCGCCTGTTTGATGCGGGCCAATGCGTGAGCGGGAATATGGACAACGACGTGGTCCGTCGAGCCGGCATGCTGCTCATTCATTGCCAGAAGGAAGTGTCGGTCCAATTGGGCATGCGGCGTGACCGTAGAAGTAATGGTGGAATAAACGGCGTCATACGGACGGTCCGGTTTGCCGACGACATGGGTGTCAAGGCCCGTCTGCATAATCGAATCCAAGGCAGAGGCATTCGTACGATGGATCAAAAACAACCCACCTCTGACTGAATGTGAGTCCAAATGACCTTGGATTTGCTGAAGCAATTTTTCAGTCATACCGATTCAAACCAAAAAATGGAATGAATAGTGGAGGGGGAGGGATTTGAACCCTCGGACCCGCTAGGGGAACAGATTTCCCCAAACCAAGCGCCGGAATCAAAATGGATTGCCGGGACCGTTTTGGTAGCTTGAGTCTGTCGCGTTTGACCAGGCTTTGCTACCCCTCCAAATGCAGTATGGAAACTGGATGGCGTAACTTTTACGTTCTTGAAACGGATGGTTATTAAGGCTTTTTTTGCCTTCTACTACGCATGGACAAAAAACTCTTCGTCACCGGAGGCACGGGCCGCTTGGGCATCCGATTCGTCCATGAGGCCTTGGACAAAGGCTACAAAGTCACTGCGTTGGTGCGCGATATCGCAAAAGCCCACGACGTCTTCCAAGAAATGAACGTCGAACTCATCCTCGGCGATTTGGCGTCCGTCAGCCAAGACGTGCTGCGAGACGCCATGCGGGGCAAAGACGTGGTCCACATCGCGGCCGTCGTCGACTTCCGCGCATCGGCCGAACACCTCCGCGCCTCCAACGTGGAAGGCACACGAAAGGTGGTGGAAGCGGCGGAGGCCGAACACGTCGTGCGGTTCGTCCACATGTCGTCCACCGGCATCTACCACCACCCCACAAAACTGCCGATTGACGAGTCAGCCGTTCCCACGCCCATGGCCGGGTACGGCTTGACGAAGTTGGAAGCGGAGCGCGTTCTTGAGCAAAGCAACCTGGATTACGTGATGATCCGGGCGCCGGCGGTGTACGGCCCGGGTTTTGACGAAGGCTTCCGCATGGTCGTGGACTGGATCAAGGCAAGCAAGATGCCCATCATCGGCAACGGGAAAAACCGCGTGCCGTTGATCCACGTGGACGACGTGGTGCAGGCGTTGGTGCTGGCGTTGGAAAACCGCAACGTGCATCGCGACGCGTTCATCGTGACGTCGGGCGAGGAACTGACGCAAGAGCAGGCCTACGCCATCGTGGCGAAAAAACTGGGCGTGTCGGTTCCGGCAAAGCATGTGCCGGTGGCGTTGGCGTACGTCTTAGTGTTCGTGGACTGGCTCAAAGGGCTTTTCGGAAGCAAACGCAAGTTGCTCAAGCTATATGTGGACTTTTTGGCGGAAGACCGCGTCTTTGACATAACCAAGGCCCGCACCCAACTCAAGTACGAGCCGAAAAACCCGTTGGAAAAAGGCCTGGACGGTTTGGTTTGACAAATATCGTCGGGGCCAAAAACACCAAGAAGGGTTAAAACGGAAAACGGCGTAAGGAACACGGGAGAAAACGACATGGCACTTATCGCGGGAATTGACGTCAACTTGACCCAATGGGCTTTGGCGTTGGGCTTTTTCATCGGCTCCATCATCCTGGCCCAAATCATCATCGCCGCCATCGACAAGCTAGTGCGGCCGCTTCTGGCAAAAACCAAGACGCAACTGGACGACTTCCTGTTCGAAAACCTCCGCGGCCCCCTCAAATTGTTCTTCTCCATCGCCGGCGCCTATTTGGGATTGCAAGCCGTCTTGCCTGGCCTCAACGTGTTCGGCCGCAACTTGGACGGGCTGTTGTTCTTAGCGCTGATTATCGCCGTAGGCCACGCCGTCTCGCGGACGCTCAACGCGCTGATGAAGTGGTACCTGGTCGAAGTCGGAGCTGAAAAGACGAGCGTAAGCGACGTCTTTCCAGTGGTGCGCAAACTGGTCATGGCGGCCGCGTACTTCATTACACTGGCCATCCTGTTGAGCGAACTGGGCGTCGAAATCGGACCCCTCATCGCAGGCTTGGGCGTCGCCGGCTTGGCCGTGGCGCTGGCCCTGCAGGACTCGTTAAAGAACTTCTTCGCGGGCGTGTACCTGTTAGCGGACAAACCCATCCGGAAGGGCGACATCATCGCGTTGGACAACGACAAGTCGGAAGTCAAAGGAATGGTGGAAGAAATCGGCTGGCGGGCCACGCGCATCAAAGGCACGGCGAACGCCATCCACATCATCCCCAACGAGAAATTGGCCGCGTCCGTCATCGTCAACTACAGCAAGGGCCGCGACACGCGCACCGTCATGGTCCGCGTAGGCATCGAGTACGGCGAAGACGTGGACAAAGCCTTGGCGGCACTTACCAAAGCCGCGGAAAAAACCATTCAAGACTCCCCGGCGGCCGACCGAGGCGTCAAACCGGAAGTCCGCATCAACGAATTCATGGATTCGGCCGTTGAATTGGCGGCGTTGGTGCGCGTCAAAGACTACGCCGAGCGCTTCGCTGTGGCCACCGAGCTGCGCCGCAACATCCTCCGCATATTCCGCGAACAGAAAATCAACATCCCATACCCCATCCGCACGATCCACTTAAATCCGGCCGAGAAAAAACCTGCCAAGCGCAAATAGCCCAACGATTGCCTCGCGCAAAAAAAAGCCTCAACCGTACTTATTTTCAAGGCTAGCACGCGCGGTCTTCGCAAAAAAATCGTCAAAGAGCGTATTTTACGCACCGCGCGCACGATTAACAGCGTTATCATTAGCAAGTTCATCATAACACTTATATACCCACATATAGTATTGAAAGAGCTGGAAAAATACTATATACAGCGAATTTGGGTGGAGAGGGGAGTGCGATGGTGGGAATCGAATTCGTGAAAAAGCGCGACGGCCGCATCGTGGCCTTCGATCAAAGCCGCATCACCAACGCGATTTTCAAGGCGGCGCAGGCCATGGGCGGCTCGGACCGAAAAGCGGCGGAGCGTCTTTGTAGCGTAGTCGTGGATCAACTTTTCCAGACCGGTACGACGCCATCGGTCGAGCAGGTCCAGGACACCGTCGAGAAGGTGCTCATCGAGGAAGGACACGCCAAGACAGCCAAAGCGTTCATCCTGTACCGCAAGCAGCATGAGGACATCCGGAACGTCTTTTCCCTGTTAAGCTCCACCGAAATGGTCGAAACGTATCTGGACCGCTCGGACTGGCGCGTCAAGGAAAACGCCAACATGAGCTATAGCCTGCAAGGCCTCAACTTCCACATCAGTTCTGCCATCATCGCCAACTACTGGGTCAACAAGATCTACCCTCCCGAAATCGCGGATGCGCACGCATCGGGCGACTACCACATCCATGACCTAGGCATCCTGGGCGCGTACTGCGTAGGGTGGGACCTTAAAGACCTGCTGTTGAACGGATTTGGCCACGTCCACGGAAAAATCGCAAGCAAGCCGGCCAAGCACTTCCGCACGGCATTAGGCCAAGTCGTCAACTTTTTTTACACCCTCCAAGGCGAAGCCGCCGGGGCGCAGGCTTTTTCCAGCTTTGATACGTATTTGGCGCCGTTCATCCGCTACGACGGATTGGATTACGCCCAAGTCAAACAAGCGTTGCAGGAGTTCGTCTTCAACATCAACGTCCCGACGCGCGTCGGCTTCCAAGCCCCGTTTACCAACGTGACCCTGGATTTGACGGTACCGAACATGATGAAAGGCGAACCGGTCATCGTGGGCGGGCAGTTCCAAAACGACGTCTACGGCGATTTCGAGCCGGAAATGAAGATGTTCAACGAGGCGTTTGCGAGCGTGATGATGGACGGCGATGCCAACGGCCGCGTCTTCACGTTCCCCATTCCCACCTACAACATCACCAAGGACTTCGACTGGGAAGCACCCGTGACGCAGAAAATATTCGAGATGACGGCCAAATACGGGGTGCCCTATTTTTCCAACTTCGTCAATTCCGACATGTCGCCGGAAGATGCCCGTTCAATGTGTTGCCGGTTGAGGCTCGACAACCGCGAACTCCGCAAGCGCGGCGGCGGCCTCTTCGGCGCCAATCCGTTGACCGGAAGCATCGGCGTGGTCACGCTCAACCTGCCGCGCATCGGCTTCCTTGCAAAGAACACGCGCGAGTACTTTGAACGCCTCGACGCCTTGATGGATTTGGCGCAAGCTAGCCTTGAAATCAAACGCGAGGTCCTCGAATCGTTCACGGAAAAAGGATTGTATCCGTATTCGAAATTCTATTTGCGCGACATCCGGCAGGTCTTCGGCTCGTTTTGGAAGAACCACTTTGCCACCATCGGCCTCATCGGGCTGAACGAATCCGTCCAGAACCTCCTGGGTGTGGATATCGGCCACCCGAATGGCAAGAAGTTCGCCGTGCGGGTCCTGCAGCACATGCGCGAACGGCTGTCCGCGTACCAACAGCAGACGGGCAACATCTACAACCTGGAAGCCAC
>Ga0209726_10003961_pt1 | contig 19462 bp, 14 predicted proteins | sample Subgrocontami54m_FD_187453 | JGI IMG/M metagenome (GOLD analysis project Ga0209726, IMG submission 187453) | Subsurface groundwater microbial communities from S. Glens Falls, New York, USA - GMW46 contaminated, 5.4 m (SPAdes) (version 3) | ecosystem: Environmental > Aquatic > Deep subsurface >... | reverse complement strand
CGAGATATAGATTTTGCCTACGGGCAGCCAGGATTAGAACAAGAGCAAGTCATTCTTGATCAACCAAGTACTAATATCTGGGGTGCAACTATTAATTCAGGGTCAAAGCTTGTAACGTTAACTTTTCCAACTGCAAATGGAACGCCCTTGGTAAGTGGAGATCGAGCTATTTTAAAAATAGGAAATCATGCACCATTTGGAAAACCTACAAACCACACCTTACGGCAAATGATTAATAATGAAACACAAGGAAGTAAACAAATCACTATTGTTGCAGGTACTGATTCGGGCGCACTTGCCATTCCTTTACTAAGTGAAGATTCGATTGGGGTAACAGGCGACCTCTTGAAATTAGAGTTAACTGCCATTTCATCAAGCAAGGTATTAGTTACGTTATTTGGCGGGACCCGCACCGCAACCGGGTATCGGATAGAGCGCTCGCTTACCGGTAGTTCCTATCAATCAATTGCGGAAATTCCACAGACAAAGAGAGAATATGAAGACAAAAATCTTCAACCAAACACAACGTACCATTACCGAATCGTTCCCTATAACAATACTGGTATGTTGGGTGTAGCCGATCAGGCAATAATAATAACCCCACAAGCGGGAACACTTACGTCAAATACCACACCGTCTACAATTCCACCATCAATAGTTTCGCCTATATCTACCCCGCCAGTTATTAGGCCTGATGAAGTAAAGCCAAGTCCAACTCAAGCACCAGTCCTATCAACACCTCTCCTTACTCCTTCGCTAGTGCCTCGTCAAACGCCAGAACCAAAGATAATTTCACAAACGCTTCCTAATATTTCATTGCTTCGATTCGAACGATTGCAAAACAGTGTTACGTTTTTTTGGCAGAATCCGAAAGACATAAAAGGGCGAGAAGTTATTGTCAGACGCAGTGAAAAAATATTTCCTCGTAAAGTTACTGAAGGGAGTCAAGAATATCAAGGCGGTGCAGAGCAGTTTAGTGAACAAGTACTCAGTCCTGGCACAACTTACTACTACACGTTTTTTCTAGCAGATGTTAGGGGGAACTTTTCAAGCGGATCATTTATTTCAGTTACTATTCCTCCCGTATCGCTACCGTCTCAACTAAAAATAATTCAAGAAGAACCACAAGAACAACCACAAAAAATTTCATCTGTCCAAGAACAACAACCATTAGTTGTTCAACTTGCATCACCCATAAGACAAGTAATACAACCAGATAGTGCACTCACCTTTGTGGTGAAAAATACTGACTCGCTCGGCGGTGAACAAACACTTCGTGTTGATATTCCAAAAAATCTTTCGGATAAACCGTTTAATCTTAGTATCGTGCCAATTGCAAAAACACAGAGCACTCTTTTTGATAAAGAAATTCGTTTTCCTACAAACAAGCAAGTGATCGGTGAACTTTTTGATGTGAATGCAAGGCAAGATGGCAAGCATCTTAAAAAATTTACCAAAACCATTCGCCTCACGTTTAATTACAATGAAAAACTTTTCAAAGATATTGCACCTGAAAAAATCAAGGTACATTTTTGGGATCCATTGACTGAAAATTGGATTTCACTTGCAAACACTTATGTGGATACCCAAGAAAAGCTCGTGGTTGTTGAGGTGGATGTTGATCATTTTACGCTTTTTACCGTCATGGCAGATAAAGAGCCTTTGCAGCAAGAAGCACCTATACAAAAAGTGACAGTACAACAAGATATAAATCCTGATATTGCGCAAGAGTTAAAATCAGAAAATATTAAACTTACCTTGGAATCCATTGTGTTTACGTATGCGGGAACACTACAATCCTTAGTTCAAAATAAAAAAGGATGGTATGCTGTAAGAGGCGAATATGTTAATATATGTATTCCCTATCAAGCACTCTCTCATACAAGTGAATACGTAAGTCTGAAATTATTTTCAAGCGAGTTTTTTTTAACAGATGATCCTTTGAAAAAATGTTATACGGCAACAATCACCATTCCTGAACAAACAGGAGAATACGAGGGGTTGTTTAAAGTGGTGGCATCGAATGATCGTATTACAAAGACTCACTTCACCTTTACGGTTACCACTCCCGCTCAAGAAGCACTTATGGTATATGGAGAGCAATTATTTAAAAGGCCATTAGAAAACCCGGCCAGTGTTCTTGCTTTTATAAGTATGTTACTTATGCTTATAGGTGGAGGATGGTATGTGGTGCGCCGAAGGCGTTTTGGATATTTAAACGATTAATATGATACAAAAATTACATAGCACTTTACACGGGATTATGATAAGTATGTTGCTTTTTGCATTGGTGCCAATCAATGCGCATGCGGCATCGTTGTATAGTCTGCAGTATTTTATTGATCCGCCAAAAGCAAGTAGTCCTGCCACCAGTGCAAATCATACCATTACGTTTTTAGCACCAAACCAGATTGCGAGTGGAACAATTGTTGTTGATCTTACCAATATTATTTCTGGAATTGGAACAGTTGATCATACGGACATTGATCTTATTTATCGTTCAGCTGTAGATAATTTTTTAGTAAATGCCGTAATGGGTGCAACAGCGGGAGCTGCTACGTGGGGTGCCGCAGTAAATGGCACCACAAAGCGAGTTACGCTTACCTACCCTACTTCAGGCGGAATAGCAATTGCCGCACGGCAAACCGTTACCATTCTTATTGGTACGGATGCATCAGGCGGGGATGCACAATTGTTAAATGCCACTACCAGTGGCTCTAAAATGGGCTCAATTGTTGCGGGTTCAAATATCGCGCCGTTTGCTGTCTCACTCAGTGCAAATCCTCAACTGAGTACAGGTGGAACGGTGACGCAAGAAACGCCAGTACCAACATCAACTCCTGCACCGGTTGCACTTCCTGTTATCGCACCACCCCCTCCCCCGCCAGCACCACCGGCATCAGTTATCACTCCAGCTCCAACGAGTGCGCCAACTCCTCCGCCTATAGCACCGCTCCCAACACCTGAACCGCCCAAAACATTACTCGATAAAATAAAAGAAGCCATTACAACATTTGTGGGTGGTGTACCACAAAAAAAAGAAGCACCAAAAGAAATCGTGGTAATTCCACCACCTCCCCCCATAGGTGTGATTGATGTAGGGAGGGGAGGAAATGTTGCCACACAGTTTTTTGGTGGCGGTAATTTGAATATTGCTTTTGACCCAAAAACAAAATTATCTCAAATTGACCGAACATTTGTAGATCTGAAAGATACAGTATTGGAAGTAAAAAAGAAATTGCAATCTCCGCGTATTGATATTGTCACACTTACGCAAGCACTTACACTCGTGGATCAGCTTGAGTCAGATTTATTAAATTCAAAAAAAAGTGGGTTACCCCAAGGTGCGTATCGTGATAGTGAAAAAGTACGGGTTGAACTGCTTAATGTCCGTCTTACACTCCTTCCTTCACCAAAAGAAGTAAAAAGAATTGAGACTGAAACGGGTCGTGTAAAATCGGCATCTGCTTCACTTGCGTTTCAAATGCGCGATAAAAATAGTGGAATCATTTTAAAAAATGAATTTGATACGTATACACAGAGTTTAAAATCTGTTTTTAATGCAAATGAAAAAAGTATTGATAAAGTACAAGCCGCGCTTACTGAAACAAAGAAGCTTGCAGATGAGTTGCGTGCCACTGAACCTCTTTCAAAAAAAACAATCCCCGGATTTGAAAAAAATCTTAACCCCTTGTTACAAAAACTCGAAAGAGATTTATTTAGTTTTACTGGTAACGTGAACCTGACACAAGCACAAGGAACCGCTGAGGTACTAAAAAAAGAATCAGAATTATTGTATACCGCGACAGCAAAAGTTTCACGCTCACTTGAAGAAAGCTCCAATGTGCTTACCAGTTTTAAAGAACCTTCTTCTGAGCAGCAGAAAGCAATTGAAAATCTTACTGTATCTTTGGCAACGCTTAGTACACGCGTTGATACCATCCGTGAAATACTCGGAGGCGCAATTACCGCTAGTACTGTTTCTTCGCAAGACGTGGTGCGGGGAAATGATATTCTTTTGCAACTTGATGAACGATTAAAAAAAGTATCAGCAGACCAAATAATAAATACTCAAAAAGGACAACAAGCATCTCAAGAAATAGCAAAATCGCTCACCATATCTCAAAACCTTCTTCTTCCTTCAACACAAAAACGTATACGTGCCGCAAAAACCCTTGATCGGGTAGATGAACTTTTGAATCGCATTATCACCTTGCATGTACCAGGGGCTAAAAACTTTTTAGAACAACGATCGCTCACGCAAAATCAGAAAGAATCAACCGAGCCGCATATTACTACGGGACAGCAGGCCACTTTTCGGGTTGAGCCAACACCGTTTACAAAGTTATTACAGCGTATTGGCGAGGCTATTATATTATACAAACCAACTGGGAAGGCTCCGGTTGGAAATGCATTTATCGTCACCGCTGAAACGCTCAAAGGAGAACTACTCTCTTCATCTGTGCAAGGTGTTGATGGCCCCGAAGATACAACTACACTCATCGCATTTGATCCGCCTCTTATCATGACCCTAAAATACACCAAAGAAGATATTGAAGGTATTCAGGAAAATACTATCAAACTGTACTCATGGGATGAACCCAATGAGCGATGGGATCAAGAAAGGGGTACGTTAAATACCAAAGATAAAACGATAGTTGCACCTATTAAGCATCTATCAATCTTTGGATTGTTTGGAGAACCAAGTCCTGGATTTGAATATAAGGCACTTATTTCTTTAGATACACAAAAAGAAGGAGAACAAAAATATCTTTCAATTCAAAAAGAAAATATAAATTTGAAAAAGACCGTAACGCAAGAATCGGTACATGTACAAAACGGAACGTTCTATGTTACGCCAAATATGGAAGTAGAAATGTGTATCCCGGAGAGTCTTTTTAAAAAGCCAGTGAAACAGATAATGCTTTTTATTGCTTCGGACAGATTTCCACTTACGTATAAAAAGGATGGGAAGTGTTATGGTAATACCATCAAAGTCCCAGATAAAAAAGGAAAACAAGCGATTAAAATCAAAGTGATTTATACCGATGACTCGGTTCAAATTATTACACTCGAAGCAATTATCACGGGCCAACTCCAGTCACAGGTACTCTCTGCACTGAGCCCGGTAGTGGGCCAGGTTGTTGAAGTAGTAAGTGCCGTTAACGAGCAAGTAAAAACAACGGTACAAACGACACAACCAGTGTTACAAACCGCAGCGGTTGCAACAGCCCCTGCTGTTATGGCGGCAAACCCGGCGGTGCTTTCCAATTCACTTAACTGGTATCATTATTTTAATCACTTTTTTTCATGGCTCTTTTCATTATTTGGTTTGAAGCGCAGAAAGAGAAGATCATGGGGAGTTGTGTATGATGCAACCTCAAAAACACCTCTGGATCTTGCCATTACCAGGTTGTTTGATTCAAAAACAAAGCGCCTCATCGAAACGCAGGTAACAGATAAAAATGGAAGGTTTTCATTCCTTGTTTCGCCAGGCGAATATACGCTTAGTATCACAAAACCTCCTTTTGTATTTCCTACCCAAATTGTTTCAGGAAATACTGATGGCGAATATTTGAATATTTACCGGGGCGGTGCGATTACGATTCGATCTGAACAAGACGTAATAAATATTAGTATTCCAATTGATCCGCCGGTCCGAGAAACGGTTCATGGGTCTGGAATTTTAAAATCAACAAATAGCTTTTTACTTCACCACTCACTTGGCATGCTCGCATTAAGTTTTTTTATCAGTTTGCTGCTTACGTTTTATACGCCGCATACGCTGAATATTATATTGCTGGGAGCAAATGCACTCTTTATTTTTTGGCAATGGATGATTTTTGCACGCAAAGAAAAACCATGGGGAATTGTATTTGATTCACAAACGCTTGAGCCTATTTCACTCGCGGCAATTGCAATTATTGATGCGAAAGAAAAGAAACTTCTAAAAACAAGACTTACCGATTATTTTGGAAGGTTTAACTTTTTTACTCCGCCAGGTTCTTATATTATTTCTGTCTCAAAAGATACGTATCTGTTTCCGCCGCAAAAAGATATTACGCACTCAAAGTATAAAAATATCTATCTTGGAGGCGTGATTACGGTTAAGAAAAAAAGAGGATTTGCAAAGGTAAATGTTCCTCTTGAAAAAAAACCTGAAGAAGTTATTCTTGAGCAAGTTGCACAAATCCCAGCTTCTCCACAAGTGCAAACCGTGCCTCTTGAGGATATCTCATCTTCCACTCAAGGCACTTGACAGGGAGGTGTATACGCGATACAATTTTCAAAGGATTGTTTATATTAAAACAATCCTTTTTTCATACTAATTACACGAAATATATGAATAATCCAATAGCTTCAGCAATAAAACAAGTATGCGACGAAAAAGGCATTCCTCAAGAACAAGTGATTGAGGCGCTTGAAGCTGCCTTGGCGGCTGCATATCGAAAAGATTTTGGTGAAAAAAATCAAAACATCAAAGTTATTTTTGATATTAAGACAGGAACATTTCAGGTATATGATGTGAAAAAAGTTGTTGAGGATAGTGTAATTGAAGAAGAGGTTGAAGGCGAACAAATGCCAGAAGCTGAGCAAGTAGTTGAGTTAGGAGAAGATGGCGAACCATTAAAAAAGAGATTCAATCCAAAGACCGAAGTAATGATTTCAGAAGCACAAAAAATTGATGCGAGTCTTGTAATAGGTGATGATATGCGTACTGAGCTTGTTGCGCCAAGTTTCGAAGCATTTGGCAGAATGGCTGCACAAACAGCAAAACAGGTGCTTATTCAAAAAGATCGCGAAGCAGAACGTAATAACTTATATCAGACCTATAAAGATAAAGAAGGAAAATTAGTTGTTGGCACCGTGCAGCGCCGTGAAGAACAGCGCGTACTCGTTGATTTGGGAAATAGGGTAACTGCTGTTATGCCGTTTGGGGAACAGATTCCCCGTGAACGATATTCATCAGGAGATAGGATTAAATTTGTAGTTCTTTCTATCGGTATGACAACGCGTGGTCCCGAAATTATTATATCGCGCGCAAATCCATTATTTGTAGAACGTATTTTTGAAGCAGAAATTCCCGAGGTAGCAAGCGGTGCCATTGAAATTAAAGGACTAAGCCGTGATCCGGGGTTTCGATCAAAAGTTGCGGTAATGACTCACCAAGAAAATATTGATCCTATTGGTTCATGCATTGGGCAACGGGGCGGGAGAATTCAAACAATCATCCAAGAGTTGGGCGGTGAGAAAATAGATATTATTTTATATAATGAAGACCCAACGGTGTTTATTTCAAATGCACTTTCTCCTGCAAAAGTATCGTCAATTACTCTTTCTCAAATAAATCAGGTAGCAAATGTAAAAGTACCAGAAGACCAGTTATCACTTGCTATTGGACGAATGGGGCAGAACGTACGATTGGCATCCCAGCTTACGGGGTGGAGTATTGAAATCGAGCATGGAGCAGGAGGCTTACCCAAGGAAGAAAATACTGAAGAAAATAGTGAGGGACAAGAAATGCTGGGAGAAAATATGAAACCCCAGTTATTGGATGAAGAAGCAATAAGTGATGATGAACAAAAATAGACAACAAAATAGGTATCACTCATGAAATTTTTAATTCATAACAAACGTGAGTGAAAAGGAGAATAAAAGATATGTCAGTAGTTAATACCAAGCAATATAACGATGCAAGTCAGCAATCATTTAAGCAGCTTCTTGATACGTATAGTGCAAAGCTTCCAAAAGTGGGGGATATTATCACTGGAAGAGTCGTAAGTATTACAAAAAATGAAGTTCAAATTGATATCGATGGTATCGCAACGGGTATTGTGCGAGGTTTTGAACTTGTCGATGAGTCGGGTGATTACTCAAATTTAAAAATAAGCGATGAGGTTTCGGCAACAGTGCTTGACCTTGAAAATGAAGCTGGGCTTTTGGAGCTTTCATTTCGGTCAGCAGGGCACAAAAAAGCATGGGATTACTTAAAAGAACTTCTTGAAAAAGGAACTACAACGCAAGTAAAAGTACTGGAAGCAAACAAGGGAGGGCTTCTCGTTTCATGTGGTAATGTGAAGGGATTTATGCCAGTTTCACAGTTGTCACCGGATCATTATCCCCGCATACAGGGTGGCGACAAGGGAAAGATTTTAGAAAAATTACGAACGTATGTTGGCACCTTATTTGAAGCAAAGGTTATTGATGTAAATGAAGAGGAAGAAAAGCTTATTGTTTCAGAAAAGGGTGCATGGGAAGAAAAACAAAAGGACGTTATCTCGAGTTATAAAGTAAGTGATGTTATCGAAGGAGTGGTAACGGTTATTACTGATTTTGGTGCATTTGTAAAATTTGGTGATGGGCTTGAGGGATTAATTCATATCTCTGAGCTTGCCTGGCAGCGCATTGATGACCCAAAGGATTATATTAAATCCGGGCAGACCGTACAGGCAATCATTATAAAAGTAGAAGGCTCAAAAATATTTCTTTCCATGAAACGGCTTGTTGATGACCCATGGAAACATGTTGCTGAACGCTATAAGATTGGTCAGAAAGTACAAGGAAAAGTGCTAAAAATAAATCCATTTGGATTATTTGTTGAGCTCGATCCCGAAATTCATGGATTGGCTCATGTATCAGAGCTTTCGTCGAAACAAGGAGCGGATCCGCATAAGTATGCAAATCCAGGTGATGTGCTTGAGTTTGAAGTAGTGTCTATTGAGGCAGAGGAACACCGATTGGGGTTAAGTTTAAAGGCACTTTCGAAAAAGGAAAAAGAAGAACAGGAAGAAGTTCCGGCAGAACCAGAAAATGGTACACCCCCTATCGAGAGAGTAGAAGAATAATTTATTTGTATGCATCGTATGAATCCATTAGTAAAAAATATTGCAATTTTTGTGCTTGTCGTAGTTGCTTTAGGTAGTTTTTTCAGTTTGTATGATCACTCAACACTGAAAAAAACTGATCGGGTTGGCATCGAAACGCTTATTAAACATATCAATGAGGACGCAGTCAAAGAAATAGAAATACGAGGAGATACGCTTGCGGTAACACTGAAAAACGACAAGAAAGAATTTGTACGTAAAGAAGCAAGTGAATCATTGAGTCAGCTTTTGAAAAATTATAATGTTGATTCGGAAAAAATGAAAAAAGTTCCTGTAACAGTTAAGGATCAAACAGGCTTTTTTCTGTTAAACACGTTTATCACGGTTATCTTACCATTCTTAGTTATAGGTTTTTTTATTTATCTTATGGCGCGCCAAGTACAGGGTGCAAGTAATCGCGCTCTTACATTCGGATTGAGCCGCGCAAAACAGACTGACGGCAAAGAAACAAAAGATAAAATTACCTTCAAAGATGTTGCAGGTGCGCACGAGGCAAAAGAAGAGCTTCAAGAAATTGTTGAGTTCTTGAAAGATCCGAAAAAATTTCAGCAGCTGGGAGCAAAAATTCCAAAAGGCGTATTATTAATGGGAGCACCGGGAACGGGAAAAACGCTTCTTGCGCGAGCTGTTGCAGGAGAGGCGGATGTTCCCTTTTTTCATGTATCAGGATCTGAATTTATTGAAATGTTTGTTGGTGTTGGTGCAAGTCGTGTAAGGGATTTATTTGCAAAAGCAAAGAAAGCGGCGCCAGCAATTATTTTTATTGATGAAATAGATGCCGTAGGGCGGCAGCGGGGTGCAGGACTTGGAGGGTCCCATGATGAGCGGGAGCAAACATTAAATCAAATTCTTGTAGAACTTGATGGATTTGATCCTTCGGCAAATGTTATTGTGGTTGCAGGAACAAATCGTCCAGATGTCTTGGATCCGGCGCTGTTACGGCCTGGACGTTTTGATCGTCGCGTGGTTATTAATCTTCCAGCAATTGGGGAGCGGGAAGCAATTTTAGAAATTCATGCGCGCAACAAGCCTCTTGCAAGCGATGTGGTATTGCGGCGACTTGCAGAGCGCACGCCCGGGTTTTCGGGAGCGGATCTCGCCAATGTATTAAATGAAGGAGCTATTATGGCAGCGCGCCGCGATGCAAAAGAAGTTACCATGGAAGATTTATTTAAGAGTATTGAAAAAGTTATTTTGGGTCCTGAACGAAAAAAGCAGCTTATGTCAGATAAAGAAAAAAACATTACCGCCTATCATGAAGGGGGGCATGCAATTGTGTCTCATATGCTGCCGGATGCGCCGTCTGTGCAAAAAATTTCGGTTATTTCTCGAGGACAAGCAGCTGGATATACTCTCAATCTTCCTACTGAAGATAAATTCTTCCACACGCGGTCAGAATTTCAGGCAGAATTAGCAGTGCTGCTTGGTGGATATGTTGCTGAGGAGACTATTTTTGGCGATGTTACAACTGGTGCAAGTAATGATCTAAAGAAAGCAACACGGCTTGCGCGAAGCCTTATTATGCAATATGGGATGAGTGAAAAATTAGGGCAACGCACATTTGGTGAGCGTGAAGAATTGGTTTTTTTGGGAAGAGATATTGCCGAGCAGCGCGATTATAGTGAAAAGACCGCAGAAACCATTGATCAAGAAATTACTCACTTTATTCAAGAGGCTCATAAAACTGCAAAAAAAGTTATTACGGAATCTCGCGAAAAACTTGAAAGTATAGTACAATTGTTAATGGAAAAAGAAACAATAGAGCGTGATGAATTCGCTGCTCTTTTTGAAGAAAAAAAACCTTCCGCCTAACAGTACTATAACTTTCTTTCCCATGACGCAGGATTCAGACCAAAACAATAAAATTCAGCATATCACCTCGCAGGCTGCCCAAGAAAAGTTCAGAGAGAAAATGATGGAAATGGAGCTAAAAGATAAAGAACACGAAGTGCAATTAAAAGCACATTCTTTAGGGTTGCAGTATGTTTCACTGACAGGGGTTCCTATTTCACCGGGACCTCTTTCTGTTATAGGTGAAGAAGATGCGCGTCGGTTACAAATTATTTGTTTTAGTGAAAGTGTTGAAGAAAAAAAGATTGCGGTTGTTGACCCGACGCGAGATGAGGTGCGAGCGTATTTACAAAAATTAGAAGAACAATTACATGCAAAAATAAGTGTGTATGTAACTTCGCAACAAAGCTTTGATGCTGCCGTAAAATTATACGAAAAGTTACCAAAAATTCATGAAGTCATTCATGGCGGTATTAAAATAACTGAAAGTGATGTTACAAAATACGAAGCTGTTATACAGGATATAAAAAAACTTCAAAGTATTTTAGATGCACAGCCAACCATGTCGGAACTAGAAAAGATTTTAGCAGTTCTGGGGTTAAAAACAGGAAGTTCCGATATTCATATTGAGGCAGAAGAGCAAGATATTAAAATTCGCCTGCGTATCGATGGTATGTTGCATGATATTGGCACATTGCCACCAGGTGAATGGAAGCACTTGATTAATCGTCTCAAAGAAACAGCACAAGTCAAAATAACCATTACCGATAAACCGCAAGATGGAAGACTTACGTTATTTTTAGATGAAGAAAAAATAGATGTGCGTTTTTCCACATTACCAACAAGTTATGGAGAAAGTGTGGTCATGCGTATATTGCGCTCAACCATTGCCGGGTTAAATTTTGATGATCTTGGGCTTTCAAGTTATACCGCTAAAGCACTAGAGAAAGAAATAGCAAAGCCAAATGGCATGATTATTACAACTGGGCCAACGGGTTCTGGAAAAACAACCACACTATACGCGATATTAAATACACTCAATTCTCCGGAGGTAAAAATTATTACCCTGGAAGACCCAGTTGAGTATAAACTTAAAGGCATTAACCAAAGCCAAATTGATGCGTCAAAAGGCTATTCATTTGCATCGGGACTTCGCTCAATTTTACGGCAAGACCCTGATATTGTGATGGTTGGTGAAATTCGTGATTTGGAAACGGCAGATATTGCGGTGAATGCCGCGCTCACCGGCCATTTAGTACTTTCAACAATACATACGAATAGTGCCGCCGGCGCTATTCCTCGATTTATAGCTATGGGCGCAAAAGCATTTCTTTTGGCACCAGCCCTCAATTGTATGATCGGCCAGCGATTAGTACGTCGGTTATGTCAGGTATGTAAAAAAGAAGCACACCTAGAAGGAGAAATAATGGAACGTATCAAAAAAGAATTGTCTTCCCTTTCGCCACAAGTTGATAGCAGGCCTGATATGGATAAATTAATTTTCTTTGAATCAAGCGGATGTGAACAGTGCCATGGAATTGGATACAAGGGGCGTATTGGTATTTATGAAATCATGTCTATGAATCAAGAGCTTGAAGAGCATATCTTATCGGGTGATGTTTCCCAATATACCTTGGAAGAATTAGCAATAAAGAATGGGATGGTTCGGATGGTGCAGGATGGCTTACTACGTGCGCTTGAGGGTATTACGTCAGTAGACGAGGTATTCAGTGTTGCAAAATAAAACTTTAAAATTTGGCATATTTTCCGCCAAAGGCGGATCCGCCCTTGGTGGACGTTAACGTTGCTTTTATTGGCGCCTAGAACTGTACTCAAATTTGAAAGTTTTATATAACTAGTGAAATATATAAAAAATCTCCTTTCGGAGATTTTTTTGCTACCCATTTGTCATCCCACACTTGATGCGGGATCCGGTCTAAGTATTTTCTGGAAATTTTTTATGTGCATCATAGATAATCATTACTTCAAGAATCATTGCAAGAAGGAGTATAAGTGATGAAAGTTCAAGTAAACTAGTTAAAAAATATCCAAGTCCTGCCAATGCAGCTGCACTAAGCTCTAATATACCAACCCAAAGGCAAATATCGCCAAGATGTTTTTTTAAATGTAGCATTCCAATGCCAAAAGGAATTGATAGTAAACCAGTAATGATAATACTTAAGTTAAGAAATTCATCCTTTGGTGCAAACTGGACAACAAAAGGAGTTATATAATAAAGAATATAATAAATAGTAACAAGTATATTTGAAACCAGCAAGACGAGTGAACCAAATGCAAGAAGTTTATTTGTAAAATGATTACCAAGTTGCGCAAAACCCCATAGTATATATGATGACGCAACCGTATAGGCGATTAATAAAATAACAAAAGCAGGGATAAGTTTTGGGTTCAATTTTCCTAATTGTTCAAGTGCTGTAAAAATCGTAACTGGTATAAGAATAACAATGGATGTGAGAGCACCAATCCATGCGCGTTTAAGCGTAAGTGGAAGAGAATGTTCGTGAAACATAAATTATTATAAATCATTACGAATTATTTTCTTCAAATTTTTGTTTTAAGTTTATAATTTCTTGTTCAATCCGAGCGAGTTCATCTTCTTTGCTAAGTGAGGGAAATCGAGGATCTGATTCAGGTTGAACCATTGATTCGGAAAGCCACTTATATTGAGAAATATAACGCAATAGTTGAAGCTCTATCTTATCTTTTTGATTGTTGAGACGGAAAGACGCATCTAGTGTTTCTAATTCCCCAAGTCTTCGTGCTTCATCTGGCGATAAAAAATTTATATGGTTTCGGGCTCTTCGTTCGGCACCGAATTTATCAGCGAGTGGATCGTAATATGATTGCGCTTGATCATCGGGATGTATTGGAAATTCGTTAGTGTTCATAAAATAGTTACCCAACAAGAGTTAAATCGCCATAAATTATTTGCGGATTCATACCAATAAGCTCATCGTTCAGCATGCCTTCGGGAATCGGATTATACAGATAGATTTTTTTCTCTAGTTCAAACGCTTTGAATATTTCTAAAAATGTTGCACCGCCAATATAATTTTGTATGCCATTTTTTTCGAAATTCAGGACAAGGATTGCATCATGTGTTGCAACGATTTTTCCATCTGTTCGAATCATGTTACCTTTCCACTCCTGATACTCTTTTTGTGAAAGGTTTTTTGTCTGGTCTTCTGCTTCAGGGTGATCATATCCATTTGGTGGAGTAGTAGTATGTCCCATTATCTCAAGCTTTTCTTTTACTTCGGCAACAATTGGATAAAATTGCTTACTCGCCGTAATAAATATGTTCATATGTTTAAATTTGCCCGGGGCGGGACTCGAACCCGCACGCCTTTCGGCATTTGATTTTAAGTCAAACGTGTATACCGATTTCACCACCCGGGCATAAATTAAGAATCACGAATATTGAATCAAAAATCAAGAGGTTTTCGTTCCTGATTCATAATTCCTGATTCGTGATTCAGGCAATTATAGTCTAGCGGGATTGTATAATATCGTCAATCTATTTACGTTTTAGCACCTTTTTAACAGCTGTTTTGATTGCTTTTACCGACATTCCGTATTTATCAAGTAATTCTGTTGGCGTCCCTGATTCGCCAAATGAATCCGGCATGCCAATCATTTCTATTGGCACTGGAAATTTTTTACTGAAAAGCTCACAAACCGCACTTCCCATGCCAGCCATAACTTGATGCTCTTCAACGGTAACGGCACATCTCGTTTTTCTTACAGATGCAAGAAGTGTTTTTGCATCCAATGGCTTAACGGTATGATTGTTTATGACCTCACACTGGATTCCTTGTTTTGATAATTCTTGCGCAGCAATAAGTGCTTGATAGACTAATGGGCCACACGCGATAATACTTACATCCATTCCTTTCCTAAAAATTTCAGCTTTTTCAATCCTAAAAGGTGTCATACCGGTAGTGATACATGGCGTTTTTTCTCTGGCAAAGCGAAAATAAAACGGTCCCCAATGTGCGGCAGCAGCAAATGTTGCTTTTCGTGTTTCTTCATAATCGCAAGGTACTACGACAATCATATTTGGTAACACCCGCATAATTGCAATATCCTCTAACGCTTGATGAGTAGCACCATCTGGCCCTACGGAGACTCCCGTATGTGCGCCGGCTATTTTTACATTCACGTTATTGATACACACACTCACGCGCACCTGATCCCAGGCACGTCCCGGAGAAAACACTGCGTAACTTGAAACAAATGGAATTTTTCCTGAGAGTGCTAACCCCGCTGCAATGCCGGTCATATTTTGTTCGGCAACACCGCACTCAATAAAACGGTTTGGGTATTTTTTTGCAAAGGCAATTACGCGTGTTGATTCCGCTAAGTCTCCCGTTAATACCACCACATCCTTATTTGTTTCTCCGAGTTGGAGTAATGCATCACCATACCCATTACGCGTGGGAAGTTGCTCAATGTCTTTATTAAAAAGTTTTTTATTTAGTGTCGAGTGATAGAGTGATTTCATAGGTTTTAAGAAAGTGAAAGTAATTCTCCTGGGCGAAGAAGCGAAAGATTTTTTCGATAATCAATCGGTACGTCAATAACACAAGGTTTTTTAAAAGATAGAGCTTTGCGCAGTACGGATTTTATTTGTGATGGTTTTGTAATACGAAAACTTGCTGCTCCAAAACTTTTTGCAAATTGTACAATATCAGGATTCCCAAATGAAACCCCAAATTCTTTTTTATAGATTTCTTGCTGTTGAATTTTTACGAGATTATAACTTTCGTCGCGCCACACGATATGAACGATAGGTAATGCAAGCCGAACAGCTGTTTCAAGTTCCATAGCACTCATCAAAAATGAACCATCGCCAGAAAGTGAAATAATTTTTTTACTGGGACGAGCAAGAGCCGCTGCAATTGCCCAGGGTAGAGAAACACCCATCGTTTGAAATCCCATACTAAAGAGAAGCGTTTTGGGTTCGTATGAAAAGAAATGCTTCGCAAGCCACACCTGGTGCGATCCAACATCTGAAATAATGGTTACTGAATCATCAAGTACTGATCGAAGTTGATGAATAAAATCCAGTGGTTGAATGGTCGATGCGTGTTGGCCATTCGGTTTTTTAAAAAGAATACGTTGAGCTTTTTTTGCTTGAGGATGAAAAGAATACGTGTATGGTATTCGTTCGGAAAGTGAATCAAGGGTATAGGCAATATCTCCAAGTGCTTCAACCGTCGGCTGGTAATAACTATCCGGGTCTGCGGGTAGTTCATCAATATGAATGATTGGAGTAGGTGTTGTATGCCAGTAGGAAGGATTATATTCAATAGGATCAAAACCAATAGTAACAATAACATCCGCATGGAGTAGTGCAATATCACCTGGTTCTTTTGTTTTTAACCCAACACGGCCAATAAAAAGATGAGCGAGCGAGCGTGATACTGCGCCTGCAGCTTCAAATGTTCCAATAACTGGAATTTGGGTTTTTTCAAGAAAACGACGTACCGATTTACATATCCTATAACGTGTTGCACCAACGCCAAGAAGGATAACCGGGTATTTGGCATTAGTAAGAAGTTCGAGTGTTTGAGATAACGTTTCTTCAGATGCTTTTCCAAATGAAAATGGTTTTGGCTCAAACGTTTTTTGGGATGTTTTTGAATTAAGAACATCCAAGGGAAATGTTAAATGAACTGCACCTTGATGTGGAAGGGTAGCCATGCGAAAACCTGTTGAAATTGCCTCGGAGATTGCTGATACATCTTGGATTTCTTCGCTCCATTTTGTTATAGGGCGAAAGAGAGTGGCAGTACGAATCGTTTGATGTGTTTTTTTAAAATGTTCTGCGCGGGGAGTTTCGCCTGTTATTGCAATGACAGGATCACGATCAGCTGTTGCGGTTGCAATCCCACTTAACAGATTTGTTGCGCCGGGCCCTGCCGTTGCAATACATACGCCCGGGGTTTCAGTGATACGGCCCCATGCGGCCGCCATAAATGCGGCGTTTTGTTCATGGCGACAGGTAATAAATTGAGGAGCACCTTTTTTATGAGATTCAGTTCGCAGAGCTTCCATGATTGGCATTACAGCTGCACCGGGAATTCCAAAAATATATTTAACTCCGTGTTTTTTAAGACACTCAACTAAGAGCTGTGCACCATTTTTTAGAAGTGATTTTTTATGAGATTTCATAGGGAATATGTTTTCCGTTCCACAAAACTAATAGGGTACATCCACGTGATGATCGTGAAGTATGAACCGATCCTTTATGATTGATTTTTAATCTGCCCTTTGGAAGCGTAGAAAATTCATCTTGGTAAACGCCTTCAAGCACATACATCCATTCAAGTGAAGCATGTTTATGGGGTGTAAGGTAAGTTCCCTTTTTGAATTTAAAAATGCTTAATACCTGATTTTTCTTTTTATCATGTACAAGAGTTTTTATTGTTACGCCTTTTGCAATTGGTATCCATGGTAATGTACGGGGATCTACAGTACGCATACCATGTATGGTGTTTTTTTGTGGCGATTTTTTTGTCATACAATAATTACTCTCTGATTTTTTTTGCTAACGCCGCCAGGTGGCTGTCATCTGCGCGATCGTAATCGTGAGAGGAAATATATCCTTCGTATTGGTTGAAATAGGTTCCCTTGTGTGACGCGATTGGTTTCCACTTTTCCATGTCTTTTGTTCCGTGCATAGGAAAAAGTTTTGCATGCACATGGTCTACGCCAAAGCCTTCAAAAATCAATCCCGTTCTGCCAACGTCATGCAGTTTAGAATCAAGAAGTTTTCCTACTTTTTTTGCTGCAAGAATTAATTCAGTTAACACTAAATCCGGCAGCTCAAATGCATAACTCGAGTAATGCGTTTTTGGTATCACCACAGAAAACCCACTGGTATTTGGAAAGATCGTAAGAAACGCAAGATGTTTCTCGTCTTCCCATATCATATGACACGGCATTTCCTTTTTTACTATTTTACAAAAAATACAATCATTCATATTAGGGTAGTTATTTTTAATTATGAAATCTTACCCTCAAGTATCTCTTTGTTGGACTCATGATATTTTCTTGCTAGAAAATTCAACACGCTCCCGCCGTCGCGGTCCGCATGGTCCACCAAAGAGATACTTTCGGAGATTTCATAATTAAAAATAACTATTCATGTTCGCTTGTTATTTTCCCTCGTAATGTTCGCAGTTCATGTAGTGCAAGCTCAGCCTGTTCTTTATTTGGCGGGATGCCATGCCACTCATATTTTTTTTCCATAAAATCTACGCCGCGTCCTGGAATAGTATGTGCAATAATACAGGTTGGCTTTTCAATAATTCGTTTTGCTTGTTCACAGGATTCAATAAATTCACGAATATTATGACCATCAATCTCTAGTACATGCCAACCGAACGAACGATATTTTTCGGCAAATGGTTCAAGCGGCATAATGTGTTCAGTATTCCCGTCAATTTGAATATTATTTCTATCAACGATAAATGTAAGATTACTTAGATTATAAGCAGCTGCAGACATGACCGCCTCCCATACCTGTCCTTCATTATGTTCGCCATCCGAAAGGACGGCATAGATGCGATTTGTTTTTTTATCCATCCGTGCGGCTAGTGCCATGCCAACTGCAACCGAAGCACCTTGTCCCAAGGGACCACTGGTATGCTCAACACTTGGGAGTTTTTCTAATTCAGGATGGCCCTGAAGGGGAGACCCAAGTTTTCTTAAAGTTTTGAGATGTGATAATGGAAAATAACCCGCCCGTGCCATGGTCGCATATCGTACGGGGCATACGTGACCGCAGGAAAGGATTAGTCTGTCACGGTTTGGCATGCTTGGTTTTTTGGGATCATGGTGAAGAACATGAAAATAAAGAGCCGCAAAAATATCCGCCAAACCCAAAGGCCCAGCGGAATGTCCCGATCCTGCGCGTACAAGCATGGTAATAATATCTTGGCGAATCGTATTTGCGATTTTCTCTAATTTTTTTATTTTTTTGTCCCCAATCATCATAGACAAATTTATAATTTGAAATTCGTAATTTATAATTTATTTTAGCATTACTTTAAAATAATTTTTTGCGTACTCCCAGTTTGTTTTTATGAGTCCATCTTTATCAAAGCGGCGCGTTGAACTATACACAAAAAGCGTAGGATCAAATTCCACATATCCTATTTCTCCGAATTTTTTCGCAATACTTGCATCATCGCCAAAAAAAGTAAACGAGGTATCAATTCCATCAATCTTTTGAAAATTTTTCCTAAATGACGCAAAATTTCCACCAATCACTACACCACCTTTTCCTAAAATACGTCCAAAAATTGTATTGATAGCGGGCATTACAATCCAACGATATACCTCTTGAGCCAAATAGAGTGATCCCGTTGGTTTTACATGAAAAATATAGGTGCCCGCAATGGCAACACAGGTGTCTTGTTGCTCATGGAGTTTTGTATAAATTTTTTCAAGCCAGTCTTGGGGAGGTGTGCAGTCAGCATCGAGAAATGCGATGATTTCTCCTTCCGCAACTTCAAGTCCTCGCTGTCGCGCTTGGTTTGTTCCTTTTTTTGACTCAAAAATAACCTTATCAGCACCATATTTTTTTGCCACAAGCGCTGTTGCATCTGTACTTACATTATCAACAACAATAATTTCAAAATTGTTTCGAGGATAGTTTTGTGCCTGAAGCGCTTGGAGTGCAGCAGGAAGAAAAAATTCTTCATTAAAAGCAGGAATGATAACTGAGATGTTTTTTTTCTTCATACGTTTTTATT
>Ga0209726_10003960_pt1 | contig 19464 bp, 22 predicted proteins | sample Subgrocontami54m_FD_187453 | JGI IMG/M metagenome (GOLD analysis project Ga0209726, IMG submission 187453) | Subsurface groundwater microbial communities from S. Glens Falls, New York, USA - GMW46 contaminated, 5.4 m (SPAdes) (version 3) | ecosystem: Environmental > Aquatic > Deep subsurface >... | reverse complement strand
CGATCTATCGGCGAGAAGCGCCTGCGCGTCCGTCACGAGATGCGCAACATCGAGACGGATGCGGCGGCTGCCTTCTGCGAGATCACCTCGGTGCACCTCGACAAGAAGGACCACAAGTCGTGCGCGTTTCCCCCAGCCATCCGCGCGGCGGCCGAAGCGCTCCTGGCGAGTGGTCGCTAGATGCTCGGCCCATTCGCCCTTGCCATCGTCGCCGTCACTACGCTCGTCACGTCCTTCGTCTCCGGCGTTTTCGGGATGGCGGGCGGCATGATGCTGCTCGGCGTGCTGCTGATCTTCATGGACGTGGCCCCCGCCATGATGCTGTTCGGCACCGTGCAGATGGCCTCCAACGTCTGGCGCGGGGCGCTGTGGTGGCGCCACGTCGACTGGAGCATCGTGTGGCGCTTCCTGGTCGGCTCGGCGGCGACGTTTCTGGTCCTGCGCCTGGTTGCCGTGCTGCCCACCAAGGCGGCGCTCTATCTCATGCTCGGCCTCGTGCCGTTCGCGGCCTATGCCCTGCCCAAGCGGTGGGAACCCGATATCACGCGGCCCGGCGTGCCGTATGCGTGCGGCGCCGTCATCATCGTGCTGCAGCTGATGGCGGGTGCTGCCGGCCACGTCCTCGACATCTTCTTCCAGAAGAGCCGCCTCGACCGCAAGACCATCGTCGGCACCAAGGCCGTGGTGCAGGTGTCGGGCCACGTCTACCGCATCGCCTATTTCGGTTCGTTCGCAGGCGCGTGGGAAGAGAGCCTTCCCTTGTGGGTCTATGGCGCGGGAATCGTGCTGGCCGTGACGGGAACCTCGCTGGCTGCCCTGGTGCTCGAGCGCATGACCGACGCCGGCTTTCGTCTGTGGAGCCGGCGCATCACCATCGGCGTCAGCCTCACCTATCTGACGCGGGGGCTGTGGCTGGTCGTGGCGCCGTGAGGGGGCCGGCGCTGCCCAAATTGTGGGGGCATGCTTGCCGGCGCCACGCAGCGGGCATAAGGATTGCGCATGGCGAGCGGACCGGACATGTCGGTTGATGCTGGCAACGCATCGGGGCGTGTTGCGCCTCGAATTGGCGCCAGGGAGCTTTTGACGCCGCAGCAGCTGGCTGAGCTGCGCGAGCGCTCGCTCTACCGCTCGCTTTGGATGATCGCGCACGCCTGGGCTGTGATCCTCGGCTCGATCGCGCTGGTCGCCTGGTGGCCCAACCCGCCGACATTCCTGCTGGCTGTGGTGCTGATCGGAGCGCGCCAACTCGGACTCGCCATCCTGATGCACGAGGGCGCGCACGCCTGCTTCTCCAGGAACCAGAGGCTCAACATGGGGTTGAGCCAATGGCTGTGCGCCTACCCGATCTTTGCCGAGACGCGCGCCTATCGGCGCTATCATCTCCAGCACCACGCCCGCACGCAGCAGGAAGACGATCCCGATCTCGTGCTGTCGAAGCCGTTCCCGATCACCAAGGCCAGCTACAAGCGCAAGTTCTGGCGCGACATCACCGGGCAGACGGGCTACGAGCGGCGCAAGGCGCAAGTGCTGGTCGCGCTGGGGGACCGCGGCTGGCCGCTACGGCAACGGGCCGCGCATTTCTGGGCCAAGCTCGGCCCGCAGCTGGTGGTCAACGGGCTGCCGATTGCGGGCTTTGCGGCGGCAGGCGTGTGGTGGGCCTATCCGCTGCTGTGGCTGCTGCCGCTGATGACCTGGTTCATGGTGATCACGCGCGTGCGCAACATCGCCGAGCATGCCGTGGTCGGCGAGGCCGACGATCCCTTGCGCAACACGCGCACGACGCTGACGAACTGGCTCGAGCGCGCGCTCATTGCGCCCTACTTCGTCAACTATCACCTGGAGCACCACCTCTTCTATTACGTGCCCTGCTACAACCTGCCCAAGCTGCATCGCATCCTGCGGGATGGTCCGCATGGGCCCCGCATGGAGATCGCGCCGGGCTATGCGGCCGTGCTGCGCAAGGCCACAGCGCGACCCGACAGCGAGGACCGCCCCGGCGAGCCCGTGCACAGCCTGCGCCGGCGGGCCAGCGAGAATTCCGCGACGTCGGGATTCTGATTGGCTCAGGTCTTCAGCGCCTGCTCCAGCTCACCGCGGAACGTCGCCAGACGCTTGTCGAAGAAGGTGCCGAGCTGGTCGCGAACCGGCGCCGGCGCGCGCTCGGGATGCCCTGCCGTGAAGGGCGGCGCCGGGTCGTACTCGATCGACAGCTGGATGCGCTGCGCCGCTTCCGCGCCCGCCACCTCGGCCGCGACCGTCAGCGCGAAGTCGATGCCGGCTGTCACCCCGCCGCCGGTGAAGACGTTGCCGTCGCGCACGACGCGGGCCGGCTGGTAGGTCGCACCCACCACGGGCAGCAGCCCCGTGTACGCCCAGTGGGTGGTGGCGCGGCGCCCCTTCAGCAGCCCTGCCACGCCCAGAATGAAGGCGCCCGTGCACACCGACGTCACGTACTTGGCGCGCGCGCCCTGCCGGCGCACGAAATCGATCGTCGCCGCATCGGCGATCACCCCTGAGACGCCGAAGCCGCCCGGCACGCAGATGAGGTCGAGCGGCGGACAATCGGCAAACGTTGTCGTCGGCACCAGGCCGAGGCCGCAGTCGCTGGCGACGGGATCGCGCGTCTTGGCGACGATGTAGGTCTTGCAGTTGGGCAGACGATGCAGCACCTGCAGCGGCCCGGTGAAGTCGAGCTGCGTCAGGTCGGGGAAGATGACGAAGCCGATGACGAGCGACATGGTGGTGGCTCCCATTCCAGAGTCCAGACGAGGCAGACCGCGGGAGGATTGCAGAGCCCGCCTGCCGCAAGCTTCAGTTGGTCTTGGGCTTTCCGCTCTTGTCCGCGGCTGCCTTCAGCGCCTCGCGCTCGGCGATGCGGGCAATGTGGAAGCGCTGGAAATTCCGGTCGCGCTCGTAGAGCTTGTGGCGCACCCACACGAACAGGTCGTAGAAGGTGTGGCCGCCGAAACTCAAGGGCAGGCGCTCGATCGCCTCGAGCTCGCGGCCCCACTTGCCGTCGAGGCCCGTCAGGTCGTCCTTGAAGAAGACGATGGTGGGCGTGAAGATCACGCCCCAGCGCTCGGCCAGCGCCCGCTCCGACAGGACCGTGCCGTCGAAGTCGGTGACCTCCCGCGCGCCCCACAGGTCGAGCTGCAGGAGGGTGAAATTCTGGCGCACGTAGTCGTTGATGTAGCGCTGCGACAGCACCTCGGTGTGCAGCTTGGTGCAGTAGGGGCAGCCGCGCTGCTCGAAGATGACGGCGAAGCGCTTGCCCGCGGCCTTGGCATCCGCGAAGTCGTCCCTGAGATTGAGGAAGGAGAGCTGGAACCAGCTCTGGTGATAGAGGCCGTTGTCTTCCTTGGTCGGCTCGACGCGCGGTTCGACCGGACCGACAGGCGATGGCAGTGCCGGGTCAGCGGCGCGCGCGAGGGGCAGGCCCGCGAACAGAAGCGCCAGGGCGAGGATGGAACCAAGCCTGCTCGAGGATTTTGCCTGCAAGACCATTGTCGTAGTTTACCTCAGATCCGGCCGTCTGACGACCCGGCGCCGATGCCGATCGGGCATGGCAGTTCCGCCGGCTGCTCATTCCGCTGCCGCCAGCGTTTCAGCGCTCACGCCTTCGGCAATGTCGAGCGCCTGCCGCAACACCTCGATGCCCGCTCCCGCCCGCGGCGCCAGCTCGGACAGATGCCGGCGGAAGGCGCGCGCCCGCGGCCGGCCGTGGTAGAGGCCCAGTATGTGCCGGGTTACGTTATTGAGGCGACCACCTTTGCGCAGGTGCTGCTCCGTGTAGGGGAGCAAGGCCTCCAGCACGGCGCGACGGGACGGTGCCGATCCGGCCTCGCCGAACAGCCGCCGGTCGACCTCGGCCAGCAGATAGGGGCTCTGGTAGGCGGCGCGGCCGAGCGCGACGCCGTCGACGTGGGCGAGGTGGGCCTCGGCCTCGGCGAGCGAGCCGATGCCGCCGTTGATGACGATCTCGAGCTCGGGGTGGGCGGCCTTCAGTCGATACACGCGGCCATGGTCCAGCGGCGGCACCTCGCGGTTCTCCTTGGGCGACAGGCCCTCGAGCCAGGCCTTGCGCGCGTGCACGATGAAGGTGCGGCAGCCGGCGCCGGCGACCGCGACGACGAACCGGTCGAGATCGGCCTCGCTGTCCTGGTCGTCGATGCCGATGCGGCATTTCACCGTGACGGGGATGCGCACGCGAGCGCGCATGGCCGCAATCGCCCGCGCCACCAGCGCCGGCTCCGCCATCAGGCAGGCGCCGAAGCGTCCCTCCTGCACGCGGTCGGACGGGCAGCCGATGTTGAGGTTGATCTCGTCGTAGCCGCTGGCTTCCCCGATCGCCGCAGCCTCGGCCAGCCGCGCCGGATCGGCCCCACCCAGCTGCAGCCCCACCGGACGCTCCTCCGCGCTGAACCCCAGCAGCCGCTCGCGGTTCCCATGCAGGATCGCCTCCGCCGTCACCATCTCGGTGTACAGCAGCGCCCGCCGCGTCAGCAGCCGGTGGAAGAACCGGCAGTGCCGGTCCGTCCAGTCCATCATCGGGGCCACGCAGAATCTATGTAATTGATTTCGCACCACTTTTCCTGTATTTTCCGCAAGCTAAGGGGAGAACAAGCACGCAACTACGTGCACAAATGTGCACGAACCCGCAGGTTCCCTCACCAGCATTGTGCTCGTTTTGTGCATGCGCACACGCCGTGCACAGTTCGGAGTGACCATGGCCACCATCACGCTGCTCCCATCCGGCTACTGGCGCGTCCAGGTCCGCCGTCGCGGCAATTACGCCTCGAAGACCTTCCGGATCAAGTCGGACGCTCAACGTTGGTCCAACGAGCAGGAGGATCGCGTTGAGCGAGGTGAAGGCATCACCACACGAGAGGCCCCCAGCGATACCCTTGGAGACCTCATCGAACTCCACCTGGCCGACATGGCCGAGGTAGGACGTGCCGCCCGGCGCAGCAAGGAATATACCCTCAACTGTGCATCGGCGTCGGCGACTGACCCCGCCGCTGCGCGCTCAGCACCCATCCGCGCGCTGCTGCCCACGCACGGCGCTCTCGTCTGAAAGTTCCACAAATACAAGCATTAGCCGCTGACGGCCTCACGCGATCGAGGGGTCATGTGTGGACGCCGATCGGGGGTCAACGTTGCGTGCCGTTTGACACGACGAAAGGGGATCGCGAGAAGTCCATTGCCGAAACCATTGATCCGCTCTTGGCCCGGCTCCGCGCCACCCGCAAAGGCTGACCGGAAAAATCAGATAAGTTAGATATTGCAATTACGGCAGCTGGCACCTATAATAAGATGTATAAGGAAAGAATGACCATGGGCCGCATCTCACCAACCATCAGCCTCGACGCTGAAAACGCTGCCGTCGCGCGCGCGCTCGCAAGCCATCTCGGCACCCAATTCAAGATTGTCGATGTGGCGTCGGGGGACACCTATGATGTCCCACCGGAGTTGGCCGCCGCCGTGCGTCAGCTCTTCGACATGCTTGCCGCCGGCACCACAGTGACGCCGCCGTTGGCGCCCGATGCCGAGCTCACTCCCAACGAGGCTGCGGATTACCTCCGCGCCTCGCGCACGTTCGTTGCAAAGCTTATGGACGAAGGCACCCTGCCCTATCGCCTGGTCGGCACACACCGCCGCATCCGCTACGGCGATCTACAAGCTTACGAGAAGGCCCAGGCAGCCCGGTCGCGTGCCGCGATGGCCGAGCTCACCCGCCTCAGCCAGGACATGGGCCTTTACGAGATGGACCACCGAATGAACCCCAACGACTCGCCCGCGAAGTAAGCCTTTGCGATGGCCGTGCCCTCCGTCGTCTTTGCCGATGCCAACGTCCTCTATGCGCCCGCCGTCCGGGACCTTCTGGTCGAGCTTGCCCTTGCCAGGGTCATCATACTCCGTTGGTCCCAGCAGGTTCACGACGAGTGGACACGGGCTCTCCTCAGGAACCGCCCCGACCTGCCGCCCGATCGCCCCGCCAGTACGCGCGCCAAGCTTGACGCGGTTCTCCCTCAGGCTTCGGTAACGGGCTACGAGCACCGCATCGACGGTATCGAGCTCCCCGACCCCGATGACCGGCACGTGGTTGCGGCCGCAATCGAGGCGCAGTGCCAATACATCCTCACCTTCAACACGCGGGATTTTCCGGCGGAGGTGCTCTCTCCGCACCAGCTCACCCCCATGCACCCGGATTTGTTCTTGGCAACCGTCGCGGTCGCCAACCCCATTGCCCTAGTCAATGCCGCCCAGATTTCACGACGTGACTTGCGCGATCCACCCTACTCGCCGGCTGACTACCTGGCCTCTCTCGCCGATCACGGCCTTCCCCTTACCGCAAAGGCGCTCGCTCCGTTCCAGGATCAAATCTGAAACGCGGCGTCCGGCTTGCGATGTGTCCAATGCGGCGCGTTGCCATCATGAACCGTCTCCAATGCGTAATTGGACGCACGAGCATAGTGCTGAATTTGTGCCAGCGGCTTCCTAGCGACCTGAAATCGCTGAGCTAATTATCCAGTCCATCATCGGGGCGACACAGAATCTGTGGGTCGGCGGGGTCATGCGTGTGGTTCGTCAACTCTGTCGCACGCTTTGCACAGACGGCGGGGAAGCGCAACTCTCGTCACGGCTGCGGCCGATGCCTATGCTGTCGACCATGCGACTCGATGCTTCGAGAGCCGAGCAAGACCGGCCCAGGTTGCGGGCGCTGTGCAGGGATTGCTTCGCGTTGGCCGACGCCGGTGCGGCGGCCTGCGCCGCGTGCGGCTCGGCGCGGCTCGTGGCGCATGCCGAGCTCGAGGCGCTCGGCATCGCCCACATCGACTGCGACGCCTTCTATGCCTCGGTGGAGAAGCGCGACGACCCCGAGCTGCGCCACCGGCCGCTGATCGTCGGCCACCCCGGCGGGCGTGGCGTCGTGACCACGGCCTGCTATATCGCCCGGCAGTTCGGCGTGCGCTCGGCGATGCCCATGTTCCAGGCCCTGCAGCTGTGCCCCAGCGCGGCGGTGCTGCCGCCCGACATGGCCAAATACAAGCGGGTGAGCGAGGCGATCCGCAGCATCTTTCTCGCCGCTACGCCCCTCGTCGAGCCCCTGTCGCTGGACGAGGCCTACCTCGACCTCACCGACGCGAACCGCACCCTGGGCGATACGGCCGCGCAGGCGCTCGCCGAGATCGCCTCGCGGGTCGACGAGGAGGTCGGCATCACGGTGTCGATCGGCCTCGCCGCCAACAAGTTCCTGGCCAAGCTCGCCTCCGAGCTCGACAAGCCGGCGGGCTTCTCCGTGATCGGCCGGACGGAGGCCAAGGGCTTCCTGGCGCCGCTGTCGGTGCGCAAGATCCACGGCGTCGGCTCCGCCACGGCCCGGCGCATGGAGGCGGGCGGCCTCTCCAGCATCGGCGATCTGCAGCGGCTGACCGAGCGGGAGCTGGTGGCCCGGCACGGCAAGCTCGGACGCCGGCTCGCCCGCTTCGTGCACGGCGAGGACGACCGCAGCGTGACGCCGTGGCGCCCCATCAAGAGCATCTCGGCCGAGACGACCTTCAGCCGGGACACCGGGTCGAGCGCGGAGCTCACTGCGACGGCGGAGCGGCTGTGCGAGCGGGTGGCCGGCCAGCTCGCGCGCAAGGGGCTCGCTGGCGGCACGGTCGTCCTCAAGCTCAAGACCTCCGACTTCCGCCTCCTCACCCGCAACGGGCGCCTCGCGCACCCGACCCAGCGCGCCGCCGTGCTGCTGCAAAGCGCCGCGTCGCTGATCGAGAAGGAGGCCGACGGACGCACGTTCCGCCTGCTGGGGGTCGGCGTGTCCCAGCTCGGCCCGGCGGCGGAGGCTGATCCGGTGGATTTGTTCGCGGGGCTGGGCCTGGTGGCCGGCACCAGGGGTCGTTGAGCGATATCGGACTGGCACAGAGCAGCTCGGCATGCTAAGTGAGTAATACGCGATGTACTACGAGGCCATGAGCCATGACGATATCCGTGCGCTTGGACGAGGAGACTAGAGCGAAGCTACGCCGGCTTCTCGATCAGCAGGGTGGCTCGCTGTCGGACTTCGTGCGCGCCGCGATCGCAGAGAAACTCGAACGCGAGGGCAAGAAGCCGACGCCCTACGAACTGGGCAAGCATTTGTTCGGCCGGTTCAAGAGCGGGAAGGGTGATCTCGCCGAGAATCATTCAAAGTATTTCAAGGAAGCGATACGTGCCAAGCATCGCCGCTGACACCGGTCCACTCGTCGCGCTTCTCGACGGGTCGGACCGCCACCATGCGGCTGCTGTTGCTTTCTTTGCGGACCTGACATATCCCCTCGTCACCAATATGGTCGTCATCGCGGAAGTCGTCGCCCTGCTCCCGCTCAGATTCCAGGTAGGGTTTCTGGCTTGGGTACCAGATGGCTTGCAAATCGACCAGCAGACAGCCGGTGACCTGCCGCGCGTCGTTGCAATTATGGAAAAGTACGCCGACTTGCCGGCCGATTTCGCCGATGCTTCGCTCGTGGCCATGTGCGAGAGACGCAACATTGCCTCGGTTGCGACGTTGGATCGGCATTTCGACGTTTACCGGACGTCCGACCGCAGGCGCTTGCGAAACGTGTTCTTCTCCGGCTGAGTTCCGCGCGTGAAAGCAACCGCCCGCGTCGCCGCCATCGTCCTCGCCGCCGGGCGCTCAACGCGCATGGGAGCGGATAACAAGCTGTTGGCCGAGGTCGGCGGGAGGACGATGGTGCGGCGGGTGGCGGAGGCGGCACTGGGGAGCGGGGCGCGGCCGGTGCTGTTGGTGACCGGAAATCGCGCCACAGAGGTGCGCGCCGCGCTGGCCGGACTTGAGATCACGCTGGTCGACAACCCCGACTTCGCGGCGGGACTGAGCAGCTCGCTGAAAGCGGGCATCGGGGCAGTGCCGGCCGATTGCGACGGCGCCTTGCTGCTGCTTGGCGACATGCCGCTGGTTACGGGCGCGCACCTCGATCGCCTGGTCGCGGCATTCGTCGCAGGAGACGGTGCCGCCATCATTGTGCCGACGCACGAGGGGCGCCGCGGCAACCCGGTGCTGTGGCCGCGTGCTTACTTTGAGGAGATGTTGCAACTCGAGGGCGACGCCGGCGCCAAGCGGCTCATCGCCGCGCATGCGGCGTGCGTGCGCGAGATCGATCTCGGCGCCGACGCGATCTTCGCCGACGTCGATACGCCGGAGGCGCTGGCGCGCTTGCGAGCTACTTCTTGTTCAGCCGCGCGATCAGGCTGGACGTATCCCACCGCCCGCCGCCCATCTTCTGCACGTCGGCGTAGTAGGTGTCGATGAGGGCCGCCACCTCCATCTTGGCGCCGTTGCGCTTGGCCTCCTCGAGGATGATGCCGAGGTCCTTGCGCATCCAGTCGACGGCGAAGCCGAACTCGAACTTGCCGTCGTTCATGGTCTTCCAGCGGTTGTCCATCTGCCAGGACTGCGCCGCGCCCTTGGAGATCGTCTCCATCACTTTGGCGATGTCGAGGCCGGCCTTCTGCGCGAAGGCCAAGCCCTCGGACACGCCCTGCACGGTAATGGCGACGATGGCCTGGTTGACCATCTTGGTGAGCTGGCCGGACCCCGACGGCCCGATCAGCGTGACCATGCGGGCGTAGTTGTCGATCACCGGCTTGGCGCGGTCGAAGGGCGCCTGGTTGCCGCCCACCATGACGGTGAGGATGCCGTTCACCGCGCCGGCCTGGCCGCCCGAGACGGGCGCGTCGAGGAAGTCGAAGCCTTTGGCTTTCGCCGCGGCGTAAAGCTCGCGGGCGACGTTGGCCGAGGCCGTGGTGTTGTCGATGAACACGGCGCCCTTCCGGACCGACTGGAAGGCGCCCTTGGGCCCCAGCGTGACATCGCGCACATCGTTGTCGTTGCCGACGCAACAGAACACGAAGTCCTGGTCTTTGGCGGCATCGGCCGGCGTCGGCGCGGTCTTGCCGCCATGCTCCTTGGCCCACGCTTCGGCCTTGGCCGCGTTGCGGTTGTAGACTGTAAGCTCGTGCCCGCCCTTCTTGCGCAGATGCCCCGCCATCGGGTAGCCCATCACGCCCAAGCCGATCCACGCCACCTTCGCCATGTCGCATCTCCTCCACGCAAGACCTCGTGGACGCGACTATTATCGGATGGCTTGGCGCTTGTCAGCGATATTGGCGGCTATCGAATGCGCACACCGAAGTGGATCGCCTCGCTCGTCTTCTGGGCCGTCGTGGGCACGGCGATGATGGCGGCTCCGATCAGGGCGGCCGCGGCCAGGAGGGCGAGAAGGGCAGTCTTGAACGTCACGGCAGGTCTCCTGAGCCTCGATGGCGCGCAAAGCATGTGCCGGCGGCTCGATCTGGCGCGCAGGTTACCCTGCCTGCGTTGAGCGCTCGCTGAATGAGGCATTTATCTGGCGTTCAGGGTTAGCTGGTCGTTCAGTGGGTTATGTGCAAGGTGGGGCGGCGTCGCGGCAGGTATGCGGGCGGAACGGGGTCAGACCCCTCACGACACACGTTGAAATTCAGCGCATCGGTCTACGCGAGGGGTCTGACTCCCATGGGACGCGGCCAGAATGGTCGCGACAGGCGGGGGCGGCCTCGCCTAAATTGGCGTCCATTGCCCGAGACGAGGACATGCGAGCACGCAAGCCGACCACCCAACCGGCGCGGGCCGGGAAGGCCGCGGTCACGCTCGACGACATCGAGGCGGCGCGCGGGCGGCTGGGCAGCGCCATCATCGACACGGACTGCGGCTGGAGCCGCACGCTCTCCAGCATCCTCGATTGCAAGGTGTGGCTGAAGTTCGAGAACCAGCAGTTCACCGCCTCGTTCAAGGAACGCGGCGCCCTCAACCGCCTTTCTCTGCTGTCGCCCAAGGAGCGCAAGCAGGGCGTGATCGCCATGTCGGCCGGCAACCACGCGCAGGGCGTGGCCTATCACGCCCACCGGCTCGCCATCCCCGCGACCATCGTCATGCCGGTCAACACGCCGACCGTGAAGGTGGTGAACACGCGCCGGCACGGGGCCGAGGTGATCCTCACCGGCGAGACGGTGGAGGAAGCGGCAGCCTTCGCCCACAAGCATGGTCGCGACAAGGGGCTGACCTTCATCCACCCCTACGACGACCCCCTGGTGATCGCCGGCCAAGGCACCATCGCGCTCGAGATGCTGGGCGCGGCGCCTGAGATCGACACGCTGATCGTGCCGATCGGCGGCGGCGGGCTGATCTCGGGGATGGCGGTTGCTGCCAAGGCGGTGAAGCCGGACATCCGCCTGATCGGCGTGCAGGCCCAGCTCTACCCCTCCATGTACAACGCCATCAAGGGCGAGCACCTGCCGATGCGCGGCGACACTCTGGCCGAGGGCATCGCCGTGAAGGCGCCGGGCCGCATCACGCAGCCAATCGTGCGCGATCTCGTCGACGACATCCTGCTGGTCTCCGAGCAGGAGATCGAGCATGCGGTGAGCCTCCTGATCAACATCGAGAAGACGGTGGTGGAGGGCGCTGGCGCCGCCGGCCTGGCGGCGGTGCTGAGCAACCCCGCTCGCTTCAAGGGGCGCATCCTCGGTTTCGTGCTGTGCGGCGGCAACATCGACGCGCGGCTGCTGGCGAGCGTGCTCACGCGCGAGCTCGCCCGCGAGGGCCGGCTCACCCAGCTCAGCATCGATCTCGTCGATCGGCCGGGCACGCTCGGCAAGGTCGCCAACATCCTGGGCGAGGCCGGCGCCAATATCGTCGAGGTCACGCACCAGCGCGTGTTCTCCGACCTGCCGGCCAAGGCGGCGCTGCTGGAGGTGGTGATCGAGACGCGCGACCGCGAGCATCTGGAGGAGACGGTGGCCAAGCTCAGGGCCGCCGATCTCGAGGTCGAGGTCCGCTCCAACCCCGGAGGAACGCGCTGATGGAAGGCGCGCGCATGGTCCCGCAGGATACGTCCACGCTCGACATCCTGCGCCAGCTCGAGCGCAAGGTGCTCTGGCTGTCGAGCTACATGATCCATCACGCCAACCACGAGGTCGATCGCGGCGATGGGCTGAAGGTGGGCGGGCACCAGGCCTCCTCCGCCTCGCTGGTGACGCTGCTGACGGCGCTCTATTTCCACATTTTGCGGCCCGAGGACCGCGTCGCCGTCAAGCCGCACGCCAGCCCGGTGTTCCACGCCATCCAGTACCTGCTCGGCAACCAGACATTGGACAAGCTGCAGAACTTCCGCGCTTTCGGCGGCGCGCAGTCCTACCCCTCGCGCACCAAGGACACAGCCGACGTCGACTTCTCGACCGGGTCGGTTGGCCTCGGCATCGCCGAGACCGGCTTTGCCAGCCTGGTGCAGGACTACGTGCACGCCAAGGGCTGGAGCCCGGACTGGCCCAGGGGCCGCATGATCGGCATCATGGGCGATGCCGAGATCGACGAAGGCAACGTGCACGAGGCGCTGCTGGAATACTGGAAGCACGGCCTCGAGAACTGCTGGTGGATCATCGACTACAACCGCCAGAGCCTCGACTCGGTGGTCTCCGACCGACTGTTCATGAAGATGGCGGGCCTGTTCGAGAACCTCGGCTGGAAGGTGGTGCTGCTGAAGTACGGCAAGCTCCTGCAGCGCGCCTTCGCCGAGCCCGGCGGCCAGCGTCTCAAGCAGTGGATCGACGACTGCCCCAACATGCTCTACTCGGCGCTGGTGTTCCAGGGCGGGGCAGCCTGGCGCCGGCAGCTCGAGGACGACCTCGCCATCCATCCCGACACGCTCGACATCGTGCGCCGGCACGACGATGCCGAGCTCGCGCGCCTGATGACCAACCTCGGCGGGCACGACCTGCAGGCGATCCTGGAAGCCTTCGAGGACGTGCCGCAGGACCAGCCGGTGTGCTTCATCGCCTACACCATCAAGGGTTACGGGCTGCCGTTCCAGGGTCACAAGGACAACCACGCCGGCCTGATGACCAAGGCGCAGATGAACGAGTTGCGCGCCCGCGAAGGCATCAACCAGGGCGAGGAGTGGGACAAGTTCGCGGGGCTCGGGCTGCCGGCGGCCGAGGTCGAGGCGTTCCTGGCACAGGTGCCGTTCGTGCAGAGGGGCACGCGGCGGCTGGAGGCGGCGCGGGTGCCGGTCGATCCCTTCCCCAAAATCGAGGTGAAGGGCCAGGCCTCGACGCAGGCCGGCTTCGGCCGCGTGCTCGACGAGATCGCGCGCGCGGGCGGGCCGCTGGCCGAGCGCATCGTCACCACCTCGCCGGACGTGACCGTCTCCACCAACCTCGGGCCCTGGGTCAACCGGCGCGGGCTCTTCTCGCTGTCGAGCCACGAGGACGTGTTCAAGGAGCGGGGCCTGCTGTCGCCGCAGAAGTGGGAGATGAGCCCCAAGGGCCAGCACTTCGAGCTCGGCATCGCCGAGATGAACCTGTTCCTGATGCTGTCCGCGCTGGGCCTGTCGCATTCGCTGTTCGGCGAGCGGCTGCTGCCCGTCGGCACGCTCTACGACCCCTTCATCTGCCGCGGCCTCGATGCGCTCAACTACGCCTGCTACCAGGACGCGCGCTTCATCGTCGCCGGCACGCCGTCGGGCATCTCGCTGGCGCCGGAGGGCGGCGCGCACCAGTCGATCGGCACGCCGCTAATCGGCATGGCGCAGGACGGCCTTGCCTCGTTCGAGCCGGCCTACGTCGACGAGCTGGCCGTGATCATGCAGTGGGCGTTCGACTATATGCAGCGCGATGCGCCCGAGGACGGGGAGCAGCGCTGGCACCGCGACGAGAAGGGCGGCTCGGTCTACCTGCGGCTCTCCACGCGGCCGCTCGACCAGCTCACCCGGCCGATGACGCGCGAATTGCGCGAGGCCATCATCGACGGCGGCTACTGGCTGCGCCGGCCCGAGCCCGGGAGCGAACTCGCCCTCGTCTACACCGGCACGGTGGCGCCGGAGGCGATCGAGGCGGCGGGGCTATTGAGCGAGGACCGCCGCGGCGTGGGCGTGCTGGCCGTGACATCGGCGGACCGGCTGTCGGCCGGCTGGCATGCGGCCCAACGTGCGCGCGAGCAGGGCGACCGGGAGGCGCGTGCCCACATCGAGCGGCTGCTGTCGGCGCTGCCGCGCGATGCGGGAATCGTGACGGTGACCGACGCGCACCCCGAGGCGTTGTCGTGGCTCGGCGGGGTTTGCGGCCATCGCGTGCGGGCGCTGGGCGTGGAGCATTTCGGCCAGTCGGGCTCGCTCTCCGAGCTCTACGGCCACTACGGCCTCGACGTGAACGCCATCCTCGCCGCCGCCGAAGGCCTGAGCGGCCGGCCGGTGCGGTATCGGTTCCGGTAACGGGGTCAGACCCCTCGCCTGGACGGACGTGCTGAAACTCAACGGGCATCGCGAGGGGTCTGACCCCCGTTCGCCATGGCCTCGTCCCAGACCTTGTCGCGGTCTGCGTCGAACACGAGGGCCGGGTCGGCCGGGACGAGCACCCAGTAATCGCGCTCGAGCTCGTCCTCGAGCTGGCCCGGGCCCCAGCCGGCATAGCCGAACGCCACCAGCGCCTTGGCGGGGCCCCGCTTGTGGGCGATGTCGCTGATGATCTCGCGGCTCGAGGTCACCGCGATGTGCTTGTCGATGGCGAACGTCTGCGGACGCTTGTAGTCCGGCGTGTGCACGACGAAGCCGATCTCGGGCTGGACCGGGCCGCCGGCGAAGAATCGCACGCTGCCCTCGACCGAGGCGCCCTTCTCGCCGAGCCCATCGAGCACGCTCGCGAGCGAGCGCTCGCCGACCGGGCGGTTGATGGCGATGCCGATCCCGCCCTCCGGGCCGTACCGCATCAGGAGGATGACGGTGCGCTGGAAGCGCGGATCGCGCATCTTGGGCGAGGCGATCAGCAGTTGCCCGACGAGCGCGGCGGCTTCCGGCTCGAGCTCGTGCTTCGGCAACCCGGCGTCGAGCAGGGATGCCGACAATACCAGCGCCGCAAGGCCGAGGATCGGGCGGTTGGGCCAGAGCGAGGGCACGAGTCACCAAGTATGCTGGACGATCTGAGGCTCCAAGAATTCAATCTGTTGCCAAGTCTGGTTCGCCTGTCAACGCCGGGCCGGCCGCGAGTACGGGAGAATTTGCCGACCAGGCGCGGTATCGGTTTTTGCAGAAATAGGCTAAATGCAGGAGCGACTGGGCACGCCACTCAGCGAAGGCTAACAAGTGATCAGACAGTTCACAGCAATCATTGAACCAGAAGACGACGGCTTCGTCGCGCTATGCCCCGAGTTGGACATTGCCAGCCAGGGGGACAGCATCGAGACTGCGCGCGCCAATCTGCAGGAGGCCCTCGAATTGTTCTTCGAGACGGCCTCGCCCGAGGAGATCAAGCAGCGCCTTCGCAATGAAGTGTATGTGACGCGCGTCGAGGTGGCGGTTGCCTAGATTACGGGTCATGTCGGGGCGGGAAGCCTGCGAGATACTTGCAAAGCATGGTTTTGTCGAAGTTCGCCGGCGCGGTAGCCATATCGTGATGCAAAAGACGTTGGCCACCGGCACGGTCACCGTTCCTGTGCCGGACCATGGCGAGCTGCGAACGGGCACCCTCCGCGCGATCATTCGCCAGAGCGGCGTGGCGCGGTCAGAATTTGAAACGTGAATGTCAAGTGATCGCCGCTACTGCGCAATCGGCCGATCCGGATACGCCAGCTGCTCGCGGGCGCGCCACTCGTTGGTCACGTAGTTGATGATCACGGACTTGCGTACGCCCTCGATCTTGCGCGCCTCGAAGCCGTGGTAGGTGATGTCGGAGGGCACGAACACCATCGCCGCATTGGGCGCGAACGGCGAGGCGTCCAGGTGCTTCTTCTGCTGGTCGTAGATGTCGGTGCCGAGCGTTTTGTGCTGGGCGTCCTTCGACATGTAGAGCAGCATCGTGAACATCTTGACACCGAGGTCGGTGTGCGGCTCGAGCCAGAAGCCGTCGGTGTCCTGCGCATATTCGACGCGCAAAAATGTGCCCTTGAGCTTGGAGCCGAAGTGGCCGGCGATCTTGTCCGTCACCCGCTTATCCTGGAACGCCGCACAGAAGCCCTCGCAGACAGGAAACCGGTCGCGATTGGGGACATCGAAGTATTTGCGGGTGTTGTTGTGCAGCTCGCGCTTGCCTGAGACGCCTGCGAGCGAGGGGGCTTCGAACGGCAAACTCAGGATCTGGTCGACAGCGTCGGACGGCAGACAGCGCTCGAGGAACCAGTGGCGATAGGGCTGTTCGTGCTGCTTCGAGCTGTCAAAGCTCGCGAGCAGTGCCGCAACGAATGCGTCCTTGGTGATCGCCATCGTGTTCCCCGGGCTCAAGGGGTCAGACCCCTCGCCTCGACGGTCGTGAAGAATCGCGACGCCCAATCGCGAGGGGTCTGACCCCCTCGACCTTCTAGGCCGCGAAACGGTGGTGGGCAATAGCAGGTAGGGGCAAGGCCGTCCGGTCAGGTCCGCCGCTCCCTTGGGGAGCTATCGGCCAGGAGGCTTAAGGGCCAAAGCTCCAAGAGCGACGATACCGGCGCGGGACGGGAGGACCCATCGGGCCTTGCCCCGACCTGTCGCCCAGCGTTCCGCCATATTGGGGCGAAACTTGGGCTTGCAGCGTGCCGCCCCGTGGATAAGCGCGCCGATCATGTGCTTTTCGTTGCCGGACCCTTCGGGTTTCGTCTAACTTCGCAGCTCCTACCCTTTGACAAGCCAGCCCGCCGCGCCAGGAACCAAAGATGATCGATCTTTACACGTGGTCGACGCCCAACGGCCGCAAGGTGTCCATCATGCTCGAGGAGTGCGGGCTCGACTACGCCGCCCATGCCGTCGACATCACCAAGGACGAGCAATTCAAGCCAGATTTCCTCAAGATCAGCCCCAACAACCGCATCCCCGCGATCGTCGACCGCGACAACGGCCGCTCGCTGTTCGAATCGGGCGCCATCCTGCTCTATCTCGCCGACAAGACCGGCAAGTTCATGCCGAAGGACAAGGACGGCTACTGGACCGCGATGCAGTGGCTGATGTGGCAGATGGGCGGCATCGGTCCGATGATCGGCCAGGTGCACCATTTCCTGCGCAACGCCAAGGGCAAGGCTCCCTACGCCGAGGAGCGCTATCTCAAGGAGGCGCACCGGCTCTACGGCGTGCTCGACAAGCGTCTCGGCGAGGCCGAATACATGGCCGGGCCCTATTCCATCGCCGACATGGCGACCTGGCCGTGGATCTCGCGCTTCGAATGGCACCAGGTCGACATCGCCAAATATCGCAACGTATTGCGCTGGTACAAGGCGATCGCGGCGCGGCCGGCGGTCGTCAAGGGATACCACGTCCCGGTCAAGCAGCCGGGCGTTCCCATGCCGGCTTGAGGGCGAAGGCATCGGCACTTCAGCGAGGGCTCGAACATGCAGAAGAAACGCAACTTCTCGGGCGTGATCGCCCCGGTGCTCACGCCCTTCGGCGAGGACGGCGGGCCGGACGCCGAGCGCTTCGTTGCGCACTGCCAGTGGCTGATGGCCGAGGGCTGCACGGGCCTGGCGCCGTTCGGCACCACCAGCGAAGGCAACTCGCTCGGCGTGGACGAGCGCTTGGAGCTGCTGGAGGAGCTGGTCGACAGCGGCGAGGTGGAGCCCGACAGGCTGATGCCGGGCACCGGCGCCTGCGCCCTTGCGGATGCCATCGTGCTCACCAAGCACGCCGTGGACCTGGGTTGCGGCGGGGTGCTGATGCTGCCGCCGTTCTACTACAAGGCGCCGAGCGAGGAGGGTCTCTTCCGCTTCTTCGCGCAGGCGATCGAGGAGGTCGGCGACAACGACCTCAAGGTCTACCTCTATCACATTCCCCCGGTCGCCCAGGTGGGCTTCTCGATCCCGCTGATTGGCCGGCTGATCAAGGAGTTTCCCGACACCGTCGTGGGCTTGAAGGACTCGTCGGGCGACTGGAGCAACACCGCGGCGATCCTGTCGACTTATCCGGGCTTCGAGGTGTTTCCGGGCTCCGAGGTGTTTCTGCTCGATGGCCTCAAACACGGCGCGGCCGGGTGCATCTCCGCCACCTGCAACGTCAGCGCCGCGGCCATCCGCAACGTCTACGACCATTGGCAGGGGCCGGACGCAGAACGCCTGCAGGCCGACATCACGGCCCTGCGCAAGGCGATCCAGGCTTTCCCGATGATCCCGGCCTTGAAGGCGCTGATCGCCCATTACCGGCAGGACCCGGGCTGGGCCAAGCTGCGGCCGCCGTTCGTGGCTCTGCCCGCCGCCGAGGCCGACAAGGTGATCCGCACGCTCGCCGACGCGCACGGCTTCAAGCTCGACTTCGCCAAGGCGGCGTAAGAGCGCGGGGTCAGACGGGTCTGACCCCGTCTCACCATCACTTCGCCTGGGCCACGATCTCCTCCTCCACGTCCCGCAGGCGGTCCTTGCCGAAGAAGATCTCCTCGCCGACGAAAAAGGTGGGCGCACCGAAGGTGCCGCGCGCGACCGAGCTCTCCGTGTTCTTCAAGAGTTTGTCCTTCACCTCCTGCTCCTGGATACGCGCCAAGGTGCGGGTGCCGTCGAGGCCCGCCTGATCGAGCGCCGTGCGGATGACCTCGGGATCGTCCATCTTCTTGCCCTCCTCCCACATGTGGCGGAAGACGGCATCGGCGTACTTTGCCAGCTGCCCGTCCATCTCGGTCGCCACTGCCCCGCGCATAATTTGCACGGTGTTGACCGGAAAGTGCGGGTTCATCTTGAACGCCGTCAGCCCGTGCTTCTTGATGAAGCGCGCAATCTCCAGGCGCTGATACTCCGGCTTGTTCTTGACGGCCTTGAAGGCCACCATCGGCGGCTGGTTGTTGGTGAGCTTGAATACGCCCCCGAGCAGGATCGGCACGTAGGTGAACTTGGCGCCCGTGCGGCTCTCGACGCCCGGGATCAGCTTGTGCACGAAGTAGGCGTTGGGGCTGCCGAAATCGAAATGGAACTCGACCTTGGGTGTCATTCATCTCACTCCGGGCTGGGCTTACGCGAGCGGGTTGGGGGCGCGAGGCATCATAGCGCCTCCTCGCCCAGATAGCACTCGAGCACCGCCGGATCGCGCGTCACCGCCTCGGGCGTGCCGGCGGCGATCACCTCGCCGTGGTGCAGGACGACGATGTGGCGCGACAGGGCCATCACCGCGCGCATCACGTGCTCGATGAGGAGGATGGTCAGGCCGAGCTTGGCGTTGAGCTCGCGGAACAGCGCCACCATCTGGTCCATCTCGGTGGGGCGCAAGCCCGCCATCGCCTCGTCGAGCAGGAGGATGCGGGGCCGCGTCGCCAGCGCGCGGGCCACCTCGAGACGCTTGCGCTCGGGCAGCGTGAGGGAGGCCGCCATCTGGTCGCGCTTCCCCGCCAGGCCCAGCTGCTCGATGACCTCGGCGGATCGCTGCCTGGCCTCGCGCACGCTGGCGCACGCATTCAGCGCGCCGACGATGACGTTCTCCATCACCGAGAGGCCGG
>Ga0209726_10003959_pt1 | contig 19465 bp, 16 predicted proteins | sample Subgrocontami54m_FD_187453 | JGI IMG/M metagenome (GOLD analysis project Ga0209726, IMG submission 187453) | Subsurface groundwater microbial communities from S. Glens Falls, New York, USA - GMW46 contaminated, 5.4 m (SPAdes) (version 3) | ecosystem: Environmental > Aquatic > Deep subsurface >... | reverse complement strand
TTTCCCCCATTCTAAATCATTGGAACAAGTCCATCTTTGCCTGGGCATGGCCGGCATTCACCAGTCCCACCCCAAGCGTTACACCGCCTATGTTCTTAACACAATGCTCGGCGGCGGCATGAGCTCACGGCTGTTCCAAGAGATTCGCGAGAAGCGCGGCAAGGCCTACTCGGTCTATTCGTTTTCGTCGACGTACAAAGACGTGGGCTATTTCGGCGTTTATGCGGGAACGAGCGATGACTCGGTGGCGGAGGTCGTGGATCTGATTCTCAAGGAGCTTAAGAAGCTGGCGGCGGGGGAGGTCAAAGACGAGGAGCTGCGGCGCACCCAAGGGCAGTTGGTCGGGAGCATGATGCTCGGCTTGGAGACAACGGATTCGTGGATGAGCCATATCGCGCGCGACGAGATTTATTTCGGCAGGGCGATCACGACGGAGGAAATCTGCCAGGGGATTCGCTCGGTCACGCGGCACGACGTCGTCGACCTGGCGCGCGCGCTATTTCGCTCCGAAGCGATGGCGCTCACGTTGCTGGGCGACCTGAAGAACGGCGCCGGAATGAAGAATTTCGACCTGAGCCTCTGAGGTTTCGAGATTTCACTGCGCGCGGCTGAGCCGCAACCAAATAAGCGAAGACAGTTTGCACCACGAAGGTCACGAAGTTAAGAAGTTTAGAAATATCAATGTCCGAAACCTTCGTGTCCTTCGTGGTGAGCTAAGGAGTTCGAGTCATGGTCCACGCAGTGGGAATAACCACCGGAAATTTGCGCAAGCTGGGAAAACTTTAGTGAAGTCGTCGGGCCGTCGTGGAAGAGATTAGAATTCAGATCAAGCGGGTGCGGCCGGGTACTGCGCCGCTGGCCCTGCCGGCCTACATGACCGAAGGCTCCGCGGGCATGGATCTTTGCGCGGACAGCGACGGCGAGGTTCGCTTGGCGCCGCTTGATCGGGCGCTCATTCCCACGGGCATCGCGGTGGCGCTGCCGCTGGGTTTCGAAGCGCAAATCCGGCCGCGCAGCGGCCTGGCGCTTAAACAGGGACTGACGATGGTCAACAGTCCCGGCACGATCGATGCCGATTACCGCGGTGAGATTCAGATCATCGCCATCAATCTCGGCCAGGAGCCCGTGATCATAACGCGCGGTCAGCGCATCGCGCAGATGGTGGTGCAGCGGGTCGTGCGCGCTCATTGGCAAGAAGTAGGCGAACTGCCGTCCTCGGAACGGCAGGAAGGCGGTTTTGGACATACGGACAAAGAACGGCGGTAGGGGCGCGATTAATCGCGCCCCTACATCATCCACAATAGGCATCTTCGAAGCATGATTCCCCGTTACACCCGTCCCGAGATGGGCCGCATCTGGTCCGAAGAAAACGGCTTTCAGAAATGGCTCGAGGTGGAGATCCTCGCCGCCGAAGGCATGGCGCGGTTGGGCAAAGTTCCTAAAGCCGCCGTCGCCCGGATCAAAAAAAAGGCGCGCTTTAACGTCAAGCGTATCCGCGCCATCGAGCGCGAAGTGAAGCACGAGATCATCGCCTTCCTGAGCTCGGTGGCCGAATCTATCGGCGACGATGCCCGTTACCTGCACGTCGGTATGACCTCCTCCGACGTGATGGACACGGCCCTGGCGCTCCAGTTCAAAGAAGCCTCGGTGCTCCTCGTTCAAGACGTAAGAGATTTAATGAAAGTTCTCAGGCGCCAGGCCGCCAGGTACAAGTGGACGGTGATGATCGGGCGTACCCATGGCGTACACGCCGAGCCGATTACCTTCGGGCTGAAGCTCGCGCTTTGGTATCAGGAGATGGCGCGCAATCTGGCGCGGCTGGAAAACGCGGTGGACGACATTTGCGTCGGGCAGATCTCCGGCGCGGTTGGCACTTTCGCGCAAATCTCGCCGAAAGTGGAAGCCTATGTGTGCCGGAAGTCCGGCCTCAAGCCCGCGCCGGTTTCAAACCAAATTATCCAGCGCGACCGTCATGCCTATTACTTTGCGACCCTGGCGGTCATCGCCTGCTCGCTGGAAAAGTTCGCCGTGGAGATTCGCCATTTGCAGCGCACCGAAGTGCAGGAAGCCGAGGAGCCGTTCACGGCGGGCCAGAAGGGCTCCTCCGCGATGCCGCACAAGCGCAACCCAATCCTGTCGGAAAACGTCACCGGCCTGGCGCGGCTGATGCGCTCCTACGCGCTGGCCGCCATGGAGAACGTGCCGCTCTGGCATGAGCGCGACATCAGCCACTCTTCGGTGGAGCGGGTGATCGCGCCGGACGCGACCATCGCCCTCGATTTCATGCTGCGCCGGATGATCTATGTTTTGGGCAATCTTTGCGTATATCCCGAAAACATGAAAAGGAATCTGGAAAAGAGCGGCGGCGCGGTTTTTTCCGAGAAGGTGCTGCTCGCCTTGGTGGAAAAAGGAGTTGCCCGCGATACCGCTTATCGTATGGTGCAGCGCCACGCGCTCAAGGTCGGCAAAGAGGGCGGCGATCTCAAGCGCGAGCTTTTGCAGGACGCGGAGATTCGCCGTCAACTTACGGCGCAAGAGATCGACGCTATCTGGGGCGTCAAGCACCACCTGGCCAACGTCGACTTCATTTTTCGCCGGGCTTTTCATTAGATGGTTCTTCCGGCTTTACTGTGAAGGAGTATTAACCACAGAGACGCAGAGTTCGCAGAGGGTTGGTTCAAGATGATATCGTCATATGATTTCTTCTCAGCGTACTCAGCGCCTCCGTGGTGAGCCGCACGGACGCCCGAAGGCTGCTTTGAGTTTTGTCACCGAAAGCGATTTGTATGCGTGTTAAGATTTATGTCTCGTTGAAAAAAGGCGTGCTCGATCCGCAGGGTAAGGCCATCGAGCGCTCGCTGCACACGCTCGGTTACGGCGAAGTGCGCGATGTGCGAATGGGAAAATATCTGGAGCTCGATGTCGACGCCGCCTCGCGGGAGGCCGCTGCGGCGCGCATCCGCGAGATGTGCGACAAGCTGCTCGCCAATCCGGTGATTGAAGATTATCGGTTTGAAATCAGTAAGGAGTAACGAGGACTGAGACAGGGGGTCAGGAGCCCTTCCGGAAAGGCTCCTGACCCCGTTCGCTGCCACAGCACTCAGCACTGATTATGCGTTGGGGTGTCATCGTTTTTCCCGGTTCCTGCGACGATCAGGACGTCTTCGACGCGCTCAAGCGCGAGCTGGGACAGAAGGTCAAGTTTCTCTGGCACAAAGACGAGCTGGCGGGCCATTTCGACTGTCTCGTTTTGCCGGGAGGCTTCTCCTACGGCGACTATCTGCGCTGCGGCGCCATGGCGCGCTTCTCGCCGGTTATGCGCGGCGTGGTCGAGTTTGCCCGCCGCGGCGGATTGGTGCTGGGGATCTGCAACGGCTTTCAGATTCTCTGCGAATCGGGGCTTCTGCCTGGAGCATTGGTGCGCAACACGGGCCTCCAGTTTGTCTGCCAGGAAGTCTGCCTGCGCGTCGAGGAAGCCGATTCGCCGTTTACCTGCGAGACTAAGAAAGGTCAACTGCTCAAGATCCCCATCAAGCATGGCGAAGGTTGCTACTTCGCCGATCCCGACACGCTGGAAAGGCTGCGCAACAATCGCCAGATTCTACTGCGCTACGTCGACGCCAAGGGGAAGCCCTCCCCATCGGCCAATCCCAATGGTTCCTTGGACAATATCGCAGGTGTCTGCAACGAAACGCGCAACGTCTTCGGCCTTATGCCCCACCCGGAAGATGCCTGTAGCAAGCTCCTCGGCAGCGAAGACGGCAGCAAAATATTTTCCTCGATAGCGGCCGCTTGCGCCGGCAAGGTGGCGCGGCATGGGTGAAGCCAAGGTCAAGCCGTTTAGCCAACCGCCAGTAACGCCTGAGTTGGTGGCCAGCCATGGTCTGACGGCGGAAGAGTATCAGAAGATCGTCGCGCTGCTCGGCCGGGAACCGAACTATACCGAGCTTGGGGTCTTCTCGGTCATGTGGTCGGAGCACTGTAGCTACAAGAGTTCGCGCCATTACTTGAAGCAATTACCCACCGAGGGCCCGCGCGTTCTCCAGGGCCCGGGCGAGAACGCCGGCGTTGTCGATATCGGCGACGGCCTCGCGGTAGCGTTCAAAATGGAGAGCCACAACCATCCTTCTTTCATCGAGCCTCACCAGGGCGCCGCCACCGGCGTGGGCGGCATCCTGCGCGACATCTTCACCATGGGGGCGCGCCCCATCGCCTCGCTCAATTCGCTCCGCTTCGGTGCCGTCGATCACCCGCGCACCCGCTACCTCGTCTCCGGCGTCGTCGCCGGCATCGGCGGCTACGGCAACTGCATCGGCGTGCCGACGGTGGGCGGCGAGGTTTTTTTCGACGCGTGCTACAACGCCAATATTCTCGTCAATGCCTTCACCCTCGGCATCGCCAAGAAGAACCGGATATTCAAAGGGATCGCCAAGGGCGCCGGCAATCCGGTCATCTACATCGGCTCCAAGACCGGCCGCGACGGCATTCACGGCGCGACCATGGCCTCCGAATCATTCTCCGAAGAAAAGGAGCAGCGCCGCCCCACGGTGCAGGTAGGCGACCCGTTTACGGAAAAGCTTCTGCTAGAGGCCTGCCTGGAGTTGATGGAGAAAGATTGCATCATCGGCATCCAGGACATGGGCGCCGCCGGCTTGACGAGTTCATCCTCGGAAATGGCCGGGCGAGGCGGCTGCGGCATCGACATCGATCTTTCGTGCGTGCCGCTGCGCGAAGCCGGGATGACGCCCTATGAGATTCTGCTCTCCGAGTCCCAGGAACGAATGCTTTTGGTGGCCAAAAAAGGCAAGGAGAAAGAGGTCCAGCGCATTTTCGAGAAGTGGGATCTCGACGCCGTGGTGATCGGACGGGTCACCAAAGATCAACAGTTTCGCACGCGGTTCGGCGGCGTCGAGGTCGCGCGCATCCCGATTGGCGCACTGACCAAAGAAGCACCGGTTTACCAGCGGCCGGCCGCGCGTCCCCCACACCAGGACCAACTCCAGCATCTCGACCTGTCGGCCATCGCAGCGCCCGCGGATCTCGGCGCCACGCTCAAGGAGCTGCTCGGTTCGCCGAACATCGCCTCCAAGGAATGGGTTTACCGCCAGTACGATCATTACGTGCGCAGCAACACCGTGGTGGCGCCGGGCGCCGACGCCGCGGTTATCCGCATTAAAGGAACGAAAAAGGCGTTGGCGCTTACGGTGGATGGCAACAGCCGCTACTGTTTTCTCGATCCCTATGTCGGCGGCGCGCTGGCGGTGGTCGAAGCGGCGCGCAACCTGGCCTGCGTTGGCGCCCGGCCGGTGGGGCTTACCGATTGTCTCAATTTCGGCAGCCCGGAAAATCCCGCCGTGATGTGGCAGTTCGCCCAGGTGATTCGAGGCATGCGTGACGCGTGCAGCGCGCTCAAAGTGCCGGTTGTGAGCGGCAACGTGAGTTTCTATAATGAAACCGACGGCGCGCCGATCTATCCGACGCCGACGATAGGGATGGTGGGGCTGCTCTCGAAGGTGGAGCGGGTGGTGACGCCGTGGTTTAAGTCCGCCGGGGACGTCGTCGTTCTACTCGGGCGCACGCGAGAAGAGCTGGGAGGCAGCGAGTATCTCAAACAGATTCACGGTATGATAAAGGGCACACCGCCCTGGATCGATCTCAAACTGGAGCAGGCAGTGCAAAACTGTTGCCTGGAGGCTATCGACCACGGAATACTTCGCTCCGCTCACGATGTCTCCGACGGTGGCTTGGCTGTTACCCTGGCGGAGTGCTGTATCGGCGGGCCGGATAAACCGATGGGCGTGCGGATCGAATCGCACGAGATGATTCGCGGCGATGCACTGCTCTTCAGCGAGTCCCAGTCGCGCATCGTCGTATCGGTAAAGGAAAGCGACGTGACCGAGCTCGAAGAAATCGCCGCCCGGCACAATGCCCCGGCGCAGGTCATCGGCACCACCGGGGGTACGCGGTTTGTCGTCCAACCGTTGCTCCAATTGCCGGTGGAGGAGCTTAAATCCATCTGGGCGACGGGCTTGACCGCGCGGCTGAAATAAATCGTTTAAAGGTTCAAGGGTTCGAGAGTTCAAGGGCTCAATAATTGAAGGATGAATAGCCAGCATCCAGATTCCACCGCGACGACCTTGCCGGACAAGTTCCGCGAGGAATGCGCCGTCATGGGCGTGTACGGCCATCCCGAGGCCGCCAACATGGTATACCTCGGCCTCTACGCGCTCCAGCACCGCGGCCAGGAGTCCAGCGGCATCGTTTCCTCGGACGGCAAAGGGTTGACCTCGCACCGGCAAATGGGACTCGTGGCCGATGTTTTCAAAGAAGACGTCATCAAGCGGCTCGAAGGTTCAAGCGCCATCGGCCACAACCGCTATTCCACCACCGGACAAAGCCATCTGAAAAACGCCCAGCCATTCGTCGTCGAATACTCGCAGGGGCCCATCGCGATCTCGCACAACGGTAATCTCGTAAACGGCACGTTGTTGCGCGAAGAGTTGGAACGTGCCGGCTCGATCTTCCAGTCCACTTCCGACACCGAGGTCATCATCCATCTGATCGCCACCTCCAAAGAGTCGTCGCTCATGGGCCGGATCATCGAGGCTTTGGCCAAGGCGCGCGGCGCCTACTCCTTGTTATTTCTCACTCTGGATCGGATGATCGCGGCGCGCGACCCGATGGGGTTTCGCCCGCTCGTGCTGGGACGTTTTCAATCCGGACCCAGCGCCGGCGCCAGCGTTGTCGCCTCGGAAACCTGCGCCCTCGATCTGATCGAAGCGGCTTATTGGCGCGACGTGGAGCCGGGGGAGATCGTTGTTATCGGCCCGAACGGGGTCGAATCGCTCAAACCGTTTCCGCCCGCGCCCCACGCCAAGTGCATTTTCGAATATATTTACTTCGCGCGCCCCGACAGCAACCTCTTCGGCCACAACGTTTATCAGGTGCGAAAAGCCTTGGGGCGCCAGCTCGCGCGGGAAAACGGCGTCCCGGCGGACCTGGTCACCCCGGTGCCCGACTCCGGTGTGCCGGCGGCTATCGGCTACGCCGAGGAATCGGGAATTCCCCTCGACTTCGGGCTCATCCGTAACCACTACGTCGGCCGGACCTTCATCGAGCCGAGCCAATCGATCCGCCACTTCGGCGTCAAGATCAAGCTCAACGCGCAGCGGGCAGTGTTGGAGGGCAAGCGTGTGGTCGTCGTTGACGATTCCATCGTGCGCGGCACCACCAGCCGCAAGATCATCCGCATGCTGCGCGACGCCGGCGCCAAGGAAGTGCACATGCGCATTAGCTCGCCGCCGACCGTCGGCCCTTGCTATTACGGCATCGACACGCCGAACCGCACCGAACTCATCGCCGCGAACGGCTCCGTGGAAGAAATCCGCCGCTACATCGAGGCCGACACACTCGCCTACTTGAGCCGCGACGGCATGTATACTTACTTCGACGGCAAGAGCCAGGGCTTCTGCGACGCCTGCTTCACCGGCAACTATCCGGTCCACTTCGACGACGAAGGCCACACCAAGCAATTGCACCTGTTCGACGCGCTCCAGCAGCGGTGAGAGCGCGGATTTCATCAGCGTCCTAAATTTAGGTGGCCCCCTTATCCCGCCGACTTGAGACTGTCGCGGAACTCGAAGCTGCAATGCCGTCCATCCTCGACAAAGCATTTCCGGGTGAGCTATAGTTCGTAGGCCAGTGCGCCCTTATCGTGATAATGTAAAAAAAGGTGGGCCTCGGCTGGCAAACTACAATGCTTACAAAACTCACGGTAATAAATTTCAAAAAATTTGGTAAGGACGAAATAGAATTGGGGAATCCTGTTGTTTTTATCGGACCGAACAATTCTGGTAAGACATCAGCGCTTCAATCTCTCGCCCTTTGGGACATCGGTCTAAAACGCTGGAATGAGGAGTACAAAGACAGAACGGCTCCGGCTAAACGTTCTGGTGTAACCATTAATCGACGGGACCTAGTCGCGATACCAGTGCCAGATGCCAACTTACTTTGGCGCGATCTTCACGTGCGAGACGTTCGGCGAGTAAATGGGAAGCCGGACACAAACAACATTCGGATCGACATCCTTGTGGAAGGCATAACTGAAGACAAGCCTTGGAAATGCGGGTTGGAATTCGATTATGCCAACTCGGAGTCCTTCTATTGTCGCCCGTTGCGGCTGACAGAAGATAAGAATCCCCTACGCATGCCCATTCCAGATGAAGCCGCAAAAGTCCAGATGGCTTTCTTACCTCCCATGTCAGGTTTGGCTGCAAACGAGATTCGTCTCGATCCTGGCACAATTAACGTTCGAGTTGGCGAAGGACGAACCGCGGAGGTCCTTCGAAATCTCTGCTACAAAATCAATTCTGAGAAACCGGCCTATTGGAACAAGTTGGTATCGCATATCGAGTCACTTTTCGGCGCCCAACTGAAGCCGCCCGAGTACATTCGAGAACGTGGCGAGATCACCATGCGCTACGAAGAAAAGGAGGTGCTATTTGACCTCTCATCCTCGGGCAGGGGCCTTCAGCAAACCTTGCTGCTTCTTTCCTACATGTACGCAAACGCGGGAGCCGTTCTCCTACTGGATGAACCAGATGCGCACTTGGAGATCCTAAGGCAACGCCAGATCTACCAACTTCTGGTCGACGTTGCGCGAGACAATGGCAACCAAGTAATCGCCGCGAGCCATTCAGAGGTCTTACTTAACGAAGCCGCCGATCGAGATGTCGTTGTGGCCTTTGTAGGGAAACCTCATAGGATCAACGACCGGGGAAGCCAAGTGCTCAAAGCATTAAAAGAGATTGGTTATGAACATTATTATCAAGCGGAACAGACGGGCTGGGTTCTCTATCTTGAAGGATCGACTGACCTTGCGGTTTTGAGGGCGTTCGCAGAAAAACTTGAATATGAGGACGCCATGGTGGCTTTGGAAAGACCTTTCGTCCACTACGTTGGGAACCAGCCGGGCGAGGTTCGCAAACATTTTCATGGTCTCCGCGAAGCGGTGGGCGATCTTCGTGGCGTTGCAATCTTTGACAGGCTCGACCAGGCGTTACCACCTGACTTAGGTGCAACGGGTATGACATGGAAACGCAAGGAAATTGAAAACTACTTCTGTTACCCGGAAACTCTGGAAGCCTACGCTAAGGGTGCCGCAGAAGAAGAAAGCGCCGGCCCACTATTCGCGTTAAGCGAAACCAATCATCGGATACAAGTTATGCGGGAATCGATCGGCGAAGTTTCAAAGGCTCTCGAAACTCTTGGGAAGGGTTCACCATGGGACATGGACACTAAGGTGAGCGATGATTTTCTGGCACCTCTCTTTGAATCATATTTTAAGAAGCTTGGTCTTCCCAATGTTATGGCGAAGAAAAACTTCCACGAACTTGCACGTCTTGTCCCAAAAGAGAAACTAGATACGGAAATCAAGGGAAAGCTGGATGCTATCGTTGAGACTATGAGAAACGCGACCCCGCGAAAGTGAGCATCTTAACTTGACGTTTGCTTCACCGCCAACTACCCGGTCCACTTCGACGACGAGGGCCACACCAAGCAATCGCATCTGTTCGAAGCGCTCCAGCAGCGGTGAAATCCCGCTTGCTCTTCATCCATCCGTTCGCATACAATCCGTAACAATTCAGCTGTGACGGGCGCCCTCGTTTGGCATGCCAACTGAAGCAGACACAAGAATCGTAATCGACCGGTTACTCCGAGAAGCTGGTTGGGATATTGAGAACAAGTCTCTTGTTTCAACCGAGGAACCAGCGGCAGACGGTCGCGCTGATTACTTGCTCAAAAACCATCGGACTCAGCCGCTCGCCGTGGTAGAGGCAAAACGTTTTTCCATCGACCCCTATTCCGCTAAAAAACAAACGAAGGAATATGCTGTCGGCTTGGCTGCTCCGTTTGTACTACTCAGCAACGGACGCGAACATTATTTTTGGGACTACGAGATCGGCGATGCCCGTCCCGTTCTCGGATTTCCGACTCAGGCAGACCTTGAGCGCCGCGCAAACCTTCGCTTGCACCGACGCGGTGACGTGGCCAGCTCGTTGCGCGCCATTCCTTATCCTTCGCGATTCCGCTTCAAAGGCGAAGACGTTGATGCGCGGCCCTATCAGATCCGTTGCCTGGAAGCAGCTGATAATGCGCTCATTTCCGGCCGCCGCCGGATGCTCTTTGAGATGGCCACCGGCACTGGCAAAACACTGACCATAGCGATGTTGATGAAGCGATGGTTTCAAGCCGCCGCCATTTCGCGGGTCCTTTTTCTAGCTGACCGGATAGAACTCGCAAAGCAGGCTAAGGAAACTTTTGACGACTATCTGCGTGACTATCCTACACAACTGCTCTACGGTGGCAAACGAAGCCTTGAAGGCCAGATCGTCGTGGGAACACTCGATACGATTGCCGGCCAACTCGGTGCCGGCGGCTTTGGGCACGCATACTTCGACCTTGTGGTTACGGACGAGTGCCACCGCTCCATCTACAATACCCACAGGGCTACGCTCGCTCACTTCGATGCCATCCACATTGGCCTCACCGCCACCCCGAATCCCGGCGAGCTGCGCTGGATCAGCGAGCATGAACGTCAGCTGGTTCGTAGCACGTACATGTTTTTCGATTGCTGGGATAGCGCCGCGCAGGAAGGCCGCCCAACTTTCGCCTACGCGCTACGCGACGGTGTCCGCGAGGGTTATCTCGCCGACTATAAGATTTACGTCGCCGAGTCTCGTCTGACCTTTGAGGGGACGACCTGGGAAGATGAGGAGATCGCATTCAGCGATTGGGGCCGCACCGCCGAATCCGAGGATCGCCTTAAGCTCCTGATCGACGAATACTTCCGCGTTGAAGAAGAACGTCCTCAACCGCATCCGCGCAAAACGATAGTTTTCGCCGTGAGGGAAAGGCAAGCGACGATTATCGAGCGGCTTTTCAATAAGTATCTGCGCGACGCCGCCTGCTTGCGTATCGCCCAACAAACCAACCGTTCACCGGCAGAGGTGCGACAGAGTTTCGCGCAGAAAATCACCTGCTACTCGAACAACTGCAATCCGAAGCCCATCATCGATCGTTTCAAGTTCGACCCTTTGCCGGTCATCGCCGTGTCGGTGGATATGCTCGACACTGGCTACGACCACAAGGAAGTCGAGAACCTGGTAATGCTGCGACCCACTACATCTGCTATTAAGTATGCACAGATGCGGGGCCGTGGTAGCCGGCTTTGTCCGCGGATCGGCAAATCAGACTTTCTCATTTATGATTTCGTTAACAACACGGCCAACTTTGACGATCCCGGCCAGCAGTACCATCGACCCAGGCCAGTCGGGAGCCGGCCGCGTCATGGACAGGCTCCCGATGATGAAGACGGTGGCGACATTGTTCCACCACCGCCCGTTCGCCCGCGACTGCCAAGCGAATTTACGGTCATCGGCGAAGGTTCGCTCGAAGATGTTTTTCGTCGTCGGCAGATGATCATCGTCGGACCGGAGGGCTTGGCGATCGACCGCCGCGAGTATCAGGACCGATGGCGCGAGCGCATCCAGGAACTCCACGAAACCGACCCAGCCGTTCAGAAAATCCTGGCTGGGGAAGAGTTGAGCCAAGAGGAATGGGAAGTTCTGGGGCATAAATTGAACGCCCCGGAGTTCTGGTTCGACGAACCTGCGCTGCGCAAGGCGTTCGATCAGCCGACCGGCTCGCTGAGCGATTTTATTCGTGCGGCTCTCGGGCTTTATCAATTTCCTACCCGCGAGCAGCGGGTGGAAGGCGCTTTCAATGTCTGGGTAGCGGAGCACTCTGAGAGCATCAACCCCGCTCAAGCGAAGATGTTGAGGCTGCTAAGAAACGTCGTGCTCGCCACCGTGCGCGAAACCAAATATGTGACGCTTGATCCAACAATTTTCACCAAGCCGCCATTTACATTTCAGGGCGGCCGGGCTCGCGCCGAAGCGCTTTTTGGACGCGACCGTCTCGCCGCGATCATGCAGGAACTAAACGATCTGATAAAGGCCAATTGAAATTATGGATAATGCCGGGCTCCAATCTCTCCTCAAACGTCTTTGTAATGTGCTGTGGTCAGCCAACGTCACCAATCCGATCACCTACGTTACGCAGATTTCTTACCTGCTCTTTCTTAAAATGCTGGAGGAGATGGAGACTGAACAGCGTGATGCGAATTCCACAAATGGCCGGACTAAGCCAGAGCTGTTCAAGGTGATCAAGATCGGCGACGAAGAAGTGGATTTTGGGAAACTCCGGTGGTCTGTTCTTACTTCAGATCCAGACAATGAGCGCATGCTTCGAACCCTGCGCGACCTTTTGCCAAAACTCGCGCTACACCCTGCGCTATCACCAGCAGCGCGCGCGCTGTTCGAGGATTCCGCCATCGTGATTCCCGACGGCGCCACACTTCGCCGGGCAATTGACATTATCTCGCCGGTTCATTTCCTTGCCGAGGACGCGGATGTGAAGGGCGATCTCTTCGAAATCCTTGTCAACGATCTCGGCAGCCAGAAACGCGCCGCCCAGTTTCGCACGCCGCGTCATCTCATCCGAGTCATTGTTGAGATGGTGAACCCGGAAATTGGCAAAACCATGTGCGACTCGGCATGCGGCACGGCCGGATTCCTAATCGCTGCTTTCGAGCATATCCTGCTCGCCAACACTTCTCCTGAGTTCGTCCGCGAAGTCACGGCTCCATACGGACTGCCCGCGAAACGTGGCATCGGCGACCGACTGACACCTTCGCAATGGGAATTCCTTCAGAAGGGGACGCTGCACGGTTTTGAGGGCGACAAGGACATCATCCGTATGGCCGCTATGAATGCCGTGCTTCATGGTTTCGACTACTCTCCCATTGTGCGCCGAGACTCGATCTGCGGCAGCGAGGACAAATGGGACGAAATGCAGTTCGACTTCATCCTCGAAAACCCGCCGTTCTCAGGCCAGCGCGGCGATGCGAAACGTTCTCTGCGAGTGGAAAAAGGCGACAAGTACGTACTCTTCCTTGCCCATGCGCTACGTAGCCTGCGCCCCGGCGGCCGCGCCGGCATCATTTTTCCCACCGGCATCCTCTTCGGCGACTCCAACGCTCATATCGAAGTAAAGAGGCGCTTGCTTCAAGAGTGTGACCTGCAGGCGGTCGTCACGTTGCCAAAGGGGATGTTCGAGCCGTACACACCGAATCCCACTTGCTTCCTCATTTTCCAAAAGACCGGGAAGCCGACAGAGGAAGTCTGGTTCTATCGAGTTCAAGGCGACGGCTCGTCGCTCAGGAAAGCGCGCAAGTTCGGCCCGCAATTCCGTAACGACTTCCCTGACATGCTCGCCAAGTGGCCAAAGCGCGAGATCGCTGATGGCGTAGCGTGGCGCGTACCCGCCGAGAAAATTATCGCCAACGGCTACAATCTTACCCTTTCCAGCCTCGGCCTTGTCGAGCCGGAAAAGACCAACCACGATGAGCCAGAAGAAATACTTGCATCCGTAGCCGAGAAGGAGCGGCGGATTTTAGAGATCATCGAGGAAATGCGAGAACTCGTGACGGCGGAATGAACGGCTGGGAAATGAAACCCCTCGGTGAAGATGGACTTCTGCTCGGAGTCCATCCGGGTTTTGCGTGCGGCGAGAAGGACATTGCCGGTGGCGTTCCTCATCTTCGCATGAACAACATCTCAAAGGATGGCTTGCTTGAGATGTCCTTAATTCGGCGGATTCTGCGTGACTTCGCCGAAGCTCGAAACCGATTCGCCGAGGTGGGCGATGTTCTGTTTAACAACACCAACAGCACTGAACTCGTCGGCAAGAGCTGCATCTTTACCGGCTGGCAGGAGCGTTGCGCCTTCAGCAATCATCTCACGCGGCTTCGCCCAAATCCTGAAAAGTTGTGTGCCGAGTGGCTGTTCATGTGCCTTCGCGACCTTTGGCTGCAAGGCTACTTCGCAGCGAATTGTGTCGAGTTTGTTGGTCAATCAGCATTCAACAAAGATAAACTGCTTCAGGTGAAAGTCCCCGTGCCGCCGTTGGCTGAGCAGCGGCGTCTAGTCTGTCGGATTAAAACACTCACGGGCCGTCTCGAACAGGCTCGCCAAACCCGCCGAGCCGCCCACGCCGAAGCAGAGACCATAGAAATCTCCTGGCTGGAGAAGATTCAGCGAGAAGGTGAAGAGAAGTCTTGGCTGACTACGGCACTGAGTGAGACTGCCGAAATCATGATGGGACAAAGTCCAAAGGGCAAGACTTATAACCTGGAAGGCCAAGGGATGCCACTTTTGAATGGCCCTACCGAGTTTGGCGAAGATCACCCAACTGCACGCCAATGGACCACATCCCCATCAAGATTCTGTGAGGCGGGCGATATTCTCTTTTGTGTGCGCGGCTCGACGACGGGGCGAATGAATTGGGCAGACCAACGTTACTGTCTCGGTCGAGGTCTTGCTGCGATTCGACCCAAGGGTTCCGCCTGTCTGCCGGAATACATCTTCGGCTTCTTGAAAACCAAAGCAGCAGAGATATTGCATCATGGCGAGGGCGGTGTTTTCCCTAACTTCAACAAGGATCAACTTGGGTCTATGGTGGTTGTGCTCCCTTCCGTTGAACAACAGAAGTTACTAGTCGCGAAATTTAAGGAACTCCGGTCCAAGCTGGACGAGTTGCAACGGTTGCAGCAGGAGGTGGAGGCGGAGCTAACGGCGCTCGTACCCGCGCTGCTGGCTAAAGCTTTCCGAGGAGAGTTATGAAGCTGAACCACGTCAAGATCAACAATTTTCGCTCGATCAAGTCCATGGATTTCTCTTTTCCCAAACGCGGATTTCTTGTGCTGGTTGGCGCAAATAACGCGGGAAAGTCAAACATCATCCGGGCAATTAACGATATTTGTGGCGAAGAATGGGTCACGACAGAGAAGTTACTGGATCACGATTTCTATGGGCGGGATCGCAACAGAGCACTGTCGATCGAGTTGTCTTTCGATAACGGTTCCTCGGTACGCCTTTCCCCTGCAAACAAATGGCCCGAATACAAAGACGAGAATGGGAGACCGATCTACGCCAGCAGGGGCAACATCAAGGACGACTTTCCTTGCACCTTCCTTGGAGCCGACCGCACCTTTGACCGCCACATGTCCTTCTATGACTGGACGCTGCTCGGAAAGATTCGGAAGACGTTTCACCAGCGCTGTGCAAACCTCGCGGGTGAGCTCGACGCTAAATTCCAGGACATAGTTGACTTGTTTGACCGGGTTGAGGGTTTTCCCGCCTTCAAGGCAGATTTCGCTCGGTTCTTCTCTGAGATGCAGGCGGATACGCCACTCAAGATGGCGGTAGATTTCAAACCGTTCACACCGAGCAACTACTTCAAGACGATGCAAGTCTTGGCAACGGACCCGGCCCAAGGGCCAACGGACCTCGACTTAGAAGAGCTTGGGGAGGGAACCCGAAATCTTGCGCTTCTGGCATTGCTCCGCAGCTACGCCGTGAATCTGCGTTCTTGGGGTGAAGAAGTAGGTGGTCTATTGGCGGTGGAGGAGCCGGAAATCTACTTGCATCCTCAGTCGCAGAGAAATCTCCTCCGGGTCCTCCGCGACATTGCGGACAGCGGAATCCAAGTCATCGTCTCCACACATTCGACTCACTTTGTGGACACGGAATTTTTTGATTCCATTGGTTTGGTTCGGAAGCTGAACGACCTTGAGACCATCGGAAGACAGCATTCCGATCTCACGATGGTCAGTAAAGCAATACTTGTGGCGCATTGCCGAAGAACCGGTGTTCCGTCGGCCAAAACGAACGTCGAGAACATTACCGAATACTACAAGACGACTTCGAACTACCGGCTCAACGAGGCGTTATTTGCCCGTTTCGTAATTCTCGTGGAAGGGGAAAGCGAAGAGCTTACCTTGCCGGAGTACCTTCGCGTAGCCGGACTTGATTGCGATTTGCGTGGAATCTCAGTAATTGCCGTAGAAGGAAAGAACCAGATCCCCAAATACTGGCGTCTGTTCAGCGCGTTTAAGATTCCGCTCCTCGTCGTCTTTGATAACGATGATGACGGACCCGATGGCAATGCAGCCAGCCGCGCCAAGCGGAAATCCAATGAAAATGTGGCAACTTGCTTCGGTTTGCAGGTCGACCAGATCCTTCACTCACAACCTTGGGCTGAAATACGAAGCATAAGCCAGCCAGAAACTACACTGATCATTTTGGGAAACGACTTTGAAACAGCTATCGAGGCCGATTACTCAAGTGGTTGGGACTTTGGTGACGCTACATTCGCGGAAATGGTCCAAGAGGCAAAAGACCTCATCAAGCCTTTGAACAGGAACCAAGGGAAAGGTCTAATTGCTCGTTATGTTGCCAGGAAAATCTTATCCAGTAACCCCACGTACTGCCCAGCGTTTATTCGCCGCATAGCGGATTTGGTAAATGCGGAATTAGGTTTCGCCGTTTCGACGCTCGACTCCAGTGCAAGAGGAAGCGGATGAAGAACGTATCCCTGGATAGGGAGAACAGACTTCCATTGCCATCCAAGTAGGAAGCATGCGCTTTCGATCTACACTTTTGGCCCTTCTGTGCATTTTTCTGCCGCCGAGGGAGGTCCACGCACAACCAAAGCAGGAATCCTTTTATACACAGGCTATACGTGGCGTTGTCCGATTGGAGCATCATGAAGATATAAAACTAGAGGGACAAGATTCGGTGGTCCGAACAATACGACCAGATGGCACCGGCTTCTTCATTCACACTTCTGATTCTTTATTTATTGTTACGGCAGCTCACGTAGCCAGGCAAAACTATGATTTGCACGCTAGGGTTCCAGTAAAACAAGAAAGTGGCGATAAAATAGAGGTATGGGAATTGCGTCTTCCACGTTCAGAATGGGTTTTCCATCCCATGAAGGGTGATGTGAAGACACATCCAGTAGATGTAGCTACGATGAAAATCCCGTCGATCAAGGACTGGGGAACCATAGCGTTCCGTTACTGTGTGAAAACATGTCCCGAGGGACAGTATAATCAACTAGAGCGTGATGATATAGAACCACCCGATCAAGTAATAGTCTTCGGTTTTCCCTTGGATGTGGGCTTGATCCTCAAAGAGCCGAGGCCGATGGGTCGGCAAGGGATCGTCGCGTTGAGAACAAACGAGGAATTTATAGAAATTGAAAAAAATATTTTGAAGGTAGAACTTTCCTCATAGAGGCAAACATGTTTGGTGGAAACAGCGGCAGTCCGGTCATTAAAATGCCTTTATTGGGCGGTAACCTCTATTTAGCTGGATTGGTCAGTGGAACTAATCGCAATCTCACCTATGCAATCGTTACACCGGTGTCCCGTATTCGAGAAGTTCTGGACATAGCGAAGGACAGGGCAATAGGCAAGCAAGGATGGTTTCGACCTAATCAATAATGGGTAAGTAACGGTGTCTAACGTCTGGGGGACTGCCGTCGTGTTCTCATTTCCAAGCAGTCTTACCAAAAACGTCGTTAGCGCATGGCAGCAGCGCCTTGCCCGCGACGATCGGCGGACTGGTTCTACGGCGAGCTGGTAATGAGGATGAAGGCTGCGACAGAACCGCTATTGATTTGTGTCGACGCCTGAAACAGTTGGTAGACCGAATTCGATTGTTTGGGAGGAGAATTCTCGTAGCGAACATAGCCGAGTCCGCTCACCTCAGTCCTTCCACTGGTCTGGATTCCCGGCCCGATGCCGACGTAGAAGCCAAATCCTATGAATGCAAGGTTTTTCGCGAGCGTCACGAAGCCTCCTTGCTGTGACCGCTGGGCTTCTCCTGATCTTTCTGCTTGATCAGCGATTTCGCGGCAGGTTCGGGATCGACACGGATTTTCCCGAAAACGAGCAACCGTTTCCGGCGCTCAACGTTTTCTTGGGCTTGTCTAAGACTGTCGTCGATCTTCTTCAAGCGGGTTCTCGCGGACTTGCGCGCGCGTCTTCCGGTTCAGTGGAGGGGTTGGTACGATCTTGGATTTTGGCGGGGCTAACTAAAATCCAGTTTCTCTGAATACTCGCGAGATTGTCGGAAGGAGCTGTCGACTCGTTAAATCCCGATGGCATGGCGGACGACGTGCCGTCGATAAACACCGGGAAACTGGCAGAATTGGAGCTATATTGATTCATGTATCCATCCCTCCAGTGTTCTTCGATCTTCAACTCCGCTCTGCACAATACCAGGGGCCGTTTGGACCTGTGTCCGGGCCAGCGTGCCTTCACTTACAAAGGAATGAGATCCACCTTTCACGGTCTCGATCAAGGCGCGTTTGATACGATATTGTACCTGCTGATTGGTTCCTAACGCAACCTCTGGACTGTAGGGCTCGCCAAGCTGCATTTCCGCCGCTGGGAAGGAGGCGTACTTCGCGGCGATCGGCAAATCCCAACCACAATCCGAACGCACAATTTGCCGGAACCCGACGAAACCTCCTGCTTGTCACTGGACAAGACAGTCAATCAGTTTGTAATCGCGGTGAGTCGCGAAGTGGTCACAGTCTGTGACCACTTCCACATGCAGGAGCCGAAAATCGGAAAACCGTCCAACGAACTTATGTTCCTCGACTAAAAATGGAGCTGCAACATGGGAAACTGCTTGTTCACAAGACACACCTGTGCCAAAACCGTGAAGAGACGGCTTTGGCACAGGTGTAAACTCTGTGACGGGAAAGTTTGCTACTTTACGTGACGGCTGACCAACTTGGTCATCTCGAACATGGTGACCGTCTTCTTACCGCCGAAAACCGCTTTCAAATTGTCGTCGGCGTTGATGTTGGTCTTTTTCTTCGTGTCCTGGAGCTTGTTCTTTTTGATATAAGCCCAGAGTTTTTTCGTCAGCTCGGTGCGCGGGATCGGTTTGTTGCCGACCACGGCGCTGAGGACGGCGTCGGGCTGCACCGGTTTCATGAATGCCGCATTCGGTTTACGTTTCTTTGTTGCCATTATTCCTCCTTTAGGAATCAAAAGATTTAGTGTGCTTATAGCAGAGGCGGGGACGCATTGCCACAGCTATTTTGATTTTTTTCCTCTGAGATTCTGGGTCGCCGCCGGATCGATCGCCGGCTCCCCGTTCTTGAAATCCATCGCCACGCGGTAGTCGTTCCGCGCATGCGCCGCTGAGACATAACCCTGGCGCACGTCGTCGAGCACGTTTTGCGCCGGGCGCTCCAGCGGATCGCCGAGGCCGCCGCCGCCGGGGCGCTCGACGCGGAGGAGATCGTTCCTTTTCAGCCGATAATCGCCGAAGCGCGAGGGCAACCGTTTCTCGTCCTTGGCGCCGGGATTGACGACGCAGGCGCCTTTGCCTCCGGCCAGGCCGCCGTCGCTGCCGAAAGGCTCGATGGTGTGCTTGTCAGTGCGCATGGAGAAGCGCACTTCGTCGGCGAGGATGCGGTAGTCGCGGGCGAAGCCCAGGCCGCCGCGCCAGCGCCCGGCGCCGCCGGAGTCGGCGATCAT
>Ga0209726_10003946_pt1 | contig 19505 bp, 25 predicted proteins | sample Subgrocontami54m_FD_187453 | JGI IMG/M metagenome (GOLD analysis project Ga0209726, IMG submission 187453) | Subsurface groundwater microbial communities from S. Glens Falls, New York, USA - GMW46 contaminated, 5.4 m (SPAdes) (version 3) | ecosystem: Environmental > Aquatic > Deep subsurface >... | reverse complement strand
GCCGAGATCTTCGCTTTCGCGCGCTGCATCCCGGAAGAGATCAAGGTAGTGAAGGCGTGCGGGGTCAAGGGCGTGGTCGTCGAGATCCCCGCCAGCGACCACATGATCAAGAACGCCTACGGCTGGTCGTTCGAGCGCGCCATGAAGTCGTCCATCGACACGACGATCGCAGCGAGGGAAGCGGGCCTCTACACGGTCTTTTTCACGATCGACGCCACGCGCACCGAGCTCAATCGCTTCCTCGACATCGTTTCGCAGGTCGCCACCGAAGGGCACATGGATGCGCTGACGATCGCGGACACCCTGGGCGTCTGCACGCCGGAAGCGGTGCACTACGTCGTCGGCAAGGTAATCGATCGCCTGAAGAAGCCTGTCGAGATCCACTGTCACCAGGACTTCGGCCTCGGCGTCGCGAACACCGTGGCGGCGCTGGCTGCAGGGTCGTCGGTGGCACACACCACGATCACCGGCCTCGGCGAGCGCGCCGGCAACGTGCCGATGGAAGACGTCGTCCTGTCGCTGCTCGCCCTCCACGACATCGACCTCGGGATCAAGACGGAGAAGTTCGTCGAGGTCTCCAAGTTCGTCATGGACCTGGCGAAGGTCACGCAGCCGCCCAACCGTCCGATCGTGGGCGACAAGCTGTACGAAGTCGAGTCGGGGATCATCGCCGGCTGGGTCCGTATGTGCCGGAAGGAGCACCCGCTCGAGTACGTGCCGTTCGTGCCGGAGCTGGTCGGGCAGAAGCCGGTGAACATCGTGCTCGGCAAGAACAGCGGACCACCGTCGATCGACGAGTGGGCCGAAAAGACCGGCATCAAGATCACGGACGAAGAGCGGATGGCGCTCCTGCTGGCGGTGAAGGCGAAGTCGTTCGAGAAGAAGGATCTGCTGACGGCCGAGGAGTTCAAGGAAATCGTCACGCGCGTCGTCAAGACGAACGCGGCGCTCGCCTAGCTGTTTCCCGCAAGTTCGAAGTTCGAAGGTCGAAGTCACTTCGACCTTCGAACTTGGTGGGTATCTACAGCCGTTTCATCTGGGATTGCGAGCGAGCTTGTCCAGCATTGCGGTCTCGCGGTCACCTTCGAGACACGCCTCTTCCAGTAGCTCGTAGCTCTTCGCCGCGTCGCCACGGACAATCCGACCGAACGTCAACGCGATCTTGAAGGGTCTCGTGTAAACCTTCGGATCCTCGAAAATGGCTTCATAGCTGATGTTGTCAGGGTCGACGAACGTATAGCGTTCGCTTATGTGAACCGCGTCGCTATGGAAATCTCCGACCATGTCAAACCACGTCTTGTCGTTGTTATTGGTCACGTCGACGACCAGCGTATTTCCTTCCCAGTGGCCACGCGAGTCGCCCATCCAGAGTTTGATGTTGTCGCCGACATGCGGGCGACCGTCGAGGGGAATGACGCGAGAGCCGTGGTTGAACTCCTGAAGGATCACGACGTATCCAGCAGGCTGCAGAATCTGAAACGTACCCTGGTAGAAGACGCGCGGCACACCGCTTGGAAAACACCGCGTGTGCGGGTCGACGTACTCCCACTTCGTCAAGTTCGTGTGGTTATCGTAGACCTCCGTCCTTCTTGCCCGCGCCCAAGGCTGGTAGGGAATTCTTCCGTCCGGCGGGTCCACAACGAGACTTATGCCGTCCGTCGGGTTCCCACTCATCAGCACGTGCGCTTGATCCGCTCCTTGCTCGATGTTATAGGTCGCCAACCGTCTCCCCTGGTTACCCCAGAATCCCTGAATATCCGGCTGGCCATCCGGCGTTTGCGGCAGGTTCGAGGTCTTCTCCGCGGCCGGCGTCTGGCCGGCACCTGATACCGGTGACAGCAACACGACCGCCACCACCGCGGCCATCGCCATCATCAGATCAAAAAATCGACCGCTCATGTGAAAACTCCTCGTGAACAGCCAGCACCGCGGCTCACTTGAGCCGACCCGCGGATTCTTCCTTCAGAGCGTGGCATTCGTAATCCAGAATCTGAGCGTTCTTTTCCTGTCGACGATACAGGGTCATGTTCATCTTCCAGGGTCGCGTAAACACCTTCGGGTCCTCGATCGTGACTTCATAGGCGATGTGGTCAGGAGTTGTGCGCCTGTAGCGTTCGATCACATGCAAAGCGTCACTATGGAAATTTCCGGCCCCGTCGAGCCAGGTCTGGTCGTTGAAATTGACCGAGTCGACGACGAGCGTATCCCCGTCCCATGTCCCGCGCGACTCCCCCATCCAGAAATCGATGTGGCCCGGGAGGTGCGGACGATCCGTGTAGATCGTGCGGACCGCATGTACATACTCGTAGATGAGGAGCGTGGAGTTCGCGGTCTGAAAAACCTGAAAGGGATACGGCATATACGTGATGCGTGGGACGCCGGGAAGATAACACCTGGTCACGGGGTCAGCGGTCACCCGGTTCTCAGAGTTCTCCTTCTTCTTCGCTGCGGCCCAACCTTGGTACGGGATGTCATTGCCTTCAACGACGCCTTGCCCGGCAGGAACGCCCAGTCGCGCAGGATGGTCCTGAATGTCCCACGCTGCGGTGTTGAGGACCTGCCAGACGCCCTGAAGGTCGGGCTTGCCGTCCGGCGTACGAGGCGGGGTATATGCCGGAGGCCCGGCCACCCGGGCCTGACCTGCAACCGGTACTGTGGCGAGCGAGATGACGGCCGCCACGATGATCGAACGTATGAGCCGGTTTCCCATCTGATGTACCTCGAACCCGCCGCCTTCGATTTCAGGCGCCCATGAATCCTACCCCTCGAAACAGCTCGTTGCACTTCCAACTTACTTCGAACTTCTGCCTTCGAACTTCGAACTCAACAGCAATCTGCTGCAGCGATACGTTCGTTGACGGGCAGTGCGGGCACAGATAGAATCGCCCCGCAATTCTATTGGTTCAATAACAACTTTGAGGGCCCGGCCCATGCGTAGATTCCTCGTCGGCGTCTTCGTCCTCGTGCTCCCGCTCGCCCATGCGGGCATCAGGGCGACCTCCGCCAAGGCTTCGATGCCCGAGGCCGCCCAGAACGGGGTGGCTCCCACCTCCCCGAAGTGCCCATCTATCTTGGCTGCCGTCTCTTCTGCCGCGCCGAAGCGCGCATCCGTTCGCGGGCCGGCGGGAGATCCCGAATCAGGCAAGGCCATCTGGGCACTGGGCAACACGTCGTGCCGCAACTGCCACGGCGGAGACGCCGAGGGCGCGTACGCCCCGACATTGGCGGGACAGAAGTTACCGTTCGATGCCGTGAAGAATCAGATTCGGAACCCATGCGGCATCATGCCGGCGTACATTCCGTCGCAGTTGACTGATCAGGAGGTCGCTGATCTCCTCGCGTATTGGAACAGCCTTCCGGCCCCAGCCAAGCCCGCGGCGTGGCGGACGCCCCTTCCAGCGGGTGCCACGCCGGGACAACTGCTCGCCATCCAGCAGATTGGCTGCGCGCAGTGCCACGGCGCAACGTTCGAGACACCCCGTCATGGTCTGGCGCAAGCCAACGGCGACTGGCAATGGTTCAAACGCCAGGTGTACGAACATCAGACCGCCATTCGGGCACACTGGGCGCAACTCGACCCAAGCCTGCCCCAGGTGACGCCGGGACCCGCCGGGCCGCCGGGGCGCAATCGCGTTCGGATGGGACATTACGATCGCAAGCAGTTGCCGGAACCCGTGTTGAGGCAAATCTTCGACTGGGCGATCGATCTCGGTTACCTTCCGCCACTGGCCGCGGAAGTGAAGGCCGGAGCCGAGGCGAACGCATACACGGTCAAGGTGATCAATGCCGGCGTGAAGAACAAAGGCATCGCGGCGGAAGGCGTGAACGTCTCCGTCATCCTGCCGGCAAGCGTAAACGTCGTGAGCACGACGGGAACCGGATACCAAGGGACGCAGCGACTCGACAACACGTCGAAGGTCGCCGTCTGGCGGCTACCGCGCCTCGGTCCTACCGAGCAGGAGATGCTCACGATTACGCTGTCGGCCCCGGCGCCGGCTCTCCGTGGGACGATCCGGTGGGCAAAGCCAGAGGTCAAAGAGGACCAGGTGGTGCTGTTCGCGCTGAGGCGCGGCGCTCAGGCGTTGAACTGATGCGAGCCGAATCCTTACAGCGACAGGGGTTACAGGAGCGGCCGTATGCATCCACGGCGTATCGGTTTGTTTGAGAAGCGAGGCCGCGTGCCGCTTCTCATGATGCTGGTGACCCTTTGGAGTCATCCCGCGTTCGCGCAGACGGATTTCATGGGCGTGTGGCGCCCACTCCCGCGCAACCAGGACGGCAGCGGCATGGTGGGTGACATCGCGGGTGTGCCCGTCACGGACGCGGACCGGTGGCGGGTCCAGAGCTGGTCGCCGGAGGATTTCGACGTCACCGAATGGGCGTGCCGCCCGCACGCCTGGGACTACTCGCTCGAAGGCCCGCTTTCAGCGCTGCGCTTCTGGGCGGACATTGATCAGGCTACTCAGAAAGTCATCGCCTATCACGGACACCTCAATCAGCAGGAGCAGGAAACGACGATCTGGATGGACGGCCGCCCGCATCCTCCGGAGAATGCCGTCCACACGTGGAGCGGCTTTTCGACCGGCGAATGGGACGGCGACGTGCTCGTCGTGACGACCACGCATCTCAAGGAGGCGTACATCCGGCGCGATGGACTGATGCGCAGCGATCGCGCGATTGTCCGCACGCGGTGGAGACGGATGGGCGATTATCTGCAGGCCACCTCCATTCTTTACGACTCCATCTACATGACCGAGCCGTATGCCCGGAGCACGATGATGTGGGTCAACGACCCCTCGCTTCGAATGGATCCGTATCCATGCGAAGAGGCGACAGAAACCGCGATAGCGCGGGGCACCGTGCCGCACTTCCTGCCTGGCAAGAGCCCGTTGCCCGGATTGAACAAGGATCTCACCGATCGGTTCGGCACTCCATATGAGCCAAGGCTCGGCGGAGCGGCTACGATGTATCCCGAGTACATCGTGAAGATGAAAGCGATGCCCAGGCCGGCCAAGGTCTATGGGGGAGGCGCGGAGCAGCAGCCATGATGAGGGATCAGGGATCAGGGATCGGGGATCAGGGATCAGGGATCGTCTCCGTGTGGATAGCGGCCGTCGCGTGTCTCGTATTCCTTGGCGTCGGGCACGTCTACACGCAGGCCAATCAGAATCGTGCCGCTCAGGCCGCCTGGCCGCCGAAGTTGAGCGCGCCTGCCTCCGGGCAGATTGAAGTCCTTCCGGTCCAGGGTAATGTGCACGTGCTGATCGGAGCAGGCGGCAACATCACCGTGCAGGCCGGCGAACAGGGCGTCCTGATCGTGGACACCGGGATCGCCTCGATGAGCGACAAGGTGATCGCGGCCATCGCGACGCTCTCACATGGGAAGCCGCTCAGGTACATCGTCAACACGACCGAACGAGAAGATCACACGGGCGGGAACGAGAAGATTGCCGCAACGGGCGAGATCGTTCCGTTTCGTGAACCCAACTACACGGCTGGCCCGCAGGGCGCGCTCGATACGCACCGCGCGTCTGTGATCTCATCTCTCCCCGTGTTCCACAGGATGGCAGCGGCGACCGGGCAAACGCCGCCGAGGCCGGAAGGGGCGTGGCCGGACAACACGTACTCGACGCCTCAAAAGCGGCTCTTCTTCAACGACGAACCCGTCGTGATCATGCACCTGACGGCGAATACGGACGGGAACAGCATCGTCCTGTTCCGGAAATCCGATGTCGTCAGCACCGGCGATTTGTTCGACCTCACCGGGTACCCGATGATCGATCTCAAGGCCGGTGGGAGCATTCAAGCGATCGTGGACAGCCTGAATCGACTCATCGACATCACGGTTCCCGAGGCAAACGCAGCAGGCGGCACACTGGTGGTCCCGGGTCACGGACGCATCTCCGACCACGCCGACGTCGTGTACTACCGCGACATGGTCAGCATCATTCGCGACCGTATTCAGGACATGATCCGCCAGAAGATGACGTTGGCGCAGGTGAAGGCTGCAAGGCCGACGCGCGAATACGACGCGCGGTATGGCAAACAGACGGGAGACTGGACGACCGACATGTTCGTAGAGGCGGCGTACCAAAGCCTCAGCAAGTAGCTCGAAAAGGAGACGGGTCTATGAAACGGAGCATCGTGGCGCTATTCGCCGGTGTCGTCCTGCTGGCCGGAGCCGGTGGAGTGTTCGCGCATCACTCGTTCTCGGCCGAGTACGATTCGACCCAGAAGGTCGAGCTCGAGGGAGTCGTGACGCAGTTCGTCTGGCGGAATCCTCATTCGTTCATGAAGATTGATGTCACGGACAAAGATGGAACGACGAAGAGCTGGGCCCTCGAATGGGGTTCGACGGGCCAGTTGTCCCAGGCGCAGATCACGAGGACGTCGCTCAAGCCGGGCGACAAGGTCGTCGTGACCGGCGAGCCTGCGCGCGATCCGGCAGCCCCTCGCCTGCTCATTACGACCCTGAAGCGGCCCAGTGACGGATGGGAGTGGAAGGGCAGGGTTCAGTAAATGCTTCGGCGCGCCAAGTGCACCGGGTGGGTCTGCCTGGCGGCGCTCGCGCTGCTGGTCGGCCTTGCCGCGCCGAACGACGCTGACGCCCAGGTACGAGGTGGGGGGCCGCCAGCGACCGCGCGCGCGGCCGCGCCGAAAGATCTCACGGGGTACTGGGTCGCGGTCGTAACCGAACACTGGCATCTGCGAATGCGGATGCCGCCGAAGGGCGACTTCTCGATGCTGCCTGTCAACGCCGAGGCGCGCCGCGTTGCGGGCACGTGGGATCCGGCGCAGGACCAGGCGTCTGGTAACGCGTGCCGTGGCTATGGCGCGGCCGCGATCATGCGCGTGCCGGGACGGCTCCACATTACGTGGGCGGACGACAACACGCTGAAAATCGAGACGGACTCAGGAACGCAGACCCGGCTTCTTCACTTCGGTCCCGCCCCCGCGCCGGCATCCGCAACAACGGCGCCCCTCGGCTCGGGCTCGGGGCGTCCCGAGCAAGGTCGAGGGACGCAGGCCGAGTGGCAGGGATACTCCGCCGCGGTCTGGGCAGGTGTGGCAGCGGGGCGTGGCGCAAGGACGCCGGGGCCGGCTGGCAACCTGAGCGTGACAACGACCAGAATGCGTCCCGGGTACCTCCGCAAGAACGGCGTCCCGTACAGCGAAAACACCGTGCTGCAGGAATACTTCGATACCTTCACGGAGCCCAACGGTGATTCGTGGCTCGTCGTCACGTCGATCATCACCGATCCGCAGTATCTGACCGGACCGTACGCAACGACCAACCAGTTCAAGAAGGTTCCCGACAATGCGTCGGGATGGGATCCCACGCCTTGCCGGGCGGATCAGCCTCGTTGAATTTTGCAGGCGGATTCAACCACGAAAGGCACGAAGGGCGCGAATAAAAATTGGTCTTCGTGCTCTTCGCGTCTTCGTGGTTCAACAGATCCGTCGGTAAGGTCGCGCCTTCATTTCTTGGCAGGGCTCGCCTGCTTGCCGCCTTCGCTCTCGGTTGCGTCGCGCCGCTTGGGACCGAGGTCACCGAGGCCGCCGTCGTTGCACGTGAGACCGGGAGCCGCGCCCGGCAGGCCCTGACGCTCGATCCACCCACAGCAGTACCGGCCACATGACACGGGGGGCTCGTAGATCCCTCTGATCTTCTTGCGGTACTCCGGATAGAGGGTCTCGGCGTACCCCATCGCCGCCTCTTTCGGGAGGTTGTAGGTCTGGATCATGAAGTCCGCTTCAGGGTTCTTCCCGGGCAGATAGTGCGGAACGATGTCCGTGTCCTCGAGCCGCGGAATCTCGTTGGCGGTGTTGCAGATGCCTCGTCCGCCCTGGCTGGCGCGCGGATCAAACTTCCACACCCGGCTCACGACGTGCGGTTCGGTGAGATAGACCGGATCCTCCTGAATCGTGACGACCGTCAGCAGGTCGTCATGCCGCGTGATATGGACGGTGTACGTCGTCTGATCGCTGCCCGGAATGCCGTTTCCCCTTCGTATCCAGGCGGTCTTGACGTGGGTCGTACGCGCCGTCAGTGTGTCGCCCTCCCACTTGCCAGTCGTGAAGCCGGCAGCGGTGTACAGCACGTTGGGAGACGGCTCAGGACGGCCATCCATCCATATCGAGATCGTGTCCCGTAGATAGTCGCCTTCCAACTTCCACGCGATCACTCGGTTGTCCCGATCGACTTCGCTCCAGATCCTGAGGCCCAACGGACGATAGAGTCCGACCCAGGGTGCCTGGGCGAGGCATTGACGCTCTGCCGTCGAGGGGAGGTTCGATGTGTACAGAAGCGCCTTGGCGCGCGCGTCGTCATTGAGCGGCATCCCCGTGAAATCACCCATGTCCGAGCCAGGGCCGCGCTCGATGTAGTCCTCGTACATGATCGGCACGTACGATCCGGAGAGCTCAATTTGGGCAAAGGCAGGGACGCTCAACGACAGCACGCCACAGACGAGCGTGGCGATTCGCCTGAGTGGCATCCCGTTCATGAGCAGGCTCCTCTCGAAACGCTGGAAGCGATTTGATAACAGGAGGTCAGGAAGAAAAAGCACCAGAATCTCGCGTCGCGGGGCCGCGGGATCCCACGGTGGCGAAAGCATATATCACTCGGCACACACCGGAAAGTCTGTGCTATATTCCGCGCGCCCAGGGGCTTTATCTCGCCGCCACTCTTCACCTTACGGAGGGACGGGGTGCAAAGAATCTTCTTGCTGGCGCTTTCAATCACGCTGACAAGCGCTCCGGCGTTTGCCCAGGTGGATCTCACCGGTCTGTGGCGTCCTCTCTTCCGCAACGAGGACGGAAGCGGGCTGGATGGCGACTACGCAGGGCTTCCGCTCAGTGCGGCGGGGCGGCTGCGAGCGCAGAGCTGGACGCCGGAAAACTTCGACGTCCCCGAGTGGGTCTGTCGGCCGCACGTCTGGGACTTCTCCTTGGAAGCGGGCGCCGCGCAGCTCCGTATTTCGACGGACATCGACGACCCCACGCAGGAGGTCAGAGCGATTCACGGACGTCTCTCAATGCGCGAGCAGGAGACGACGATCTATATGGATGGACGGCCCCGTCCACCGGACTATGTCCTCCATAGCTGGAGCGGCTTCTCGACCGGAGAATGGGATGGCAACGAGCTCGTCCAGACCGCCACTCACCTCAAGGAGGCCTACATTCGGCGTTGGGGCCCGATGCGAAGCGACGAGGCGACGGTGCGTATCCGCTACAAGCGGATCGGCGACTACCTGCGCGCCACCGTGATCATTTACGACCCTGTCTATCTGTCGGAACCCTATATCCGAACGTCGCTGTTCTGGGTGCGTGACCCCAACCTCGTGCTGCCGCCGTATCCTTGCGAAGAGGCGACGGAAACCATCATCGAGCGAGGCACGGTGCCTCACTATCTGCCCGGAAAAAGCCGGTTGCCCGGTCAGAATCCGAACGAAGTGGATCAATTCGGGACGCCGTACGAGGCGAGGCTCGGCGGACCCGAAACGATGTATCCGGAGTACATCACGAAGATGCAACCCTTCCCGCGCCCGGTGGCCAAGCCGGCGGGTGCGGCCGAGCGTGGGCAATGAATAGACACCTGATCCTTGCGTCGATATCAGCGGTCGCGGTGCTGGCGCTGCCCGGCCCTGTCGAACGCGTCCAGACGCAAGGCGCTCAGGGCGCGGGCGTTCGGCCCGCCTGGGTCTGGAAGCCGGCGATACCTAGCGGCAATGACGGGCAGGTTCACATCCTGCCGGTCCGAGGCAAGGTGTACATGCTGGTCGGCGCCGGCGGTAACATCACCGTGCAGGCGGGCGACGACGGCGTGCTGATCGTGGATGCGGGCGTCGCTTCAATGAGCGACAAGGTGCTGGCCGCCATTCGGACGATCTCCCGCGGGCCGCTCAGATACATCGTCAACACCGACGAACGCGAGGAGTTCACCGGAGGCAATGAAAAGCTCGCGGCAGCGGGCAGCACGATTCGTTTCCGTGTCGCTACCGACCCACGCGTCTCGGATGGTTTGGTAAAGGACCGGGCTTCCGTGATCTCGTTTGTCACCGTCTTTCAGAGGATGTCCGCGCCGACGGGAAAGGTGGCGCCGCGCGTGGAAGAGGCGTGGCCGGACAACACGTACTCGACGCCACAGAAGAAGCTCTACTTCAACGATGAGCGCGTGTTGATCATGCACGAGCCGTCGAGTACGGACGGCAACAGCATCGTTCACTTTCGAACAGACGACGTCGTCAGCGTCGGAGACCTGGTGGACCTGACGAGCTATCCGTTCATTGACATCAACGCGGGAGGAAGCATTCAGGCGGTGGTGGACGGCCTCAATCACCTGATTGACATCACCGTGCCGAACAGGAAATCAGAAGCCGGCACGCTGGTGATCCCCGGTCATGGACGACTGGCCGATCAACCTGACGTCGCCTATTACCGTGAAATGGTGGCCATCATTCGCGATCGGATCCAGGACGGAATCAAGCGTGGACTGACCCTCCAGCAAGTGAAGGCGGAGAGACCCACGCGCGATTACGACCCGCGCTTCGGTCAGAACACCGGAGCCTGGACCACGGACATGTTTGTGGAAGCGGTGTATCGAAGCCTCGGAGGGAAGTAGCAATGACACGCAAGGGACTCATATTTTTTGCGAGCCTCGTCTTCCTCGCCGGCGCCGGCCGGGTGTTCGCGCATCATTCGTTCACGGCGGCCTACGAACCAGGAAAGCGTGTCGAGGTCGAGGGCGTGGTGAAAGAGTTCGTGTGGCGGAACCCCCATTCGTACGTGAGGCTCGAAATCACGGATAAATCGGGGAAGACGGAGGTGTGGACCCTCGAGTGGGGTTCGAGCACGCAATTATCGGCTGCAAAGTATCCCGTGACACGGACGACCCTCAAGTTTGGCGATCGCATCATCGCAGCCGGCGAACCAGGACGCGATCCGGAAGCAAGGCGAGTCCGTATCTTCTCGATCAAGCGGCCAGTCGACGGCTGGGAGTGGCAAGGGGTCGTCGAGTGAAGCTTTGTCTGGCTGCGCTCGCGTTGTGCGTGGTTTTCGCGGTGCCAGGAGATGCACAGGCCCAGGGAGCGGGTCGTGGTGCGGGCCCAGCCGCGACCGGGCGCGCAGCGGCGCTGAAAGACCTGACGGGATATTGGGTCTCGGTGGTGGCCGAGCACTGGCACCTGCGGATGCTGGTCCCGCCCAAGGGCAACTTCGAGATGCTGCCGCTCAACGCCGAGGCACGCCGTGTGGCGAATACGTGGGACCCAGCTCGGGAGAGCGAGCCGTGCAAGTCGTACGGCGCGGCCGCAATCATGCGCGTACCGGGACGGTTGCACATTCATTGGGTCGACGACAACACGCTGCAGGTCGATACCGATTCCGGCACCCAGACCCGTCTGTTTCATTTCGGCGTCGCCGCACCAGCTGCACAGGGCGCAGGGTCGGCTGCCCAGGGTGTAGGGCGGGTCCTTTCGGACCCGCCAAAGGCCGAATGGCAGGGGTACTCAGTCGCAATGTGGGAGCGTGCGGCGCGAGGCGGCGGCGAGGGCCGTGCTGCCGGTGACTTGAAGGTCACGACGACGCGGATGCGCGCCGGCTACTTGCGGAAGAACGGTGTGCCCTATAGCGAAAACACGTCACTCGAAGAATACTTCGACATGTTTTCAGAGCCGAACGGCGATACGTGGCTCGTGATCGACAGCATCGTGAGGGATCCGCAGTATTTGACGCAGCCGTACCTCACGAGCGTCGCGTTCAAGAAGCTTTCAAACGCATCAGGCTGGAACCCCACGCCCTGCCGGGCAGATCAGCCGCGGTAAATCCCAAAACCCAAATCCCAAATCCCAATCAAAAAACGATTTCAACCACGAAGAACACGAAGTTCACGAAGTAAGAAGCTTCCTCGGCACGCTGTCGTAACTGCTGACGGCGTCAGGCCGATGGGATGAAGCGCGTGCGGCGGCGGGGCGCGCCGTCACGCTGCAGCCGGAATTCTGGGCGCACCACTTTCGGCTCGGCCATGCGACGTGGGGCGACGAGCGCCTGCGTGCGTTCGCGAATTGCCTCGAAATGAGATCCGCTGTTTTCTTCACTGGACCGGCTGTGAGTGGATACGCGCGAGATTCGCGCGTAACCGGCGAGGCGCCGCGTGTGCGACCAGACCGGAAGTGCGGGCTGAGGAATCGTTTCCCGGCATCGCGCCCTCATCAGTCTGGGCGGTTACGCGCCAGCGTTGGCGCGTAACCACGCAGATCCGCCATTTGGCCGACGGTTTCGACCATGGCCTTCGCGCGTAACCACGCCGGGAGGGCCGGTGGGATTCCCGCTACAATCGCCATCGACAAAATGAAATACGCGTGCAAAAAGGCCGGCACGAGCGCGGCAAGACCACCGGAACGTTGGAAACGAGCCCACGACGCAGGACAAGAACCATATGGCGGTGGCAAGGCGCGCACCGCCGCGGCACAACGAATACGGCGCCGAAAACGTTTGTACCGGCGCGACAAGAGAATCGCGGACGTGCTCAACACGTCTGCGAACGAAATAGACTGAAATACGACTCGACAAACACGGCCCCGGCGCGAAAAACATGTCGCGCGCCGCGCTCAATGCATCTCCCGGCTCGCTGAACGGAAATACCGCTCGGTCAACACGTCCGCCAACTCGCTGGACTGGAATACGGCGCGCTGGACACGCCCACAGATCGCTGAACAGCGATACGGCGCGAGCCGTGAAAGGCCCCTGCCGTCATCGGTCATGCGGGCAACATGACGGAGGAGATCGAAGGAGCTGTGCCGCAACGTGTGTACCGAAATTGGCTTGTGGATCTTGGCGTGGGTGGCGGCGACCTTGACGGCCTTCTGGATGACCGAGTCGCTGATGTGATGCCGACGCACGATGCCGGCGCGGGGATCGGTCGACAACGTGTGACTGGGAAAGACCCAGAACCAGGCCAGCTCACGACCGGCATTGGGGTACTTGCGGTCCAGTGCCTCGGGCACCCAGACACCGGCCAGACCTGACGCACGATCCGCCCGGTAGCGCGCCTCGGCGCGCTGCAAGTGCGCACGGAGCTCGTCGCGGCCCAGCTCGGCCAGCAAAGTCGATCGATCCTTGGCACCCTCGCCGCCCCGCACGAAGATCAACCCCTGATCGAAGTCGAGGTCCTTGACGCGCAACTCACAACATTCTGAGACGCGCAAGCCGCCGCCGTAGATTAACGCGGCCATCAACCCGGTCGTCCCGCGCATGGCCCCGAGCAGCGCGGCCGTCTCCGGCATACTCAGCACCACGGGCAGGTGCGTGCCTCGCTTGGCCCTCGCCACCAGAGCCAGGCCCTCGACCTCGACGCCGAGCACCTCCCGGCAGAGGAACAGAATCGCGCTGAGCGCCTGATTCTGGGTGCTGGCGGAGACGCGTTGGCGGACGGCCAGATGGGTGGCGTAATCACGCACGGCATCGGACTCCACGCGCGGGTGGGGCACGCCCTGGCGCTCGGCCAAGTAGGCGAAGAACCGCCGGACCCAATCGGCGTAGGTGCACTCGGTGCGATAGGAGTAGTGACGGGTGCGGAGGCGGTGCCGAAGCTGTTCGAGTGCCGCCAGTGGACTCGTGTGGCCGCGCTCATCGACGACAGCACTCGCCGGCTTGTGCTGCCAGTCGGTACGCTGGAGAAAGTTGACGAAGTAGATGCGAAGGGCGTGTTCGGCTTGGCGCACTTGCCAGTCCTCACAGCCGCCGTTGCGCTCGAGCTCCTCGCAAAATCTGCGTACCTGGTCGACCAATGGCTCGTCGGACGCCGGTCGCGTCAGGAATCGGCGGACCCAGCGTACGCAGTACGGCGCCGCCTTATCCTTGACCAACTGGGCCTTCAGGATGAACTCGCCAAACTGCTGTAGCGACGCCTCGAGCTCCCGCATGGGCGCACCTCCGTCGCCGCGAGGGCAACGGATGTGCCAGCGTGCCGCCGATCATGAATCACCGATCACATTGTCGGTGCGAGGATTGGCAGAGCCGGCGCGCTTGCTGGGTTCTCGCGCTGGGGGGCAACTGTCAACCCGGGATGTCATCGAATGACTGCAATTGGCGCCCCCCAACTATCCAAGGGCGGACGTGCTTATGGCGCCGGAACCAATCCATGGGTGACAACTCGACAACGTCTCGCAAGCCTTCCTGCTGGAAAGAGTTGACCGCCAACCGTTCGCCCAGGAGAATGTCCCCGACGGGTGCGAGAGGGGCGGCGCTGGAGCGAGTCCTTCGTGAAAAAACCAGCGATTGGCGCCCTCCACCCATACAACGTTATGCCGCTTGATTCGACCGCTTCTTGACATACCATAAATGACATGGGCAGACTTGTGGCATGTGGCAAGTCTGGGAGCACCGCCGGGTTGATCGGCAGCTTGCCAAGGTTCCGCGAGAGGTGCTCAAGCGATATGAGAAGTGGAAGGACATTGTGGGGTTGTCAGGGCCGCCCGGCATTCGACTGATCAAGGGGTTTCATGACGAGGCCCTCGCCGGTGAATGGCGGGGGTTCCGTTCGTCGAGGCTGGGCGAGCAATGGCGCGTCATTTACCGCGTGGGGTCGGCCGCCCTGACGTACTACGTTGAGTCCATCACGCCGCATGACTACCGGAGGAAGTGAGATGAAGGGGTATCGTCCGGCCAAGAAGCGCGTCGACGTGTCCGTCGGGGAGTCAGTGCGCATCGTCCGAGAACTCCAGGGCCTCAGCCAGAACGCGCTCGCGCAGCGCACGGGGATTCCACAAGCCACGCTCTCGGCGATCGAGAACGACCGTGTTCGGTTGGGGGTGGAGCGTGCGAAGGTGCTGGCGCGAGCGCTCCAGTGTCATCCGGGCGTGTTGGTGTTTCCCGGTTGGGTGCTGCCCACCGAAGCGGCGGCATAACCACGCGCTGGAGCCGGCGGCGACGGGGGGTCAATGCCGCATTCGAACGTCGTGCGCGCCGCGGCTCAGCGCGAACGTTGGGCCTCTCGGGCAACTCAAGGCCAATTCGGATTCCTGAGCATGGCATTTCAAGACGATCTCGCTGACCGAGCGGTCGAAGTCGTCCTTCGTCTTCCCAACGAGGACGGGATGATCGACACGACGGATCGCGAGACTCTCGAGACAGAGGCGCGCGAGTTGATCTTCGAGCGGGACGCCGAGGGAGGGATCGGCGAGCTGAAGCACCGGTCGGCATTTGTCACATGGGTCGTCCCTTTGGCCGAAAGCAATTACCGCCTCGAAGACCTGTGGCATCAGCATCCGTTGAGGATGAACGACGAAGAGAAGGCGCCGGGCGGTCTTACATTCCGAGACGTCTTCCTTGCGCGGCGCTTGCCCGACGGATCGCTCCTATTCGATCGCGTGGTGCAGAAGGCAAACTGGCGCATCGACTATTGGATGTTGCCGTCACCGTCGATCATCGGCTCACGCTATCTAAACGCCGCCGTCGCCCGAATTGACGCACACGGGGGATGTGCCGAGCAGGATCCGTGGATTCGCAACTGGTTGTGGACTTTCCTGCCGCCGGAGACCGACTACGACCCCACGAGCGACATAGCGGAAGCGCTCCAAAAGATCCCTCGAGCGGAGATTGAAAGAGCGTGAAGGGAATGGCAGGAAGAGCCGCAACGTTCGGACGAAGAATCGAAGTGATCGGCCCGTTAGGGGTGAGACACTTCCGCGAGGCCCTCATGCTCGAGGCCTAACCCGCGTTGCACCAGCCGGCGGCGAGTGCGATCATGAGCCGCCGCTGGTGAACGCCAACGTCTAGGCCGATCTGGTCACACGTCACGAGCATTGACCCGAATGGCGTCAAAGGTGAATTGGGTTAGGTTGAATGCAGCCCAGCAGGACGGCTTGACGAGTCTCGCCAAGTCGCCAGGGTGGCGAATCGTACCCACAAGCGAACTGGCACCCGTCCTGCCCCCGCGATTGGTGCCGAAGCTTGACGCGGTCATGGTCGTTGCCGAGCCAACTTCCACGGGCGGTGTTTTCCTGATGCTCAACGCGCTCCGCGTCGATGGTGAAGAGCTTGATCAACAACCATTCGGAGTCATCGTGTCATCAACGGGCGCGAGTTCCAGCGGCGTTTGGGTAGATCATGGGTCATGGAAAGGTCGCACGGTCGATCTTCCCAATGACTTCTTCGAGGTGGTGGACGAAAGTTCGATCGGTTCGTACTATTACGCGAACCCGCCCTCGGGGGTGCGTGAGGGAAGCTTGGTTCAATTGTCCGGCGGCCATCCTGAGGCATTCGCAAAGGTGACAGCCCTACTTCGCGCTCGGAAGGATTCAAAGCACAAGGCCTGACATGCCCAGCGACAAGGTTGCCACTAACCGTAAAGGCCAATGAGAGCGCGTCTACTGCTTGCGGCGGCTTCCGGGGCCGGGGCGGTCTTCGCTATCACCCTGCTGACATTCGTCTGGCAGTGGAATGAGTCGCGTCCCCGAAGTTGGAACTCGGCGGAGGTCACCTCAGAATTCGACGTCGCGGATGTTGAGGGCGACGCCCGAACGTTGGTGCTGTCGTACATCCTGCACAATCACGGGGACCGCGACTACCGGATTGATAGTACGGCTGGTATTTCACTGGCTGGGAGACGGCAAGAGAAGGGCGACTTAACGTTCGGTACGGATTCGACGATTCGATTGGACACTCCGGTATTGGTGCCATCGAACGAACGGTCACGCGTCACGATTCACCTGAGCTATTCCTGTCCGGGGATCAATCTGGAGCCCGACGACACCGCCGAGAATCGAAAGATGAACCGTTCACGCGTCGCGGACTGTATCGGGGATGAGTTCAGCAACCTTGCGGGGCTTGTACTGTACGACCCTCACGAGCGAATCAGGATCGATTTTCCAAAACCACGATGAACGGCCTAACAGGGGCTGGACCCGACGGCGGCCGTCGGAGAACTTCAGCTGATTCGAAACGACGGTGAACGGCCGCTGCGGGTCAGCCCCAATGCGTTGGGCCGACAAATCCGGAATACCAGCGCGGAGGTATTGCGCCAATCTCAGTCAGTAGATGATGAAATCGAAGGTGTACGTGGAAACCACGGTTATCAGTTACCTAGCCGCGTCGCCGAGTCGCGACATCGTGGTTGCGGCACACCAACAGCTTACAAAGGCCTGGTGGGACCAACGGGATCGCTTCGAGCTGTTCGTTTCTCAGGCCGTCGTCGATGAAGCGTCGCGCGGAGATGCCAGCGTGGCCAAGCGACGGCTGGCACTGTTGGACAACCTCCCTGTTCTGGGCCTGAGCGACGACGTGCATGAGTTGGCGAAGCAGCTGCTCGCAGCTGGCGCGGTGCCTGCCAAGGCGGCGCTTGACGGAATCCACATTGGTGTCGCCGCCCTGAATCGCATGGAGTACTTGCTCACTTGGAATTGTGCGCATATCGCGAACGCCGCGGTCCGTGGCAAGATCGAGGAGACGTGCCGAAGCGCCGGCCTGCGGGCACCGATCATTTGCACGCCGGAAGAACTGATGGAGCCGTAGCCATGTTCAAAGACCCGATCGTCGATGAGGTGCGGGCGATTCGAGCCAAGATCGCGGCAGAACACGGTAATGACCTTGAGGCGATCGTTCGGGCGCTTAGGCAGAAAGAGGGCGCCGACGGTCGACGCGTCATCAATCTCGCAGCAAGAAGAGTTCCGAAAAAGCAAACACGAAAAGCCGGATAGCAACGACGGCCCAACAACGCGATGGAGCCCTCGGCGCGTGAACTGACGCTGGCGCACCGCGGCTCATCGCTCACGTTAGCCCGACGATCTACAACGACGATGTAGAGTACGCGGGTGCCGGAAATCTCACGCTTCTTTGGAATCATCATCCGCATGTTTCCAGAAGTCGGTGCACCACATCACCGGCCGCACTTCCACGCGTCCTACCAGGAATTCAAGGCAGTGTTCGCCCTCGATCCGATTGAGTGTATCGGCGGCACTCTTCCGCGAACGCAGCAGCGCCTCGTCGAGGCGTGGGCAGAGATCCATCATGACGAACTACGGCACGACTGGGCTCTCTTGCATTCCGGCCGTCCGCCGCTCAAGATTGAGCCATTGCGGTAGCTGGAGACCGAACAAATGGATCATCCGATTTACCGAGTCGAGCGCTTCGAAATCGTGGGGCCGTACACGCTGGCGCTGGAGTTCGACGATGGCGCGCAGCAGCGAATAGACTTCCGGCCGGTACTCGAAGGCGAGGTATTCGGGCCTCTGCAGGATCTGCAGGCGTTCAACGCAGTGGAGCTGGACCGGACGTTCGGAACGATTCAATGGCCGAACGGTGCAGACTTCGACCCGGAGACGCTTCACGATTGGCCCAAGTATCGCGATGAGTTCGTCGCGATGGCCAGGCGTTGGGCGGCAGCTTCAGGTCCCGCACCGGACCAGCGGGCTAACCCGCGAATGGAGCCGACGCGCCACTGACAATGGATGGCGCGCGGCTCAGCGCCAACGTTGGGCCGATCTCGGCCGATCTCGATTGACGTCAGCCGGTTGACGATGCCATCGTCGTCCCGTGCGAAACCGACTGGTGCCTCCAAGCTCGAGCAAGGTCAAGGGCACACAGCCAGCTGACGACGTACCGCCGCTCACTCCAGCACAGATTCGCGAGCTCAAGCGCCGCTTGCTCGACCTGAAAGACCAAACGCGATTCTTGCTCGCGAGCGCCTTCACAGCGCGGACCGCGTTCTATTACGACGTGTCGCAGGACACCTGGGGCATGAACGATCCGTCGCTGGGGACCTTGTTCAAGCGGCGTGCGACGGCGACGGCCGTGCAACGGCTACTTCGCGACGGTGTGCAGGTCGTTCGATGCCGAGTGGATCGTCGCGACCGTATCATCAAGAAGTCCGTTCCGCGTGTTCGGCCGGCATGGCCCCGGAAGAAGCACGGCGCTCGTGCCTGAGATCTCTCGATTTCTTGGGATCGTGATCGGCATGTTCTATCGCGAGCACGGCGTGCCCCATTTCCACGCGGTCTACGGCGAGCACAAGATCACCGTCGAGATCGAATCGGGCACTGTTCGAGGCACGTTTCCGACGCGAGCGCTCCGCCTTGTCCTTGAATGGGCTAGCCTTCACAAGGCAGAATTGTTGGCGAACTGGGAGCGGGCGCGTCAGCGCCAACCGCTCATCCGAATCGAACCGTTGGAGTAAACATGATGAGCTATGACGTGATCGAGGCTCGGCACGTCGGCGGTTTCGTCCTCTGGCTTCGGTTTCGCGACGGCACTGTCGGAGAGATTGACCTGACGGCGGAGCTGCACGGTCCTGTCTTCGAGCCGCTTCGGGATCCTGCGACCTTTCGTGCATTTCGAGTCCATCCAGAATTTCACACGGTGACATGGCCCAACGGGGCTGATTTCGCGCCTGAGTTCTTGCACGACAACGTCCGGATCACGGCCTAACACGCGTATCTGGACTCCTCCGTCAAGAGAAAAGCGTTAACCTTCGGTATAGATCCCTCCTGTTGTCACTGCGACGAAGG
>Ga0209726_10003945_pt1 | contig 19507 bp, 18 predicted proteins | sample Subgrocontami54m_FD_187453 | JGI IMG/M metagenome (GOLD analysis project Ga0209726, IMG submission 187453) | Subsurface groundwater microbial communities from S. Glens Falls, New York, USA - GMW46 contaminated, 5.4 m (SPAdes) (version 3) | ecosystem: Environmental > Aquatic > Deep subsurface >... | reverse complement strand
CGTTGCATTGACATTGCAAAGGTCTCAGGTTCGAATCCTGATGGGCCCACAAGGAGGATTAATTGGAGCTTTCCTTTTTATCTCCCAGACGGAGGTGGATGAGTTTGAGAGTTTTACTGGTTTGCTCAAGACTTCCGCGGATCACAAAAACCAACCGCGCTTCTACTTTTGACTGTGTAATCTTTACCAAACCGTTGACGGACTGGGCAAGATCCTTTGCAATAGTATCAAGTTCGTCACTATGAATCCTCTCGACTTTGTGTAAAGGTCCTTTATTGTATTGAGCCTTTAGCCTACGCGCTAAATCCTCTGCCCTTCTCACCGATGCGCTTTCAGAGAGGATCGTTTTATAGGCATCCACCATGAGCTTGATTTCGCCTAATCCCGCAATCGCTCTCGCGTGTCCCTCGCTGATAGCCCCGGATATGAGACCGTCTTTAATGGCATCCGGAAGAGCCATGAGCCGCATAGTGTTACTGACATAGGATTCACTCTTGCCGACCCGCTTGGCTATCTCCCCTACCGGAAGCCCGAATTCTTCAATCAACCGCTGAAACGCCTGCGCGCGCTCAATGGGGTTGAGATCCTCGCGCTGGACGTTTTCGACAATTGCCATCTCGAGCATACCCCTGGCTGTCGTTTCCCGTATGACCACCGGCACGGTTACGAGTCCTGCGAGTCTGCTTGCCCGCCAGCGCCTCTCGCCTGCTATGATCTGATACCCGGCCGGAGTTTTGGCTACTACGAGTGGCTCGATAATACCGTGTTCTTTGATGGAATTGACGAGGTCTCCCAGAGAATCCGGAGGAATAAGCCCGCGGGGTTGGAGCGGATTGGGCTGAATCATTTCAACTTCCATCTGAAGGATGTGTTGCGTATCAACCATGAGTTGTTTGGGGCAGGACCGAAATAAACTGATTCCCACGTTTCATATGAAATTGGACCAAGCCTGGTACAACCGCAAAAAGAGTAAAATCTTTTCCCATCATGACGCCACTCCCCGGATGCACTTTTGTGCCTTTTTGCCGGATGAGAATACTGCCGGGTTTTGCAGCCTGTCCGCCATAAATTTTAACGCCAAGTCTCTTGGATACAGAATCTTTATTTCCTTTTGCTGTTCCTCCGGCTTTTACGTGTGCCATATTATTTTTTCGTTAAAACAAAAAATTTTCTCTTTACTATTGCCTGTGGTCTACTGTAAGAAAGTGGGCCTAGAGTAACAGTATAGCCAATGATTTCACACCTGTCAATAACATTTTTCACGAAATATATCCTGCCACCAACGGCGTATTCCGGCAATGCAATGACTACTTTTCCTCCGGGTTTGAGTATATGATGCCAATCCCGTAAACAGCCTATATATAATTTCTCTAAACCTTTCATGATATTCTTTACGTTGCCATTCCCGCCACTAGCGGGTCCCATAAATGGCTCGGTTACGATGGCATCAACGGATTCATTTGCTATGTGCTGGGCAACATGCGTCGCATCACTGACAAAAAACTTTATGACAGGGCGAGGCCTTGTCAGTCCAACGAGCCATTCGATATTCTTTTTCGCTTTACCGATGACTTCTTCTGACTGATCACTTCCGATTACTTGCCAACCGGCAAGGAATGCTTCTCCCAATATTGTCCCCATGCCGCAAAACGGATCCAGGAGGACTTTAGACTTTCCCGCCTGCAACGCTTGATGCGTAGCATTTGCGGGCAGGTGACTTTCGACTTTGGACTGTTTTGCAAGGTTCACCGCCATCCGTGCTACCTTTGGCGGCAGCATACCGGCCTTGGGATCGGCATAGGGCCTCCCGTAATCGCGTTCGTTCCACTCCTGGAAATCCTGCACCGCCGTCGTTTCTCCGACGATAAACCCATCTCCACCTGCAACAATGACCAGCTCACGTATATGTTGCTTGGTGATAACGACGCTTGTTAGGACATTTCCGTCGTGCGGCAGCACGTATCGTGCGCGTATCCCACCTTCAAGGAGTGCCTCTTTCATCTGCCTGAGCGTTTCCGTATCCGGGGTAGCAGTACTCCCATAGACACTTATCCCAAATGTCAGCTGCTCACCCAAGCCTTCCAGATACGGAAGCAACTCTCGTGCAGCAAGCTTTTGGATTCTCCCTTTCTCACGGGCAATTTTGACTGTCCCGCCAAGGGCACGGAGGAACTCCGCGGGATTATCTTCCGGGAGAAAGCCTTCTCCGCGGGCTACATCCGGAGTCAATCGCGTCACTGGTTTATCAGCAAACGCTTCCAGTTCAGAAAGCGAAAGGTCATGCGTCCTACCAAAAATGAAGAGCCAAGAGCTCATGCGTGGATTTGGGTAATACGAAGTTTCGTAAGCTTAGCGCGGAATCCGACGTGTCTCCTCTCCCGGACTTTGGATTTAAACCGGCGCACGTCTACCTTTTCTCCTTTATAGTGTGAAACAATAATCGCTTTCACCGTAGCGCCTTTCACCGTCGGAGTACCGACTTTGGTCGCATCATCTTCGCTTACTAAAAGCACTTCAGAAAACGTGACCGCCGCTCCTACCTCACCGTCCATAAGAGGAACGTCAACTTCGTCGCCGACGCTTACTTTATATTGCCCTGATCCGATTTTAACAACTGCAAACATGAAGCTATTCTACCAGTCCTGGAGTCCTATTGCAACGGAGCGCCCAAAGTATGCCGAAACAAACCGAAAGCGACAGAAGTGAGCTGCCGCCGTAGGAAACCAGAGGAAGCGTTATGCCGGTGATCGGCACTAAGCCCATATTCATTCCCGCGTTTATCACAATTTGCGAAAGGATCATGCTGAAAAGTCCGACGCTAAAGACAAACGGCACCACGTCCTCGATGACACCGGCTACCAAAGGCCTGATAATACGCCAAAGGAGAGCTCCGTACGCCAGGAGCAAAATAAATCCGCCAAAAAATCCGAGTTCTTCTACAAGAGTTGCAAATATAAAATCCGTATGATACTCCGGCAAAAACCGGAAGTGGCTTTGCGTACCCCGGCCGAGCCCTCTCCCGAACAGTTGGCCGCTACCGACGGCAATCATAGATTGGATAGCATTGTACCCCGTGCCTTTGGGATCTATTCCGGGGTTTAAGAATGTATTTATACGGGCTTGTTGATAATCGCGAAGTCCGCGCCAGCCGATGGGGAGAAGAAGTGACGCTACAAAAAAACCAATGATGACGTATCGGATGGGAAATCCGGCTGCAATCATCATCGATAACCACATAACGGCGTAGACAATACTCGTCCCGAGATCCGGCTGACGGAACACGAGAAGAAACGGGACGACAAAAATCCCACACTGGATGAGAAATCCCTTGAGCGTTCGCGGCGGAAATGCTTTCATCGCCCAGGCAAAGGCAAGAAGGAGAATGGGTTTGACAAGTTCAGAAGGTTGGAGCTGTACACCAGCGACAACAATCCACCGGGTAGCGCCTCTGATCGTCGGACCAAGATAGGAAAAAGCAAGGAGCACAAGCGATAAAAGATACGTAAAAGGCGCCGCCCAGAGAAGGAGCGCATGGTCCAAAGCAGCAACAAGCGCTCCCGTAACAAGAGCGATACCAAGAATCCCCAGCTGTTGTAACACCAACGTCTGATCAATAGAAAGGAGGATAAAGAGACCGAAGACGCTCACCGTCAGGAAGAGGACGAGGTCGACGAAGTCAATAGTTTGAGTGAGCTTCCCCATACGATTGTCTCTGCAAGTGTTTCTTTTTTGACATGCGCGATATGTTCTTCCGACAAATCCTTATACTCCTGCAGTACTTCTACGCGGACGCGTTCGTCTATTGTACATCCTTTTTCTTTCCGAAGTTGCTGGATAGCACGGATGAGCTGACGAACCCTGCCTTCCGCGACAAGCTCCGGACTGCTCGTCGTGTCAAGCGTCACACCAACTTCTCCCTCTCCCACTATTATCACTACATCTTTTACATTCAATTCCTCTTTCAGAAGTTCCTTGTATTCATCTTCTATTTGAAATTTGACATTTGAAATTTGACATTGTTTGAGCGGTTGCCGTACTGGTATTTTGGATTCTTTACGCTTCGCGTGCCCCAACGCACATATATCCCTGACAACTTGCATCTTCTCTTCCACCTCCTGTCCCTTGTCACTTGTCTCTTGTCCCTCTTTAGGCCAATCCGTGTGATGGACGCTACCCGCGGTACCCATGAGATTTTGGAACACGCGTTCACTTAAAAATGGTGTAATGGGAGCCATGACGGTGACTAACGTTTTAAGAGCCCAACCAAATACGTCCATTGCCAGAGCCTCTTCACGGAGCCGCACTCTACTTCGCCTGAGATACCAAGTCGAACAATTATCGATAAATCCGGAAATGGCTCGGCATGCCGCAACCGTATCGTAGCTATCCAAAGATTTCGTGACACCCGCGACAAGCGAAGTAGTTAATCCAACGAGCCACCGGTCCAATACATGTACCGGTGTTGGTGACTGAGCGGCAATCACGGGCTTACCGCGATAAAGCAGATAAAACGATGCCAAATTCCAAAATCTGGATACGACATTCTGATACACGTCTTTGACTCCGGCTTCGGAGAAGTTGAGGTTTTCCCCTCTCATAACCACCGATTCCATGAGATAAAACCGCAGCGCGTCCACGCCGTATTTTTCAAATAGGTGCGTCGGGTCGGGAAAATTTTTCTTGGATTTACTCATTTTTGAGCCGTCTTCTGCTAAAATTACCCCGTGTGTAAGGGCATTTTCAAACGTATGTTTGCCAAAAATCCCGACAGACATGACGTGAAGCGTATAAAACCATGCACGCGTCTGGGAGATATACTCAACGATAAACTGCGCCGGATGCGTCGCTTCAAAAAGATCCTTGTGTTCAAACGGGTAGTGAAGCGAAGCATAGGGCATGCTCCCGCTCTCCACCCAGCAGTCAAACACTTCTGGAATCCTCTTCCCCTTAATGGTTTTGGCATCATCCACCCAGATTTCGATGCCATCAAGAAACTCTCTATGGATGTCTTTAAGTTCTCCAAGTTTTTCCGGCTCTACCGCCCACTTCTTGAGCTCATCTAACGATCCAATGATTCTTGTCGCGGTCTCGTTTCGCCAGACGGGCATCGGGGTGCCCCAATACCGAGACCGCGAGATATTCCAATCCGGTGCCGTCTCCAGTCCCTTCCCAAACCGGCCGTGTTTCAGATAATCAGGGTACCAGTTGATATGTTCATTTTGTTTGACAATGTCCGCTTTCATTTTCTGGATGTTGATAAACCACGCAGGGACCGCTGTATAGTAAAGCGGCGTCTCGCAGCGGTAGCAGAAAGGGTAAGAATGGACCGATTTTTCCGCCCGGAGGAGAAGGTCGCGGTCAATGAGATCCTGCACAATCCACTCCTCGGCTTTCTTAAAAAAGATTCCCTTAAGAGGCTCGACAAAATCCAGGTATCTCCCCTGGTCGTCAAGCATCGGTACGAGAGGGAGATCGAGTTTTTGGGCAAATGTATAGTCGTCCTCGCCGTAGATGGCTGCCGTATGGACTATACCCGTTCCTTCCTCAAGCGACACGAACTCCCCTGCACCCACATAGAAAGCTTTTTTGTCACCAACCGGCAGATAAGGATACAACGGCTCATATTCGCGCCCGACGAGTTTTTCTCCGGGGACTTTTTCAAGAATTTTTACTTCCCAATTTTCCTCTTGGGTCGCCGCGGCGACCCGCTTTTCCGCTACCCAAATTGTGTTGTCTCCTACCGAAACTTTCACATACGTCGCTTTTGGGTCTACAGCGAGCCCAACGTTTCCGATAAGCGTCCATGGTGTGGTCGTCCAAGCCACGAAGTACTCATTCTCTGTATTTTTTACCTTAAACATCACGAAGACCGAATGATCCTCAACATCTTTATAGCTATTATCCATGGCAATCTCAAAGTTAGAGAGTGGCGTTGCGCATCTGGGACAGTAGAGGATGACTTTTCTGCCTTCATAAAGAAGTTCTTTGTCCCCTAATGTTTTAAACGCCCACCAGACCGATTCCATGTAGGGCAAATCCATAGTCTTATAGGAATGAGTAAAATCCACCCACCGGCCGATCCTGCGGATTACTTTTTCCCACTCTTTATCAAACCGGAGGATGGCAGCTCTACATGCCGCGTTAAATTTATCAACCCCCATTTCCTCAATTCCTTTCTTCCCGCCTTTGAGCTCCAGCTCCTTTTCAATCATGTTTTCTATAGGTATCCCATGGCAATCCCACCCCCACACGCGGTCCACACGGTACCCTTTCATGGTAAAGTAACGCGGGATCACGTCTTTAACTACCGAAGTGAGGATGTGGCCATAGTGCGGCAGTCCCGTGGCAAATGGCGGCCCGTCGTAAAATACGTAGCGCTTATTTTCTGGTCGTATTTCTACGGATTTTTCAAATGCCTTAGTCTCGTCCCAATACGCAAGCACCTCATGCTCAAGCTTAGCAAGATCTACCTTTTCCTGTGGGTTTTTGATCGAAAGTGACGTCATAATGTTATTGTATCACGATTTTATAAATCCTAGCGGCCCCGACAGACTGTTCGAGTTTAATCTTCCCCATCTTCTCCATATTTCCAATCGCCTCTAGCCAATGGTCGTTGGTTTCCAGGATTTGGGTGAGCCATTGATCGGGTCGCGTATCGACGACTAAGTATTCTGCCCGTTTATCAAAATCCAGCCACCAGCAGCTCGTTTGCCCGCAAGGGCTATCAATAAAATCATGCATCCTTGGCCAGACGAGATAAATTTGATTGCGGTGCGAGAGGTGAGAGACGAAGTTCTGCTGTGTTGCGATGGCAGCGCTTGACGGAATCATCCCAAGCAGTGCACGATTATCTGCCATCCACGCCTCTTCCTTCCAGTACTCAACCTTTGTTAGTTTATTCAAAGGCAAGTGCCAAACATATTGAAAAACAAGAGCAACACCTAAAAGAGCCACCGCTACCTGCTGCGGCGCAACCTTCCAACGCTTAAGTAATACAAGGCCGTCGAGAGCTCCAAGGGTCAGAAACACGCCCAATGTTGCACGGTGATGCATAAACGGGCTCCACATGCGGCTGAACTCCGGGCCGGTGACAAAATATTGCGCGAGGTCAAAAAAAACAGCCACCATCGCCCCGGGAGAAAACAAGGGAAGGAAAGAAAAAGTTGCAAAACTATACCACCACACCTGACGTTTTTCCTCTGAATCAAAAAACTGCTGCAAAATAATCACAGGATTATGCGATATCTGCGGCCAGTATTGGAAGCCAATAGGAGAAAAGACGGCAACAACTTTGGATGCCAAAAGACTAAATCCCAGACCGAAAAAAATAAACGCGATCGCCACATTACGGTACTTTTTATGCAACAAATAGATGAACCCTAGGGAGGTAAGAGCCAATCCCATATTTTCTTGCGTCAGAAGTAGTAGCACAACCGAAGACACTAGCCATCGGGTTTTTCCGGATTCCAAAAAATACGCTGTCCACGCTAAAAACCCAACGCCAATCACCACCGGATGAAAGTCAAAGTAGACGAGGTATTGGATACCATAAAAGAGGCTGTAAACAATCGCCAAACAAAACGCCGTCCATTGACAACAATAACGCGGCCGCGTTATTGTTGTCAATCGTAAAATGGCAACCTTATAAATCGCTAATGCAGAAAAACTTACCCAGACTGCCTGAAAAATAAGAAGTATCCGCACGTCTTCCCAGAGCCAAAACAGCGGAGCGAGGAGTGGCAACGTCAACGTGAGGTGATCACCGAGGATGAATCTATCCTTAATAGTGTTGTACGGCCATTGAAAATTTGCATACTGCCACACCGCCTGATCATAAATCCCGAGATCAAATCCTCCGGATTGAAAATGATTATGACGGATGATGGAAAGCGCACTGTAGGCAATAGAAAGCAACAATATCCAAATGATAAGTACCCGCTGAGCCTTCACCAAGCTATTGTAGCACGCTTAACTTCTCTGTCTCAAAAATGCAGGAATGTCGAATTCGTCTTCCTCCGGCGGGAGGTCGCCCTCGGGAAAGGGGGCCGTCGCCACTGGTACCGGCACGACAGTGGTTAACGGACGGGTAAGCGTAGGCTGTCTTAACTCCCGAAGCCGACGTTTCGTTTCATCAAAACCTGTGGCGATCACCGTTATTCTTATCTGATCCACGAGGCTTTCGTCGATGGTCGCACCAAAAATGATATTTGCATCAGGGTCTACTGCAGCAGCTATTTGCTTTGCTGCTTCGTCAACCTCTGCCATCGTCAGGTCGCTTCCGCCCGTAATGTTAAAGAGAACTCCTTTGGCCCCTTCAATGGAGATCTCCAGAAGCGGAGAAGCGATGGCAGTGCGGGCCGCGGTTGCCGCCCGGTTTTCTCCTACCCCGGTGCCGATCCCCATAAGCGAACTGCCGGCACTCGTCATAATAGAGCGTACATCAGCAAAGTCCACATTGATGAGTCCCGGCATTGTGATGAGATCGGATATTCCCTGCACTCCCTGGGAAAGGACGGAGTCGGCCACGCGAAATGCTTCCAGTAGCGTCATCTTTTTGTCGATCACTTCAAGAAGCCGTTGGTTGGGGATGACGATGAGGGTGTCCACTTTATCCTTAAGCGTCATGATGCCCTCTTCAGCAGACACCATGCGCCGGGCTCCTTCAAACTGGAATGGCTTCGTCACAACCGCTACCGTCAGCGCCCCCATCTCGCGGGCCAGCTCGGCAATCACCGGAGTCGCCCCCGTCCCCGTGCCGCCTCCCTCGCCGCACGTCAAAAACACCATATCCGTATCCCGCAAAAAATCCTTGAGCTTTTCTTTGGATTCCTCCGCAGCCTGCCGGCCTATATCCGAGTTTCCGCCCGCACCCAACCCCCGCGTCAAATTCTCGCCGATTTGTATTTTCGTCTGGGCCTGGCAGGTCAGAAGTGCCTGTGCATCGCAGTTGACGCCCAAAAAGTCGACACCGTTCATTTGATTTGTCGACACCATCGAGCTTATGGCGTTACAACCGCCGCCACCGATACCGATGACTTTTATTTTGGCAAACCGGGCAATATCAGGTTTTATGAGCATTTGACGAATTGGACTAATGGGGCAAATTAGACCAATGTGGTGTTACGGTAAAAATGACTTTACCAGATCAATGACCTTTCCCGCAATTCCTTTGATTTGAATCTTTCCTCCAATTCGGGTCAGGCTGGCAAATCCTCCGCCGGAGTCCACTTTTCCGGTCTTCACTCCGTAAAGAAGAAGACCGACGCTCGTTGCGTACGCGGGGCTCGTAATTTCATCGATCAGTCCGCTGATTTTCCCCGGCATTCCAATATGAACGGGCATCGCGAGGTTTCTCCGTGCGGCTTCCACAGAGCCTACGGTAAGCGCTCCGCCTCCTGTTAACACAACACCGGATGGTGTCATCCCACCGAAACCGCTCCTTTTTATCTCCAAACCAACCATCGTAAATATCTCATTTAACCGCGGCCGGACAATACCGTCTATGAGAGTTTTTTTTGAAACACTGCGCATCTCTTCCGGAAGTCCTAAGTTGGAAAGATCGATTTCATCCTCTTTTGCTTCTCCCTGCTTTTTCTTTACCGCCCCTTCCTCTTCGGGTAATACCGGAGTTTTGGGAATTTCAGAAAGTGCAATTTTTATCTTCTCCGCGCTCTCCAGTGAGACACGCAGTCCTGCTGCAATATCTTTAGTGATATTTATGGCCCCAATGGGGATGACGGATGAATAAGACAGTGCTCCTTCGATAAATATTGCCACATCCGTGGTCCCGCCGCCGACGTCAATTAAAATAACACCAAGCTCCTTTTCGGTATCAGTAAGCGTAGCGTAGGATGAGGCAAGTCCACCAAAGGCAATGCCTGCGATATCCACGCCCAATTCCTCGACACATTTATGATGATTGCGAATAGCGGTAGCCCCACCGGTCACCAGATGTGTATCTACCTCAAGCCTCACTCCACTCATCCCGACCGGATCGACAATTCCCTCCTGCCCGTCAACGATGTATCCGCGCGGCAGGACATGAAGTACTTCGCGCGATGACGGGAGCTGCACGGCTTTGGCCGCATCGATAACACGCGCGACATCTTGAGCATTTATTTCCTTATCCGGTTCGGCAACGGCTACTACTCCATGGGAGTTTATGGATGTGATGTGGTTTCCCCCGATTCCGACGAAGGCCATCCCTACCGTCGTTCCGGCCATCCGTTCGGCTGCCTCTAAGGAAAGGGAAATTGAGGCGGTAGCATCGTCAATATTGACCACCTGACCCTTCCGAAGGCCACGACTGTGCACAGTGGAAACGCCTAAAATATTTACTGTTTCTTCCTCACCCATGGAAGCAATAAGGGTAGTGATTTTAGAAGATCCTATATCGATACTTGAAACGGTGCGGTCGCGAGCCATGGTGATAGATTTAAAATGTTACAACCGGTTTATCAAATCTGAGATCGATGGTTGCGGGCAGCTTACCCTTTATTCTAAACCCCGAAATCATCATTTGTAAAGTACGGGTAATAACTGGTATGTCACTTTGTTGGGCAAATACTATACTCATTGATTCTGTTTGAGCTCGCAGAGCCGAGCTATCAAATGTTATGATATCAGAAATCGTGGCAAAAGATGCGGTTTCGCGTAAAAATATAATCGCAGCAGATATTGCGGGATCTGAAATGGTTATTCCAGCCTGCGCCTTCGGCATCGCGATATGGATGGCAGGCAAACCGATGTTCGTTGGATACTGCTCCAGTACCACACCGACGTTATCCAGAAGATACATTTCGCCTCCGACTCCGGCTACGGCAAAAGGCTCGCGTGGTACAGCAGTGATGACGAGTGTACCGGGATATTTTTTTTGGAGCTTAACAGAACCTACCAGCGGATAATTTTTCAGTATTTGTGCTGTCAGTGTATCCACCGGGAAAAAAAGTAAATTTTTCGGAAAGCTATTCTCTTCAACTTCTACGTGTATACCCTCTCCTGAAACTTCAATATTTCTGATAGTAAAAATTCTATTGATACTCCACGAAAAAAATCCGCACACGAACACAACAATTATTACTATCGCGATAGTACGCCCTGATTTCCTCCATTCAACTGTCCGTTTCATTATGAAAGCATACTCCTGATGCTGGTAACAACTTTCTCTGCCCCGGAGTGCGGATACATTTTCGCGACTGTCCCGGCAGCCTTCCTGAGCTGACTAATGGTTTGCATTATTTCATCTATTTGACGGATAAGAATCCCTGACGCCAATTTCTTTTGTTTCATAACAACTGCCATCCCCTCCTTCACCAATCGGCGTGCATTATTCATTTGCTCATTGCCGGCGGACCACGGAAGCGGAATAAAAAGCGCAGGAACGCCGAGAGCCGCTACCTCTGCTACGGTGTTGGCCCCGGAGCGACCAACAAGAAGCGAACAGTGCCGGTAGATCCATGCCAAATTTGACTCATCAAAATAATCGGATATGACATAACGGCGTTTTGCCTCGAGAGACAACGACTCCTGTACCCGGAGTGCTTCTGAAACACCACCAGAGCCAACCTGATGAATCACCGTGTACGTTTTCGTAAGTTCGGCAATGAGAGGATATACCAGAGCATTAAGCGACGCGGCTCCGGTACTTCCGCCAGTTACATAGAGAATAGGAGGTTTTGTATCAACGGTAAACGACGGTTTTTCCGGCGGATTAAAAAGAGCACGACGCAGTGGCATCCCCGATTCGCTTGAAAAAATCACTCGCCAGGCCAGTCGCGCAATAATTTTATTGGCAAGCCCTAATCCTCCCGTCTGCTCATGGGTGATAATGGGAATCCTCAATATCCACGCTCCGATTGCAACGGGCAGTGCGATGTAGCCACCAAACGAAAGCACCGCCGTCGGACGATGTGATGCAAGAAGAAAAAACGATTGAAAAAGTCCAATGGGAAACTTCCATAGCGAAGGCCCTTGCCTACCCGTAAAAAGCGCGTGAAACGGGATACCGAAAGCACGTATGAGTCGTTCTTCCTGCGTTGGACTCCCTCCCCCTTCAAATGCGTGACTTCTGCCGATAAACAGTAAATTCCAGTTACTATTCTGCCGCATAATTTCTTCAATGACGGCCAAAGCGGGCGTCAAATGCCCACCGGTGATACAAAGAGTTATCTGCTTCATACGTTACTTTGCCTGCTTACATTCATCATTATCCCGGTCGCCGCCAGTAAAATTACAAAACTTGATCCGCCGTAGGAGATAAACGGCAAGGGGATGCCGGTAAGCGGGATAATGGCAACGTTCGCTCCGATATTGAGAAAGCTCTGAACGCCAATCCATGACGTAATCCCCCCTGCCAGTAGTTTACCGAATGGATCGGGGGCGCGCGCTGCTACCCTAAACCCTCTCCAAACTAAACATGCAAATGCACCGATGACAAGAAGAGCACCAATATACCCCGTTTCTTCTCCGATAATCGCAAATATTGAATCCGTGTTCGCCTCCGGCAGGTACTCATACTTTTGCCGTGATTTACCGATGCCTATTCCCGTCAGTCCTCCGGAACCAAGAGAAAGGAGGACTTGCCGGATTTGATAGGACGCCCCGAGCGGATCACTTTCGGGATTAAGAAATGTCGTAAGCCGCTTGAAACGGTACGGAGAAGAAATCGCAAGAAGGGTAACCCCAATGGCGACGAGAGGCACAAGCAATGCGAAGTGCTTAAAAGGCGCGCCGGAGAGAAAATACATGATCAGTGCCGTAGTCACGATAATAATCCCCGTCCCCAGATCCGGCTCCAATATGATCAGGCCAAAGATAATTCCGGTCAACAGCAAGAACGCTTTGAATCGTCCTTTTTCCCGTGCGCTAAACCAGGCAGCGAGGTAAATCACTAAAACGAGCTTAGCAAGCTCCGCAGGCTGGAAAACAAATACACCGAAATTAAGCCACCGGTTGGCGCCGAGCGCCCGAACCCCAAGCCCGGGTAGAAATACCGCCATCAGAAGCCCCATGGTGCCAAGAAGTGCCGGAAGCGCAAGAGCGTACCATTTGTGATAATTAATACGGGACAAGACGACCATTGCGAGAATGCCGATTCCCAACCACTTCAACTGCTCGCGGGCATAGTAGTATTGGTTTCCAAAATCCCGGATTGCGATAGCTACCGACGAGTCATACACCATAAGGACGCCGAATAGCGAAAGGGAAAGGACGATCCCGACCAGCCATCGATCTTTCATAAATTATTTACTTCCTCTTTAAAAAGTTTTCCGCGTTCTTTGTAATTTACAAACATATCAAATGATGCGCATGCGGGAGACAAAAGAATAACGTCTCCACGAGTTGCTTCCTTTGAAGCTATGACGACGATATCCTTCATCGTCCGAAGTCCCGTGATCTTCTTGCCTTTATACCCTGCCGCGTCGACCGCTTTGAGAATCCTCTCCGTCATATCACCGACAACCAATAGCACTTTCACCAAACTTTTTGCTATCACTATCCCCATTTCGGTAAAATCCGAGCCCTTTTCCGATCCGCCTACAATGAGAATAAGCGGTTCGCTAAAAGATTTAATTGCGGCAATCGTCGTCTCCGGCACCGTGGAAAACGTATCATTGACGTAGATCACGCCACGAAATTCGCGCACTACTTCCAAGCGATGCTCGAGACCTGAAAACGAAACTGCAGCCTTTTTTATAGCGTCGTAAGACACACCGGCTGCCCGTACTGCAAGACTTGCGGCAGCAATATTTTCCAAATTGTGGTCACCGCGAAGCTTCACGGAAGCTCGGTCACAGAGTTTCTTTATGCCGCTATCCGTCCGGAGATATACTGCATGATCAGTTATATATGCATCCGTGGTTGTGTCAGACATACTAAAAAAGTACTTTTTTGCTTTCGTTTCACCGGCAAATGACATGGCCGTAGGATCATCTTTGTTGATTATTGCAATGGCTTTTTCGGTTTGATACCGGACGATAGATTTTTTTGCCTCAATATACGCTTCTTTCGTTACATGAAAGTTTGTCGCGAGTTTATCAAAATTGGCCAGATGCTCCTGGGTAGTGCGCAGAATAACGGCTATATGCGGGCTTTGCGTGAGGTCTTCCAATTGAAACGACGAAAGTTCAAGCACAACCAAATCATCCTCGTGTATGCTATCCACGCGCGACAGGAGTGGCGTCCCGACATTACCTCCCAAATGCACGGTTTTTCCGTCGCTCTCAAGCATCTTGGCGATAAGCGTACTCGTCGTCCCCTTGCCCTTCGTGCCGGTTACACCGATAATTGGCGCCCGGCACTCCTCAAAAAATATCTTCGTGAGACTCGTTATCTTTCCGCCTTTTTTTCTATACGAGAGAAGCTCCGGAGTCCGCGGTGACATTCCGGGCGTACGAACGACTGCATCAAAGGCATCAAGATCGTGCAAGTACTCCTCTCCAAGTTGAAACCACACTCCAAATCTGGACAATTCCTCATACGTTTGGCCCAACGCTTCTTTCCCCCTACGGTCACAACACATAATCACCGCTCCCCTTTGATGAAGAAACTTGACGGTATCTTTCCCCTCCGTAGATAATCCTATTACTGCGATATGTTTTCCTTTATACTCGTACATAGGTAAACCTGATTGGATCTCCTATAAGTTCTGTTGCGATACGCGTAACGTTTTTGGCGTCGCCGGTTGTATAAAATACAGTGTACGGCTTTCCCTCACCAGCACGCAACTTATTTGCATCAAGAATCCGGGCCGTGTGCCTGGCCACAGCGCCGCCGGAATCAATAACTGCTACCCCTTTCCCCACGACCGTTTGGATTGTTTCTTTTATAAACGGGTAATGTGTACACCCAAGCGCAATAACGTCTATATTCTTCTTCGTGATCGGATCGAGGTATCGATGTAAAATCGCATCCTCCCGCCCGCCGGTTTTCCCCTGCTCGATAATCGCCGCTAAATCAGGCACACCAATATTCACTACTGTACAGCCATTTGCGAAAGATTGTATGAGCCACTTCTGGTAGCTGCTCGAAGCCGTATACGGAGTTGAAATGACGGCGACGTGTTTGGTTTTGGTTATGGAAACAGCAGTCTTCACCACCGGCACCACACCGATAATGGGAACGGTAGGAAACCATCGTCGGTAGACATCAATCCCCGCGACCGTTGCCGTGTTGCAGGCAACGACAATAAGCTTTGCTTGCCTTTCTAAAAGAAACGTAATCAGGCGTTTTACGCGCTGTCGTATCACGCGCACTGATTTACCGCTGTATGGCTGATATACGTGATCGCCAATATAGAGAATGGATTCGTTGGAAAGTAGTCTTTCTATTTCCCTCCAAATAGTCAAACCACCGATACCGGAGTCAAGAATTCCTATCGGATCGTTATGACTCATAGCTAAAGCAATGGAGACTGCGTGAGGATGGCTATCCAGAGTCCAAACAGAGCAAATACGATGGAAATGATCCAAAACCGCATGACGATTTTGGGCTCCGGCCATCCTTTGTACTGAAGCCAAAGATGAAGAGGAGCAACCGGAAATATCTTCCGATGAAGAAACTTTTTGGAAAGAAGCTGAAGGAGTGAAGAAAATACTTCCAGGATAAAGACTCCGCCAATCACCAGTAATACCGGCGCTTTCCCCAGGATGAGGCCTACTACGGCGAACGTCGCACCGAAGGAGAGCGCACCCACGTCACCCAAAAAAATACGCGCCGGGTAAATATTGAAATAAAGAAATGCGATGAGTCCTCCTAACCACAACGCGATAAAAATCGACAATGGCGTATCCAGAATCGATGCGGAAATGATCCAAAAAGCGCCTAATGCGATCATTAAGACTCCGGAAGCCAATCCGTCCAGTCCGTCGGTGATATTAAATGCATTGGCAAACGCAATGATGACAAATACCGCAAACGGGACAAACCACCATCCGAGTTGAAATACGCCAACGAATGGAATATAGAAGATGTCAATTTTTAAATCATGCACGAGCCAAAATCCGATGATGCTTGCAATAAGTATTTCTAAAATAAGCTTATGCCGGAGTCGCAATCCAAAAAAATCTTTGTTCTTAAACCAGAAGAATGTCTTTTTCATATCATCTACAAGTCCCAATAACCCGAACGAAACAAACGTAAAAAGGAGAATTTTTATCTCACTGCCCGTGGCATACACAGCCGTGATCGGAACCCAAAAATACCGAAGAAGGAGCAGTATCAGAGGGAAAAAAATAGCGGTGAGGACGATAATAAGAAGCCCCCCGCCAACGGGCGTGCCGACTTTATTCTTATGGAGTTTGTCAAATATGGGTGTCCGTTTTTCAAATGCATCCAGAGTTTTTTGCGCGAGCCGCTGAAACCGAAAGGTATACAAAAGCCGGATAAACGGAATATACAGGATGCTATGCAAAGCCCAGGAAAATAACAATACACCCAGTAGTAAAGCCATAGTGATTTCCCATTCATCCCAAAATGTGGGGTAAAAATATGACCAGAGCGACGATAAGAGCTCCCGATGCAGTAACGAGCATCATGCCCGCAGACACGTCTTTTGCAATTTTCGCCTCTGTCCGCCACTCCTTGGTTATCAGATCGGTCATGGATTCAATTGCGGTATTGATCATCTCCGCAGATAATCCCAGGACGATAGTAAAAACAAGGATGAGCATTTCCACGGATGTGACCCGGAAAAACCACCCACCGAGAAGTGCAAACAGAGACAACACGAGGTGAACACGGAAATTCGGCTGTGTCCGGACAGCCCATTGGATACCGGCGATGGCGGTTTTGAAAGAAATATGATGCTTTCGCAGAAGCCCCCTCATAAAGGCAATGGTAAGTATAGCACATTAGTAACCGTGCGCGCGCTCTTCCCACCATTCTATGGCTCTCGTGACCTTATAAAACCCAGACGTGGGTAAATCATGGGCATGGATCGAAACCTTCTCTGATCCCCCGAATCCACGCTTAAACAATGAATGTCCGCGCCACGGGTGGGACGGGTTTTCCAAAGGCGCTACACCCCAAAAATTATACCACGCAACCCCCCGCTTTTTTGCCGTGCGTATCGCTTCCCATTGCACCGAATAATTTACCGGTAGCTTTGTATGGCTTGATGCACCATGATGATAGATAGCCTGGTCACCGGAAAAGAGAATAATTGCTGCACTCAGAAGCGAATTCCCGTGATATCCAAATAAAAGAATAGCGTTTCCCTCCCTGCTATAGATCTCAAACTCTTCCCGTATTCCTTTGTGTACTACAAAATGCTGACGACGCGACGTCTGCTGATAAAGATCAAAAAATTTATCAAGATCTGCCGGATCTGTAGAACTGATGACATGTACTCCCATTTTTTCTGCCCGCCGAACCTCATAGCGGGTGGTTTTCCGCATACCGGACATAATTTCGTCTTCTGTTTGGGAAAGCGACAGCAGGAGACACCGCTCTGCATCGACTTCATGAACTGCACTGGGTACGAACCCCAAGGACCCGAGAAGCTGGCGGTTTACCGGTGAATCATAAAGTTGGGGGCTTATGCGACAAAACCACGCCCGTTCCTTTTGGGCCAAAGATTGAAGATACGATAAGACGCTTTTCCAATAGTGCACATTTTGGGCGGCAAAAACCGGACCGTGTCGCACATGGAGATACGTTCCGCGCCGCGCCCGTACCGTCACAACCTGAAAAATTCCTACAAGCCGTGGTCCGTCATACAGGCCCAGGCGCAAAAGCGGGAGCGACAGCTTTCTCACTACCTCGCCCCAAAGCCATGATTGAAACAAGGCCTGCGGCGCGTGAGTATCCCAAAAATCTTCCCAAATTCTAGGATCCGTGATACTATTAATTTGCAAATACCTGGGTAAACATTTTTCCATAAACATCACCATCGATGACACCAATTCCGATACGGCTCCACGCAGAGTCAAGGATATTTTTACGGTGGCCTTCGCTATTCATAAATCCCGCGTGGGCCATCTCCACATCCGGCGCGTACGCCAGATTCTCGCCGATGAGAGAAAACGTGATCTCTTCTCCTCTGGCACGGTAACCCACATCGTACCCTTCCGGGCTGTAGTGGGAAAAGTATCTGCGCTCAAACATGTCGCGGCTGTGACTTCTGGCTATATTCGTCAGATTTTCTTCCATAATAAGCGCCGATAGACCCAGCTTTGCACGCTCAACGTTTACGAGCTTCACCATCTTTGCTTCACTGCCCGCATCCAGCGTCAATTGGTTTTGCTCCGGGGTCACATCCAGATTTAACCGCTCCTGTGACGTGGGTTTAATAGTGACAAACTTAAGAGCTTCCTGGGTTATAGAGTCAAGCGAGGATTTGACGTTTCCACCATACCGCTCTGATAAAAGTACCAACTTGCTCCCCACGAGGGAATTTTTAATATCCCGCTTCACCGACCCGCGTACCGGAATCGCAAGAACAATAAGGAGAAGAAACGCCAGTAATAAAAGCGCGTTCATCACCGCAAAAACAGAGCCGAACCACCGGTTGACTATGTTCCCTGCAGCTTTTTTTGGAACTTTATACAATATCCACTCAAAAACGGAATTAATCATCATCTCGGAAGGAAAAGCGAGCACGAGATACCCCACGACATTCGTCCAAAGTTGCGGTAAACCAAACTTTTGTACGATAAATCCTCCTACCTGCGCATGAAAACGGATGGCGATAAGAAGCGATGCCAAAAATGCGAGAGTGTTAGAAAGAAGCGACATCAAGCCCTTATCCCACCCATCAATGATGTGATAGAGCACGACAAAAAATATGATCCAGTCTATCCAGTTAAACTGCATATAACCTCTCGCGCGTCCTGTTTAGTAATGAGCGTTGGCAAATTCACAATATGGGCAGCCGCATCTTCCGCACGCGGACAACTTCCCCGAACGTATCCAATTGCATGCAAATCTACTCCTTTCGGGTCAATAATATTATAATACCAGTTCCCCAAAAAAATTCCTTGCTGTTTTGCATGTTTGACCACCCTAACCGGATCATCGACAAGAATCGGAAATCTCAAATATATTGCCCCGTTATCCAATGTTCCTTTTCCCAGCTCCTTCTGGTAGTATGAAGCAACGTCGCGGCGCGTAACGTTATACCTCTCTAATTTGGCAAGCTGCTTGAGAAGAAGTTGGGCAAGTGCATTCGGGTAACGCCGGGGGGGAAAGGAAGGCGGATTAGGAACGGAGAGCAACCTCGTCCTCTTGAATGCCTCCAACACCACCTTCCCGATAAATACATTGTACGTCGGCAGTATCGCCGCAAACGCAATTGGATGCATCAATTGCTGCGCTATCCATGCACGCGACGGGTATGGCAATTTCTCTTGAAACTCTCTTAACTTTCGACTTTTGACTTTCGACTTTTGACTTATGGTAGCCATCCCTCCCCAAACACTTGAAACGATCTTATCCCTCCCAAAACTAAAAAACGCTGCATCTCCAAGTGTGCCAATTTTTCTCCCTTTGTATTTCGCTCCTAAACTAT
>Ga0209726_10003944_pt1 | contig 19509 bp, 20 predicted proteins | sample Subgrocontami54m_FD_187453 | JGI IMG/M metagenome (GOLD analysis project Ga0209726, IMG submission 187453) | Subsurface groundwater microbial communities from S. Glens Falls, New York, USA - GMW46 contaminated, 5.4 m (SPAdes) (version 3) | ecosystem: Environmental > Aquatic > Deep subsurface >... | reverse complement strand
CGCCCTTTGCGGGCCAGGTGCCGCCCATGTGCTTGAAGGCGTAATACGCGCCGGGCAGCGCGTTCGGCGCGAGGTTGTCCACGCGCGTCGACACGAGCGCCCGGCCGGCCGCGAAATCGGCGTACATCGCCTCCAGCGCGCCGATGCAATCCTGCATCGTCAGCACGCGATCGACATCGTCATTGCTCAGTACCAGCATGTTGTTCTTCCTCGCGTCACAGCGACACGGCAGTGCGAAATCCCGCGAACACGTCGTTACGCTCCGGGGTGTAGAAGTTGCGCCAGCGGTTGTGCACCAGGCGTGCCCGGGTGGCGAAGCAGCCTCCGCGCAGCACCCGATGGGTGTGGAACCAGGGTTCCGAATATTCGCGGTAGGGGCCCGGCGCGAATCCGGGGTAAGGCGCGAACGCCGTGGCGGTCCATTCCCAGACGTTGCCGATCATCTGCCGCACGCCCCGGCGGCTGTCGCAGGCCGGCAACGCGGCGGCTGGCACGGGAGCGCCATACGCCCCGTCCAGGCTGAACGCGCCCTGTCCAAGGGCTTCCGCGCCCCAGGGATAGCGGTCGGCCTCGAGACCGAGATCGGCACACGCCGCGAACTCCCATTCGGCCTCGCTCGGAAGGCGACGCCGCGCGAAACGGCAGTAGGCCTCCGCCTCGTGCGCGTTCACGTGCATCACCGGGTCCTCCGCACGAAGCGGTTCCCAGCCGTCGAAGCGCCGCACGAGCCACCGTCGCTCTTCCCTGCGCCAATAGCACGGCGCGAGCGCGCCCGCGTCCTCGCGCCAGCGCCAGCCCTGCTGCGACCAGAGTTCCTCGCGGCCATAGCCGCCGGCCTCGACGAAAGCGAGGTATTCGCCGTTGGTGACGGCGACGGCGGCGAGCGCGAAGGGTTCGAGCCGAACCCGGTGCGCAGCAAGCTCGTTGTCGAAGACGAAGTCGGGCCCCTGCCGCGAACCCATATCGAACTCTCCGCCCTCGAACGCCACGTCGCCCGCGGCGGGCGCGGGAACCGGCCGCGGGACGGTCCCGTGTGCGGAGGACTCGGGTTCGGGCAAGGCCAAGGTCTGCAGCGTCATCAGCATCGCCTCCGAGTGCATGTCCTCGTGGTACAGCGAGAGCGCGAAGAAGTAGCGCGACTCGGGCGTGCTCCGCTCCAGCGCTTCGAGCGTGTCGTCGAATTCGCGCCGGAGGTAATCCGATACCGACGCCCCGGTGAGCCGCGGAAGCTTCCAGCGCTCGGGGTGCGGAATGATCGCCGAGTTGAGCATCGGGTCGCAGTCCGGCAGGCGCGATCGCAGCGGTTCGCCGCTCCCGCGGTGGCGCAGGCACCAGTACTCCTGGAACCAGCCCACGTGCGCCATTTCCCAGAGCGGCGGGTTGACGATCCTCAGGTAGGGGACCAGGAGCTGCAGCGGAGAGAGATGGCCGTAGAGTGCTAGCATGCGCCTGCGTGCGTCGATGAGCGCCGCACGCAGCATCGCCGGATCGTTGAGTTCGCGCACGTGTCCCGTCCCATCGTCGAAATCGTCACGCCCTACGCCGCCCAGGCCAACAACGGCAACTGGCGCACTGCGGCGCGCTGGGCGCGGCTGCTCGGCGCCCGCTATCGTGTCATTGTACAGTCCGAGTGGAAGCCGGGATCGCAGCATGCGCGCGCCGATTGCCTGATCGCCCTGCACGCGCGCCGCAGCTATCCGGCCGTGCGCGATTGGCGCGAACGCCATCCCGGCAAACCGCTGGTGGTGGCGCTGACCGGCACGGACCTGTACCGCGATCTGCCGGAAAGCGCCGAGGCGCGGGCATCGCTCGCGGCGGCCGACCGCTTGATCGTCCTGCAGGACCACGCGCTGCGCGTGCTGCCGCGCCCCGAGCGCGCCAAGGCGCGCGTCGTCTACCAGTCGGCCGCCGCGCTGCACCCGGCGGTGAAACCCCTAACGCGCCTGAACTGCATCCTGGTCGCCCATCTGCGCCCGGAAAAGGATCCGCTGACCGTGCTGAAGGCCTGGGAGTATCTCGATCCTGCCGAACCGATCCGGCTGCGGCTCGTCGGCGCCGCGCTCGAGCCGGGCCTGGCGCTGGCGGCGCGGGATTTTCAGGCGCGCGAGCCACGCTACCGATGGATCGGGCCCCGAGCGCACGCCTGGACACGCCAGGCGATCAAGCGCGCGCACCTGCTCGTCCTGCCTTCGCGCATGGAAGGCGGCGCCAACGTGATCGTAGAGGCGGTGACCTCCGGGACGCCGGTGCTGGCGAGCCGCATCTCCGGCAACATCGGCATGCTCGGGACCGACTACCGCGGATACTTCGATTCCGGGGACGCGCCTGGCCTTGCCCGGCTGCTGAGGCGTTGCTGGAAGTCGCCGCGCTTCTATCGCGAACTCGCGCGACAGTGCCGGACACGCAGCGCCCTGTTCCGGCCGGCACGCGAGCAGGCGGCCCTGGTCCGGCTGATCGAAGAGCTGGTCTGAGCTGCGGTCCGCGGTTCTGCGGCCGATATAAGCACCCAGGAACCGCCGAAACCGCCGATGAATACGACCCCTCCCATGCTTCTCGCCGCCATCTACGTGTGCGTGCTTTGTTCCTTGTACCTGCAATTCAAGGGCTTGATGGGCCTGCGGGTGACGCTGGACCGCGCTGCGCCCAAGGAGGACCCCTTGGAAAGACGCACCCGGATCGCCGGAGCGATCGGCTACCTCTGCCTGTCCGCCTTCTTCGGGATCATCGGATTCGCCAAACTCATTCAGGTCTCGGCGTAGTCCCGGGAATCGCGCGTTAGTATCTTGCCAGTCACGCGCTGGCAGAATTGGCGAGGATCTAGGGGTTATTCAGTCTCCCGATTTCGCGCAGTTGCAACTTCGCAACTGCGCGAAATCGGGAGATTTGGGATGGCAAATCGCGGCAAGCTGTCGGGTTCCGGCTATGCTGTCTTACGAAATCGAGGCGAGCGGCAGGTTGAGCAGCAGGTTCTGCGGCTTGACGCGCAGCACATTGTCGGCGTCCATGGCGCAGGCGAGATACACCACGCGCCCGGCGACGTCCGGCCGCACCACCGACGGCTCGGCGAAGTCGAGCTGGAACAGCGCGAGGATGCGCTGGTTGCGTGTCCAATCGAGTTCCCCGCCCTGATACAGATCGTTGAGGATGCCCGTCGCTTCGGCATCCAGCCCGATATGCCAGGCCCAGCGCTCTTCCTGGATCGAGCGCAGCGGCTTCACGGCGACCTCGATGCCGTAGAAGTGCCGCACCCACTTTTCGATCACGCGGCAGAACGCGTCGAGCGCAGCACGTCCGTAGTTGAAGCTCACCACCGTGTCGTGCCTTTCGTCGCGCGCCCAGTAGCTCGCGGCGTTGTCGCGGTCGATCACGTCGAGGTCGACGCTCTTCACCCGCGTGTTCGCCTCGGCCAGCAGGCGCCCGATGTTGCCGTAGGCGCCGCCCATCTGTGCGTGGGCGTGCAGGTCCACGGTCTCGGCGTCGGCCAGCATCGAGGTGCCGTCCTGGAGCGTGACCGTCTGCCTGCGGAAGAACAGTTCCGCGGTGCGCGCCTCGAGCGGGTCCCCGGTATCGTCGAGAACGCCGCGCACGATGATGTGCGCGAGCTGATCGATGAATAGCGGCGCCACGCTGACGTTCCCGCCACGGAAGATGTCGAGATACGCGGCTTCGAGCGTCGCTGCGGCGATCAGCCGCTCGCGGAAGACCAGCAGGACGCCGTAGTTCTCGCGCGCGTCCGGGTCCTGGATCGCGGCGAGCTCGTGCGCCGAGACCGGCCGTCGCGGATCGGCGAGCAGCGCGGCGTGAAGCGCGCGCTCGGCATCGCAGGATTCCGCGACCGGCGCCACCTCGGGGCGCGCCCACCAGGCGCGCAGCAGGTCGTCGCTGGCAATCAGCTTGCCGTGCGCGTCGCGCTCGGCCAGGTGAAACCCGGAATGCGTCCAGAAATCGGGCATGGAATCATGATGCCGGTTCCTGCGCCGATCAACAACGCCGAGCCCGCACGCCCGGCGTCGTGGGGCGCTAGTCAGCCTTGATTTTCGCGGCCTTGGCGACCGACGTCCAGCGCGCGATGTCGGAGGCGACGATGCGGCCGAACTCCTCGGAGGTGTTTCCGACGGGATCCACCGCCATCGTGGCCAGACGTTCGCGAATGTCGGGCAGATTGACGACGCGTGCGACCTCGTCGCGCAGCTTCTTCACGATCGGCGCGGGCGTGGCTGCCGGAACGAAGAGCCCCATCCATATCGTGATGTCCACGTCCGGGATCCCGGATTCGGCCATCGTCGGCACGTCCGGCCAGGCTGGGTGGCGCGCCGCGCTTGTGATGGCGAGCGCGCGCACCTTGCCCCCTCTAAGCGGGCCCACGGCCGGCGGCGGATCCGTGATGGTCATCGTCACCTGGCCGGCCACCACCGCAGTGATCGAATCTCCGCTGCCCTTGTACGGAATGTAGGTGAAGTTGGTGCCGGTCCTCTGCTTGAACAACTCGCTCGCGAACTGGAACGGTGCCGCGCTGGCGGCATAATTGACCGAGTCCGGCCGGTTCTTCGCGTATTCGATCAGTTCCTTTACCGATTGCACCTGGAGCGACGGACTGACGACCAGGATCAGAGGAAACGATCCGATCATCGAAACCGGCGCGAAGTCGCGCAACGGCGAATAGGGGAGCTTGGAATAGCTGGCCGGATTCATCGTCATCGGGCCGCTCGGCCCCATGAGCACGGTATAGCCGTCGGGCGCAGCCTTGGCGACGTACTCCGCCGCGATGATGGACTGCGCGCCGGGCTTGTTCTCGACGATCACGGACTGGCCCAGTCCTTCCGCCATCTTCGCGGACATGACCCGAGCAACGATGTCGTTGCCGCCGCCCGCCGAGTAGCCGACGATGATCCGGATCGGCTTTGTCGGAAAGGCTTTGGCCGCGTCCTCCTGCGCATGAACCGGCGCGCCCAGCAGGCACGCCAGCATTACGCCCGCCAATCGCGCCAAGAGTCCATGGCCCGATGACGGGGTGAGGAATGCAACCCGGCCTGGGTTCCCGCGTTCAACTGTGCTCATCGTAACCCCTCCTCTGCGCACGCCGATCTGCCTTGCTTCCTGCCGACCCGCAAAGCATAGCATTGATCCGCGCCAGCAAAGCGCCGCGACCGGTCGCCGGCGTCCGCCCTCCCGCGCGGCACCGACGCGGCGCTACATTTCATGAATGCGCTTGGCGTCTTGCCAGAAACCGGCCTTCAGCAGCCGGTCGAGTTCCTGCTCGATGATGGTCTTGACGTTCAGCACGGCCGATTGGGCGTCGTCTCTGCGCGGATAGACGATGCACAGTTTCCAATTCATGAGCGGCGAGGCAAACGGAATCGCCCTCAGTTTCCCGGCGTCGATGTCTTCCTTCAGGCCGACATACCCGAATATCGTCACGCCGAGGCCTTTTTCGATCATTCCCTTGGAAGAATTGATCCCATCCACTTCGTATTCGATCCGGGGGCGCACGCCGTACTTGGCGCACAGCCGCTCCACGAGCACCCGGATGCTGTGCGGGCGCCGGGGCAGGCACAGGGGGAGATCGGCGAGATCCTTCAAGGCATAGCTCTTGGGGTAGGCAATCGCCTGCCCCGTCCCGGGGTCATTGGCCGGCGCAATCAGGAAAAGAGGCTCGGCGAGGAACGGCTCGACTTCGAACTCCGGGCCGCATTCGGGGTTGTACATCAATGCGATGTCCAGGTCCTCGTTCGCAAGCCACCCGTGGATGTCGGCGGCGGTCCCCTCGCGAATCAGGGGCCTGATCATCGGGAAATCGTTCCTGCAGCGTCCCATGATGAGCGGCGCGAGAAAATGGCCGGTCACCGGGGGAAGCGCGATGCGAACCTCTCCCGTCGGGATCGCCATCTGGGCACACACGTCCCGCTCCAGCGCGTCGAGGTCGTGGATCAGGCGCTCCGCGCGCAGCAGCAGGATCTCGCCGGCCTGCGTCAGCGCGACGCCCCTGCCGTGTCGCTCCAGGAGCTTGGCGCCGAACCGATGCTCGAGGCGCTGCACGCGTTTGCTCAGCGAGGATTGCGCGATGCGCAGCTTGGCGGCCGCGCGCGAGAAGCTCCTCAACTGCGCCACTGTGACGAACGCGCTCAGGTCCTCGAATAGCATGAACCTCCCCCCTGCTTATGCTACTACTGAACGACGCCTGCGGCTTTGCTATGATGCGGCCTCAATGTCCACGCTCCAGTTCGATCCGGCGCAGTACGTCCAAGACCGAGTCTCCGAGGGGGAGTTCGCGGTCAGCCGGGACGTCTTCCGCGACCCGCGCATTTTCGAGCTCGAGATGAAGTACATCTTCGAGTCGACCTGGGTGTTCGTCGGCATGGCGTCCCAGGTGCCCAAGCCGCACGATTTTCTGACCACCTGGATCGGCCGGCATCCGGTCATCGTGTCCCGCGACGCCAAGGGGCAATTGCTCTGCCTGCTGAACACCTGCCGGCACCGCGGCGCGACGGTGTGCCATACGCGCCAGGGCAACGCGCGTAACCACGTCTGCCAATACCACGGCTGGGTTTACGACAGCGCGGGCAAGTGCCTGGACATCAAGGACCAGTCCGGCGCCCAGTACGGCGAGCCTTTCAAGTGCGAGTCCCACGACCTCGTCGAAGTGGCGCGCTTCGGCGAATACCGGGGCCTGCTGTTCGCGAGCCTGAATGCCGAAGTCCCCCCGCTCGAGGAGCACCTGGGCGACGCGCGCACCTTCATCGACCTCGTGGTCGACCAGGGCGCGCACGGAATCGAGCTGATCCCGGGCGTGGGCACCTACACGTTCCGGGGGAACTGGAAGCTGCAGATCGAGAACTGCCTGGACAACTATCACCTGACCTCGACCCACCCGAGCTTCATGAAGATCGTCGAGCGTCGGAAATCGGGAATCTCCGGCAACCCGCTCAAGGCGATCGACTTCGAGCGCTACCGACTGCCTTCGGTGGTTCGCGGCGGATTCACGTTCCGCCACGGGCACGCGGTCGTGTGGGGCTTCAATCCCGATCCGGAAGTCCGTCCCCTGTTCGCCGACATCGACGCGGTGCGCGCGCGCGTGGGCGAGCTCAGGGCTAAGTGGATGCTCTCGACCCGCAATCTCACCCTGTATCCGAACGTCCAGCTGGCCGAGAACGCATCGCTGCAGTTGCGGGTGATCCGGCCCATCGCGCCCGAGCTGACCGAGATGCGCATCTTCTGCATGGCGCCGGTCGGCGAAGCGGCGCAGACCCGGGCGTATCGCTTGCGCCAGTTCGAGGACTTCTTCAACAGCTCGGGGCTCGCGACGCCCGACGACACGCAATCCTACGAGGACTGCCAGACCGGCTACCGGGCGTGGTCCCTATCGCGCCTGCAGGGCCATCACCGCGGCATGCTGTCGGTGCGGCCCGGCGCCGACCCGTACGCGCAGGAACTGGGCATCGCTCCCCAAACCAGTCAGCACGGGCCCTTCGAAGTGCAGGACGAGACCGTCTTCCACGCGAGCTATCGCGAGTGGCTGCGGCTCATGACCCTGGGTGCGGCGTGCGCCGGGGCAAAGCCGTGACGCTCGCGTCGATGGAGCAGATGCAACTGGCCGCGACGGCGAGCGAGCTGCTCTACCGCGAGGCGCACTACCTCGATACGCGGCAGTGGGAGGCGTGGCTCGAGCTCTACGCGGAGCAATGCGAGTACTGGGTCCCGTCGTGGAAGACCGAAGACCTTCCCGCGAGTGATCCGCAGACCGAATTGTCCCTCATCTACTACCCGACCCGCGCCGGCCTCGAAGACCGGGTCTGGCGGGTGAAGTCGGGCCGGTCGATCGCCTCGCGGCCCCTGCCGCGCACGCAGCACCAGGTCACCAACGTTCGCGTGGTTTCGGCGCTTCCAGAGGCGGATCCCCGGGAGCTGCGCGTCGAGTACGAATGGTGCGTGAACCAGTTCGCGCACAAGATCGCGGAAGTCCAGGTGTTCTTCGGGCGTGCCGAGGCGACCCTGCTGGGGCAGGACGGCGCGTGGCGGATCGCCAGGAAGAAGATCCTGCTGCTCAACGACTACGTGCCTGCAAAGCTGGACTTCTACAGCCTTTGATCCGCGCATCGCCGCCGGCATCGTTCCCCGATCACGCACATGAACCCGCCCGAGCGCTCGATCCTGATCATCGGATGCGGCGCCATCGGGGGCATTTTCGCCGCTTACCTGGACTCCGTCGCACGGGTCACGGTGTTCGACGTCGACTCGGCGTGGATGGAGCGCGTGCGCAACGAGGGCCTGCGCATCACCGGCAGGACGCAGAAGCTCGTGCGTCCACGCGCTGTTTCGAACGCGCAGGAGCTTCGCGGCGCCCGCTTCGACGCCATGATCTTCCTCGTCAAGTCTCAACACACGGCTGCGGCGGCCGCCGCCGTTCTCGGGGCGGTCAGCGAACCGTCGCTCCTCGCGACCTTCCAGAACGGTATGGGCAACGCCGAAGCGCTCGCGCGGTCGAGCACCTGGCCCATCGCCCACGGAATGACGCTGGAGGCGGCCCGGATGCATGCCGACGGCAGCATCGAGCATCTCATCCACGGACCCGACTCCTGGCTGGGCCCGGCTCGCGGGCGCCTGGAGGACGTGCAGTGGCTCGGCGAACTGCTCGACCGGAGCGGCATCCCGACGCGGACCGTCGCCGACCCGCGCGGGGCCATCTGGTCCAAGTTCATCTTCAACGCCGTGATGAATCCGGTCGGCGCGCTGGTGGGCGGCGTGAACGCGGCGCGCTACCGGTCGCCCGAGGTGTGCGCGCTCATCGACGCCATGGCCGAGGAATGCGTGCAGCTCGCCCGCGCCAAGGGAATCAGGTTGAGCTCCGACCCGCTCGAGATGGTGAAAAAAACGCGATCGGGCGCGCTGCCGATGACCCGGCACGCGGGTTCCATGGCCCTGGACCTGGAAGCCGGGCGCGAAACCGAAATCGAGTCCTTGACCGGCTATGTCGTGCGCGAGGCCCTGGCCCTGGGAATCGAGGTCCCCGTCACCCAAACCGTCTATCGCCTGCTCAAGGGGCTCGAATTGGCCACCCGGATCAGGAATTCCCCGGCCGCGTAGTCGTCGCTGCAGTGGAGATCCGATGACCGACGACGACGAGTGGACCAGGGCTTGCCCCTCCGAGGACATCGTGGAGGGGAGCGCCTGGCCGATCCAGGTGAACGGGCAGGAGATCTGCCTCTACCGCATCGACGGAAAAGTCTATGCGACCCACGATCGATGCACGCACGGCAATGCCAACCTCTCCGGCGGCATCCTGGAAGGCCATGCGATCGAGTGCCCGTTCCACCAGGGGCGATTCGACGTCCGTACCGGCGAACCCATCATGCCGCCGTGCACGACGGCGATCAAGACCTTTGCGGTTCGCGAGCGCGACGGCGTGATCTGGCTGAAGGTCCTCTGACCATGCGCCAGGGACTGTCGCCCGTCTACAGGCTCAGGGCGAACGTGCAATCAGCGCTGCGGCGAGAGACGCGCCCACACGGGCAGGTACACCCCGGCGCGGATGGTGGCGTATTTCATGAAGAAATCGCCGAACGCCGAAGCCAGGGCGAGAACCCCCATCGCCTGCATAGACAAGGGACCGTTGAGCCCCGCCCAGACGATAGCGGCGGGCACCACGAGGCCCAGCGCGAGGGTCCCGCCGTAGAAGGTCAGCGCCACCCGCCCCGCGAACAGTTCGTGCACCGAACGCTGCGCCGCGGCGTTGCCGCTGGTGAGTGCGCCGTGGATCTCCAGGCCGAAAAACAGGATCACGATCGCGGTGATCGCCGTCCAGGAGAGCAACAGGTTCGCGATCGGCGGGAAGTCCTGTCCGCCCAGCACCAGCGCAAGCAGCAAGCCCGCGATGCCGCCGCGCAGTGCGTAGGCGACGTACAGCGCCGGATGCAGCGGAGAGTTCCAGAAAGGAACGCCCTTGGAGGCGGTATAGACGAATCCCATGTAGCCGATCATGGTCAGCATGCCGAGGATAGCGAGCACGTTGCCGATGCGGGCTGGCACGGAGTCTGCGCTCCACAGCAGCCCCGGCAGGAACACCGGCACGAGATAGAGGAAAGCGCCGGCAAGAAAGAAGGCGAGCCCGAAGAAGCCGCGCGAGATCCACGACCTGCGGAACTGCAGCATCATCTTCCAGGCGCGCGCCGGGTGGCCGAGGTTGGCCAGGTGCAGCAGCCCGCCCAGGCCGGCCAGGACGAATGCCAGGGCGAGTCCCGCGCGGTTGCCGTACCAGAGCGAGAACAGCCAGGTTCCGCCGGCTACGCCGACCACGAAGTGGCCGATCACCATGAAGATGCCCCGGCCCTCGCACCATTCGCGCTGCGGGCGCAGGTCGCTGCGCAGGTCCTGGATCAATTGGTCGTACTTGGCGCGCGTCTGTTCCATGTCGATTTCCTTCGCCGTCGTCAGTCCTGCTGCCCGGCACTGCGATGCCCGCGCACGATCACGGCGGCAGGTAATACACCGAGGGCCGTGTGCCGGCCTCGGGATGCAGCGGGAAGCCGCCGCGCTCCTTGATCAGGCGCGACACCTCGCTCGTCGGATCGTCCAGGTCGCCGAAGATCCGCGCCACCGTCGGGCAGTTGGCCACGCAGGCCGGCTGCTTGCCCTCGCGCACGCGGTCGCGGCAGAAATTGCATTTCATCACCACGTCGGTCTGGTGGCGCGAAGTCCGCGCCTGCTCGTAGGGCGTCGGACCCTGCTCGAAGTAGTGCTGGTGGCCGTCGTTGTAGTAGCGGTTGCTGTAGGGGCAGGCCATCATGCAGGAGCGGCAGCCGACGCATTTGTCGTGATCGATATCGACGATGCCATCCTCCCACTTGAAACTCGCCCCAGTCGGGCAAGCGTCCACGCAGGGCGCCTCTTCGCAGTGATTGCACAGCACCGGCAGGAACAGCTGCCGCACGCTGGGATACTGCCCCTCCTCGCGCTTCAATACCCGCGCGTAGAACACGCCCGGCGGCGTGCCGTGCTCGGCCTTGCAGGAAAGCTGGCAGGCGTAGCAGCCGATGCAGCGCTTCAGGTCGATCACCATGCCCCGTCTCATTGGCGCACCTGTGCCGGCACGACCTTCACGCGCACGCAAAGATCGAGGTTGAGATTGATCGGGCTGACGTGCTCGTAGTCCAGCTCGAGCAGTTCGTTGAAGAACACCCCCTTGCCCTTCGCGACCGGCATGCCGTCGCCCCAGTGCCCGGCGCAGGCGCCGATGCCCAGCCCCTCGGGGTGTATGCCTTGCGTGAGCTTCACCCGGCCCTGCACCTTGCGTCCGGTCTCGGTCTCCACCCAGATGAGCGCGCCGTCCTGCAGGCCCTTCTTCCTGCCGGTGTCGGTATTGATGGCGATGGTGTAGGAATACGGATCGAGCTGGGCCGCCTCGTCCAGCCACGGGTTCTCCATGGTGTAGCTGTTGGTGTGAAGGGTGTCCCGGTAGTAGAAGGCGTACAGGTCGAAGCCGGGCGCCGTGCAGCCGTGGGACGGGCAGGGAATGTGGTCGGGCATCGGCTCGTAGTATTCGCGCGGCACCTTGTGGCCGCGCGGCGCGGTGATCGCGTCGATCTTGTCGGCCAGGGGCACCAGGAACTCCCAGTAGATCGGCACGCGCACGTCCACGAACGGCCGCCAGTAGACCTCCTCGGGCTTCTTCGGCCACTTGATGAGGCCGTGCTCCTTGAACCACGCAAGGCCGCGCTGCTCGCCGAAATAGGTCTTCAGCTCCGCGTCGCAGATCTCCTCCCAGGTGTAGCGGCGATCGCCCTGCAGCCGGTGCTCGGGCGCAAGGTTCAACGATGCGTTGAACGCGGCGTTCATGTCGGCGCGGAATCCGATGCGGTCCGCGAGATCCAGCAGCACGTCCTGGAAGCGGCGCTGCTCGCCCTCGGGCGGGAGCACCGGCTGGCGGATCGGCCAGCACCATTCGCCCATGCCGCCGGGCAGGCTGAAGATGAACGGAAAATTCGAGCGCGAATCCAGGGTCTGCAGGTAGCCGCAGTCCGGCAGCACGATGTCCGCGAACCGCGTCGTCTCGGTTTCGAAGATGTCGATCGAGACCATGAACTTGTATTTCGCGAGCGAGCGCGCCACCGATTCGCGATTGGCGATGCTCATCAGCAGGTTCGCGCCGAAGTTGAGCATCGCCTCCGGACGGTAGGGAAGCTCGAACCGGGTCCACAGCTCTTCCTGGTCGTCGGAATCCAGGAAGGGCGAAGTCATGCCCATGGTGAACAGGTCCTGCAGGCCCGCGTTCTGCGGCATGCGCGGCTCGCCGATCGGATACGGGAAGTGATAGCCCATCCACATGCCCGTGATCATCAGCCCGTCGGCATCGGGCTTGGGGACGTAGCGCGGCCGGCCCGTTTCGGGAAAGCCATTGCAGGCCGGGTTGAACCCGAGGCACCCGCCCACCACATCGGAGGCCCCCACCAGCTCGTTCAGGAGGTCGATCGCGTAGAAGTTGTAGAGCGAATTCATGTGCCCTTGCGCGCCCCGGAACGCGACCGCGGCCACCGGCCGGTAAGGCAGGTTCACGCCGTCCACCATGATGGTGCTGCCCACGCGCGCTTCCCGCCCGAATTCCCCCGCGATCCTGCGCACGTTCGCCGCGGGCACCGTGGTGACGGTCTCGCACCATTCGGGCGTGTATTTCTTCAGGTGCTCCTTCAATTTCAGGAACGCCGGCTGGCAGCGAACCCCGTTCACCTCGAAGTCGCCCTCCAGCGCCATGTCGGCGGACCTGGCATCCGAATACGGGCGCGCGGCGCCGGCCGCGCCGTCCCAGACGAGCGGCTTGTTGGTCGCGGCATCGCGCAGGTAGCGCTTGTCCGGGCCGATCAGGTAGGGCGCGTTGGTCTTCGCCTGGAGGTAGGGCGCGTCGTAGATCGCGAGCTCGTTCACCAGCACGTTGCACATCGAAAGCGCCAGCGCGCCGTCGGTGCCCACGCGCAGCGGCACCCATTCGGTGGCCTTGGCGGAGGCGAAGTTGGACATCGGATCCACCACCACCATCTTCATGCCGCGCGCGCGCGCATCGGCCGCGAGCTTCATGTTCGAGGTCGAGGCGTGCCCCGCGCCGTGGCCCTTGGAGGCGCCGAAATAGACGGCGTAGTTGCAGTACTCGAAGTCCGGCGTCACCGACCAGGACGCATGCATGATCCCCGAGATCAGGTGCGCGCCGTTGCCGCAGTGCAGGCCGCCCCCGGCGGTGGAATAGTTGGGCGTGCCGAACGCGTTGCCGAAGGCGTAGAGCGGATTGCGTCCGGCCGTGACCGTGGTCGTGCGCTGCACGAGCAGCTTGCGCGGATCCTCGGCGCGGATGCGCCCGAACACCATCGCGATTTCATCGAGCGCTGCGTCCCAGGTGATCTCCTTCCAGCCGGGATCCTCGTCCACGCCCTTCTTGGGATTGGTACGGCGCAGCGGCACTTTCAGCCGGTTCGGGTCGTAGTGGGACAGGATCCCGCTCACCCCCTTGCCGCACTGGCGCCCCTTGCCGAGAACGCTGTCCGGGTTGCCTTCGATCTTCACCACCACACCGTCGACGCGATGCGCGAGGATCGAGCAGGAGCCGTAGCAAAGCGCGCAGGAGGTCGGTATCCAGGCGTCGTCGCGCTCCTGCGCAAGCTGGGTTGACGCAGTCGCGTCATTCATGGCGATTCAGCCTCCTTCGGCGGCGGTGAGCAGGATCATTTCCATCTGGGCGCAGGCCTTGCCTATCCGGGCCGTGGCCGCGGTGTCCTCGATTTCCTCGCCATCCAGATATACGCGGCAATGGCGCACCGGCCCTCCGCCGGAGGTCGTGAGCTTGGAGAGAAATTCAGGGCCGCAGCGACGGCCCAGCTCGGCGATCACGTCGTCGACGGCAAACGGGCCCTGGAACTCGAGCGTGAGAGGACGTTCGGCGATCGCATCGGCAAGCGAGCCGAACAGCCAGAGGTGCACCCGCAGCGGCGCGATCGCCTCCCCCGCCTGCACGACGGGCGCGGCGCGCACCGGTTCTGACCAGAACCGCTTGTCCTCGACGACCGCGTCCCAGCGTACGTCCATCCCTCCTCCAGAATCCCGCGCTTGCGACAGCGGTGAATGTATCAGCCAGCCCGGCCCGGTAGGGGCGCTACGGCGCCATGGGAGATATCTCAAATTGAGATGACTCCTGCCCCTGCGTGCGCTTACATCCAGCTCAGGAGCTGTCCGCCGTCGACGGCGACGACCTCGCCCGTCATGTATCGTCCCGCATCGGAAGCGAGGAGAAGCGTGGGCCCGTCGAGGTCCTCCGGCTTGCCGAAGCGCCGCTGCGGGGTTCGCTTCAGCATGAGATCGTGAAATCCCGCCTCGGCGAAGGTCTCCTGCATGTCCGTCTCGATGTTTCCCGGGCAGAGCGCATTCACCCTGATCCCCTTGTGCGCCAGTTCGAGCGCCATCACCCTCGTCAGGTGTATCAGGCCTGCCTTGGAAGCGCAGTAACTGGACAGCATGCCTCCCGGACGCAGGCCGGCGGTGGATACGACGTTGACGATGACCCCGCGGCCGAGGCGGACCATGCGCCGGGCCGCTTCCTGCGCGACCCGGAACGCACCCTTGAGATTGGTGTCGAAAACCCGATTGATTTCTTCCTCGGTCTGGTCCAGAAAGCGCTTCAGGTACAAGACGCCGGCATTGTTGATGAGCAGGTCCACCGGACCCTCGAGAAATTCCTCCGCCGCGTCGAACGCCGGTGCAATCGTGCGCGGATCGGTCACGTCCAGGTAAGCGCTTCCGGCCCGGTGGCCTTGCGAGCCAAGATCGTGCACGGCTGCCTCGACCCTGTCGCTCCGCCTTGCAGCCAGGACCACCGCCGCCCCGGCCCGCGCCAAAACGCCCGAAAGGTGTAGCCCGATGCCGCTGGAGGCGCCGGTGACGAGCGCCCGGCGCCCTTCGAGGCTGAACAGGGTTTCACTGGCCATGGGGATCCCTCGAGACCTTCCCGACGTTTGCGGTCCGCTGCGGCGGCGGCGCACCGATGACGGTCATGAGCCCTTCGATCGCACCGAGGACTTGCGCGATCTGTCCCTGGAGCAGGGGGTCCTCCGACTTCGCCAGAAGCAGCGCGCTCGCATGCATGGACTCGATGCACTTCAACACTTCCTCAACGCGCGTCATTCGCCCTTCCTCCCCGGCTATCGCTTCCCGGCCGCATCGTCATAGCCCTTCTGACGCTCGTCTTTCCAGCGGCGCGCCTTGTAATCGAAGATCGGCAGTTCCGAGCGTGGCACCTCCACCACGCTCATCTGCACGTTGGTCTTGGCCTTGATCTGGGCGCCGATCGACTCGAGCAGCGCCGCTCTGCGGTCGATCGGCGCGGCGGCGACCTCCGGCTTGAACGCCATCCGGATCAGGACCTCCGTGCGTCCGAGGTCGTCGACGTAGACGCGTCCAGTGTACTCCGCCACTTCCGCATTGCCGAACACCGCGGCGTCGACGGTGACCGGCCAGACGTTGTTGCCGCGGATCTTCATCATGTCGTCGTAGCGGCCGATGCTGCCCGCCTGTATGCAATGCCACGGGCGTCCACAGCCGCAGGTCTCGTGCGGCCAGTAACGGGCCTTGTCCCGGGTGCTGAAGCGGATCACCGGCGATCCGATCATGTCCAGATTGGTCAGGATGATCTCGCCCTCTTCCCCCGGCGCGGCGGGTCGGCCCGTATCCGGATCGATGACCTCGGTCAGATTGAACCATTCCAGGCCATGCAGCAGCGTTTCGTGCTCTTCGCTGCGAGGCGTCGATGGACAGCTCGTATAGGACCATCCCGCACCCTGGGTGCTTCCGTAACCCTCGTGCAGCCGGCAGCCCCAGAACTCCTCGATCGTCGCGGCCCACTTCGGCGAGTATCCCTCCGCCGCGATGTAGAGCGTCTTGAGCATCGGAAAGCGCTGCCTGGGCGAGATGCCGCGGCGGCGCAGGGCCTCGGTCAGGGTGTGAAGATAATTCGTCGAGGCGTAGATGAAATGCACCTCCCCGAACCGGCACATGAGATCGATCTTGGCATCGGTGCTGATGACGCCGCCCACGTTGAACGCGGTCGCGCCGCCGATTCGAAGACCTTCCGGCGGGCCCCATCCGCCGGTCGTGAGGCCGCCGGTGGGCACGCAGTTGAACGCCACGTCACCCCGCCTCAAGCCCGCCATGAACCAGGCCACGTAGTGCTGGTGGGCCTGCACCGCGATGTCGGTGTTCGTGCGCCCGTAGACTTCCTGTCCCTGTCCCGATGTGCCGCCTGTCATGGTCACCAGGGTCACTTCCTCGCGCGGGACGCCCAGTCGCAGTCCGAACGGAGGATGCGCTTCCTGGTCGCGCAGGCAGTCGGCCTTGGTGACGACGGGGACGCGATTGCGGAAGTCCTCCATGCTGCGGATGTCGTCAGGCGTCACTTTCGCCGCCTGAAAACGGGCGCGGTAGAAGGCGTTGTTCGCGTAGACGCGCTCCAGCTGCCGTTTCAGCTTGGCGAATTGCAACCCCAGGAACTCCTGACGGGACATCCGCTCCATCCGCGACAGCAGATCCGAGGTGGACGCCTGCTCCGCCATTTCAGTCCGCACGCCGACGGGTTGGGACGGGCCGGAATTTCGGCAATACGACGGCCTCCGACACCCGTTCGAATGCCACTTGAACCGGCATGTCCGCAACGATGCTCCCGGGCTGACAGCCGATGATGTTCGTCGCCATGCGCACGCCTTCCTCCAAATCCACCAGCGCCACGACATAAGGCACATCCGCGGCGTAGATTTCGCGGGGTACCGGATGAACCACGACGATCCAGCTGAATACCCTGCCGCGGCCCGAGGATCCGACCCAGGAGGCGCGATCGGATCCGCAGTTCGGACAGGTTTCCCCGGGTGGAAATCTGAAGCGGGAGCAGGCGTCGCAGCGCTGCAGCAGCAATTTCCCCTGCTGGCAGCCCTCCCAGAACGGCTGCGTATCGGGATCGGGGACGGGAACGGGCTTCGCGTAAGTCATCGGCCTATCTCCTGAGAACCAGCGCGCTGCCGCAAGTCATGGCTCCCGCGGTCGTCAAGGCGATTTCGGCATCGGCAACCTGCCGTGCGCCAGCACGACCCCGCAACTGCTCCACCGCTTCGTAGACGTGGTTGAAGCCGTGGATATAGGCTTCCGAGAGCAAGCCGCCATGGGTATTGATCGGCAGATCGCCGTCGCGGTCGATGCGGCCGTTCTGGACATACTCGGCGCCCTCGCCTTCCTTGCAGAAGCCGAATCCCTCGAGCTGCATGATCACGCTGTAGGTGAAGCAGTCGTAGATCTCGGCGACATCGATGTCCCGCGGCGCCACGCCCGCGCTTCGCCACAGGTCATCGGCGATGTACTTGCTGTAGTTGTGCGCATGGTCGGGCCAGCGGATGGCGTCGAAGAGATCGTCGCCCTGGTTCGGCCCGCCGCCGTAGGCGGCGCCCATGATGTACACGGGCCGGTGCCTGAGGTCCTTCGCGACATCGGCGGAAGTCACCAGCGCCGCGCAGGCGCCGTCCGACTCGAGACAGATATCGAGCAGCCGGAACGGCTCGACGATCATCCGCGAGGCCTGGTGGTCCGCCAGGGTGATTTCGTGGCGCATCATCGCGCGCTCATTCAGCGACGCATTGCGCCGGCAGGTCACTGCGACGGTCCCGAGTTGCTCGCTGGTGGTTCCATATTCGATCATGTGGCGCCGGCACCACATGGCCATCGCCTGCGGATAGGTGATCCATCCGAAAGGCGCGGTGAACTGGGTGATGCCGCGCGAGTTCAGATCCCGGCCCCCGCCGAGCCGAAACCCGGAGCGGCCGTTCATCGCGCGGAAGCACAGGACGTTCTTCGCGAGGCCCGCCTCGATCGCCGCCGCAGCGGTCTGTATGATCAGGTTGGCGGCGTTGCCGCCGGAGGAGAACTCCACCGCGTAGCGAGCCGCCGGCAGGCCCAGGCCGGTCGCCACGGCGATCGAGGGGACCGAATCGCCGAAATTGAAGCTGACGATACCGTCGACTTCCGCTATCGCAAGTTCGGCGTCCTCGACAGCCTTGCGGCAGGCTTCGACGGCCAGGCTGACGACGGTCCGGTTCGACTTCGCGGTATACGCGGTGCAGCCGATACCGGCGATGGCATACTTGTCGCGCAGCTTCCACATCTCGTTACCTCCATCTCTCCCGGATCAATCGCCGCGGAAGACCGGCTTGCGCTTCTCGCTGAACGCGTTGAGCCCCTCGGTTGCGTCATGGCTCGTCGTCGCGTAGCGGTGGACGTATTCGATCTCGAACTGCAGGCTCTCCTGGAATCCCATCTTCAAGCCTTCGTTGACCAGCCGCTTCGCGCCCTTCAGGCCCAGCGGGCTCTTGGAAATCATCGCCGCCGCGAGGCGGTTGGCCGAAGCCATCAGCTCGTCCGCCGGAACGACCATGTTCGCCAGACCAATCCGCTCCGCCTCGCGAGCGTCGATGATGCTTCCGGTGAGCATGAGCTGCTTTGCACGCAATGCGCCGACCGCCCGCGGGAGCCTCTGGGAACCGCCTGCACCCGGCAGCTGGCCGAAATTGAGGTGTCCGTCGCCGATGCGGGCCTGATCGCTCGCCACGACCAGGTCGCAGGCGAGCATCAACTCCAGCCCGCCGGCGACGCAATATCCATTGACCGCCGCCACGTTGATCTTCGACGAGGCCTCCATCCGGTCGAACAGCATGAACAGGTCGTTCAGGAAGGTCCGGAAGTCGTCCGGCCGCCGGTACAGAGACCGGTAGCCCTCGAGGTCCCCACCGGCGGAGAACGCCCTGCCGCTCCCCGTGACGATCACGACGAGCACGCTCGGGTCCTCGTCGAGCCGCGCATGACAGTCCCGCAACTCCTTCACCGTGGACCAGTCGAGGGGATTCAGTTGTTCCGGACGGTTCAGCGTGAGCGTGGCGACCGCGCCGTTCACCTGCAGAATGATATTGCGATAACTCATGGCGGGAGCGCCTGAACCGTGATCTATATTATGGTAACCCAGTACCTATTTGCGTGTATATTTCGGCTTGGCGCGGACACGAGTACGGTTGCGCAGACGACCGGGGAAGGCCGATTCGGCCGTCCTGTCGCGAGGCACGCGCCGGCAGCGGGTAACATATCCGGAGGACGAGGGCAGGCCGCCGCATGCGGCGTGGCGCGTTGTCACGCATCAAGGGCAGGCCCTGTGAATCCGCATCATTTCAAGTGGAGGAACGACACCATGATGAAATCCCTGCTGGGAGCGCTGGCCGCGGCCGCGCTGCTCGCGACCCCGGCCATCGCGCAACAGAAAGTCAAGATCGGCTTCGTCAACACTTTCAGCGGCCCCAACGCGGCGATCGGCATCGACGAGCGCAACGGCTTCGAGCTGGCGCTCGACCATCTCGGCCGCAAGATGGCCGGCCTCGACGTGGAGATGCTCTACGAAGACGACCAGATGAAGCCCGAGGTCGGCAAGCAGGCGACGGAAAAGCTGATCCAGACCCA
>Ga0209726_10003935_pt1 | contig 19551 bp, 16 predicted proteins | sample Subgrocontami54m_FD_187453 | JGI IMG/M metagenome (GOLD analysis project Ga0209726, IMG submission 187453) | Subsurface groundwater microbial communities from S. Glens Falls, New York, USA - GMW46 contaminated, 5.4 m (SPAdes) (version 3) | ecosystem: Environmental > Aquatic > Deep subsurface >... | reverse complement strand
TGTCTCCACGAGAGGCTACGAGCGCACGCTGGAGCCGATCGACGTCGCGTTGAAGGAACACTCGACGAGCCGCAGCAGCGTGAGCCGGCGGTTCATCGAAGCGACCGAGAAACAGCTTGCGGATCTCCTCGCGCACGATCGATGGGACATCACCCCGTTGCCCGGACCCGCGTGCCGAAGCTGGTAATCGGTCTGTGCTCCGCCCGACGATTCGCTCAACGACACTCACGATCACGCCATTGACCTCAACTCTGCTGTTGCGTAGAATTGCTATTCGAGTCGCCAGCCAATTCCAATCTGTGGAAGATCACCGAGGCACCATGACAAGCGAGATCAAGTTCACACAACAAGTACAGAGGATTACGGCCACGACGACACAACCGCTAACGCAGGCACTGCGCGTGAATGGCGCGAAGCAGCTCGATCTAATGCTGAGTTGCCCCAGCCTGACCGGAACGAGCCCCACGCTCCTCGTGGGCATCTACACGTCGATGCAGAACGACAACGAAGACGCCTGGGCGCTGATCGGAACGTTCACGCAGGTCACGTCCGCCAACAAGTACTACGCCCTGACCGTCACGGGCGTGCTCAAGTACGTTCGCTACTACGCGGAACTCGGCGGAACGGGCAGCCCGACGGCCACGTTCGACATCTCGGGATACGCACGCGACGCATAACGGCCGCGCGGGCGAGGAGGTCGACGCATGGCAAAGGGTGCAGCCGGTGACGATGGGGCGCAGGATCCGCGGATCACGCCCGTGGAGAAGGGCGCGGAGGACCCGCGGATTCAACCGGTGAGTTCGGGCGTGCCGGATCCGCGCATTGAGTTCGTGGCGAAGGCGCAGGGGGCGGGGAAGCGCGGCGTCGACTCCGCGGACGCGGCGTTCGGTATCCGGGCGTTCGAGTCAGCGCGGAGAGCGATTGACGACCTCGCCACTGCCACACTCACGCCGAGGCACTATTCGGAAGAGCGCGCTCGACAGGACACGGCCTCCGGCACCCCGTGGTCAGCGACAAAGGGAGGGTTCCGGGGCGCGCGAGCGGCGCGCGAACAGTCGGCCGGTGCGCCAAATGACAAGGACGCCAAGGGACACGGGGAGCAGCCGCCGGTACAGCGCATCATCGTGCCCCCCGATGTGAATGAACCGCCGGTCCGATTCCCGGAAGTCGAGCCGACCGGCTGGTACAAGTTCGCGCTGAGCGAGCCATCGATCGGCTATGCAGCCGGACTTCCGGGCGTGGGCGGGCGCCTGGTGGCGAGCGCCGCCTATCGCGGGAGCGTCACGTCCGGCCAACCCTACGTAGTCCCACCACGCTTTCGCGGAGGGTTGCCATTCGGCTGGGGGCGTTCTGCCGTGGATGACGGGTCCAGCTGGGAGTTCCTCGGGAGCGACGGCCGCCGCGGAACCGTTGCGACATTCGAGGGGTTCCCTCTCGACGACCCGCTGGCCGCGCCGGATGCCCGCCGCGCCGCTCAGCAGTCGGGATGGAAAGGGAATTCCGCGATCGTTGCAGATCCCCAGACTCGTCGGCCGATCGTCTGTGCGCAACTGGCCTGGAGCGACGCCCGGTTTCGAAATTACATCTCGACCTATGGAGAATGGGCGAATTTTTACAATTTCCTACCGGACATGCTCGTGGCGGCGGTGTCGAGCGACGACGGGGGGGCGTTCTCTCGGACCGAGTTGGTTGCTCACGTTCCCGGGGGAAGCGTGGACCTTCCTGACGCCGTTCTCGCCGCGGACGGAACGCTCTGGGTCGCTTGGACGCAGGCACAATCGGGGATGCGGGCGACGCCGGTCATTCGAATTGGCACGCTCGAGGTTTCCGGCCTCCATTGGCTGACCGAGCCGATGCCGCTCGAGCCGCTCACCGAATGGAACTACAGCCGCATTCAGGTGCATGTCTCCTCCTCCGGCGATTATCTTCTGTACGTGGCGGTAGGTCGTTCTCCGGAAGAAACCGTGACGTTGCCTACCAACGAGTTCCGTCTTGCCGAATTCATCATCCGACCTGGCGAGTGGGTGCCACGAATCACTGCCAACGTCGCGACGATCACCGGCGTCGCTGTCGTCGCGGGCCTCGATCTCCCAAGCAGACGTCCCGTGGCAAGCATCGCGTCGGACGGACGACGCCTTGCGTGGGCGTACATGGTGCCGAGACCTGACGGGTTGGGCACGGAGGTCCATGTCCGCTCGCTGCTTCCAAGCGATCTGGCGACGCTGGACGCCAGATCGTCGCCCACCCACGTCGTTCGTGGCATGGACGACGGCGTGGTAGACATGCGCACTGCGATGTACGTGCGACCGAAGGTGGCCAGTGGTCGTGACGGTTCGACGGCGGTGGCGTGCTACGAACTTTTCGACGGGAACGTTGTTCCAGTAGCAAACGGGGCTCTCGATCCGGCCAACTCGCGGGCGTGGGATGCGCGTCCGACGCGACTGACCAGTCCGTATCCACCTGCGCGGATCTCACGGGCGGCGTGGGGATTGAATATCGAGCTGTTCAACCCGGATGGCTGGAGGCCCGGTGAGGAGAGCGAGTTTCGGCTGCGTGCGCGGCAGGAGCGTCAAGCGCGCGGGCTGCCGGTGCCGGAGGCGTGGGAGTTGTTGAACATCTCCGACGACAGCTACCTCGCGGATCCGGTTCTCGGCGACTACCTGGGTTTGACTTGGGTGCCGCGGGGTGCACCTCTGGCTCGCGGACTCGACGGCATCTTCTACTGCGCGTGGACAGAGGTAACCCCAGGCGCTGACGCCAGCCAGATTGGTGTTCGACGGATTGAAGTGCGCTGAGGATCGTGTGGACCGCGTCATCGAGCCGACCCGTCGAGCGTCTTCGAGTGCGGGATGCGAGTCGGTCGGCGCCAAGTGCGTTCGCGTCGCAAGTTCTGCGGCTGAGAGATCCAAGATGTGGAAATTGCTCGGGGTGACGCTTTTCTGGCCAGCGGTTGGCATGCTCGGGTGCTCCGGTCCGTCCGCGAGCGACGATGCCCACACCGACAGCGCAACGGACACTCAGCAGGTTCCGGCGAGAAACTACGACTTCGTCGTTCGAACGCTGACGATCGATGACCGATACGACGTCGGCGTCGCGCACACGGGACTCAATATTGACGGTCTGTTCTCCGGGCCCGCGGACGCCGATGGCTGCAACCACGAGGACTTCTTTTCGCGCTACGACAGCGATCAGCACCGTCCGCCAGGCTGTGCGCCGATGGCGCACGGTGGCGCACTGCTGAATTCGCCTTCATGCGCAGGTGGTGTCGACAACCAGTGGCTACAGATATTCAACGAACTGCAAACCGGACGGCCAAACGTCAACATGCGCACCGAGCTTCTCGAGCGGATCTTCGGCGGTCAACTCACGTATCTCATACGCATCTCCGAGGTGAACGACGTCACGACCGATCCGATGGTGCGCGTGAGGGTCTGGGAGGGGTATCCGCAGTTTGTCGACTGCCGTTCGATGTTCTCCGGCGGCGCCGAATTTTCTGTTGCAACCTCGACGCTCGGGCCCAACGGTTCTAACATCGACGCCGACGCCCTATTCAACCAACCAGGACGGATCGAGGCGGGTCGGCTAGTCGTCTCGCACGGCGCGGGGGCCGCCTCGATCCGCTTGCCCGTGCCGGCGGTATTGGGCGGAGTTTTCTTGCCGAGCCCAAACGGCTTTGCACTTCGCGATGTGCGGATTCGGCTCACCTTGTCGGCGGACGGTGTGACCGCGTCGGACGGTGTGATCGCCGGTTGGTTCGTCGGCGAAAACCTCATTCCGCTCTGCATATGCGACGACTTCCACACATACGTCAATGCGCTCCTCGCCCGCATCGTCGACATTCGCCTGCCGGGGAGCACGGTGTGCGTCGATCGCTCCATCCCAGAGAATCCCCAATTCGGTGGCGTCTCGGCCGGCGTTGGCTTCACCGCCGTCCGCGCCATCATCCGCTCGCAACCCGCAGGGGCGCGGGTGCCCGGAATGTGCGGATCGGAAGCCACCGACCACGATGGCGGGGAATAGTCCCAGCTGCCCGCCGGGAAACGTCTTGATCAGAGCGGTGACGCCCAGTCGCTTCCTCGAATGCGAAGCGCATCGACGATGGGAGAGTCACCCACACGATCGCTGGCAGTACGCTTCGGATCGCGGCGCGCGCGTACTGCGACGAGCGCGAGGCGGCTACTACGGGCTCGGTCGAACGGGTACCGAGCCGCGACGCCGGCGATGGAATCGACCTGCGTGCGCGGTCGCTCGATCTCTTCAAGGTCGTGAGCCATGACGGTGTGCCCGAGGTCTGGCTGCTGAAGCTTCTCGACCTGCGACCGTGAAATTGAAAGCGGTCTCTCTCCGCTTCGGGTATCGGGAACTTGCGAAAGATCCAACGCCCGAAACAAAGGGAGACCGTGACCAGCGTATCCGACCCCAGCGAGTGCGTCTCGCCCCTTCTCACCGCCGCACTGCTGCTGGCCGGGAACGATGCGGCTCGCCGCCTCGATCTACTTCATCCGACAGTCGACGACATTCTCGAAGCCACGGGCGCAACGCGATCGCGTGCGTACGAATTGCGCGACGCGATCATCGAGCAACTTCCCGCGCTCCAGCGCGCATCAGGACGTCCCGCCACGACTCGCGTGCTCGACCCGCACGCGGATCACATTTCGGCCGCGATGACGCTCGCGATGTTGCGCTTCGTGATGGCGCACCCGGGATGCGTGCACGCAATCGAAGCCCGGCGCGCCGTGTACCGCGATGCGTTTCGTCGGAAGGTCGTCGAGTTGCGCATCGAGCACGAGTCCCTGCCGCTCGCCCGCTTCGCGCAGGCGGTGAACGTCCCACTCGACACCATCGAAGAGTGGTTGAGATCCGACCCCGTTGCGTCGACCGATACCGTCCCTGCAACACCGGACGCAGCGAGTAATCCCGTGGCTGCGCGCGGCCCGATGGGCGCGCACATCGAGACCGTGCTGTCCGAGTGGAAGAACTGGCACGGTGCATTCACCGACTTCTGCGCCCACGTCCATGAGAACTGCCGCATCCCATTCAGGCACACGCTCATTGGCAACATCTTGCACGAGCACGGCGTGCGCAAGCGGGCGAAGCGCGGCGGCCGCTCGCCCGACGAGCGCGCGCTGCGCGGATCGTTCGAGACGTTCTTTCCGGACGCGCAGTGGGTCGGCGACGGCTCACCGATCGCGATCGAGCTGCAGGGCGTGAAACACACCTTCAACGTCGAGTTGATGATCGATCCGTACAGCGGTGCCTTCGTCGGTGCGACCGTGACCGACCAAGAGGACAGCGCCGCGGTGGCGAGCGCCTTCAACGACGCGAAGCTGACGACGGACAATGCACCTCTCGCTGTTTTGCTCGACAACAAACCAAGCAACCACACAGGCGAAGTCGATGCCGCGCTCGGCGAGACGATTCGCATGCGCGCCACGCCGAAGCGCCCGCAGAACAAGGCTCATTGCGAGGGCGCATTTGGGTTGTTCCAACAGACCGTGCCTGCGCTCGTGCTCAGCGGAGCGACACTACGCGAACTCGCACGCACGATTCTCACGTTGGTCGTGATCACATTCGGCCGTGCGATCAACCATCGACCGCGTCGCGATCGCGACGGACACTCGCGTGTCGAGTTACACGACGATACGCCCACTCCCGAGCAGGTCGAAGTCGCACGCGCGGCGCTCACCGAGCGATGTCGCCTCCAGGATCTCGCACGGAAGACTCTGGAAGCAAGGCAGCGTCCGGAAGTCCGTGCCTATCTCGATGAGATCTTCGTACGTCTCGCGTTGCTCGATCCACAGCGAAGCGTGCGAATCGCAATCGCACGGTATCCCTTCGACGCGATCGTCGATGGCGTCGCGATCTTCGACGCGATGAGCGCGGCGACCACGCTGCCGGGCGCCGCAGACGCGAGATACCTCCTCGGCATCGTCCGCAACGTCTCCGCGAAGATCGAGGGCACGATCATCACCGATGCCCTTCTGCGAGAACGCATTGCGATGCGCGATCGATTGCTCGCAGACCTGATCTCGCGACATGGAAGGATCCTCGATAGCTCGCGCGAGACCGCCACCCACTTGCGCGACCTGGTGCAACAAGCGACCGACGCAGAGCGATGGATTGACCGACAGTATTGGTTGCTCGCGATCGTCGAACTGATCCGCGCCCAGCCCGAGTGCGAGCATCCCGTCCTCGTGCGTTCGGTTTCGCTGCGCATCCACGCGACGTTTCGCATCACGACGCACCACCGCGCCGACGCCGTGCGGTACGTCGTCGATCGCGTCGTGCCGCTCAATTAATCACCGCCGCTCGCGTGCATCAACCGCAGCGGGCAATCGTTTATGCGAGCCAACGAACTTCCCACCGCGAGCTGCGCGTCACATCTCGCATCTCGCCGCAACCCCCATCAGATCGCTACGAGCGGCCGTCCGCCATTCCCTGTTGGAAGATGTTTGACAACCGCAGGTACCCGAGCAGCAGCATCAGCCGCTCGGCGACCGCCTGGACGCGGTCGATCTTCTCGCGCGGGATCGGGAGCTTCCCTTCCAGTCGCTCCCAGTTCTGGGTGTACAGCGAGACGAGCGTGAGCGCGTCCTGTGCGACCTCCTGGTAGCCGCGCCCGCCGTCCACGCCCGCGACCTGCGCGGGTTTGAACACGTTGCACGTCACCAGGAAGTTCGCCCCGGCCATGAGCACCGAGCGCGCTTCGAGCGCTTCGTTGTACGCAGCGTCGAGCCCGTCAGGCGGCGCGATCGCCGTCTCGTAGTCGGCGTTTGCACACGCAGCCGCGAACGCTCGATCTTCGAGTTCGTCGATCACGGCCTGGTCGGCACTCGGGCAGTCGCGTGTGACCTGATCGCGAAGCGATCGGATCGCGGGTGCGACGGCCAGAGCACGACTGATGGCCGTGCCGAGGTCGAAGTTGAGCGGCCGAATTTGCGACGTTGTCAGTGCCGCCATTTTCGGACGCATCCGGTTGAGCGCGTCCCTTCCGCGCGCGGTGAGGGTTTCCTGGGTGATCGGTTCAGCTTCGATGAGATTGGACAACATGGCAGACTCCGTTGGTTCCCGGTGGTATCCGAGCGCGCAGGAACACCCCGGCGCCCCATCGCGACGCGCACCCCCGAGATGCACGCGCCGCGACGCGTTTTCGTCCGCGCGCTTTCGAGGACCATCCTCGTGGAGCGCGGACGAGCGAACGCGTTTCAAGTCGTGTGCCAGCGACTCGGCGTGCGCTGCGCGACGCGCGACGATGTTCCTCAGCGGTTGCGCGAGAGCGATGCAAGCGCGCGAGACCGCGACGCAATGCGCGGCGTGATGGGCGTCCGCGACCCGAATGGTGCACCCGCCATGGCCGCACGAGAGGATCGAAATTGGGCCGCCGCGGCCCATCTCGGAGGCCGCTGCGGCCTATTCGGGCCGCGGCGGCCTATTGCATGGTCTGGCAGAGCACCTTGCGATGGCTCCGCGACATCGTCGTCGCTTTTCCCAGTGATTCGAGCACTCGGGTGCCCCGGACGGCCGTGCGATCACGTGAAGTGAGCACTCGGGTGCTTCAGTCGGCGGCCACGAACGCGCTGTGAGGCACTCGGGTGCTGGGGAGCGACGAGCGAACCATCGCCGGCGAGCACTCGGGTGCCACCCGTCGATGAACGGACCATGGTCCTCGAGCACTCGGGTGCCAGTAGTCACTCGACAAACGTTGCGCGACGAGCACTCGGGTGCGACGCGTCGATGAACGGACATTAATCGTCGAGCACTCGGGTGCTTCTGCCGGCGGACGCGAGAGCGCCGCGAGGCACTCGGGCGCTGGGCGTCGCTGAACGAAGCATGGTCGGTGAGCACTCGGGTGCCACTGGTCGATGCGCCAACCATTGTCGTCGAGCACTCGGGTGCTCTCGCAGCCCGACGCGATACCGCGGCGAGGCACTCGGGTGCTGGGGTGCGACGAGCGAATCATCGTCGGTGAGCACTCGGGTGCTGGGGGTCGACGCATGAACCATTGTGGGCGAGCACTCGGGTGCTGGTGTTCTCCGGACGAACCATGCTCGACGAGCACCAGAGTGCCGTCTGTCGGCGAGTCACCGTGGTCGGCGAGCACCCGGGTGCCTACTGTCGCCGCGCGACCACGGTCGATGAGCACTCGGGTGCCACTTCCGGCGTGCGGACCAACGTCCCGAAGCACTCGGGTGCCCGCGACGCACGAAACGGCCTACACCCCGAGCCGCTTGTACATCTTCCGCAACCAGCTCCCGTCGATGTCCGCTGCCGCGGCGGCCGTGTCGATGTCCTCTCCGAAGTGGCGTCGCAGGTCCGAGAAGTAGTCCCGGATCTTCTCGTCGTTCCACGCGTCCTTCGCGACGCGGTACGGCACGACGGCGGCGTTCGCGCCGGACGGATCACCCGGCGGCGCGACCAGCGACGGCGACAATCGAATCAGATCGCGCTCCGCGTCGGCCGCGAGTCCCTCGATCCAGCCCAGCCCCGCCACGCGATCGATGACGTTGCGCAGTTCCCGAACGTTGCCCTTCCACGGCAGCGCCGCGAGCCGCTCGAGGATCGCGGGCGTCACGTCGAGCGCGGATCCCAGCAATCGCAGGAAGTGCCGCACGAGCAGCGCGAGATCCTCCGGTCGCTCGCGCAGGGCGGGCACGTGAACCGGCACGACGGCGATGCGGAAGTACAGGTCCTCTCGAAAAGTACCCGCGTTCACCTCGCGACGCAGGTCGCGATGCGTTGCCGAGATGACCCGCACGTCGATCTTGCGCTGGGTCGTCTCGCCGACGCGGCGAACGGTCCGCGACTCCAGCGTGCGGAGTAGCTTCGGTTGCATCGCGGAGGGCAGCTCGCCGATCTCGTCGAGGAAGAGCGTTCCGCCGTCGGCGGCTTCGAACATCCCTTCGCGATCCCGCACCGCGCCGGTGAACGCGCCGCGCGCATGACCGAACAACTCCGACTCCAGCAGCTCCGCCGAGAGCGCAGCGCAGTCGACGATCTGAAACGGTCCGCCGCGCCGGGGCGAGTGCTCGTGGATCGCCTCGGCGACGAGTTCCTTGCCGGTGCCCGTCTCGCCGTGGATGTGAACCGTCGAGTGGCCGCGCGAGATCAGCGAGAGCCGTTGGAACAATGCCCGCATCGACTCGCTGCGACCGACGAGCCCGCCGAACTCGGACTCCTGCCACAGCGTCTCGGTCGCTGGCTCGCGCAGCCGTCGGATCTCCAAGCGGACGCGGCCGATTCGAATGATTGCGTCGTCGACCAGCATAACGTCGCGCACGCGCGCGTCGTGAAACCAGGTGCCGTTCGTGCTGCCGAGGTCGCGAAGGTGCACGCCGTCCTCGCGCGGCTCGATCTCGACATGCACGCGCGAAACGCTCGGATCGGCGATGACCACGACGAGCGAACCGAGCGTGCCCAGTGTCGTCCGTCCGTGGATGATCTCGTCGCGCGATCCGCGCGCGTCGGTCCATCGCAGCTCCACCGCGGGCCGGTACCGCACCGGCGAGAGCGGCCGTTCGGTGTAGATTTCCGTGAGTTGCGCAGGGTCGGTCGGCGGCACGGAGGGCATGGACGAACGGTAGCGGGGGGGCGCGGGGGAGGGCAACTGCGGCGGCGCGCGCGGCGCGGCGGGCGCACTTGTGGTGCGCGCTGGACGATCTCACGCTGGGACCGGTACGATTCGCGCGACGCATGCTCCAACGAGAATCCCGTCATCGGAATTTCGAGTCGCTCTACCGCCGACTCGCGGTGCCAGGGCTTCTCGCCGCGCTGGTTGCGTCGGCGCACGACGCTTCGGCGCAACGCCGGTCGACTACGACAGCCGCCGCGCCCACGTCGACTCCGGCGGCCCGCAACGCGGACCCGCGCGAGGACGCGTTCGCGGTGTGGTTGCTCGAAGCCGGACGCAACATGGTTGTCTCGGCGCACGGGCGGCTTGTCGGCCCGCGCTGGGAGGATCCCGCGGTGCTCCGGCACCTCGCGCGGATGCGCGCCCCCGGGACAGACCGGATCTCCGCGCTTGGCCCGAACCCGCACATGGTCGTCGTGCAGATGTCGGTGTCGGCTCGCGCTCCCAACGGCGACTGGGTCGAGGGTTGCACCATGGCGCTCCCGGACGGACGACTGCGTTGGTGCGCGCTGAGCGCTGGTGCGGGGCACGGCGATGGAGAGCCACCCTCGAGGTTCGATCTCGTGATCGCTCAGGGCGCACCCGCGTGGTCGGGCATCGTTGCGCGGATGCTGGAGGTGGTCCGAGGAACGTGCAATTTCCCGCTGGCCGATGCGGCGGACCTCGTGGGATTCGCACCGGAGATCTTGCGAGAGATGCAGGTGCTGATCCCACGGGTGCCCGCCGGCTGCGTGACCGCGCGTGCGTTGACATCGTCGCTCACGCCGCGATCGAGGGAGATCGCGATCAACGTGACCATCCGCGGCAACGGCCAGGTCGCGTACCTTCGATCGCACCCGGACGTCGCAGCGACGTACGTGTCTGTCCGCGTTGGCCAGGTCATCGTCGAGCCCGAACCGGCGCCGTCGGCCGCACGGGCCGCGGCGGCGACTGACGGCGGCGCAAGCGCGAGTGCCGACGGCGGGCAGGCTCCGTAGCGCGCGCTGGACGAGCGCGCACCGACGCCCGTATCTTCGCGACCATGTCCAACGTCCACGCAACGATCTCTGCGCGCGTCGACGCGATTCTTGCCGACCTCGACCGCCTGTTGCGCGCCGGTGCGATCGCTGCTGCGCGCGCCGTGATCGGCGCTGCGGGACCGCGACGCACGCCAACGCCGGCGAAGCCCCCCTCCGCGGTGACGACGAGTGCGCAGAAAGCGAAGCGCGCGCGGGCGAGCAAGACGACCAAGACGACCGCGCCGTCGAGCGCGAAGCCGGACGATGCCGCGATGAAGTTCCTCGCGTACGTGCGAGCGCACCCCGGTGAACGCGGCGAGATCGTGTGCAAGAAGCTCCGGATCTCCACCAACAGCTTTCGCCATGTGCTCAATCAGTGGCTCGCGGCCGGCGTGCTCACGAAGCGCGGGAACAAGCGGGCGACGCGCTATTGGGCTGGCACGACGCGGGTGTGATCGCGGGCGTGCTCGCTGCCGCGAGCGCGCGGGGCTCCACCCGTCGATGATCACTCGGCGATGAGGCGCACGTGCGCGATCCGCTCGATGAGCACGATCTGCGCGGACTCGCCTTCGACGATGTTGATGTGGACTCGCTCCCGTCCGTCGGGGCCGGGATGCACCGACGTCGGTCGTCCTTCGATCTGGCGCACCGCAATGCCGGTCGACGGATGTCCGCGCATCGTCAGGACAGATCCGCATCGCCGCCGTGCGCGCCGGCACTCGTCGGGACTTCGTGCGGCGGAAGGTCGGGCGTCGGCTTCGTCACGGCAGTGGCATTTTCGCGCCGGCAGTGGCGGGGGGTCAAACGCGGGCGGGGTGTCCACGCGCGGGACGCACGGGGGATCACGACGCCGCGGTCGAATTCGGCAGCGTCGGCGCGGAGCCCCGCGTTCGCGGCAGGTACCCCTGCGACGGCACAGACTGCGGGCCCGTGATGAACATCCGCGGGAGGCGCAGCGTCGGGCGGGCCGGCGGGCCATCGGTCTGGAGGTGGCGCGGGGGCAGGGACGTGTGGATCGTCGGAGTCATGCGCGGTGGAACGGTCAGTCGCGGGGTGAGTTGAGGGAGCGACGCACCCACGCGCGCGACTCGCCGCTCGACCGGGTACGACTCGCTTGGCACGATCCTCGCGGCTCCGGCTCGGCGTCCGGCCGCCTCCCGCGTGTCCGGCCGCCGGGTCCGGAGTGTCACTGCGGCGCGCGCGGCGAGTCGGATCGCGCGCTACGCGCGGAGGAGCAGCACGCCATGGCGTTCGGCGGCGAGCTGCTCGACGGTTCAGTGCGGGCCGCGCGGAGCGGGCGGCGGATTGCGCGCGTCGAGCGCGTGAAGCAGGCGTGCGATTTCGCGGCGCGCGCGTCGCGCGGATTCATCAAGATGAGTGTTGCGTGTCACGCTGTCGGTGGGTAGGTCCACGGCCGCGTTCGGCGCGAGCGCGAACGCATTGCAGCGTCGGTGGGGGCATATCCCGTCGTGCGCGATGCGCCGTCGACTCATCCGCGCGGTGCGTTCGTTCGTCTACGTGCGTCCGATCCATGCGCAGACGGGCGCGAGCACACCCGGGCAGCGCGTCGCACGGCTGTTGCAGCCGCCCGGGCCGGCGCGATCGACTCCTCGGCGGCGCGCCAACTTCGAGAGTGTTCGGCCCATCACAACCCGATGACGAGACCCGGAGTCTCGCGGTTGGTCAGCGTGCCGTCGCCGAGTTGGCCGTAGTCGTTGAGTCCCCAACAGAGCACGGCGCCATCTCGACGTCGAGCACAAGAGAACGAGGAACCCAGCGCGATCTCTGCTACGTCCTCAAGACCGTCGATCAGCCGCGGAGCCAGCACACAGCCGAGCATTTCTCTGCATTGATCGCGCCCCCTCGATCCAACCTGCCCGGACTCGTTGTAACCCCAGCACAGCACTCTTCCATCGGCTCGAAGCGCACACGCGTGGGCGCCACCGGCCGCGATGTCCACTGCGCCCGGGAGCACGAAGTGCGTCCGTGTCGACGTCGCCGCTGCGGTGCCGAGCTCTCCATAGGTGTTGTCGCCCCAACAGGTTACGTCACCGCCGTCCCGCAGCGCGCAAGTGAAGTGTCCGCCAGCCGCCAGAACCCGCACGCCCACCAATCCGGGGACCGCCGTCATTTCGTGCACGCATGCGTAGGCCAATCCGTCGCACCGTTCGGGCGATGACATTCCCGTCTGGGAGTATCTGTTGAATCCGGCACACAGCACCGTGCCATTCGCGATTGCGCCACACGTGTGGGCATCTCCAAGACCGAGGGCGAACGCCCCGCAGAGCCGACGGACTTCGACCGGAACGTGAAGATGATCGACGTCGGCGGAGAAGACACCGAAGTTTGCAAGACCCGAGGCCCCCCAGCAATAGACCGCGCCGTCTTCCGTTCGCGCGCACGAGTGTCCGGCACCGGCTTCGACGTCGACGGCTCCGACGACGGCCGTGGTCACCGCCGTAACGTCCGACGCATGCGGATTCTCGACGCCGCACGCGCCGTAGTAATTGTCGCCCCAGCAAACGACGCGTCCCTCGGTCGTGCGCGCACATGCGTGCGCGAAACCCACCGCGACGTCGGTTACGCCCGAGACACCTCGCACGGGCGTCGCACTTCGGAAGCAGTCGCCCCGTTCGAACGGGCTCCCGCATCCCGCCGGGACCGCGGTGTCCAGCGCCGCCAGGCGGTTGAATCCCCAGCAGCGCACGTGGCCGTCCGCAAGCACGACGCAGGCGTGCGATCCACCGGCCGCAATCGTTCGCTGGGATTGCCGGCGCGATGCTGCGCCCGCGTCATCGACGGCACAGTCATGACCGCCGAACCACGGCGGGCCGCACCCCACGACGAAGACGGCGAGACACGCGGCCAGCGCGCGTGCGCAGGCCAGCCGGCAGGCATGGCGCCTGGACGTCTCCGCACGACGGAGTTGACGGAACGCGTACGCGCTGGTGCGTCTGTCCAACGTCCAACGAGCATGCTGCTCCTGGCTCGCAAGATCAAACGGCGTCCGCGGTGGGAGTCGACCGTGTCACTTGGCGGAGGGACCGAAGCAGCCACCGACCCACCGGCTCGCTCGCGATGCGACGACCGTGCAGCCGCGCAGTGCGTTCGTCCGTGAACCGTCGCATGGGCGGACCGATCGCGAGGCGGTTCCGCGACCCGACGGCGCGCCGTTGCCCACGTGGGGACAGCGCGCGCTCGCAAGGCGCTGTCATCCCCTGCCAGTCTCCCCCATGACCTTCGTCTCCGCCCTCCGCGCCCGCTGGACCTCCGCGAACTCCCTCGTGTGCGTCGGCCTCGACCCCGAGCCCGCGCGGTTCCCTGCGCATCTGCGCGATCACCCCGACGCGGCGTTCGAGTTCCTCCGCGCGATCGTCGATGCCACGGCCGACCTCGTGTGCTGCTTCAAGCCGCAGATAGCGCACTTCGCCGCGCTGCGCGCCGAGCCCGTGCTCGAGCGACTGATCGCGCACATCCACATGGCACATCCCGGCGTGCCGGCGATCCTCGATGCGAAGCGCGGCGACATTGGCAGCACCGCGGCGCACTACGCGAGCGAGGCGTTCGACCGCTACGGCGCCGACGCGGTGACCGTGAACCCGTACCTCGGACGCGACTCGGTGCAGCCGTTCCTCGATCGCGCGGACAAGGGCGTGATCGTCCTGTGCTGCACGTCCAATCGGGGGGCGGGCGATCTGCAGGATCTCGTCGTCGATGGTGGCTGATCGTGAGTTCGTCGCGGGCGGTGTTGTACGCGGGGGACGGAGTGGGATTCGCGGACGCGGCGCGGGGGGCAGCGGTGAAGTTGCGCGATGAGATCAATGGGTGGCGGTGAACGTCCGCGGTTCGCGACGCGCCGGCGCGACGATCGCCACGCGAAGTCAGTACAACTGATAGCCGATGACGATCGATCCGAGCACGCCGAGCTGCCAACGCGGGTATTCGCCCCACATCGGATTGTAGGCGTCACTACCTGAATTCAAGTACGTGGGTCCGACGGCGATCGAGAAGGCGAACGCGTGCCGGTTTCCTCGACGCGTCGCGCGGTCGGGGCCTCCCAGGAGCGACAATCGGAGCGGAAACCAGCCGCCCCGCTGCCACGCGCAGCCACTCTTGCCGGCGTAGCCGCACATCGAGTGGTACATCGCGCTCAGGCCGAGCCCGAACCAATTCACCGGCGTGAAGTCGACCGTCCCTCCGAACTGCCCACCGTACGCGAAGACTGACAACGAGCCGGCTCCCGAGAGCGCGATCGCGACGTGATCCGAGAGTTGTACGCCGACGTCGGCGAACAAGCCCGGGAACGGGAGGTTCGTTGCGCGCGTACCTGCGAAGGCCCACACGCCGACGGCAAACCGAACACGCGGATCCAGAATCGGAACGCTCCGGGCGTTGCCGGCGCCCCGCGCGATCGGCGGGTCGTCGCTCGTGTCAAGTGTGCCGAGTCGCAGGTCGAGCTGCGCGCCGTCGCGACCCAGTTCGATCAGTTGAATCGTTCGCCTCCCGCCGGCGGTCCATCCGCGGACATCGTACCGCCCAACGGAAAGTGTGAATCGGCACGGTGCTGTGCACGATCTTTCGTGCGATGCGGGAGCGCCGAACTGCACGATGCTCGCTTGCCAGCCGACGCCGGTCGGTAGAATCACCAGTGTTGCGAGAGGTCGAGCGCCGACCGCCACGGACTCGCTCGGTGCCGTCGTGTGCTCAGTGCTGACCGTCGGAACCGTGGTTTCCTGCGCGCCAACGTCCATCGCCGCGACCACTAGAGACGCGGCAACACACCACGCAATCGGCCACGGCCGCGTCATCGCGCGCGCGCGAATTCCGTGTTGCATTCGTGCCGCGAACGCCGGATGCGCTAGCCGTCTCACCTGTATCCCACGCCCAACGATACACCTCCGCGGCGTCAGCGTCCGGCGGGCGGGGGCGGCTACGGCGTAACCAGGAGCGTGACTTCCGAATCGAGCCCGGCGGCCCTCCGGACGCTTCAGTGCCGTGCCGCTACGGACACATCCCTGCGTGCGCGATGCGCTGTCGGTCCATGCGCGCGGTGCATTCGTTCGTGTACGTCCGTCCGTTGCACGCGCAGACGGGAGTGAACACGCCCGTGCAGGTGCTGGGCAGGTTGCCGCATCCCCCCGGCCCGACGCACGACGTGCCGAAGCAGAAGTTGTCCACGCGACTGAAGTACGCGCTCCAAGCGCTGCAGTCGGTGTCGGTCGCGCAGGGGAAGTCCGTGCTCGGCGGCGGAACGACGCAGAGGTCCGACCTCGACGCGTCGAGGCACACACCATTGAGCCGGCAGCATTGCTGCCCGGACGGGCACTGCGCGTCGGTGCCACACGCGAAGAGCACGGCGTCCGGAGCGCAGCGTCCCGCGACGAGGTCGCAGTGCGTGAACGGTCCACAGCTCGCGACGTCCCTGCAACTCCGCGCGCTCGGCGGGAGCAGTTGCGCGCCGCACGCGCGCTGCTGACCCGTCCGAATGCCGACGAGTGAGGCTGCACACGGATTCGCGTACGTGCGTCCGTCGCATCCGCACACAGGCCCCGTTCCGGGACCGCAATCGCTCAGCGGGAGTGGGGCGCGGCAGCTGCCGACGCCGGAGCAATAGTACGAACCCGCGCGGCCGTCCGCGCCACACCATTGCCCCGTCGGGCAGTCGGCATTCGACGCGCACGCGTTGGGATTCGTCGTCCGTGGCGGCGTTGGACATGCTGAGGGGTTGCTCGGCGGGAAACACCGCAGCGTCGTGACACAGCAGACCTCGCCGGTGGCGCAAACCGTCCCGCCGCAGACCGTGGTGCCCGGCGGCGGCATCGGGACGTCGGGCGGAATCCCGTCGTCGATCGGCGGGCCGCCCTCGCGCACGGCGTCGCCGCGCGCGTCGATTCCCGGCGCGTCGGGGGGGGGAACGCGATCGAACGGAGCGTCGATGTTCGCGGTGTCCAGGGCGGAGGGCGTGTCGGCGGCATCCACGACGGACGGCGAATCGGCGGACGGCAAATCGGCGGCGACGTCGTCGCGCATCGTCACCGTGCTGGCGCAGGCCTGGAGCAGACTGAGCACTGCGAATGCCGTGCACGCGCCTCGATCGAGTGACGGTGAAGTGCGGCGGCGCATTGCGTGGCGATCATATCACGCGGGGTCGGCGGAACGGGTCGCGACCTCCCGCCGGCGTGGTCGGCGCGGACGCCACTGAGCCTGCTCTCAACTTCGTCTCCGCCGGCCCGGTGGCGCCGTAGTCCGCCGACGAACTCTCGAACTCTCCGCGATGTCCTTCCAGCGAAGCGTCTGTACGCCCGAATCACCGAGGCGCTTCTCCATCTCGACGGTGTCCTGCTCGAGCGGCAGGTCGCCTGCTGCTGCTCTCGCGACGACGCGAAGACGTCCGTGTTCAATTCGCACCGCGGTGCCGAGGACGATCTGACGGTCCTTTGGGTCGCGGCGCGCGGGGTCCATGTCCGCCGTGACCGCGACAATACTCGCGTATACTTCGTCTCCAATTGCGACCTTCACCGGAAGCAGGATCGCGAGCGCCACGCGCGCAGGACCGCCGCCACGCTTGTTCGGCGTCGCCCCGATCTCAATGCCCTTCGCGTCGCCCCCGAACGCTCTGGCGAGCATCATCAGGGCGCTTTTGCCCTTGAAGATCTGCGCGATACTCCACCGCGGGTCCTCAAGGATTCCGAAGCCACGGGTGACCGACGCCGCGGCGTCGATCGCGTCAAGAAGTTCGACGGCGTCTGACGGCAGCACGTTACCCGCAGACCAGTCGAAACGACCAGAGATGGCACCGGCCGTGTACTCGATGGAAACCGGAACGCGGTCAGCGGTGGCGAGCATCCGAAGGGCGCGACCCGCATTCACTAGCATTGAGAGGGGTTGCGGCCCGACGTCATCCGAAAGGTTCCACTGGCACTCCGTTGTTTCGCTGCCCAGCACGAGTGAGAAGAACGGCGAGCGAAGGTTCGCGCGTTGATGATCCTTCGGCAGGTCGGGGAAGAGGGACCACGTGGTCAGCACCTCGCAGCGGAGTACGGCGGCCCGATCAGGAGTCGAGAGCCGGACAGTTGCGGGGGAGGAACCCTTCATGTGTTGGATCTCGATGTGCCCGCCGTCGCGGTGGTGGCGCACGAGGTCGCGGACACCGAAGCGCTCGCGTTCAACGATGGCCTGCGTGATCGGTAGCCGGCGCTCGAGACCAATCGCGAAGTCGGACATCCGAGCCCACGTCGCGGCGCCCGGATCGCCATCGATCGTGAATCGCACCCGGTACGAGTCGTTGGCGTACCCGACGGACTCCTTCCACGACTGCTTGGCCTTCACGTAGGCGTCCATGCCGTCGCGAACGTGCGTCAGTATCGCTGTTCGAAGTTCGCGGCCGTTCGGTGCGGCAAGTCGAACGTCGTCGTTCCAGGTTACGTCCAGCGTGTGCTTGTGGCTACGTTTGCGCTCGTCGGCCGGAAGCTCCCGCAATCGCCGAAATACGGTCTCGACCCAGTTACGGTCGACGTGGACGAGGTGAACTGACGTCACGTCATTCTCGGTCCCGAGCCCGACCATCGCGTAGAAGCAGGGCATGTCTGCCTTCGCGAGGCGCGCAAAGTTGTCGAGCTTGATGCTCTCGCGCACGCGCTTGTCGTGGAAGGTCTTGACCTGGATCTTGCACGTGATCTCGGCCGGACGCAGGTCAAGTGGGTGATCGAGCCCGACAGCATCGGCCGGAACCTCGATGAGATAGTCCCAACCGTGTCGGTCGGTCCCCGTCTTCGTCGCTGACATTCCAGCGCCACGGGCTTCCGAGGCCAGCCACAACTCTCCTCGATCGCCGATGTCGGATGCGGTGGGATCCATTGCCAAGCAGCATTGCGGTTTTCCGGTGCACCGCAAGGGTCGACCTGTCGATCGTGACATAGGCCGTCACGCATGCGACCGCGCGGCGAGGGACGATCTCAACCGGCGGCGTTTGCTACGGAGGCAGTGCGGCCCCATCAATCAAAGTGTTCGGCCTGATCCGTGGTTCGATGTCGGCGAGCAGCGCCAAGAGCGATCGCACGTTCTCGCGCAGACCGCCGAGGTCGGTGAAGAAAGTCATGACGTCGCCGTCACCGGCGTCCCACCAGGGTTCGTGGCGCCGATTCCAGCGATCCGGGGTCCGTGCACCGTAGTGCCGATCGCGAAAATCGCGCAGATGATCGCGGATCGCGCCGATCACCGCGCGTGCGCGTGCGTCGTCGACCGCCGACAGAGCCTCCTCCGCAAAGTCCGCGGCACTCGAGATCGAGCCCATGCAGCATTCGATCACCTCCGAGTTCATCGTGGCGGTGAACACTCGCCGTTCCTCGAGTCGCCGAGCGAACCGGACGACGCACTCCGCGTCGGCGTCGGAGAGCGAGCGCCGGCGCGCGGCGGTGCGGACTGCGCTCCCCGCCCGGGCAAGAATCGAGATGATCGACGTGATTGTCCTCAGATCCACGGCCGGCACCCTCCGCGATCGTCCCCGCTCACCCCACCACCCCCTCGAACGCTTCCAGCGCGGCGCGCAGGTCCTCGACGATCTCGCGCGCGATGTCCTCGGGCGGTGGCAGGTTGTCGCTCGACTCCAGGCTCGCGTCCTTCAGCCAGAACACGTCGAGCGAACATTTGTCCCGCGCGACGATCTCGTCGTACGTGTACGCGCGCCACCGGCCGTCGGGCTTCTTCTCGGTCCACGTGGCCTTCCGCGAGTGGCGGTTCTCGGCCCGGTAGCACTCGACGAACTCGTCGAGGTCCTCGCGCTTGAGCGGATTGGTCTTGAGCGTGAAGCTGCGATTGGTCCGCAGGTCGTACACCCACACCTTCTTCGTCCACGCCGCCTCGGCCGCGGGCTTCTTGTCGAAGAACAGCACGTTGGCCTTCACGCCCTGCGCGTAGAAGATCCCC
>Ga0209726_10003929_pt1 | contig 19577 bp, 15 predicted proteins | sample Subgrocontami54m_FD_187453 | JGI IMG/M metagenome (GOLD analysis project Ga0209726, IMG submission 187453) | Subsurface groundwater microbial communities from S. Glens Falls, New York, USA - GMW46 contaminated, 5.4 m (SPAdes) (version 3) | ecosystem: Environmental > Aquatic > Deep subsurface >... | reverse complement strand
AAGAGCCGGCGGGCCTTTTCGCAGACGACCTCCGTTAAAAGACAAAGCGCGCGAACCTCCACCTGACCCGACGAGATATTCAGCGCCGTTCTGGCCTCGTATTTCTGAGAAGAGTTCCATGTGAGCGGTGTCTCCGCACCGTCGGTGACAAAAATAACGGGATAAGCGTTGCCCCGCCGGCTGAAATGCCTGAAGAGATTTTCAGATATAAATCGGGTGGGATAAGATCTTTGTGTGATAAAAACTCCCAGTTCCGCAGGAACGCCCCAGGGGGCCGCGATTCTCTCGCCGTCTCTCCGGATATAAAGGGACGAACCGACGCGCTTGTCTTCGATCACAATCTCGTAAGGGGCAAGCTTCCTTTTTTCAACCTTTTTCTCTAATGTCTTGATCTCCGGTGTTTCAAAAGGAACGCCGTAATTTTCCGCTTGAGGGCCTACTTTAAAAGGAACGCCGTGGTTTCCGTGTCTACCCCCAAGTGGAACGCCGCCGAGTAGGTCGGCCCTGGAAGCATGGCCTTGATAACTTTGCGCGTTAGGGCTTATTTTAACCACTTCCCGGAGGTCGTAATTTTTCGCTTGAGGGCCTACTTTAATTTGTTGCATCTTCAGAAGAAGGCCGGATTCGAGCAATTTCCGGCGCTCGGCAGTCTGCCCTGGCGTATTGAAGAGATGAGGGGATAAAAGATTAACGGTGGTGAGGAGGGCGCAGATGACATGTTTGCAGTGTGACGATGCGGTCCAGGCAGGACAATCGCATGAATAAAACAGCGCCCCGTTTTCGGCGGTAAACGCGACCGAGTACAGACGTGTTCCCCGGACGTGGGCGGTCAGGAGGGTCTCCTTTCCGCTCCACGAATACGACTTCAATCTTTGTCTTCTGTAATATTCAAATCCGCGAAGGAAGAACGCCTTCGGTCCGATGGAATAGACGGCGCCCGCCGGGAAAGCCCTCAGGCTCTTGATGAGATTATTTTCTTCTGTCATCATCCGGCAACTGGAGTTGGCGCCTTCACCCTTTCCGGACACGCCGGGCCTGCAAAACCCCGTTTACTTTCTCAATACTCTTCAATACCCTTTCGAGATGTTTCGTATCAATGATATCGATGACAAAATGAAGGGCGGCTTTTCTGTCTTCCGTGGTGGTGATTTCGGCGTGGCTGATGTTGGCCCCGGCGGCTGCGATGGAGGTGGAAACCGAGGCGAGCAGCCCCGGTTTATCCTGCGAGAGCACGGTGATGTCGACCGAATGGGTGGCGTTCGTCTTTTCATCCCAATCGACATCGACCAGCCGCTCTTTGTCATAATCAAGCTCATCAATATTGGGGCAATCGACGGTATGAATCGATAACCCCCGCCCTCGAGTGATAAAACCGATGATTTGATCTCCCGGCACCGGATTGCAGCATTTGGAAAGGTGAATAAGGATGTCCCCGACCCCTTTCACCTTGACCTGGCTCTTTCCCAAACCGACTTTTTTAATAATTTTATCTTTGATCGTCTCCTTCATCCTCGGTTCTGGGAGGAGCGGGCGGATCACATGTTGCGCTGATATTTTCCCGTACCCGATGGCCACCAGCAGCTCTTCGATCGACCGGATCCCCTGCTCTTTCAGCCCCGATAAAATCTGATCCGACTTGAGCGCCTCCGAAGGGCTTAAATTTTCCCTTCGGAGTTCCCGCTCCAGGATCTTCTTTCCGATTTCCAGGCTTCGGGCCCGCTCTTCCTCCTGAATCAGATGTTTGATTTTCGCTTTGGCCTTGGAGGTCTTGACGATCTTTAGCCAGTCCTTGCTCGGACCGTGCGTGGAAGAGGTGAGAATTTCGACGGTGTCTCCGCTGTTGAGCTGATACCGCAGCGGGACGATCTTCCCGTTGACCTTCGCCCCGACGCAATGGTTCCCGACCTCGGTGTGAATGGCATAGGCGAAGTCGATCGGCGTGGAGCCTTTCATCAGCTCTTTGACATCCCCTTTCGGGCTGAAGACATAGACCACATCGGTGAACAGGTCGGTCTTGACCGAGTCCATGAATTGCCGGGTATCGACGAGTTCCTGCTGCCATTCCACCAGCTGCCTCAACCAGGCAAACGTCCGTTCATCTTTCGCGTTCACCTGTCCCCGGTCCTTATACGCCCAGTGGGAGGCAATCCCTTCCTCCGCGATCCGATGCATCTCTTCCGTCCGGATTTGAAACTCGACATGTCTTCCCTGCGGCCCGATGACCGTGGTGTGAAGCGATTGATAGAGGTTGGATTTCGGGATGGCGATATAGTCTTTGAACCGCCCTGGAACAGGGCGCCAGAGGGAGTGGATCAGGCCGAGCAGGGCATAACAACTCATTTTGGAGTCGGTGATGATCCGGATTCCCATGAGGTCGTAAACCTCTTCGAAAGGAATCCCCTGCCGCTCCATTTTCTGATAGATTCCAAAAATGTGTTTATACCGTCCGCTGACCTTTCCGGTAAAGTGATGATCCGCCAGGGCCTTTTGAACCGTTTCGGCCACAGATTGGATATACTTTTCCCGCTCCTGGCGGCCGGTCGTCACCTTCTTAACCAGCGAAAGAAAGATATCCGGCTTGAGGTAGCGCAGGCAGTGGTCCTCCAACTCCGACTTGATCCACCCGATTCCCAACCGGTTTGCCAGCGGCGCGTAAATCTCCAGCGTCTCCTGCGCGATCCGGGCCTGCTTTTCTTCCGGGAGGTGTTCCAGCGTCCGCATGTTGTGGAGACGGTCGGCGAGCTTGATTAAGATGACACGGATATCCTCCGCCATCGACACGATCATCTTCCTGAAATTTTCCGCCTGTTTTTCCTCGTAATTCCTGAATTCAATCTTTCCGATCTTGGTCACGCCATCGACCAAAGCGGCGATATCCTCTCCGAATTCTTTCTTCAACTCCTCGCTGGTGTGAGGGGTATCCTCAACAACATCGTGAAGCAGTCCGGCGATCACAGAAGGAAGGTCGAGCTTCAACTGGGTCAAAATAGAGGCCACCTCCAGGGGATGATGGACGTAAGGCTCTCCCGACCGGCGCCGTTGGCCCTCGTGGGCCTTGGAAGAAAAGGCATAGGCCTTTTCCAACAAGGAGACATTGATCTGTGGGGAATAGGCCTGAATTCGCGCTACAATCTTGTCGAGCGAAAGGGTTTCCGTGGAAGTTTTTTTGAAATTGTTCGGCATCGTCAACAATCGGCAGGAGTAGCGGACTGCTCCCGTTCTATCGCAGTGGTGGTTAAAAACGTGACGGCAGAAATATCCATTTTCATACCCCAAAGCCATCTTACCATAATCAGACAAAACGTCCTAATTAAGCGGAGCGCCGTAACCTTTCGCGCCAGGGCTTACTTTAAGCGGAGCGCCGTTAAAATAGGTCTCCTAAAGCTAAATTTATCACGGCCATGCTTCCAGGGCCGACCTACTCGGCGGCGTTCAATTAACCTTTCGCGCCAGGGCTTACTTTAAGATGATCTTTTTATACTGGGATTGAAGCAGCGGCTTGTCCAGTTTCGGAAAAAAAGAAAGGCGGCAGAAAAAAATCCCTTTAAAGTAAGTTTTCTAAGCGGAAGATTACGACCTCCGGGGAGCGGTTGGAAGTCGCCCTGTAAACCACGGCGTTCATCTAGAAAAAATACTTCGCGACATCGATATTGTATTTGGTCGCGTCGATGACATTCACGATCTCATACCGGAACTGCCCGGTTTCATCCTGTTCACCGAGATCGACCACGCTATCCTCCACCCCCTCTTCACCGGATGGGGTCAGGATGATCTTGACTTTGGGGCGATCTCCCCGTTCCGGATTCGGATTGGAAGCAAATACAATGCCGATCTCTTTCGTATTGAGCAGCACCATCGTGCCGATCGGGTAAACGCCGATTGCGTTGACAAACACTTTCATCAAAATCGGATCAAATGCCTTGCCGCTCTTACTGAGCATAAACCGAAGCGCCTTGTCGGGAGGAAAAGGAACACGGTTATAAACGCGGGATGAGGTGAGGGCGTCGTAACAGTCGACGATACAGATAATCCGCCCCAATAAGCTGAGCTTGCGTTTGTTGGCCAGCTTAGGATAACCGGAAAGGTCGTAATTGAGGTGATGCTCGAAAGCGCCGATGGTCACCCGGACCGCCATCTCATCAACCCCTTTGAGACGAACCAACTCCTTGACGGAAAAGATCGGATGACGCCGCATCACCGTCCACTCCGCTTCTGTAAAGTCGGTCGGCTTGTTCAATACTTCCAAAGGAATACTATACTTGCCGAGATCATGGAAAAGGGCGGCCATCCCAAGCTCACTGAGCCTCCTTTTCGTATAACCGAGCCGTTGGCCGATCGCCAGCGCCAGAATGCAGACATTGACCGAGTGATTGTACGTGTACTCATCGTGGCTTCGAAGATTGGTCAGGCCGAGAAGGGTCGAATCTTCCTGTAAGATCAGATCGACCATCGATTGAACCACCCTCTTGGCCCGCTTGAGGCTGACCGCTTGCTTCAGCTTTACACTTTCCATCACCTCGGAAACCGCCGTTACCGTATTCAGATAGGTCTTTTTAGCTAATTCTCTGTTGTTTTTGAAAAGATCCTCGGTAAAATCTTTTTCTTTTTTTTCTTCGTATACCTTCACTTCCGGGTTGGTCAGGTGCGCCTTCTGCAATTCCGCCTGGAGCCGTTCAAAAGGTTCGGGCAACCGCGGATCAAGGCTTGAGAAAATGAAGCAAAATTTTCTGATCTCCCCTTCGGTAATTCCTCGGGAAAAAAGGATGCTCCCCACCCGCCTTTTTTTCATCTCGTCTGTGATCAGCATCAGATTATTGAACCCGTCGATGTCGATCTTCAGCTTGATCTCTCCGAGATAAAGAAAATCCCCTTCAAGGTTCAATGCAACCTCCGGGTCTCCCGAGAAAAGATGGCTTAACGTTTTGTATAAATTATCGGCCGGCTGCTGAAGGGCAACGTTGCTCAAATCATGAATCTGGGTTGTTTTAAACAAGATGGCGAGTTGATTTACCAGCTGTTTCCCGATCTGGGCGCTTTCTTCATCATAACCACGCGCAATTATTTTACGAGTCAATGCCGCTCCGTGACCAGAACATCGAGGGCCTTATTGCATGCCCCTCGGATCGTTTTATTTTTTGATCGGCTTCCTTCGCGGAGCGCCTCAATGGCAGAGGGAGAACCAATCCGTTGGAGGGCGACGGCGGCGCAGAGCCCCATCTCTTCCATGTGAAGATTTTTAAAGAAGCTCCAGCGTTTTCTTAAAAATCTTCCCATTTCAGGAACCACTTCGTCTCCCCCGATTTTCGCGATGGCATCGAAAGTTTCCTTTTTTTCATACAGCTCTTTGGTTTGGAACTCTTTTGAAGAGAGGACATTCAAGAGGGCATTCAATCCTTCTTTGACTCTTTTTTTTGACAGACTCTTGATTGCAAAGATCCGGTTCGAAACATCGGGATCAGGAACAAAGTGAACGAGCAGCTGACAGGCCCTCGGGTCTTCCATCGTATCAAGCGCATGGAGAACCTCTTTGCGGACCTTCAGCTCCTTATGCCGGATAAAAAGAGCAAACCTTTCGATCACCCGGGCGTCGCCGATCTTTCCAAGAATATAGATTAAATTTCGGACCAGGAACCAGCGGTTGTCCTCTAATTTAGAAATCAGCGCTTCGATGTCCATCTTGCCCAGCTCGACGAGCGCATCGCACAAAACACGCCGCGACTTCATCTTATCGACGGAAGCCAAGAGTTCAATGATGGAGGGGATGGCATTCTTTCCAAAAAGGACCATAAACGAAAAGAGGTCTTCAAACTGTTCTGATAATTCTGCGTTTAAAACCAGCTGGAGGCCCAGGATTCTTTTAGCGCTTCCCGCCTGGAATAAGGCATCCTGAATCAGGGCCGAGAGGGGGGCAGGGAGGTTCTTCGAGGGGTCCGACATCTCCCAAATAAATTCCAGGATCTTTCTGGAATGATAAAAATCTCCTTTGCGCATCAAATCTTCCAGGATGTTATCGATGATCCCCAGGATTTCCGAAAATAAAGCCGGTTCTCGCTCGATTCTTAGAATATCGAATAAGATTCCCTCCAACTCCCCGACCACGTCCAGATCTTCTTCGCCCCGGACCTCCGCTTTGATTTTTCGAATCTCCTCTTCGGTCAATTTAAAAATATTCAAGGAGGGGATTTCAATTCCTTTGGGCGCGGCCAACGCAAGATCGCCTGCGGAAGAAACCCCCACCGTCTGGCTGTATACTTCCTGGAGCTGTTGGGGAGAGGGAGCGATCGTCTTCATCTCCGGGCATTCCTCCACCTTTCTCGACTCGCCGTGAAGATCACTCACGATAAGGTATTGGACATGAGAGAAATGCTTTTCCCAGAGAAGGGTCACGATGTCGTCATCGACTCCAGCGCCCTCCCCCTCTTTGCCGAGTACTTCCAGAAAGGTGATCAATTCCTCTTTATCAATGCCGGGATGAAAAGAGAGTTCCCGAAGGCCGTCTATAAAAAGTTTAAATGCCACGCTTTCCATCCGGTTGATATTTTCATAGACCGGCTGGCCGGAGCAGAGCAATTCGAACTGCTTGACACGGAGCCGCAGCGGTCCGAAAGTGGAAAGATGCAATTGGAGCTTTTCAAGCAATTCTGTGATGAACTTTTGATGGATTGGATTGTTGGAAAGATAAATCTTGAGTGTCTTCGAAGTTTTTGAAAGGTACTGAATCACCTCTTTTGCGGATTTTACCTCTTCTTTATCATACTTCTCGTCATCCTCCAGGTCCTCTCGGTCAGTCGTTTGATCGTCGATATCCTCATCCATCACGGCGCCTCAGGAAACGTTTAAAAAGTATATAAGATGATCGCCTAAAAGTCAAAAAACCTTGACATAACCAGGCGATCTCAGTAAGATCAATCCTTCATGAATGAAGCTTGGCTTAAAGTGGAGGACTTTCGGGATTACTGTCGCGATCACCCGGTCAGTCCCCTTCTCCGTCTGATCCTCACCTCCGACGGGACCCTGGTAGGCCATCTGGCTTCTCTTTTTTTGAAAACGATTCAGGTAGAAGTCCAAGCACAGTCCGAAATCGTCATTGATGACGAATTATCCAGATGGCTGGAGATCCCAAACGGAGAAACAGGGGTCGAACGGAAGATCTGGTTAACCGAAGGAGTTCCTCTCCCGTCCTCCGGCGCTTCCCCGGCCGTCCAGAACAATTCCCTCGGCGGTCCTGGAAGAAAACCGCCTGCCCGAGGGGAAAAGAAACTCTATGCCGTTTCCACCTTTCCGATCTCCAGGCTGAAACCCGACTTTTACAATGACATGAAATCGGGTCAAAAACCGCTGGGGCAGATGATTGAAGAACGCCGGCTTTCCACGCGGCGAGACCAACTGGAAATAGGCCATCGTCCTTTTCCGGAAGTTGCAAAAGAATTGGGATTTCCACAGGACCAACTGTTTTGGGCAAGACGCTATCGTTTAACCATATCAGAGCGGGCTTCGGGTGCAATCTTCGAAATCTTCTCCCCTCACCTCTCCTCCTCATTATTATTCTGATTTTTACCCTCAATGGCTGCAGGACCCGGCCCGAGACCAGCGCCCCGACAGACGCATTGAAAGGCGCCGCGCTTAAAATGGCCTGGATTCCTCCCGGAGAATTTATTATCGGCACGGACGACGTAGACGAAGAAGACGAAGCGCTGCAGCTCGGTTTCCCGCGGCCCTGGTTTGAAGACGAGCATCCCGGCCAAAAGATGCATCTCGACGGATTTTATATCGACCTCCACGAAGTGACCCGGCAGGACTATCTTGAATTCGCTAATGCAACAGGGCGCCCGCTCCCTGATCAGTGGACCGACCTCCGTGACGCGCCGGATCAAAGTAGCCATCCGATGACCGACGTCGATTGGTATGATGCCGATGATTTTTGCCGCTGGGCCGGCAAGCGCCTTCCCACCGAGGAAGAATGGGAAAAGGCCGCCCGCGGCCCGGGCGGCTTCAGATATCCCTGGGGAAACGGCTTTGACATTCTCCGCGCCCATCTCTCCCCCGGTTCTGATATTTTGCTGAAAACGGTCCCCGTCGGGAGTTATCCGGGCGGCGTCAGCCCTTACGGCGTTTTTGACATGGTCGGGAATGTCTGGGAGTGGACCAGCAGCTGGTACCTTCCCTATCCGAACAGCACCCTCAGGAGCAAGGACTTTGGAATGAAATACCGTGTGGTCCGCGGCCTTTCTTATCACTCCCTAGGACACTATCCGGATGGATCGTACGAACGGGTGGTCGAGGTCTATGCCCGCGCTTCGACCCGCTCATACGATCCCCCGACCGAAAAGCTGGAAGACCTCGGCTTCCGGTGCGCCAAATCAGGAGACCGCCCTTGAGCTTTCTCTGGAAGAAAAGAAAAGAGATCGCGCGGCTCATGCGACTGGAAAAACCGTACGGGACCCTTCTCCTCCTCCTTCCGACCCTCTGGTCCCTTTTCGTCGCCTCCGAAGGAAGACCGACTTTAAAACACCTCGCCGTGTTTATCATCGGCTCTTTTCTGATGCGAAGCGCCGGCTGTGTGGCGAACGACATGGCCGACCGCAAATTTGACGCGCGGGTGGAGCGGACCAAAGCACGGCCGCTGGCGGCGGAAACATTGACGACGAAGCAGGCGTTGATCGTTCTGGTGATTCTCCTCTCGTTCTCTTTTCTCACAGTGCTCCAGCTCAATCTTTTTACGATCCTTCTTAGCTTTGCCGCCCTCTTCGTTGCGCTTCTCTACCCGTTTTCGAAAAGAGTCACCCATCTGCCTCAAATGGTCCTTGGGATCGCCTTCAGCTGGGGGATTCTCATGGCCTGGACGGCGGTTCGAAACTCCCTCTCCATCACCCCTGTTCTGATTTTACTGGCCAATCTTTTCTGGGCGACCGGCTACGACACCGTTTATGCATTGATGGACCGGGATGACGACGTTCGGATCGGGGTTAAGTCGACGGCCATTCTTTTCGGCCGGCAAAGCTGGCTCGCGGTCGGCTTCTTCTATTCCCTGGTGATCTTGTTTCTTAGCCTGGCGGGAAAGCAGCTTCAAATGGGAGTGATCTACTATGCTGCGCTGACGGGAATGGCACTGTTTTTTCTCTTTCAATCGATTCAGCTCAGGAAATTACCGGGAAGGGCCGCGCTCTTTTCACTTTTCCGATCTCATGTCTGGGTCGGCCTGATCATTTTAATCGGAATTGCACTCAACTACCACCTGAAGAGTTAAGGGCGTGGGGCACGGCGAACCGAAGTGGAGCGCCGTGGCTTTCGTTCCAGCCTCCAGCCACTTCCTTGAGGTCGTAATCTTGCGCGCTAGAGCTTATTTTAAGGGGGATATCTGAAAGCAACAGGCAGATTTTAGCGCCGGCCCCACATATAAATGAACACCGTGGTTTACGTTGCCGCCTCCAAGTGGAACGCCGACGAGTAGGTCGGCCCTGGAAGCATAGCCTTGATAACTTTGCGCGTTAGGGCTTATTTTAACCACTTCCAGGAGGTCGTAATCTTTCGTTTGAGGGCTTATTTTAAAAGGGGACTGTATGCCTTATCACGATCTACGCGAATTTATCAAAGCGCTCGAGAAGAAGGGACTGCTCGTCCGCGTCAAAACCGAAGTCGATCCCAACCTGGAAATCACGGAGATCTACAATCGGCTCTTAGCGAAAAACGGCCCCGCGGTCCTCTTCGAGAAGGTGAAGGGACACCGGATGCCGCTCCTGATCAACCTTTACGGAACGGTGGAGCGGGTTGCCCTCGGCCTCGATACGGATGAAGCGGGCCTTCTGGAAATCGGAGAGTTTCTCGCTTTTCTCCAGCATCCGGAGCCGCCGAAGGGATTCATCGACGCGGTGAAGCATCTCCCCTTCTATGCCCGGATTCTCCATCTCTCTCCAAAAGTAGTGAATCGGGCCGCTTGCCAGGAGGTGGTTCTGGAGGGAGACCAGATCGATCTCGATCAGATCCCGATCCTCCACTGCTGGCCGGACGACATCGCTCCGCAGATCACCTGGCCGCTGGTCATCACCAAGCCCCCTTCCGGAGAAGAGGGAAAATACAATGTCGGGATCTACCGGATGCAGAAGATCGATAAGAAGACGACGATCATGCGCTGGCTTCATCACCGGGGCGGCGCGAAGCATTGGCGCCAGTGGATGGCCCAGGGAAAAGTCATGCCGGTCGCCGTCGCGCTAGGCTGCGACCCGGCGATGACGATCGCCGCGGTCACCCCCGTTCCGGAGCAGATCGGCGAGTTTCACTTTGCCGGCCTTCTGCGCAAAAAGCAGGTCGAGCTGGTGAAATGCCGGACGATCGACCTGGAAGTGCCGGCCACCAGTGAAATCATTATCGAAGGAGAAATTCATCCCGGCGAGATGGCCAATGAAGGACCGCACGGCGACCACACCGGATTTTACAATTCGGTCGAGCCGTTTCCGATCTTCCGGATCAAGTGCATCACCCACCGCCAGAATCCGATCTACCTGACCACTACCACCGGCCGTCCCCCGCGGGAAGATGCCGCGGTGGGGCTTGCTCTGAACCGGGTCTTTCTCCCGCTGCTCCGGCAAAATTTCTCCGAGATCGTCGACTTCCACCTTCCGATGGAGGCTTGCTCTTATCGGATCGCGGTCATTTCGATGAAGAAAGAGTATCCGGGACATGCCAAGCGGGTGATGATGGGGATCTGGGGATTTCTCAAGCAGTTTTTGTATGTCAAATTTATCATCGTCGTCGATCATGATATCGACGTTCGTAAATGGGAAGATGTCATCTGGGCCGTCTCCACCCAGGTCGATCCGGCCCGCGACACCTTCACCATCGAAAATACGCCGATCGACTATCTCGACTTCGCCTCTCCCGAGTCGGGACTCGGCTCCAAGATGGGAATCGACGCCACCACGAAAATCCCGCCCGAGACGAAGCGGGAGTGGGGAAAACGGATTTATATGGACCCTCAGGTGATCGAGCGGATCGATCGGATCTGGAATCAATTAGGGATAGACCGATGAAACTTAAACGGAGCGCCGTAACCTTCCGCGCTAGGGCTTATTTTAAACTGATACTTTCACTGCTTCTTTTGCTGGCGGGATGGTTCACCTTTCCCCTCGTTGCCTCCCGCGTTGCCCTCCTGCAGGCACAGGATGGAACACTGCATGTGAAAGAGAAGGTCAAAGTAGAGGGAGCTTGCCTCCACTGCCATGCCGATCAGTCGATGTTGCAAACCGACACCTCCAAACCGGAATGTCAGGAGTGTCACGGAAGCCAACCCTCCATTCCGGACTATCCGGTCCGGGTGGCGCAGCCATCCGAGGGAAAAATTGTCGAGCAAAAGATGGTTCTCATTCCGGAGGGTCCGTTTATGATGGGAAACAACGGCCGGCCGGCGGCCGAGGGGTCGGGCGATGAAGATGAGCAGCCGGTCCATCAAGTTTCTGTGAAGACCTTTTATATGGATCTGTACGAGACTACCAACGCGCAATACAAGCGCTACGTCGACGCCACCCAGGCCGAACCGCCAATTCACTGGAGAAAAGGAACTTATCCTCCCGACAAAACCAATCACCCGGTGGTCTACGTCAGTTGGCACGATGCCGATGGCTACTGCCGGTGGAATGGAAAACGGCTTCCGACCGAGGAGGAGTGGGAGAAGGCGGCGCGCGGAACCGATCAGCGCCATTTTCCCTGGGGGATACAGTACGACGTCAAAAAAGCCAACACCCCTCAACACTGGCTGGCGAAAGGGGTGGAGGTCCGGAAAGGAAGCACCCTCCCCGTCGGAAGCTTCGAGGAGGGAAAAAGCCCGTATGGCCTCTATGATATGGCCGGAAACGTATATGAGTGGACCAGCAGCTGGTATCTCCCCTACCCCGGAAATAAGGTACCGAATGTTCATTACGGAAACAAAAACAAAGTTCTAAGGGGGGGGTCATGGTATGATTGCCTCTCATATGGATGCGGCCTCTCGTCTCCGGTGTATAACCGAAGCCGCTTCACACCCGAAATCAAAAACAAAGGATTCGGTTTCCGCTGCGCAAGCGATGTAAAAAAGTGAATTCGGAGGGGGGCTTCGCCTATGCTGAAAGAGTTTAAAGAGTTCGCCATTCGCGGGAATGTGATCGACTTGGCGGTGGGGGTGGTGATCGGCGCGGCTTTCGGGAAAATCGTCAATTCATTCGTCAACGATATCCTCATGCCTCCGATCGGCCTCTTGCTCGGCAATGCCGATTTTTCCAATCTGTTTGTGAATTTATCCGAAAAACCCGTTCGCTCTCTGGCGGAAGCGAAGGCCGCGGGCATCCCGACGATGAACTATGGCCTCTTTCTCAATACCATTATCGACTTTCTGATCGTTGCATTTGCGATCTTTCTGCTCATTCGGCAGATAAACGCATTGAAGCGCCAACCCCAACCGGCGCCGGCGACCACCCAAAGTTGTCCGTATTGCATCTCCACGATTCCGCTGCGCGCAACGCGTTGCCCTCACTGTACGTCGGATTTAAAGGAAGGGTAAGGACGCATTACAGAGATTCTTTTTAGGAGCAAGTAAAAATGAAGCAGCCCATTCGATTTGCCGCCGCGTTGGTTCTGGTACTCCTCTTTGCCGTCCCTGCTTTCGCCCAAGAAAGCCCTCTCTCCAAAGGGAATCTGGAAATCTCTTATCTGGAGACATCTGGAAATACAGATTCAGAAAGCCTTCTTCTGGCCGGAAAAGGAGAACGCGCATGGACCCACTCGAAGCTGGAGGGTGAAGTCAAAGCCCTTTATGGAAAAAAAACGACGTGACCTCCGATAAAAGCTGGATGGTCCGGCTGAAGTACAATGAAAATATCACGGAGAAAACATACTCCTTCCTATCTCAAACCGTGGAGCGGGATACCCTGAAGGGAATTGAAATCCGGTATGTCTCGATGCTCGGTCTTGGCCACTACTTCATTAAAACCACCACCGATAGCCTCAAAGCGGAAGCCGGCGCCGGGTACACGCGCGAAAACCCCGTCGCTCCTTTTCCCGACCGCGGCTATCCTACTGCCCGCTTTTTCAGTGAATATGCCCATTTTTTCGCCGAGAAGACCCGATTCGAACAGACCGTCGAATATCTTCCGAATTTGAAAACGAGCCGGGATTTTATCATCAACGAGGAGTCGGCGTTTATTACGAGTTTGATGGGCGATCTCGCCTTCAAGATCTCCTACGCCATCGCTTTCGATAATCTCCCCCCGCCCACCTTCCATAAAACCGACCGGCTCTTTAAAAGCTCCCTCTTGCTGACATTTTAAAGTCCGAAGAGGGCGACAAAAAGCCGATTGACAATTCTCCCCCCCTTCCCTACAATCGCCGTCATGGTCAACGCCGTTGAATGGAAGGAAGGCGCGGTCCGGCTGCTCGATCAGACGAAGCTGCCGACCGAGGTGGTCTATATCGACTGCAAGGATGTCGAGACGGTCGCGCGGGGGATCAAGGAGCTCTGGGTGCGCGGCGCGCCGGCCATCGGCATCACCGCCGCTTACGGCATCGCCCTCGCGGCGCAGAAGCTTTCGGCGGACTCCTTCGATGATTTTTACAAGCAGCTCCTCCCCTCCTGCGATCTTCTGGCAGCGACCCGGCCAACGGCGGTTAATCTTTTTTGGGCCATTCAACGGATGAAGGATAAGGCGCAAGCGAGCCGAAACGGAACCCCCGACGCCCTCAAAAAAATCCTGCTTGAAGAGGCGCACGCCATCCTGCGCGAAGACATTGAGATGAACCGCGCCATCGGAAAGTTCGGGGCCAAGCTGATTGGTGAGGGCGCCGGCGTCCTCACCCACTGCAATGCGGGGGCGCTCGCCACCGGCGGTTATGGAACGGCACTCGGCGTCATCCGAAGCGCATGGGAAAAGGACAAAAAAATCTCGGTCTATGCGGACGAAACCCGTCCGGTGTTGCAGGGGGCCCGGCTCACCGCCTGGGAGCTGGCGCAGGACCAGATCCCGGTCACGTTGATTACCGACAGCATGGCCGGCTTCTTCATGAAGCAGGGAAAAATCCAATGCTGCGTGGTCGGGGCCGACCGGATTGCCGCCAACGGTGACACCGCCAACAAGATCGGGACCTACAGCGTCGCCATTCTGGCGAGGGAACACGGCATCCCCTTCTATGTCGCCGCGCCGATGTCGACGATCGACTTCAACATCTCCTCCGGCGATCAGATCCCGATTGAAGAACGGAACCACAACGAAGTCACCCACATGGGGGGAAAACAGATCGCCCCCTCCGGGATCCGGATTGCCAACCCCGCCTTCGACGTCACTCCCGCCAAATACATCACCGCCATCATCACCGACAAAGGGGCCTTCAAGCCCGAAGAGATCGTCAAACTCAAACCTGCCGGCGGCGACTGAACACGTCCACAACCGCGACTTGCCGCCTTGCCTTTCCCGATTCTCATATGGTATATCCTGCCATCATCATATCGGAGCAAAGATTCTTCGTACGTTAGGTTGTCATTCCCGCGTAAGCGGGAATCCAGAAACTACTCACTTAAATTTAAGAAAGTCGATTCCCGACTAAACACTCGGGAATGACCGATTAAAGGATTTAACCACCTGCGCTGGAGAGGAAAATGAATATTCGCCATAACGTGCTCGACCTGATCGGCCAAACCCCCTTAATTCGGCTGAAGGGGCCGTCTGAAGCGACTGGGTGTGACATTTTAGGAAAGGCGGAGTTTCTCAACCCTGGGGGATCGATCAAAGACCGGACCGCGCTCGGCGTTATTCGCGACGCGGAAAAGCGGGGCGTTCTGAAAAAAGGGGGGACGATCGTCGAAGGGACCGCGGGGAATACCGGCATCGGATTGGCGATGATCGGGAGCGTTTTGGGATATCGTACCCTGATCGTCATCCCCGAAACGCAGAGCACGGAAAAGTTCGAAACACTGCGGCTCTACGGGGCCGAGCTCAAGCTGGTTCCCGAGGCCCCCTATTCGACGCAGAACCATTTCGTCCGGATCGCCGAGCGGCTGACCCGGGAGATGAATGAGGCGTCGCCCGGCTCCGCCTTCTGGGCAAGACAATTCGATAACACCGCCAACCGCGACTTCCACACCGCCACGACCGGCACGGAGATCTGGGAGCAAACGGGAGGAAAGATCGACGGCTTTAACTGCGCCGTCGGGACCGGGGGGACGCTCGCGGGGGTCGGCATGGCGCTGAAGGCGCGGAACCCGAAGGTGGTCATCGCCCTCTCCGATCCGATGGGGGCTGCCCTCTATCATTATTACAAACATGGCGAATTGAAATCGGAAGGGGATTCGATCGCCGAGGGGATCGGTCAGAGCCGGGTCACCGAAAACCTGGTCGGCGCCCCGATCGACGAGGCCTATCAGATTCCCGACGACGAAGCGATCCCCTACATTTTTGATCTGCTGCGTTACGAAGGGCTCTGTCTCGGCGGCTCTTCGGGGATCAACGTCGCCGGCGCCGTCCGCCTGGCCCGCCAGATGGGCCCCGGCCACACCATCGTGACGATCCTGGCCGACAGCGGCATGCGCTACCAACGAAGACTCTTCAACCCCACCTTCCTGCGAGAACAAAAACTTCCGGTCCCGGAATGGCTGGAATCGGTTTCCGGTTGAGCGGTATATCCGGCGGATAAGGTTTTGCGCGACGCGAGGCGGCCGCCAGCGGGAGGTAACCCCATAAACAAAGCGAAGGATGGATCGTCGATTTCATTTCGGAAGGGAGACGGCGAGGCTCAGAGAGCCGACCAGCCCTGCCACCGGGCACCGCAGACCGATCTACTCTTCCACCTCCCGCTCAAAATCATTCTTGTCATCCAACCACCGTTTCAGTATACTCCAGTCGATATTTGGAGGTAGGTGCGGTGTTCGCATACTGTCGTCCATAATTTTAAAGCACAAAAATTTCCGCCTATCTCCGGTTTGACTTTTGACCGCTTCATATTTTCAATATGTTACGGATGATCCACAAGAGATAGGCAGAAAAATTTCCGTAAAGTAAACGACCCCGCCCCAGAGGGGCGAGGCATTAAAATTCAAAACCTAACTGCTCCTCATGTTGATGCTTGATATATCGACGGATCACCTCCGCTGTCACTTGATCTCCTACAGATCTGACAAAGTACCCATCATTCCAGAGTTCCCCTCCCCACAATTCCTTCTTCAGGGCAGGGAACTCCTTGAAGAGCGTCTTCTCAGAGATACTCTTCAGAATGTTCACAACTCCAGATGGAGCATATCCTGGAGGAACAACTAAAAACAGATGGACGTGATCTTCCATCACCTCCATCGTGTCAATCTCAAATTCATATCGCTCAGCAACCTCCTGAAAAATCTCTTTCAGCCGCTTGGCAACCGCTCCCTTCAACAACAGTTCGGAACGTGTCAATGACTTTGAGACACCTCTTGTCCGAATTTAGTGTACTGCCTCCTCGCTCACAGGGGCCGGTTTTGGTTTGTTGATCCAAACGGCCACAGGAACGGATGGCGGAGTTGGGCGTTTTCTTACAAATCGTTCCGGATGCGCCTCATAGGCGGCGCTGAGGATTCCACCTCTGGCTTTTTGCGTCTGGTTCGGCCAGGCCGTAATGAACGGCCTCCGGGGTGAGCAAGCCGATGCCCCAGTGGTGATGTTCCGTGTTATACCAGGTGAAGAAGCCCTGGCCGAAGCTGCGGCTGTCCTCGATGCAACCAAAGCGGTCTGGGAAATCGGGACGGTACTTGAGCGTCTTGAACCAAGACTCGGAGAACGGGTTGTCATCGCTTGTATACGGCCTGCTGTGGGTCTTTGTCACCCCCAGGTCGGACAGAAGCAATGCCACCGGCTTGGATCTCAATGGAGCGCCGTAATCTTGCGCTTAGGAGCCTATTTTAAGGAAGCAGCCGTTTTCCGCGCCTTCATGCGGTAGAACCCAGAGCGGGGGACCTCCAGCGCTTCGCAGGCAGGCGCAATCCCAATATCGACTGAAAAGGAACGCCGTAATCTTTCGCTTTAGGGCTTATTTTAAGTGTGGCCGCAGCTTCCATTAGTCGGTCCCTCCTTCCTCGGTCGTCGACAGGGGAATCCCCAGGATCTGAGATACTTTTTTTTGAACGTCAATGATGATCTCCGCTTGTCTGAGCCGATGTGTAAGACGATCATTCTCCTTGCGCAGCTTTTCATTTTCTGCCAGCAGCGGATGACGACCTGATTCCTTGCGGCCTCGCTTCTTGGGGGTCAAACCGCAGAGAACCCCTCGGTCTCGTTTCTGTTTCCACGTGTTGAGGTTCGATGAATAAAGCCCTTCCCGGCGCAGAAGGGCGCCCAGACTCCCAAGCTCCGTGCAGGAATCAGCCTCCTTTAAGATGCCCAGCTTGTATTCTGCCGTGAAACGCCGCCGGGATGCCTTGGCTGAAACTTCTGGGTCTGAAGAAACCACAACTCGATCTGAATGAGATTCTTTTGAGGTTCCATTCTTATTAACGATCATGATGCTTTCTCCTCCCCACCCTCTACTCTAATTTAATATAGGGGAGATGTCTCATTATTATTGGCACAGAGGGAATCGATGCAGGCACTCTGTCTGAGCTTCGCCTTCTTCAGCCGGGAGGTCAGCCTGCGACTCTCCCGGTCGAATTTCCATTCGGCATACTCGTACCGATGCTCAGGCAGCGGCTTGAGGGCGGGCCGGTCAAGGGCTTCAAAGAGGTGAAAGAAAACCCCCACACGAAAGAGATTGCAGTTTTGATCATCACCGCGAAAACAGACCCCATTTCGCAAAGGGACGGGCTTGCTCTCGGTGCGTGTGAGTACCTCACCAAACCGCTCAACCCGAGACAACTTCTCCGGAAAGTGAAGGAACACCTCCCTCCGAGCGAGACGTTTCCCCTTTCCCGCGTCGCCGCAGTTGTTACACTTTTGGGATTGACCTCCCTGCTCTGAAAGGCCTTCCAAGCCCTTGGGTCCCCCCCTCCATTTCCACCCTTCTGCTCTTTGGTACTCCACCCGTATGTCCCACCGGCATGTTCACACATCCCAAAATGCCAACCTGTTGCTATAATAAGAATATGATCCGATGCGGCGGAGGAAACGCGCTTGTCGTCAGATAGGCCGGAGTCATGAGGACCCTCAAAATAAAAAAACAAAAGAAAGAACCCACGATGCGCCCCTACTCCCGTTTTGCTCAAATTAACGGCGAACACCCTTTTAAATCGGCGGTCGATAACGGCTTCGTCGATTATGCGGTGAGGGCGCGCCATGGAGGGAAACTCTTCTATTTTAATTTCGACCTTGCCGAGGAGATCGGCCTGATTCCCGAGGGGGAAAGTCATGTCATGAGCAAAGCGCTGAGCCGGGCCGTCCTCGATGCATTCAGCCTACAGATCATCAACGAATATGACATCACGCACGGTGTGATGATCCCGAAAGAAGACATCCGCCCCCATCCCTATATGGCAACCCGTTATTTACAGATGCAGCATCCCGACAAGAAAGGCCATACTTCCGGGGACGGGAGGAGCATCTGGAACGGCAGCTTTAAGGGCCCCCACGGGCGTTGGGACATCTCCAGCTGCGGCGCCGGGGTGACCTGCCTGAGCCCGGCGACGGCGATCGAAAAAAGATACTTTAAGACCGGCGACAGGAACGCCTCGTACGGCAGCGGCCGTTTGGATTTGCTAGATGGAGTCTGTGCCGCGCTGATGAGCGATATTTTTCATCGCAACCAGATCCATACGGAGCGGACGCTGGCGGTGATCGCTTATGAGGACGACACCTGCGTCACAGTGCGCGCAGGTAAAAATCTTTTGCGTCCCGCCCATTTCTTCATGCATCTAAAGCAGGGGGATTATCATGGGTTGAAGCGGGCGGTCGATTTTCACATCGCCAGACAGGTCGAAAATCAGGAATGGCCCTCGATCCGAAACCCCGGAAAAAGGTACCGGGACATGCTGGCGCGCACGACCGTGGCCTTTGCAAAGGCGGCCGCGCAATTTGAGAGCGAATATATCTTTTGCTGGATGGAATGGGACGGCGACAACATCCTGGCCAATGCGGGGATCATCGATTATGGTTCGGTCCGGCAGTTTGGATTGTTTCACTATGAATATCGATACGACGACGTAGACCGTCTTTCCACCAGCATTACCGAACAGAGAAACAAAGCCAAATACCTTGTACAGACCTTCGCGCAGTTGACCGACTTTCTGATCAGCGGGAAAAAAAAGGAGCTGAAAACTTTCAGCAATCATCCCTCGATGCGGCGCTTTGACCAGACATTCGAGCGAACGAAAGATGAAGCCGTTCTCTACCGTTTCGGGTTTAATAAAAGCGCTCAAGCGCTTTTATTAAAAAGACCGCAGGACCGGAAGGCCGTTCGGAAGTTTAGAGAGATCTTGAGGTATTTTGAAAAAGCAAAGGCGGGGCGCGGGCGTCATGCCGTGGCGGACGGCTTCAATTGGGATGCCGTCTTCTGCGTTCGGGACATTCTACGCGAATTGCCTGCCATTTATTTATCAGGAGCCGATGCGGTCCCTCCGGAACAGTTTATCGATATTCTTCGGTCGGAATACGCTTCATCGGCAA